>Ga0256404_1003996_pt1 | contig 28722 bp, 32 predicted proteins | sample RumenRJG_01DNA_FD_185990 | JGI IMG/M metagenome (GOLD analysis project Ga0256404, IMG submission 185990) | Bovine rumen microbial communities from Lethbridge, Alberta, Canada - RJG_01 | ecosystem: Host-associated > Mammals > Digestive system > Stomach > Rumen | place: Canada: Alberta | collected...
CGTGACGCCGACCGCGACGCCGACCGCACCGGCCGTGACGCCGACCGCGACGCCGACCGCACCGGCCGCGACGCCATCAGGTCCGCGCAGCTCCGTCAGTTCGCCGAAGACCGGAGATTCCTCCGATCTGGTCCTTTACGGGATCCTATTCGCGGCGTCCCTGCTGGCCGTTGCGCTGCTGGCCGCAAGAGGAAGAAAGAAACGCAGACACTGAGCATAATATAGCAGCGGAATCCTGTCGATCATCACATAAAAACAGGCCGGGCGGCATCAGGAAGCCGTCCGTCCTGTTTATTTCCGTTAATCTATTCTATAAACTGTCGTTTTGCGAATAGATTGCCCGAAATGGGACACTGTCTCCCATAAGGATTTCCGAATCGAAATACTGCTCCTGAAACCGAACGGCCGATCTGATTTCTTCTTCCGTGAACGATCGTCCTGCAGGTGCGACGACCAGTTTGTCCTCCACGTCATCCCTGCGGTGAATGACCGCGATGATCTTTCCGACAAACCGTTCAACAGAATGATCAACTCCAAGAATATACGCATCCAGTTCTTCCCCGTCAGGCGCGATGATGCCTTCCAGATAACCGTAATTAACCGGATAATACAGATCCGGGTGTTCCGGATGCCGGGATCCGGCGGGTCTGTCGACGATGACGGTCACATTTTCTCCCCGCATATCAATCCTCCGTCTGGCTTTGACGGTCTGCTCACAGCATCCCGGAATTCTCTCTGAGCATCTGATGGTAGCGCCGGCTGTAAAACTCTGCCTCCTTCTTGCGCTGCCACTGAAACCGTTCCTCACAGATCGCCAGCATCTCATCGGCGATTTCCTCGGCGGATCCCGGGTTCGCCTTCTCAAGATAAGCGAGCATCCGGTTCATCGTCTTCATCGTTCCGAGCTGATTCGCGATCGCGCGGCCGAAGACTTCCGGATAGCCCATCTGAACCAGCCGATCCTCCAGTTCCTTCTTCTTGCGGATAATACTGCGGTCAGGACCCGATGTGGACATGCATTTCCCTCCTCTGTCTGACATCTTCATGTGCTTTTCCGTTCACAGCGCTATTATCGCTCAAAAATGTTATTTTCACAACATTCACCTGTATGAGTTCCAGATTCCGTCAGTGAACGGCGGTAATTCAGGAGACCGTCTGGTTTCTCCCGCGCAGCATACACTCTTCAGTTTTCTTAAAGACCGTCTTCTGAAGATTTTACGATTCCTTCACATCTTTTTCCGAATCCGGCCTTATAATAAGAAAATGCGTGTGCGAAAGGCGGACAGTCTGAGACAGCTTTCTCTCTCTTCCGTTTTCGGAAAATGCATCCGCCCGCCGACACAGCAGAATCAGCCGAACTGACCGGGAGTAAAGATTGAATATGACAAAGAAAAAGAATCTGAAACTGACAAAATGGATCGCCGTCAGCCTGAGCATGGCCATGCTGGCCGGTTCTGCGGCCGCCGCTGCGGCGGATGATCCTTCCGCGGATCTGACCGATGATCCGGGGCTTGCAAGAGTCGACGCGGCGGATGATGCGGCCGTATCGGGCCCGGATGATCTGTACGTCGGTTCGCTTCCGGACTCTGCCGACAATACAGACTCTTCCGCCGCAGACAGCGTGGTGGAGGGTGTCAATCCTTCACCGGCCTTCACGTTTCAGGGCTCCGGAACCGACACGGCCGTGATGCAGGCAATCTGTGATTATCTGACCAGAACCATCAATACAAGATATGAAGTCAACAGCCGCGTCGTCGCGACGGTGCCGGTCGTCAATGTGGTCAGCTCGCATGTCAGCGGTTCAAGCCGGTACGTCCGCGGCGGCTTCTCCGTCTGGAATTTCACATCCGACGGAAAAGGACGTCTGGTGTATCTGAGCGGCGGTACCGACATCGGACTCCTCGTGCTGCGGCCGGATGAAAACGGATCCTATCAGGTGGACGAGAACGCCTCCTCGCTCACAGGCGACAGCACCCCGGACAGCGGCCAGACGTCTTCCGGCTCCGCTTCAGACGGCAGTACGGCTTCCGACAAAACGTCAGACAGCAGCGCTTCTTCCGCCGTGTCCTCGCCGGAAGCCGGCGCGTCTCCGGCGGAATCCGGAAGCCCGGCCACCGGCACAGCGTCCGGAAGCGCATCCGCTGTACCGTCATCCTCTCCGGACGGCGGACAGGAAACCGCCTCCTCCGGCACGGTTTCTTCTTCCGCTTACAGTTCCGCCGTCAACGATTCCACGATCAGCAGCGCGCTCAGCTTCGATGCTTACGAGAAAGAAAACCAGACAGCCCGTCTGGTTGCTGTCTTCACGGACGATGCGGACCGGACCCAGTATCTGACGAGCGCCTTTATCCGGATGTATCTTAAGGAAAACGGCCTTTCCTACTCCTCCTATTCGCTGAGCGATCAATCCGTCGCCTACTCTCTTGCCGAAACGGATCCGATCACCCCGGAGCCGACGCCGTCCGCTTCCTCCGGCAGTGCGCAGTCCGAAGGTACGTCATCCGTAAATCCGGATTCGGCATCCGAAACGGCTTCATCCGATGCGGAATCGGTCGAATCCTCCCGGATCGTGCCGGCCGACCCTCCGGAAATGAATATCGTCGGAGACTGGATCAGTTCGTCCGGAAACGTGCGGATGCAGATCGCGGCGGAAAACGAGGACAGTCCGCTGATGATCATCGACCAGCAGGACAGCGCCTCCCAGAACACCGAATGGATCCTGCACGGAACTTATCTGGACGGCGTGATCTCCTATACCTTCGGAACAAAGGTCACGCAGACCTTCGATGAAAATGGAAACGAAACCGACACGGTGCAGTACACGGACGGAACCGGCATTTTCAGCGTCAGCGCGGACAGCAACACGATTTCATGGGAGGATGACAAGGGTGATACAGGCAACGGGCTGGTTTTCTCTCAGGCATTCTGATCGCAGTTCCTCTGCCGGGCCGATGACATAAAGGAGAAAAAGCAGCGGGCTGGATTCCATTCAGCTTAAAAGCCTTTCGTTCCGGCGCCTGCCCGCGCTCAGGACGGATGATTCCGGTCGTAGATGACCACCGGCGTACCCGTATCGACCGTTTCGAAAAGCTGCTTCTCGGCGTCATAAGGCGTATTGATACAGCCATGACTGCCGTCCGTCACGTAAATCTGTCCTCCGTAGCGGGTGCGCCACGGCGCGTCGTGGATATAGATGCCGTTCTCGCTGTCGATCAGAAGCGCGAAATTGACGAAGGATGATCCGTAGCTTCCCCGCATCGTGTAGTGACTCATCTTGTTCATCACATAGAATACGCCCGTCGGCGTCTCCCGGTTATCCGCCATTTTGCCCGTTGTCACATCTGTCTCCGCGGCCAGCGTCCCGTCACGGTAATACCACATATGCTGCCGGTCGATGCTGATCTCGATATAGGTCCGTCCGATATCGTCGCCTTCCGGCGTGATCGTGCGCCCTGTGCGTTCCCAGACAGCCTCCGCCTTCACGGATTCGCCTCCCAGAATCGCGTCCTCAAGCACCCGCTTCGTATCCTCCTTCTGCAATGTGAAACCGTAATTGTCATGGCCGCCTCCGCCAGCCGCGACTGTATCACCGGCCGACGTGCGGAATTGCCTTGCCTTACCGAACGTATCCAGACGGCCGGCAAGGCTGTTCACATAAGCCGTCAGGGCGTCCTGGTCCAGCGAGACTTCAGCCGTATCCTCATCAAACTGAAGCCAGTCAAAGAATACGGACTTGTCAACCGGAATCGAGGAACCGTAGAGCTCCAGCGTGACCGTCTCGTTCTGAACCGCGTCGATGCGATCGAAAGCGGACTGCAGATGCGCGTCGTCAGACCGACGGGCCGGTTTCAGGTAGCAGTCTTTCTCCCCCAGACTGATCGACGTTTCTCCGGACTCAATCGCCTTCTCCGCGCATCCGAGCACCTTCTTTTCGTCAAGACGGTTTCCGTCCGTCGCTTCCATCAGCTCATACCGGTCCTTTCCTTTCACGATCGCCGCGTCCTCCGGATCGACGATGCCGGTTCCGGATATGGCCTGAAGCGCATGAACCCGCTTTTTCAGGCGCTCTTTGTCATAGGTGAACCCTTTCTCCGAAGTAAATGCTGTCTTCCGCCAGAGGCTCACCGGCCAGAGCCAGTGATTCTGACCGGCCGCCAGATACGCGGCCGAAGGCGTCCGGGTATGCTCATATCCGACGGAACGGTAGGAAATGGTTTCGCTCCGGCCGCCCATCTCGCGGAACGTGAGCACGCGGTCCGTCCCTCGCTCACGGGTCATACGGTCGATCTTCTCCGGAGACTGAAGGCTCACATCCTCGCCGTCAAGCGTCGTGTTTGGCAGAAAGACACCCTCCAGCTTTTGAAGGCCGCGGACGTACAGGCCGCCTGATACGGCCAGCAGAAGAATCAGAACGACCCACGGCCACTTCCGGCGCGGCTTCCGATCCGCTTGCTGTCTGTCCATCCTATTCTCCTCCCCTTCCCTCACGCATCGGGTCGGGCTGCGCCGGAATTCCGTTCGGAATCCGGGACCGCCTTCCGATGGGATCGCGTTCAGCCGCTCTCAGACGTCTCCTCCGCAGCAGAGACACCCTCTCCCGTTTCGCCGTCCGCCACCGGCCTCATGCCAGAGAGCACCGCATCCAGCGTCCCGTCCGAACGGAACCGGTACGTGCCCGTCTGCAGTGTCACCTCGCCGGTCAGCATCAGCCCTCTGTCGCTGAAGCAGTAAAGACTCCCCCCGATGACGCACCAGCCGGTCACCGGCGTCCCATTCTCCAGATAGCAGGTTCCCTGATTCAGCGCCAGCCATCCGCTGTATCCCGATCCGCTCTTCTCCTCCGGAACCGCACGGACGGAAAAGACTTCTCCGTCGCCGGCAGCGGTTATCGCTTCCGCGGAAGTCTCTCTGCTCTCTGTCCGCCCGTCCTCATGATGCCGCGCACTGTCAGGAGCCGAGGAAGCCCGGCCCGCCCTTTCCTTCCCTGATCCGGTATCGGAGACCGGACTTTCCGCCGTATCCCCTGATTCCGTTTCCCGGAGACCTTCGTTGCCATTCACTCCCGCCGTCTCGGTATCCGCTGCAGTTACACGCATCCCTTCCGTACTTCCGGCATCGCCGGATCCGACCGCCTCCGTGATCAGCTGGAAGATTTTCCTGTATGTGTCATCCGTATAATGGAGCCCGTCCGTCGTCGCGTAATCGGCGAGCACCCGGCCGTACAGGTCCAGATAGGTCACATCCTCCGAAAGCAGCGGCCCGATCGTCCGGTTCCAGTACTCGATATCGGAATTATGCTCCTCGCTGTCGAGAGAATCGTCCACCGGAAGAATCGACACATAATATGTCCTGACGCCCCGTTCCTTCCAGACAGCTGCCTGACGGCTGATCGCCGAGGCATACTGCTGAATGCGGAAAGAGTCGATGACATCATTGACTCCGAGGGCAATCACGACGGATGTGCCGGCTGTCACCGATGCATCCGCTGCGGGAAACGCGTCCGATATCATCCAGTTATAACCGCTCCCGATCCGGAAGCACCAGCTGATCCCCGCGTCCCCGACCACTTCATGCATCCCTTCCGCCCGGGAATCCCCGATCAGCAGCATGCCGCCGTCCGCGCGCACCTGCTTCGCCGCGGACAGAGCCGCGAGCAGAATCAGGACGGCCGCGGCAAGTCGGATCAGATCAAAAACGGCCCCGCCCTGTCCAATCGGTTCGTCTGTGCGATACTCCATACGTTCTCCTTCGTCCGCTGCTCTGAAAAACAGCCGGCAGAAGACGTAATTCACATAACGAATTTATGTAAACTCAAATCTTCTGCCGTCTTTTACCAGTATACCTTGATGATCCACAGTGCGTCGGAGCAGCTGTAATAGTAGCGCATCGAAGACGCCGAGTCCCACTCCATACGCTGCCGGATCGGTGCGTTGATCAGACTCTCCCGTCCGCTGTCCTCCGAAGGAAACAGGGCCTGCTGCGCCTCTGAATAGCTCTCAAAATCGGAAAACTTGAAGTAGACTACATCCTCCGCGTTGTCCACGGCGTTCCAGAGTGCCTTCGATACGCTGTCTTCATGGTATCCCTCTTGATAGCAGCCGTTCAACTTATAGTAGTCATAGCTCCGGTCCGTGCAATCCGGAAGCGTGTAGGTGTCGTCCGGTTCATGTCCGGCTCTCGTCATCTCATCCGTCGTCAGGCAGAGGTAGTCATAGATGATGTCCAGCCGTTTGGCGTCCGTCTGGTCTTCTCCGTAAGTCGGATCTCCCCACGACGGATCGACATAGGTGTACACATCGCCGATCCGGACCAGATCCCACGCGTGCCCCTCGCCGGAATCGGAAGTTTTGCCTTCGACATAGGCGCACCAGATACCCGCTTTCTGAAGCAGATACTGGAATGCGCGCGCATAGCCCGCACAGACAGAGGATCCGTTCAGAAATACACTCTGAATGTTCTGGTTCTGCGTGCTGGACAGAGAGTAGTCCGTGAGGTTTATGATGTACTCGTACGCGAGCTTCACCTTGTCATACTCGTTTGCGCCATCCGGAATCGAGGAAAGGTACTCCTCGGCCTTCGCCTCGATCCGGCTCCGCACGCTGTCGATCTGAGACACGTCGATATTGAAATGCAGCGTGATTCTCCAGATGCCGAGGCTCCGGAAGCCGCTCATGCAGGCCGTTCCGTCGATCCAGAAAAACTGAGGACAGTCCGTCATCACGGCGGCCAGCGCCGGTTTGATGTCGTCCGTGTTCTTCGCCCGGATCGTAAACGAGGCCTTTTCAGCGGAGATACCGGTGTAAAGCTGTGCGTAGACATCCTGAACCGCGCTGTCAAGCTGATCGAAGGCAAATCCGGAGAGGCCCGGCGTCTCCTCAACCGGATCTCCGATCGTCTGCTCCGTGAGGCTGCCATCCTGCTTCTCCGTGACCTCTGCCTCGGAACTCACGTATCCGCTGCCTGTCGAATCGGCGGGCCGGCCGCCCAGCTTTGCCTCGGAGAAGATGGCGGCCGCGTCGGAGACCATCTCCCACATGCGCCCAGAGCATCCTGTCAGCCCGGAAAGCGAAAAAAGCGCCGCAGCGCAGACGGCCGCGGCGCGGCGCGCATGCCCCGCTGTCAAGTTTCCGGATCCTCCTTCTTCAGAAAGCTCTCCGGATCCAGCTGCTTTCCGTCCTTCCAGATCCGGGTAAGGTCATAGAACGCCCGGGCCTCCTCATCGAAGATATGGATCACGACGCCCCGAAAATCCAGCAGCGTCCAGTTCGCGTTCCGATGACCCTCCACGTGATCGGGGAAAATGCCGGCCCGTCCGGCCTTCTCCTCCACCGCCTCCACCATCGCCTCGGTCTGGCTCTGGTTTGTTCCGTTCGCGATCACGAAATAATCCGCCAGAGGAGAGATATCATCGATCTCGATGACCTCGATGTGCTCGGCCTTCTTCTCCTCCAGTGCGCTGACCGCAAGAGCGACAAGCTCACGGCTTTCTTCCTTCGTCATAAATCAGTCTCTCCTTTCGTCATGCACTTCCTCATAGAAGCGGAATGCCTCCTGCGTATTTCCATCGATCTCGCCGCAGCGCGAATGCAGGTACAGAAGCATGTCCTTCAGAACCAGATAGCAGCATTCATCCAGGTCCCGGAAGGCCATCCGCCGGATTTCGGGAAGATGTTTGGACTTGTTGCGTCTCGGCTCGATATAGTCCGCGATGAACACGATCTGCTCAAGCGGCCTCATGCCGGGGCGGCCCGTAGTGTGGTAGCGGATCGCGTCCAGTATCTCCTGGTCCTTCACACCGTACTTTTCAGCAGCGATATATGCGCCGACCTTGGAATGGAGAAGGAAAGGATTGTCACGCTCCACATCCGTGATTTCAATATGGTTCTTGTCGCAGATCCGGATCTTTTTCTGATCGGAAATGCACTTGGCGCAGTCGTGAAGCAGTCCGGCCGTCTCCGCCTTTACGAGATCCGCGCCGTGAGCCATCGCCATCGCCGTGCTGGTGTACCGCACGCCCTGAGTGTGATAGAAGCGGTTCGTGTCAATGTACCGTTTCAGCTTTCTGCTCATCTCTTCCAGATTATAGATTTCTCCCGTCATGCCTGTCCTTTCAGATGTCCGTACACGTCGTGGGATACGATATAGTCTCTCACCGTATCCGGCACATAGTAGCGGATCGACCGGTCTTCCGCGCAGCGGTGCCGGACCATCCGGGAGGATATATCGATCGTCTCCGTATCCAGTCTTTCCACCTCCGCGTGAAAACGTTCCCGGATATGCTCCATCGCGGCCTCCAGCGCGTCGTCATCCGTGTGGTTTCTCGTTGCGGCCACCAGCGTACAGGCCGCGCAGATCCGGTCCGGATTCCGCCACCGTTCAAAGTCAAACAGAGAATCCGCGCCGAGAATAAAGTAAAGCCGGACCGACGGATCCTCCGCACGCATCTCCTCCAGCGTGCGGTAGGTGTAGCTGAATCCGCTCTCCCGCATCTCGCGGTCGCTGACGGAAAAGTGAGGGTTGCCGGCACAGGCCAGTCTCACCATCTGGAGCCGCTGGGCGTTGGTTGCTCCTCCGGTCCGGTTTCTCTTGTGAGGCGGATTGCCGGAGGGAAGGTAGACGATGTGGTCGAGACCGAACTGCTCGTACGCCTGCTCGCCGAGAATCAGATGCCCGATATGAATCGGGTCAAACGTGCCTCCCATAATCCCGATTTTCATCCGTCCGCGCCTCCGCGATCACCGTTACAGCTGAATCCGCTTTTTGTCGTCCTTTCCCTCCCGGTACAGAACAATTTTCCTCCCGATAACCTGAACGACAGAGGCGCCGGTACGCTCCGCAACAGCATCCGCGATCAGGTACGGATCGTCGTCGCAGTTCTTCTGTATCCCGAGCTTGATCAGTTCCCGTGCGGCAAGCGCTTCCTCCACGTTTCTCAGATTTTCATCCGTCAGAGAGGATTTGCCCACATACTGCACCGGGGTAAGATTCATCGCCAGCCCTTTCAGATACGCGCGCTGCTTACTTGTCAGATTCATCCGTCTCCTCTTCCTCCTCGTAGAACGTGAACTCATGGCCGTACATCCGGACGGTGTCTCCTTCTCTGACACCTGCCTTCCGAAGTGCATCACTGATACCCGCCCGCTTCAGGAACTGCTGGAAATAGCGGAATCCCTTCTCCGAATCCAGATTCGTATAGCTGAGCATGCGGTCGATCTTCGGACCTTCGACGACGTAGCGGACCGTCCCGGCATGATCCTCCTCTGTTGTGATCGTATACGGCAGATCGCTGCTCGCGATCATATCCTCCGGGAAAAATTCCTGCTCATAGTATAGCCTGTCCTTCGCTGTCGTATCAAGGAGTTTTCGTACATCCTCCAGCAGCGGGCGGACACCCTCCCCGGTCACGGCCGAGATGGGATAGACCCGGAGGCCTTCCGGCTCGAATGCTTCTCTCAGTCTTCTGACCGGATCGTCCGGAAGATTCCCGGAAACATCGATCTTATTGGCCGCGATCACCATCGGTTTCTTTAAAATCTCCGGGTTGTATTTCTCCAGCTCGCGGTTGATGGTGCGGACATCCTCAACCGGATCCCGCCCGTCGAAGGACGCCGTATCCACCAGATGGATCAGCACCCGCGTCCGCTCAATATGACGGAGAAACTGAAAGCCGAGTCCGACGCCCTCCGACGCCCCCTCAATCAGCCCGGGCATATCGGCAATCACGAAGCCGCGGCCGTCCCCGAGATCCACCACGCCGAGATTCGGATTGATCGTCGTGAACGGATAGTTCGCGATCTTCGGGTCAGCGCGCGTCACACGGGAAAGAAACGTGGACTTCCCCGCATTGGGGAAGCCGATCAGCCCCACATCCGCCACCAGTTTCAGTTCCATCGTGCAGTCCAGTTCAAGCGCCGGCCGGCCCGGTTCCCCGTACTGCGGAGCCTGATTGGTCGGTGTCGCGAAATTCATGTTCCCGCGCCCGCCGCGGCCGCCTCTGAGGATCACCTGACGGCGGTTGTCGCCGGACATATCCGCGATCACCTTGCCGGAGTGCTCCTCGCGGAGAATCGTCCCCTCGGGCACTTTCAGCGTGATCGACGCTCCGTCCTTTCCGTGGCAGCGCTTCTTTCCGCCTTCCTCTCCGTCCCCGGCTCGGAACTGATAACGGTGCTTGTAGATGAACAGCGTGTTCATCGCCGGATCCACCTCCAGGATCACGTCGCCGCCGCGGCCGCCGTCCCCCCCGTCCGGACCGCCGGCCGGGACGAATTTTTCTCTTCTGAAGCTGACGTGTCCGTCTCCGCCTTTTCCTGATTTGATATGGATTCTTGCAAAATCTGCAAACATAGTTTCTCCCGTGTATGGATCCGCAAGCGGTCCGAATGATATATGAAAAGGCTTCAAATCATAACGATTCGAAGCCCTCTCGCAACCGGCTCCGAAAAAGGAGCCCGGATCAGTTATTCTACTTACTCGGCGCTTTCCGCAACAGGCTCGATGTAGCACTGCTTGCGGTCTCTTCCAAGTCTTGCGTAACGGACAATGCCATCCGCCTTCGCATACAGCGTGTCATCACCGCCGAGACCGACGTTCACGCCCGCATGGATATGCGTGCCGCGCTGTCTGTAAAGGATGTTGCCCGCTTTCACGAACTGACCGTCAGCCCTTTTGGCTCCGAGTCTCTTCGCTTCAGAATCACGGCCGTTCTTGGTGGAACCGACACCTTTCTTGTGGGCGAAGAGCTGAAGATTCATATTCAGCATGACTTAACCTCCTCGATTTCGAGTTTCACAAACGGCTTTCCTGTCTCTTCCTGCACCGTTTCAGCGACCTGCCCGAGTCCGAGCAGCATGGCGTCCATCAGAAGCGTTCCTTCTTTCGAAAGTCCCGAGGGAAAGCGGCAGCGGATCCAGCCGTCCCGCTCCTCGTCCCGGATCTCATCTCCGGTAAGTTTCTCGATGGCATTGGCCGTATTGATCGTCAGAACCGATACTGCGCTGCAGATAATATCATAACCGCTCTCCGCGTAGTCCGCATGGCCGCGGGCCTCATATCCTCTGTAGCCGGTGCTGTCCCGGAATACCGTCACATGAATCATATCAACCGTTGATCTTGTTGATTCTGACAGCCGTATAGTACTGTCTGTGGCCGTTCTTCTTATGATAGCCTGTCTTCGGCTTATACTTGTAGACGACCAGCTTTCTCTCACGGCCCTGCTGAAGCACTTCCGCTTCAACGGTCGCGCCCTTGACATCCCCGCCGAACTTCAGCGCATCGCCGCCGATCGCAAGAACCTGATCAAACGTCACGGTCTCGCCCTTCTCAGCGCCGAGCTTCTCGACACGGATGATATCACCTTCGGATACTTTGTACTGCTTTCCGCCGGTAGCAATCACTGCGTACATGAAAGACACCTCCTTATTCACAATACTCGCCAGATACGGCGCCGCATGTCGCAGTTATCACAAAAACATGCAGACTCTCAGCCTCTCTGTGCGGCACACTCTGGTATAATAGCACGAGTTCCCGCAGCATGCAAGCTTTTTTATGATTCTTCCGCCTCTCCAGAACCGGAAGCGTTCCCGGAAAACGCCGCCAGTTCCTCCGCCAGCGGTCGGCGGACTTTCTGCCGCAGGATTTCCATGATCCCAAGCGGCGTCAGATCCACCACTTCCGTATGAATGTGATCCTTCCGGACAAGCTTCTTCATCACGTTGACCAGTTCCTCATTGTGATCCGCTGCGCGCATCGAGATGAAATCGACCAGAATCATCCCCGACAGGTTCCGGAGCGAAAGCTGTCTTGCGATCTCCGCCGCCGCCTCGAGATTGACTCTCCGGTAGGTTTCCTCCGGAATCTTTCCTTTCACACAGTGCCCGGTGTTGACGTCGATGCTGATGAAGGCCTCGGTCCGTTCGATCACCAGAAAACCGCCGCACGGGAGCCAGACTCTCGGCTGGGCCAGACGCTCGAGATCCCTCGGCAGACCGTAGAGCGCCGGAAGAGACAAAGCGCCGGCCGCGTGTTCGAACAGAACCGGATTTTCCCCTCTTCCCCCCATCGACGCTCTCAGCCGGGTCAGCTCTTCCGCGCAGGCCGGTATATCGCTGAACATCCGGTCCGGCGCCTCGTAGAGATCACGCGCCGCTTCTATATAGAAGGGCTCCGGCCGGTAAAGCACCGTACCCACAGACGCGCCGCCGGCCGCATCGAGAATCCTTCTCATCGAGTTTTTAAGGCGTTCCAGTTCCGCCAGCAGCGTCTGCTTGTCCGTCCAGGCGGCGTTGGTCCGGATCAGAACATGAAATTCCTCCGTGTCCTCCCTCGGAATCCATTTCCGTATCAGCGCTCTCTGCTCCTCCGTCAGCTTCGAGGAGAAGCTGATCCGTCCGGGCCGCCTCGAGACCACCGCATACCGGCCAGCCAGAGAAATATTTCGCGTCACGACCGGCCGCTTGATTCCGGCCGCGTCCCGGACGACCTGAACCAGGACGGGTGAGGAGGCGTTCACCCGGCCGAACGGATCCGACGCCCCGGTCGGAAGAAAGACATTTCCCGTCCTTCCGTCTGTGCAGACAAACGCGCCTCCGATATTCTTCGCGGTATTTTCCACGCGTCCCTTCACCACCGTGCCGACATCAGACCGGCTTCCGAAGGTTCCGACACGGAGCATCGCCAGCTTCCGGTCCTCGTACAGGGCTGCCGCCAGAAGCCCCCTCATTCCGTCCTGCAGCTCCGTCACAATATAATCCCGCATCGCTTGTCCTCCCGCTCCTCTCCCCGGTCCGCCTGCGCATCCGCCGCGCTTCAGTATGTCAGAACAGGCAGCTGATCAGCGTCAGAATCGCGGGTCCGCCCTGCATCAGAATAATCTTCGGGCTGCTTGTGGCGCTTCCGTACAGCGCGACCGCGACGATGTAGAGCATCAGCGCGATCAGCGCGGCCCGGCTCGCAAATCCGAACACGGCGATCAGGATCAGTACGGCTAGGAGGCCGTTATAGACACCCTGGTTTTTGAAGAGTGTATTGACAGACGGACGCCTCAGTTCCTCCACAGGCATCCCGAATACCTTCGACGTCTTCTCCGAATCCGTCGCCAGCGTTTCCAGATACAGAATATAGACAAATTCAGCCGCCGTCAGAACGGCCAGCACCTTCGTGATCAGGCTCATCGTGTTTTCTCCTCTTCATTCAAAACGGCGTACCGAGCGAAAGCAGCGGCCTCATTTCTCCGTCCATCAGTTCCGTGCGCACCAGACGTGACAGCCGGTGCGGCGTCTCCTCCCCGCACCACGATCCGAACGCTTCCAGCACCGCAGCGGGCTTCAGGTTCTGCGTGCTGCCCGCCGCGCATGTCAGGTGCAGGATCCGTTCTCCTTCCGGTCCTTTCACCGCCGTCAGAGAGCGGATCAGCGGGCGGATATCCGTCTCCCGCTCCGCCTTCTTCGTATGCTTCATCACCCGGATCTCCGGCCTCTCAAGAAAGGCCCTCGTACGCTCCGCAAGGCTCTCCGCGCTCTGACCGGGAAGCGCTTCCTCCGCCAGCATCAGGTCCCATGACGCGAACCGGACCAGCGCCATCGCCTTGCTGTCCTTCGTCAGCCCGACTCGCGCCGCGCCGGTTACGCTTACGCCCTGCGGCATCGCCTTATCCAGCCGGGCCGTCAGCTCAGCGGCCGCCGGCGGGTCCGGAAGATGCTCGTTGTCGAGACCGATGTCCTTCATCCGGTATGCCTCCTGTTCTGTGAGCACGCCCGGGTCACGATAGGCGAACTCCACATCCACGCAGTCTCCTGTCGTCTCCTCCCCGACACCGAGCGGCGCGGCGAAGCTCAGCAGCATATGCGGATTGAAGCCGGCCGTATAGACCGCGTCAAGCCCGCTCTTGCGAATGCATTTCTGAAACATTCTCATAAAATCAAGATGGCCGACGAACCGGACAGGTCCGGTTTTTTCAAAGCAGATTCGGATTCTCATCGTATCGTCTCCCCTGCCGTCTGACGGCCGCCGGATGCATGTTCCTGACTGTTCTCGAAGCAGACGCCCTCGCCGACCGTTCTGGCCCCGCAGCCGGAACAGTGCTCACGGCAGTTGGCGGTCGTGCCTCTGCCTTCAATGGCTTTCAGCCACTCCCGGAGAAGGAAGTCCTTCGATACCTCCACGTCGATGAAGTCCCACGGAAAGACCTCATCGAGTCTCCTCGGCCGCCTCGTGTAGAATTCCACATCCAGTCCGCACGCCTCATACGCTTCCCGCCAGATCCGGTAGTCAAAGAAATCCGTCCAGGAGTCAAAGCGCGCGCCATGCCGCCATGCGTACTCGATCACCGGCGCGACCCTGCGGTCTCCCCGGGCCAGCAGACCCTCCAGCTCAGTGCCGTCCGCCTCATGCCATTTGTAATGGATCCGCTTCTGGTTCTTCATGGCGCGGATCTCGTCCCGCACGGTATGCGCGTAATCGAGATAGTCCGACGGACGGGCCATCTGGGCCCACTGGAACGGCGTAAACGGTTTCGGAACCAGAAACGACGTGCTGACTGTCACGTCGACCGGACTCAGCCGCCGTTCCTTCGGCACCCCGTCAAAATACTGCTCACAGATCTTCTGGGCGAGATGCGCAATGCCCCGCCTGTCCTCATCCGTCTCAGTCGGCAGGCCGAGCATGAAATACAGCTTGACCCGGCTCCAGCCGCCCTGAAAGGCCTGCGCCGCGCCGTTCAGGATTTCCTCCTCCGTCAGTCCCTTGTTGATCACGTCCCGGAGCCGCTGCGTGCCGGCTTCCGGCGCGAAGGTCAGAGAGCTCTTGCGGACGTCCTGCACCTTTGACATCACGTCCAGCGAGAAATTGTCGATCCGAAGTGACGGAAGGGAGAGATTGACGTGCTCCTTCTCGAACAGATCGATCAGATCGCCGAGAAGTCCGGGAAGATCCCGGTAGTCGCTGGAGCTCAGCGAGCTCAGCGACACCTCATCCTGTCCGCTCGACGCGAGCATGCTCTTCGCCAGACCGAGCAGATACTCCCTGCTGCGCTCCCGCAGAGGACGGTAAACGATCCCCGCCTGACAGAAGCGGCAGCCGCGGATACAGCCGCGCTGTATCTCAAGAACAGCCCGGTCCTGCACCGGCCGGATGAACGGGACGATCGGGCGCGCCGGGTACGGCGTGCGGTCCAGATCCGTTGCCACCTGTCTCCGCACTCTGGCTGGCACATCCGGATAACGGGGATCGAACCTGAAAATCGTGCCGTCCTTATGATACGTCACCTCATAGAGGGACGGAACGTAGATTCCGGGAATCCCCGCCGCCTCACGCAGAAACGCCTCCCTCGTGCCGCCGCTTTCCCGTACACGCCGGTAGCAGTCCATCAGGCGGTCCATCACCGTCTCGGACTCGCCGATGTAGAAGAGATCGAAGAACGGCGCAATCGGCTCCGGGTTGTAGGCGCAGGGACCTCCGCCCATCACGACCGGATCGTCCCATGTTCTCTCCTCAGCATGAAGAGGGATCCCCGACAGGTTGAGAATATCGAGAATATTCGTATAGCAGAGCTCATACTGCAGCGTGATGCCGAGGAAATCGAAGGATTTCACCGGATCCTGTGATTCGAGGGCAAACAGCGGAATCCTTCTTTCTTTCATGATGTCCGCAAGATCCGGCCAGGGGGCATACACCCGCTCGCACCACGTATCCGTCCGCCGGTTCAGCTGTTCGTAGATGATCTGGATGCCGAGATGGGACATGCCGATCTCATAGACATCCGGGAAACACATCGCGTAGCGGATCCGGACGGAGTCCGGGTCCTTGACGACCGCGTTCGGTTCTCCGCCGATATAGCGCGCCGGCTTCTCTACCTGCTGAAGAATATCGTCATCGAGTGCCAGACGGTTCATATTTTTCCTCCCGTTTGGAGACCGCCGACGCCCTCCCACGGGGAACCGCCCCCGCGGGAGGGCGTCCGTTCCATTCGCAGGATGTCCCGCCGGTCTCCCGTTTCTCTTTCTCAGCGCCGCGCCAGCTCGTCGGTGATCTCCTCCCAGGTCACGCCCCGCTCCGCCATCAGGACCATCAGATGGTAGAGATAATCGGCGATCTCATACCGGATCTCCTCCCGGTTCGGGTTTTTCGCGGCGATGATGATCTCCGTGTTCTCCTCTCCGACCTTCTTCAGAATCTTGTCGATCCCCTTGTCGAAGAGGTAATTCGTGTAGGAGCCTTCCTTCGGATGCTCACGGCGGTCCAGAATCACCCGCATCACCTGCTCGAAGACATGGTACGGATTCGTCTCCCGGCTCTCCTTCGACGCAAGCGGCGTGTAGAAGCAGCTGTGATGACCGGTATGGCAGGCCGCTCCCACCTGAACGACCTTCGCCAGCATGGTGTCGCGGTCGCAGTCAATCGAGAGCGACTGGACATACTGCACATGCCCGCTGGTTTCTCCCTTCATCCAGAGCGTCTGCCGGCTCCGCGAGAAATAGGTCATCCGCCCCGTGTCAAGCGTCCGACGGAAACTCTCCTCGTTCATCCACGCCATCATCAGGACTTCGTCCGTGCGCGCGTCCTGCACGATGCACGGAACCAGTCCGCGATCATTTTTCGTAAATTCGCTCCATGGAACCGCGCTGGTCAGAATGTCCATCCGGATTCCCTGGTTCCGGAGAGCAAGCTTCTCTCCGATCAGATCCTGCCCCGGCCGGCTGACCGAGCCTCCCGTGACGCCGGAGACCGGGCCGGTGCGGAGAAGATCCGAAATCGTTTTCTCCGATCCTCCGCTGTGGACGATCAGATGAAGATCTGTCTTTCCTTCAAATAAAGACGTCTCCGAATCGTCGAGGAGAAGCAGCGTATCCGCCCATGTCCCGATGGCGTCCCTGTGGAGGTCAAACTCCGCGTAATCCGAGACGCTGACAGCCAGATGATCCCGTCCGAAGCGTTTGGAGACATCCTCCAGCATACGGAGGTTGGAATCCTTCGAGCCGTTCAGCACCGCCCGCTCGCAGCCGGCGTAAAGCAGCTTCTTCACATCCTCCGCCCGCCGGATGTTCCCGGCCGCCAGTACCGGAATCTGCGCCGTCCGGACAATCTCCCGGATACAGTCGATCGCAGCGTCATGCGCGGCGTCTCCGTCGGAGAAATCAAAGATCAGCAGCCGGTCGGCTCCGCGGTCGCTGTATTCCCGGGCCGCCGCCACGGGATCGCCGTCTCCGAGCAGATTGGTCTGGCCGAAGCCTGTGACAGACCTGCCGCCAAGAAGATAAATGCAGGGAATCAGATCATGGATCATTGCAGCCGCCTTTCCTGTACGCGGTATCCGGAGAAGACTCAGCCATTCACCGGAAACCGCCATTTCAGCCGCCCGTCTTCATACGGGCGAATTCATGATTTACGCAAGGCTCCCCTTCGTTGAAAGCACGTCTGTGATGCGCGGGTCGAAGGAGGTCGCCTCATCCAGCGCCTTGGCCAGCGCCTTGAAGGACGCCTCGGCCAGATGATGATTGTTGACACCGGCCAGCTCGCGGAGATGGAGATTCATCCGCGCGTTCTGGGCCAGCGCCAGGAAGAACTCGTCGAACATCTCGGTCTCGAACTCTCCGATGCGCTCCGCCGTATAGCGGACGCTGCTCACATAGCTTGCGCGCCCGCAGAGGTCAACCGCGCAGAGCACCAGCGCCTCGTCCATCGGAAGGATGAAGCTGCCGTAGCGGCGGATTCCCCGCTTGTCCCCTGCCGCCCGGCCGATCGCCTCTCCCAGGACGATGCCTGTGTCCTCGACGGTGTGATGCGTATCAACATCAAGGTCGCCCTTCACATGCACGGTCAGATCGAAGAAGCCGTGACGGGCAAAGGCGTCCAGCATATGATTGAAAAAGCCGATGCCGGTGTCGATGTCCGCCTTTCCGCTTCCGTCCAGATTCAGCTTCACGAAGACGTCCGTCTCTCCCGTCGTGCGGCGGATCTCAGCTTCTCGTGCCATGTTCATCCTCCCCGAAACGGACCTGAATCGAATTGGCGTGGGCTGTCAGTCCCTCGGCCTTCGCGAACGAGACAATATCGCGGTGCAGCGCGTCAAGCGCTTCTTCCGAACTGTAGATGATGCTGGTCTTTCTGATGAAATCGTCCACGGACAAAGCGGAGAAGAAACGGGCCGTGCCGTTGGTCGGAAGCACGTGGTTCGGGCCCGCGAAGTAATCGCCCAGCGGCTCGGAGGACCAGGGGCCGATGAAAACGGCTCCGGCATGCCTCACCTTCGTCATCAGAAGGAACGGATCCTTTGTCACGATCTCCAGATGCTCCGGCGCGATGGCATTGACGGCGCGGACCGCCTCGTCCATCGAAGAAGCCACCAGCAGATGTCCGAAGTTCTGCAGGGATTTCAGGATGATGTCCCGGCGCTCAAGCGTCTTGACGTAAGCGTCGATTTCATCTGATACCTGCTGCGCAAGCTTCTCCGACGTCGTGACGAGAATCGCGGATGCCAGCTCGTCATGCTCCGCCTGTGACAGCAGATCAGCCGCCACACAGTGCGGATCCGCCGTCTCATCGGCCAGTACCGTGATCTCCGACGGACCGGCAACCGAATCGATGGAGACATGGCCGTAGACAGCCCGCTTCGCCAGCGCCACATAGATATTGCCCGGGCCTGTGATCTTGTCAACCTTCGGGATGGTTTCGGTACCGAAGGCCATCGCGGCGATCGCCTGAGCGCCGCCCGCCTTGTATACGGCGTCCGCACCGGCCTCATGCGCCGCTACCAGCGTCGTCGGGTAGACACGGCCGTCCCGTCCGGGCGGCGTGCACATCAGGATCCGGCCGACTCCGGCGACCTTCGCCGGAATCAGATTCATCAGCACCGAGGAAGGATAGGCCGCCTTGCCGCCCGGCACATAGACGCCGGCCCGGTCCAGCGGCAGAACCCGCTGACCGAGCACCATGCCGTTGTCCTCGGTCATGAACCAGCTTCTCTGCTTCTGCTGCTCATGGAAAGCCCGGATCCGTTCGATGGCGCGGCGGATCACCCGGACGAAGTCCGGATCGACCTCTTTATAGGCCTCCTCAATCTCCCGATCCGTCACGAGCAGCGTCTCCGGTGTGAGCGCGCAGTGATCGAAGCGCGCTTCACAGTCGATGACCGCCGCATCGCCTCTTGTCCGGACGTCCTCCAGAATAGCGGAAACCGCCTTCTCCTGTTTCGGATAGCTGTCCGTGCTCCGTTTCCGCATGCTCTGCTCGAGTACCGCAAAAGTATCTCCGCTAAGCGATTCGATCTTCATATTACAGCGCCTCCTTCAGACGGCTGATCAGCTCCGTGATCCGCACGTTCTCCATTTTCATGCTGACCTGATTGACTACGACGCGGGCGGACAGCGGGCAGACTTCCTCCAGCACCACCAGCCCGTTTTCGCGGAGTGTGGAACCGGTCTCCACAATGTCGCAGATGACCTCGGAGAGGCCGACGATCGGAGCCAGCTCGATGGATCCGTTCAGCTTGATGATCTCGACCGTCTGGTGCTTCCGGTTCAGGAAGTAGTCCTTGGCGATCTTCGGATATTTGGTTGCGACGCGGATGGTTTCTCCGGAATGCAGCGCCTCTCTTGCGCTCTCCGGTCCGCAGATGCACATCCGGCAGCGGCCATATCCGAGATCCAGTACCTCATAGATCGGGCGTCCTTCCTCGAGGATCGTGTCCCTTCCCACGATACCGATATCCGCGGCGCCGTAAGCGACATAGGTCGGGACGTCAGGCCCCTTGGCAAGGAAAAAGCGGATTCCCATCTCCTCGTTCCGGAAGATCAGCTTTCTCGTGTTCTCATCGTCCGCGCCGTCCGCGGAGATGCCGACAGACTCGAACAGCTCCAGCGTTTTCTTCGCGAGGCGGCCCTTCGTCAATGCAATCGTCAGGTCGTGCATTCACGCCTCCTTTTCCGCACGCTTCCGTGCCAGTGCGTTCATCAGCTGGTCGATGGAGACGCCGACGCCCACCGCCGGCGCGTCCATGCCGAAGTGACCCAGCAGTCTGTCGTACCGTCCGCCCTTCGCCACCGGCTCTCCGACGCCGTAGGTGAAGGCGGAAAAGATCATGCCCGTGTAGTAGTGGAACTTGCTCAGCAGACCGAAATCATAAGAAATGTAACGGTCGTTCCCGGTATCGGCGACCAGGCGGCTGATCTCGATGAGCCGGGCAATCGCCGCCTTCGCGCCGTCGTTGACCGCGTAGCGGGCCGCTTCCTCCAGCACCTCCCGGCCGCCGAACAGCTGCGGCATCCGGACAAACGCGTCCTGAATCGCCGGCTGAATCTTCTCCGACTCCAGAAGTTCACTCACACCGAAGAAATTCTTGTTGGAAATCAGGCGGCGGACATCCTCGATCCTCTCCGGCGTAAGACCGGAATCCTGCGCCAGCGCCTTGAAGTAATCGTTTTCGCCGACACTGACCTGAAACTCCGTGAGGCCGGCTTCCTTCAGAAGATCGCAGGTGATCCGGAGTATCTCGGCGTCGGCAGCGGCCGAACCGTCCCCGATCAGCTCCACTCCCATCTGCGTCTGTTCCTTGAGATGAAGCTGGTACTCGCGGGAATTGACATAAGTCTGCCCCTGATAGCAGAGCCGGACAGGAAGGGAGGACGGTGTCCGGTGCATCGCCACCGCACGCGCCACGGAAGGCGTGAAGTCCGGCCGGAGTACAAGCGTGTGGCCGTCTCTGTCAAAGAACTTGTAAAGCTCGTTTGACGGCGTCGTGCCGACATCGCTGCCGAACACGTCAAAAAATTCAACCGCCGGCGTCTCGATGTCCGAATAACCGGACGTCTCGAACACACGATGGAGACTGCGCATCAGACGCTGTCTGCGCGCCTCTTCCTCTCCGTAATAGTCCCGGAAGCCCTCCGGGGTATGAATCATCAGATTGCTCACGTCTTTTGCCGCCTTTCCTGCTGTTCCGTCATGTATGTGCGTCCCGCGCGTCCAGATCCTTCTGGAGCCCCTCGAGAATCGGCAGTCCTCCGTCCCCTTCCACGTTCAGAAAGTATGCCGGGTCAAGCTCCGAAATCAGAAAGCTCTTTCGTCCCCCGTACTCCCGCCGCTTCCAGAAAGCCATTACCTCCGCGTAAGGCATATAGTAAAATTCGCCTCTTGACGTGAAGGCGAGCATCAGGAAGGAAATACCCTTCTGACGCTCAAAATCCGTCATGAACGCGATCTGGTGCGGATGAATGTTCGCAAGCGGAAATGTATCCTCCGCACATTCCTTCGCGTCGAAGCAGACCGGAATCCCCTGTACCACGCCGAGGTAGTCGACGGTGCTTTTCCGGTCGAAATAGGCCAGCGTGATGTGCCGTGTCGCCTGATCGATGTGAATCGGCGTGATCGGCGTCGGCACCTTCTGGATCAGCGCCAGCCCGCGGTCGCGATAGGAACGGATCGTCTGATTGATCAGCTGCTCCAGCGCTGATCCGCGCAGCCCTCTCGAGTTCCATGTCGCCATCCGTCAGCCTCCCTCTTCCGGCCATCTCAGTTCCTCGCCGTTCATCACCCGTCGGAAATCGGCCGGCGGTCCTGCCCGGAACGTCCGCCCCTGAAGCGCCGTGATCTCCGCCGACGAAGGAAAACGCACTTCCCACGCATGAAGCATCTGCCTCGTGAGCCTGTACCGCTCCGTAAGAGGCGCGTCGGCGGTCCTTAAACCGTACTTCGGATCGCCCGCGACCGGAATGCCCAGCCACGCCAGATGCGCCCTGATCTGATGTGTCCGACCGGTGATCAGCCGGACGAGCACCAGCTGGCAGAGCGGGCTGCGGGCCAGCACCGTGATCCCCGTCACCATCTCCGATGCGCCGCTCTCCGGCCGGTCGGAAAGCTTCATTCTGTTCGCGCATCTGTCCTTCAGGGCATACACGCGATAAACCCCGTCCGGCACACTGCCCGGAACTGTCAGGGCAAGATAGCGCTTCTCCAGATCCCTCGTCCGAAGGGCCTGCGACAGGTACTGAAGGCCCGCCATCGTCTTCCCGCAGAGAACGAGACCGCTCGTATTCCGGTCAAGCCGGTTGACCGGCGCCGGCGTCACCGCCCGCAGATCCTCCCTGCTGACCGCTCCACGCGAAAGAAGCCAGCCGGGAAGAAGATCCGACAGTGCCGGTTCCGCGCCGGATGCAGGCTGAACCAGCATACCGGCCGGTTTATTGAGAATCAGCACGTCGCCGTCCTCGTAAACGGCAGGCGGCTGCTTCCGTCCACTGGGAAGAGCGGCGCCGTCTGTCCGGGCGGCGGAAGCCGTTCCGGATCTGCCTTCCGCGCCCGGTGCACCGAAACGCGTCAGCGTTTCCTCCGACAGAAACAGCTCCAGCCGGTCTCCGGGCACAAGAAGCTCGCTGCCGGCCGCTTTCCGGCGGTTCAGAAGAATGCTCTTCTTCCGCAGCATCTTGTACAGAAAGCCGCTCCCGGCATCCCTCATATATTTCCGGAGAAATTTATCGAGGCGCTGTCCCGCTTCGGCCTCCCGGATGACAAGCTCGCGCATATCAGAGCGAAACCGCCAGCGCGCTGTGGCGGATCATATCTTCGCGGCCGTATCCCTTCCATGCTTCTCCGGGCGTGAAAGTCAGCCCCTTCCGGAGCTCGTCCGCATGTTCATTCATGCTGTCCATCCGGCGGATGAACTGCCTGCGGTCTCCGAGCATGTGAACGGATACCTTGAAAGAAGCGGCTCTCAGCATTTTCTGAAGATGGTCCTGCGCAAAATGAAGATCCGTCTTCGGATCGCTGACATAGCCGACGACCTCCGAACCGCAGATCGCGAGACAGTCGACAAGCGCGTTCTGCTTCTCGGATGTCAGATAGAGCTCATAGGCAACTGTGAGGTTTCCTTCATGGGCATGCAGTTCCCGGTACTCCTCCTCCGGGAGAGACCGGCGCATCAGTATCATGATGAGCCCGACGCAGGAGATGGCCGCAGGTATGATGCCGACCATCGCGACAACCGTCATCAGGTTCCGTCTGGTGCCGAAGTACAGGAAGCTGGTCACGTAGATAAAGATCGGGATCGCGAAAAGCACCGATGTCGTCAGGATCCGGCGCCGTTTTTCCGAACTGAAGTACCCCCACTCTCCCTTCCGTGATTTCATGCATCTCCTCCTTCTGCCCGTGAATTTTCTTCGATTCTACCATAGGAATGCACAAAATGCATCAGTCGTTTTTGTGCATTCTCCTTGCTTCAAAAAGGGCTGCCTCCGGACAATCCGGGGGCAGCCTCTCACGTTCTGTGATTGACGGGCAGATCGACGGACTGAGCCAGCGATCCTTCCGCGATGATATCCAGCTGTCGGTGGAACCGCTCGAGCTCGTCCAGATTGTGCATCGAGAAGATGCGGTAGAACTCGTTCTGGATTTTCACCACCTCGCGCCGGTTGTCCAGCCGGTAGAGATTCTCGATATCCCGGAGGATATCCTGCACAAGATTCGTCTCCATCTGGCTGTCCAGCTGGGCGTCCATAATTTCCGAACGGACCTGGGACATCTCATTGTCAAGCGTCCAGATCGCGTCCGCCGCCCTGATCAGCTGATTTTTGACAGGCTCCGGAATATCTCCCTTGTATTTGTACTGCAGTGAATGCTCTGTCGTGGCCCAGAAATTCATCGCCATCGTTCGGATCTGAATCTCCACCTGCAGCCGCTTCGGCCCCTGAAGCGTCTGAACCGTGTACCAGACAATCAGATGAAGGGATCGATACCCGCTCTTCTTCTGATTGGTCAGATAGTCCTTGCGGCTCCGGATTTCCATATCCGTCCGGCCTGCGATCAGCTCGTCGATCCGCTCGATGTCCTCCACGAACTGACAAATGATCCGGATACCGGCGATATCCTCCACCTCTTCCTCCAGCTCCTCGAACGGAATTTTCTTCCTCTGCATTTTTTCGAGGATGCTGGCGACGGTCTTCACCCGGCCGCTGACGCTCTCGATGGGTGAGTAGAGGTTCTTTTTTCTGTGTTCCTCCTTCAGCCCGTGAAACTTGACCAACAGTTCGGAAACTGCCTGCTCGTAAGGATCAAGCAGTTCCTTCCAAAGCTGTATTTCCATAGCAGAACTCCGGGCCTTCTCTCAGTTCAGCGCCGCCAGCACGCGGGTCAGAAGAGCCCATGTACGGCCGACCGAGGAGATACTGAGCTTCTCGTCCGGCGTGTGAATGCCGGTGAGTTCCGGTCCGATGGAAACCGCATCCAGTCCGCGCATTTTCGATGCGAAAAGCCCGCACTCAAGACCGGCATGAATCACGTTGACAACCGGTTCCGAACCGTTCAGCTCCGTATAGCACTGTACCATTGTCTCGCGGAGCGGTGAGGTCTGGCGGAATTCCCATGCCGGGTATTCGCCGACGGTCTGGATACCGCCCCCGATGCTCTCGGAGAGATCCCGAATCGAAAGCTCAAGCGCGTGACGTGCCGATTCGACCGAGCTCCGGACGCCTGTGGTCGCGGCGAATTCCTTTACGCCGGTGCGTATTACGCCGAGGTTGCAGGATGTCTGCGGGAGACCCGGCGTCGTACCGCTCATCTGACTGATCCCGTCCGGCGTATGAAGCAGGAAGGAAATGACGTGATCCTGACTGTCCATCGACATCACTTCGAGCTTATGGGCGTTGCCCTTCGTCAGTCCGATATGAATATTTTCGTCGATGCCGCGGTATTCCTTCCGGATCTCGCGCTCGAACTTCTCCGAGCTGGTGACGATGATCGGGTAATCCTCCTCATCAATCACGATACCGGCCTTCGCCTCCGTCGGAATCGCGTTGTCCTTCTCGCCTCCGGACACGCTCTCAAGGGAGAACGCCGCGCTGCGGCCGAGATAATAGAGCAGGCGTCCGAGAACCTTGTTGGCGTTCGCACGCCACTTTGTGATCTCCTCGCCGGAGTGGCCTCCCTGAAGACCTGTCACCGTAATCATCACCGGAAGACCTCTCATCCGCATCCGCTCGATCGGAACGATCGTGTTGACACGCGATCCGCCGGCGCAGCCGCAGGTGAAGACGCCTTCTTTCTCGGAATCCAGATTGATCATCCGACGGCCGCGGAGCAGCGAGGTGTCAAAAGCCGACGCGCCCAGAAGGCCGATCTCCTCATCGGTTGTGAACACCGCCTCGATCGGAGGATGCTCAAGCGTATCATCCGCCAGCACGGCCAGCGTAAGTGCCACGCCGATTCCGTCGTCTCCGCCGAGGGAAGTGCCGTCAGCGTAGAGCTGGTCGCCCTCCACGAAAAGATCCAGAGGCTGGGTCTCGAAAACATGGTCCGAATCGGCGGTCTTCACGCAGACCATGTCCATATGGGACTGAAGGATCACCGGCGCAGCCGACTCACGTCCCTCCGATCCGGCTTTCCGTATCAGGACGTTGCCGGCGTCATCTGCGGATGCCTCGAGATTCTTCTCCGAGGCGAATGAAAGCAGGTACTGTTTCACCGCCTCCGTGCTGCCTGAGCCTCTCGGGATATCGGAGAGGGCTTCGAAATAATGGAACACCAGGTCCGGTTCAAGTCCTTTTAACATATCCATAGTCTATGCTCCCTTCAGTATTCAGTATAAAGAAAAGGGACGCCCTTCAGCAGTGAAAGCATCCCTTCGCTCAATCGTTATGTTAGATCACTCTTCGTCATCATCGAGATCGCTGAAATCGACATCCGAGTCCAGATCATAATCGTCGTCATCCGAAGTCCGGTCCTCCTCCTCACCGCCGGCCTGCTGCTGGGATGCGCTCTGGGAAGCGGCCGGTGCGGCGCCCGGCGCCGGCACGGACTGCTGTGTCTGCGGGGCAAGTTCCTGACGGTTCTGCTTCACCGTGCTGTAAGCGGTCTGAAGCGACTGTACCAGCGCGTTGTACTTCGAGCCGACATCGTCAATCGTCGTCCCGAGAATATTCCCGAGATTTGCCAGCATGTCATCCGTGTAGGTGATCGCCGAATAACGGATATTGTTGGCGTCCTGTGTCGCCGAATCGAGAATTCCCTGAGCCTGCTGGTTCGCTTTGTTGATGGTATCATTGGCCTGGGCGTATGCCTGCTGCATGACTTCGTGCTGACTGACCAGCTCTCTGGCGCGGGCCTCCGCATTGGCAACGATGCCGTCAGCCTTCGCCTGGGCATCCGCGAGGATCGCATCCTTGTTGGATATAATCTTCTGATAGCGCTTGATCTCGTCAGGCGTCTTCAGCCGCAGCTCGCGCAGCAGCTCCTCCAGCTCCTCCTTGTTGACGACAATCTTCGTCGTCGACAGCGGCTGGAACTTGCAGCTGTCGATATACTCCTCAATCTCTTCAATGATCTGCTCGATTCTGCTGGCCATAACCTCTTCACTTCTCCTTCTGTCGGCTGTTCTGTCAGGCTCCGTCAGCCTGCCGCAGCGGTCATTCGCAACGAAGCTTTTCCCTCATCTTTTCAGCAACAAACGGCGGGACGAATTTGTCGACACTCTTGCCAAATGCCGCAACCTCCTTGACCGTCGTGGAACTCAGATACGCGTATTCAAGGCTGGTAATCAGAAACATCGTATCGATATCCGGCGCGAGGATCCGATTGGTCTGGGCCATCTGCAGTTCGTATTCAAAATCAGTAATGGCGCGCAGACCACGAATGATCACCTGCGCGTCGCACATTCTGACGAAGTCAACTGACAGTCCGTCAAACGATTTAATGACAACATTCGGTATGTCTTTTGTCACTTCGTTTAATATAGTAACACGTTCATCTGTGGAAAACAACGGAGTTTTTGCCGAATTGCGCAAAACTCCCACCACCACTTCGTCGAACTGTTTGGCCGCCCGCCGGATGATGTCAAGATGTCCGTTGGTGCACGGATCAAAGGTACCCGGATAAACCGCTCGCCTCATACTGTATCTCCCGCCCTCTCCAGAAAGAGATGGGTGCTCTGTCCGTAAATCTTATGCCGGATCACCCTGTATCCGAGATCCTCCACATAGGAAAAATCGGTTCTCGGAGACGCCTCCACGACGACCACGCCTCCGGGCGCAAGGAGCTTCATCCCTGCCAGCAGGGTCAGTGTCTGGCGTTCAAGGCCGTGATCAAACGGAGGATCCATGAAGATGATGTCAAACGGATCTTCCTTTTCCAGCGAAGGCAGAACGGACTGCACATCTCCTTTCAGAAGTGTGGCGCGCTCAGCAAGCCGGGTGAACTCCAGGTTCTCAAGAATGAGCTGCTGCGTCTTCCGGTCTTTCTCGACGAAATACGCGCCGGCCGCGCCGCGGCTCAGCGCCTCGATGCCGATGGAGCCGGATCCCGCGTACAGGTCAAGGAAGCGGCATCCCGGAATCCGGAACTGCAGAATATTGAATAATGTCTCCTTCGTGCGGTCCGTGGTCGGCCGGACATCCTGACCCCGGACAGTGCGGAGAGGCATGGACCGCGCGGTCCCCGCGATGACTCTCACAGCTCTCCGCTGCTCTTCATGCCGATTCTCCAGTCAAGGTCGCCCCGTCCGAGGCCGAGAATCAGCATTTCCGCAGTGGCAATATTGGTCGCGACCGGAATCGTATTCTGATCGCAGGCAGTGACGATCGTGAAGACGTCCGGGTCCTTCGGGTCAATCATGGACGGGTTATAGAAGAATATGACCATATCCATGGCGCCGCGCTCGATCATTTCCGTAAACTGCTTGTCGCCTCCCAGAGAACCCGGCAGAAATTTATGGACATGCAGCGAGGTAACCTCCTCAATGCGGCGGCCGGTCGTGCCGGTCGCATAGATGTCATGTCTCGACAGAATCCCCTTATACGCGATGCAAAAATCCTCGATCAGTGTCCGCTTACTGTTATGCGCAATTATTCCGATATTCATTCGCTGCCTCGCATCGTTCTGAAAGCTGTTATCATTATCGACCATATTGTATCATATGCCATCGACATTTTACACAAAAAAATCTTTCTCAGAGCGTGATGTTTCGCTCATTTGCACTCATGTAGCGGTTCAGCTCCTCCCGCAGCGACTGATGATCCTCCGCAAGAAGCGCCGGATCCTCCGATAGAATCCCTCCCGCCGTCTCTCCGGCCATCTTAAGCATCTCCCGGTCACGGGAGACATCGGCCAGCCGGAACATCGCGTCCCCGCTCTGCCGGATCCCCAGCAGATCGCCGGGTCCTCTCAGTTCAAAGTCCTTCTCCGCAATTTCAAATCCGTCATCCGACTCCTTCATGATCGAAAGCCGCTTCATGACCGCCTCCGAAGTCTGACCGGCCATAAAAATGCAGTAGGACTGATGCACGCCCCTGCCAACGCGCCCCCGGAGCTGATGCAGCTGGGCGAGCCCGAACCGCTCCGCGTTCTCGATCAGCATCACGGTGGCGTTCGGGACATCGACGCCCACCTCGACCACGGTTGTGGAGACAAGAATCCGGATTTCGCCCGACGCGAACGACTCCATCACACGGTTTTTCTCCTCCGGTTTCATCCGGCCGTGCAGCATGCCGACCTTCAGTCCCCCGAACTCCTTTGTCAGTGCAGCCGCCTCCACTGTCACGCTGGCGAGTTCGAGTTCCTCGGTCTTCTCGATCATCGGGCAGATCACATATGCCTGACGCCCCGCCTCCGCCTCCCGGCGGATGAACCGGAGCGCATTCGGTCTCCAGCCGGAATCCACGACCGCGCTGCGAATCGGAAGCCGTCGGGCCGGCCTCTCGTCCAGAACCGAAATATCCAGATCGCCGTAGAAAATCACACCCAGCG
>Ga0256404_1003997_pt1 | contig 28712 bp, 27 predicted proteins | sample RumenRJG_01DNA_FD_185990 | JGI IMG/M metagenome (GOLD analysis project Ga0256404, IMG submission 185990) | Bovine rumen microbial communities from Lethbridge, Alberta, Canada - RJG_01 | ecosystem: Host-associated > Mammals > Digestive system > Stomach > Rumen | place: Canada: Alberta | collected...
GCGGTTTTGGTAAACCTCTTTCTTCACGTGCTTTGTCTATTTCTTCAGGATTTTTAACTGTCAATACAACTTTACCTTGAGTTTCTTTTTCAATGGCTTCTTTCAAATCAACAGGATAATCATCATAATTTCCGCCAATACTGCCCTTAATAATTTCTTCTGTTACAGCATCAGCATGTACTTGAATATTATCAGGCATATTAGGATATTTCTTCATCCATTCGTCATAAGACATATTGCCTCTTGAACCGTTACATTCTTGGCATTCGCCCATGTAATTATCTGTAGCGTTTGGACCGCCTTTTGATTTCGGATGAATATGTTCTGCTGTTACTACTGCTTTTTGAATTAATCTTTTTGCAAATTGAGTATCATTATTACCATAACCATAACTTGTAATCATTTTTGATATAGTCTTTGCAGATTCAGGAACTTGTACTGCAACATCTAAAACTTTATGAATATTTTCATGTGCTATACCTTTTTTATCTTCCATAGCAACTATATTTGCTAAAAAGTCTGTTCTGTTAAATCCATTTTTTGCAGAGTCAAAATCTTTATTATTTCCATCTTTTTTTCTTCTATCTTTTGAAGGAGCTGCAAATTTTGTTAACTCACGTTCACATAAACTTTGAATAGGATTTTTTTCACCTAAAAGTTCTTTAGACTTTTCACTTGTTCTTTTAATAACATCTGCCTGCTCATCTTGTAATATTTTAACAGGATCAGGAGCAGTTCTTGATATTGCAGTTGTCAAAGTTGCATCAGGCATATCCTTTAATTGTTTTTGTATATAATGAACAATAGCTTTTTCTTCTGCTCTGAAGTATGGCATATTTTCTTCTAAAATATTATTCAACTCTGCACCTGCAGCTTTACCTGCTTTTAATGCAAATTCATCTGTCTGTTTATTTGTCATCATAGGACGACCGCAACATGTACAAGGCATATCTTCCAATTCTTTTACCTTAAAATTTGAAGTACTACAAGGAAAACCTGTAAATGCAGGATTTACCATTTGACTTCCCATAAAATAATTTCTTAAAATTTGTGATGTTTTTGGAGAATCCTCTTTAACAGGATTTGAAACAGGAGCTTTGTCTGCTTGTTGAACATTTTTTGTCTGAACTGAATTTAAAATTGGCATTCCTGCCATAATACGTTGTACTTGCATTTCCCTACCTATATTTTTTTGTGAATTGAACTCTTACTTTATAATTATTATAACTTTATTTATTAACTCTTGGCGGATGTGGATGATTGTCAACCGGTTTTGGTATTCCTCTTTCTTCACGAGCTTTGTCAATTTCTTCAGGATTTTTAACCTTTAATTTTATTACTCCGTCAGTTTCTCTATCTATGGCTTGCTGTAAATCCAAAGGATAATCATCATACCTTGAACCCAAATTACCATTTATAATTCTTTCTGTAACCTCATCAATATTTCTCTGAACACTTCTTGGCATATTCGGATAATTTTCCATCCATTCAGAATATGGCATGTGTCCTCTCTTATTATTACAATCAGCACATTCTGACATATAATTTGCGGTATTGTCAGGACCTCCTAATGTATCAGGATGAATATGTTCTGCTGTCGCAATAGCAGGTTGTGATAATCTTCTTGCAATATCTTCTCCTGATTTATCAGAATGAGAATATTTAACAATGAATGATTCAATAGAAGTTTTTGACATTGGAAGTTTAACGGCACTATCCAAAATTTGTCCGCCAAGTTCTTTATCTTCCATTCTGCCTGTTAAGTCTGCTATGTCTTTCAAAAATGGTTTTCTCTCAAAGTGTTTTGCATCAGTACTGTTTGCAATATCAACTAAAGCTCTTTCTACTCTTTGTTGTATAGGATTATCTTTACCCAAAACAGATGCTTTTTGACTTACCTCAGCCAAAACATTTTTTTGTTCTTCTTCCAATAAAACCTTAGCATTAGGTGCATATTGAACCAATAAATCTTTCATATTTGCATCAGGATTTTTTTGAGATGTTTTCATAAAGAAATTAACTACTGATTTTTCAGTTCCTCTGAAAAATTCCATATTTGCACTTAAAACTTCTTGTAAGTATTCACCTTTTGCGTTTGCAGCTTTTTTTACAAAATTATCAACACCTTTTGATGTCATCATAAGACGTCCGCAACAAGAACAAGGAACTCCTTCTTCCTGTTTTACATTAAACTTACTTTTAGAGCATGGAAAACCTGTAAAGTTTACTGCTTGTCCGCCTCTAAAATAACTTGATAATGCGTTAGAACCCTTTTTTTCTTCTCCTGTATTACCTTGTACTGTTTCAACAGATTTTGCTTGTTTTACATTTTCTTTCTTACTCTCTAATGGTTGTACTGAAACAGTTTGTACGTCTATGCCTCTTAAATTCATTTTACCTTCTGTCTGTTTAAATTTAGTAACACACATTATTTTTAAAACTGCTAAATTTTTTTTTTGCTACGAACAATAATAAAATTTACAATAGTTTATAATGTACGTCCTACACTTATTTAGAGGTATAATAATACAGGGTAGATTTTAAAAATTATAGACAATATTCCTCTAATTTTATTTAAAAATTTTTATTTTATGCTAGGAAAAAAGTATATTTTACCCTCATCGCTTCTCCAACGTAAATAACCAATCTTGATAGTATCATTTATATCAAAAACCCTTACAAGAGCCCAATTACCTTTTAATTTTATTAAATTAATTTTAAAAGGTCTTACTATTTTTCCTAAAACTTTTGAATTATTATCTGCATCAGTTCTTAGCTCTTTGATTGAATCAGGAATATTTCCGACAGTATATAGTCCGTACTTTCTACCGTACAGATTATAAAAATTACGCCAAGTTAAAAAACGAATATCCTCTGATTTTATCCAGCCCGTTTTTTTATTATCCTTGTCAAATAAAACTTTGAGCCAATCATCAGTAAAATCTATTACTTCAATAAATCCAAGTTCTTTTTCTTTTACAAAGACACTAAAAAATGTATTTTCACTTCCTTTTGAAGATTTAAAATTTTCAAAATTCCAATCTGCTTCAAAAACGATATCCGATTTTAAATCAGGTTTTTCATAAATTACAACATGTTTGGGTACTTGATACATACCTAATGCAACCGCATCTATAGGGTTTAAAGCATTTGGTAAAATATCTGCTCTTGCACTTATTTGCATATATAAAACAATAAATATAAATAAAACCAGCAGTTTTTTCATATTTTAACTACTCCCTAAATGAGATTTCGCTATATGTTTTTTGCAAACCTAATTTTATTGAATTCATTTGATTTTGTATTGCATCTTCAGTTAATGTGGCATTTTCATCCTGCAATTTTACTCTAAAAGCAACACTCTTAAAGCCGGATTGAATATTTTCTCCCTGATATACATCAAATATTTCACTACCTTTAAATAAATTTCCCTTTGCTGATTTTTTAATTACAAGCTGAATATCAGAAGCAGTAACATTATCTGGAATTATAAATGCAATATCTCTTTGTACTTCAGGATATTGAGGAAGATGTTTAAATGTTGCAGTTGTTTCATGAACACAAGAAATAATATCATCCAAATTCATTTCAAATAAATATGCATCTTTATTTAACTTCATCTTATCTTTTAATAACGGATGAATTTGTCCGAAATATCCTATTTGTTTTGGTTGTTTACCAAGCATTACCAATTTTGCAGTCTTATAAGGATGCATATAATTTATATCATTACATTCATTAATTTTTATTCTATTTTCAAGATTTAATTCTTTTAATAATTTTTCAATTAAGCCCTTAACAGTAAAGAAATCTGTTTTTTGTACATGCTCCCATTTAGAATTTTCAACATCACCGGATATTACACCTGCCAATGTTTTAACTTCAGAAACACCTGAATCTTTTATTGTTGTTTCTCTATCTTTAATATAAACTCTGCCGATTTCATAAGCCCAATAATCTTTTTGTCCGTTATCAGAGTTGAATTTTAAACAGTTCAAAACATTTGCCGCAAGTGTTTGTCTTAACATAGAATAATCCTCACTTACAACATTTGCAACATATACAGCTTTACTCTCATCAAAAGACATCATATATTTATCTAATAAAGATTTACCAATCAAAGATGATGTCATAATTTCATTTAAGCCGGATGAACGCATAATATCATGAACTTTTGAAACTGTTTTTTCACTAATTGTGATTACAGCAATTTCATTTTTAGGCGGAATAGTAGGTGGAATCATATCATAACCGTTTATTCTTGAAATTTCTTCAATCAAGTCAATTTCTCTATAAACATCGTCTGCTCTGAATGACGGTATATCAATTCTAGCAGCAATTTCATTTTTGCCCAAAATTGTAAATCCCAATTTTTCCAATATAGAAAGTGCTCTATCAGAAGGAATTTCTATTCCTAAAACACGTTTTATTTCAGAAAATCTAAGTGTAATAGGAGGAACTTTTCTTTCATCATTTCCTGTTTTTACCATACCGTCGATTTTAGCATCAGCATATTCGCATAAAAGCTGTACAGCACGCATTAAAGCTTGTTTAACAGCACCTATATCAATACCTCTTTCATATCTTGCACTTGCTTCAGAACGGTATCCGACACTTCTTGCACTGCGTCTGTTAGCAGCAGGAACAAAATATGCTGCTTCTAAGGCAATACGTGTTGTATTATCATCAATTTCTGAATTTAAACCGCCAAAAACACCGCCTAAACAAACCGGCTTTTCTTTTGTTGCAATAACAACACTCTCATGAGTTAATTCTCTTTCTATTTCATCGAGAGTAACAAGTTTTTCACCTTCATTTGCACGTCTTACACAAAGGTAGTTATTCAATTTATCTCTGTCAAAAGCATGCAAAGGAGTTCCATATTCCATTAAAACGTAGTTTGTAATATCAACAACATTATTTATAGAACGAATACCTGATGAAATAAGCCGTTTTTGCATCCAATCAGGTGATTTTTTAATTTTTACCCCGCTTAAAAGCCCTACAGAGTAATATTTACAAACATCTTCGTCTTTTATTTCTACTTCAAATCCATCTGTTCCATATTCAAATGTAGATTGCAAAGGAGAATATTTTAACGGTTTATCAAAGATTGCACAAAGTTCTCTTGCAACACCAAGAATTGACATTTCATCCCCTCTGTTTGCTGTAGGAGCAACATTTAAGATAGTATCATTTTCTAAACCCAAAACATCTTCTACATTTTTACCAAGTTCGATTTCTCCGTCAACAATACGGTTTAAAATCAATATACCGTCTTCTTCCTGATAATTTCTGTCAGATAGTCCAAGTTCATCAGAAGAACATAGCATACCTTGCGATTCAACACCTCTTATTACAGCCGGTTTCAATTCAAATTGTTCGCCTGTTTTTCTGTCTAAAACTTTTGAACCAACAGAAGCATAAGGAATTATTTGTCCTTCCTGAATATTTTGAGCACCACAAACAACTGTTTTTACTTCATTACCCAAGTTTACATCTACAAGATGTAATTTATCAGCATTTGGATGTACATTTATTTTTTCTATTTTCGCTGTTCTTATATTTGTAAATTGCGGAGTTAAATATTCTATTGATTCAACTTCCAATCCGCTCATTGTCAATCCGTAAGCAATTTGTTTTTCATCAATTCCTTCTAAATCAACAAATTCTTTTAACCAATTAAGCGATACCTGCATTTTTCACATTCTCCTTGATTTCATTTAACTTTTCTATACTATCACTTTCAATATAAATTCTCAACAATGGTTCCGTTCCGCTTGGACGTACTAAAATCCAGCTTCCGTCATCAAAATATAATTTTATTCCATCAAGTTTATTTATACGTTTTACTTGCAAACTTCCAAGTGATTTTAAGTTTTCAGCAAGGTTTATTTTTTCATTAACCTGATTTCTATCTTCTAACTTTACATCTATTCTATCATTAACAAAATTTTTACCTGCAAATTTATGTAAATCTTCTTCTAATTCAACAAGAGATTTCTTTTCATAAGCAAGAGCTTCTAAAATAAGCAGATTTGCTAAAATACCATCCTTTTCAGGTATATGTCCTTGAATAGAAAGACCGCCCGAATCTTCTCCTGCAATAACGGGATTATATTTTCTCATTGCTTCTCCGACATGTTTAAAGCCGACAGCAGTTTCAATTAACTCTACTCCCGTTTTTTCAGCAACTATATCGAGCAAATTGCTTGCACCAACAGTCTTAACCAAAGAACCATTTAACCCCTTATTTTTAGTTAAGTGCAAAAGTAAAATTGCAATAATTTCATTAGGTGAAACATAATTACCTTTTTCATCAATTACACCAAACCTATCACCATCTCCGTCATTTGCAAATGCTATCATATTGTATCCGTTTTTTACGGTTTCAATTGCCTGCTTCATATATTGCGGTTTTGGTTCAGGCATTTCTCCGCCAAAATTTGTATCATGATTTGTTCTTATAGATTTAAATTTTATACCGTTATCTTTTAAAATTTTATCAAAATAGCCGATTGTAGCAGAATATAAACCGTCATATAAAAACTCTTTACCTGCCGTTTTTATTTTGTCAAAATCAATAATTTCATTTATATGTTTAGAATAATCAATCAAAAAGTCATAATATTCGAATGTTCCGTTAAAACTGTCATCAATAGTTTTTCCTAAATTACCTACAATTTCATCGGTTATATCTGATGTTGCAGGCCCTGCATAATCTGGTATGAATTTTATACCAAGATATTCAGGCGGATTATGACTTGCCGTAAACATAATCGCACAAGCATTTAAAAGTTTTGCATTATACGCTAAAACAGGAGTAGGTACTATTTTATAACTGTAATATACCGTAAATCCCTTTTGTACTAAAATATCAGCACACAATTTTGAAAATACATCCGCCATATTTCTGGGATCATAGCCGATTATAATTTTTTTGTGCAAACCAAAATTATCAAATACGTATTTTGCTATAGCATTTGTAACAAGAGTAACATTTTCTTTATTGAAATCTTTTCCGACAACGGCTCTCCATCCGTCAGTACCAAATTTTATTCCTGTCATTTTATATCCTTTAAAATTAATTTTATAATTAATCCTGATTAGATTTATTATCTTCAGTTTTTTCAACTTCTGATTCTATCGCATCTTTTAATTCATCAGCTTCTTTTTTTATCGCATTTTTTGCTTTTTTAAATTCATAAGTTGCACGTCCTAAAGAACGGGCAAGTTCAGGTATCCTTTTGCCTCCGAATAAAAGCAATATTACGACAAGTATAAGCGTTATTTCAGTAATTCCTAATGACATTGTCTTATCCTTTCAACTCTTTTCAAATAATTTTTAAAATTATTATTCAACAAGTTCATCCAAAAATGTCGGTAAAGCAAATCTTGCAAGATGATAATCTTTATTATAAATCTTACATTGTTTTGTTATCTCTGCACATCTTTCTTCGTCAATATATGAAAGCGGTTCAACATTTTCTGAACAGAATGCCCATGCCCAATATCCACCAGGATATGTAGGAATTGGAGAAGTATAAGAACTTACAATAGGAAATACTTTTTTAAGCATTCCATACATACTTTTAATATCTTCTTCAAAAGCAACAGGTGATTCTGATTGAGCAACCATAATACCATCCGGCTTTAAAGCTTCTTTTACATTTGTATAGAATTTTTCAGTAAACAAGCCAACTCCAGGTCCTAATGGATCTGTAGAATCAATCAATATTACATCAAATTGTTGTTTTTTATCTTCAATATATTTTATTGCATCTTCAACTCTAATTTCTACTTTCGGATCATCAAGTTTACAAGAAATTGTAGGAAGATATTCTTTTGATACATCAATAACCATCTTATCTATTTCACATAAAACAACATGTTCAACAGTTTTGTGTTTTAAAACTTCTCTGACAGTTCCGCCATCACCACCACCGATTACAAGAACATCTTTTGGACATTTATGATTAATCATTGGGATATGAGCTATCATTTCATGATAAAAATATTCATCACCCTCTGTAGCCATCATTAAATCATCAAGTGTAAGTATTCTGCCTAATTTTGAATCAGATTCCAATACTTCGACTTTTTGATATTTTGATTGTTCTGAAAATAAAACTTTTTTAAGTTTTATAGCTATTCCAAAACCTGACGGTGTTATTTCCTTGTAATACAATTGTTCTTCATCATTTGTTACTGCTGTCATTTTTTCTCCTTATAAATCATCAAGTATCGTTTCTTCTTTAAATTTTTCTTGTGCATAGTCCAAATTAAACAATTTGCAAGTTTTAACAATATTATTATATCTATTTATATCAATATCTTGTAACGGAGCAGTATCATTTGAGCAAAATGCCCATACCCAACGGCTTCCCGGATATGTAGGAACAGGTGAAGTATACGTTTTAACTATACTAAACACATCCATTAAAATTTGATATAAATGTCTGCTTTTTTCTTCTTTAGATACAGGAGATTCTGACTGTACAACAAGTATACCTCCTGTTTTTAAGTTCTTTTTAATATTCAAATAAAATTCTTTTGTATATAGACCAACACCAGGTCCTAAAGGATCAGGAGATGTAATCATTATAACATCAAAGTCATTTTCTTTATTTTTCACATATTCAATTGCATCTGTTATTTCAATTTTTACTTTTTTATCATCAAGGCATCCCGCAACAGATGGCAAATATTTTTTAGAAGTTTCAATAACCATTTCATCAATATCTACAATAACGACTTTTTCAACAGTATCGTATTTCAAAACTTCTTTTGCAATAGTACCTGTACCACCACCGATTACTAAAACAGCTTTTGGCATTTTATTACTAAGCATAGGAACATGTGTAATCATTTCACTATAATTATAATAATCGCCCTCATTTACAAACATCAAATCGTTCAGAGTAAGTATTTTTCCAAGTGATGACTCTGATTGTAAAACCTCTATTTTTTGATATTTAGATTGAGCAGAGAACAAAACATCTTTAATTTTTATGGCAATACCAAATCCGGATGGTGTTTTTTCTCTGTAATATTTTTGTTCCATAATAATACCTGATAGATGATATTTTACAACCGTAAAACGATTTTCGCAAGTATTTATAAGATATTTAATATTATCTTGTGATAATAGCCATACATTAAAAAAGTATAAAATGGAAAGTATGGATTACTTCGGTACTTCGTGCTTCGTATTTGTACATGTCAAGCAATTAGTTACATATTTTGATTTTTAATTCTAAACCTTTATTCACATTTATATTAATCTTTTGGTCTATATAAAAATAGTAAAACTTACATCTAAGGATTGATGTCGTTTTTTTTGAAAAGCTATACACTAAGAATGTCAAAAGAGAAAAATGTGTGTAAAGGGGTGGAATTTTGAAACGTATATTAACATTATTCATGTTTCTGGCTATAACAACTTTATCTGCAAATGCAGCAAATGAAAATAATGTTTTAAACTCTATACAAATTGATTCATTAAAAGATACATACAATATAACTTTAAATACAACATCTAAAGTTGATATTAAAAGGACCGTACAATCTTCAAACAATATTATTTTAAATCTTAAAAATGTTAAACCTGCAAAAACTATTAATACAATATACAAAAATGCAGCAGAAGTAGACAGCGTAACTGTTGAGCCGGTAGGTAACGGTTTAAATATATTAATAAAAGCAAATAATGTTTCTAATGCTGCTATTACATCAGAAACAGAAGAAGATACTCTTGAAGTTCAAAACAGCAAATCTGTTTTAATTCCTTCTCAAAAATCAACAAAAAATAAACAAAAGGATAACAGTAATTCAATACATTTATCAGCACCTATAAATGCCTACATGCCCGTTTATCACGAAGAAAATATAATTGATGAAGAAGATATCGAAACACCTTCATTGGCATTGGGTTTACTTGCAAAAATTAAAAATATATTAAGTCAAGGTAACATTTCAGATATTATAACAACCGGATTAATAACTATAATATTATTCTGTGGAGTTAAATTATTCAAAAAAGAAGAACCTGAAACGGCAATCGGACTTACTCAAAGCTTAAAAGACAGAGAAATGAGTTTGTACAAAGATATTTCAATGAGAAACGAATTTAGAGGACCTATGTCTTTAGAAAATTCTGTACCATCATTGTTAAATAATCAGCCGGAAAGTACACCGATTGCCAAAAGGTCAGCTTTACAAAACAATATAAAGCCAAATGTAAACATAAATACAGGATATGGTTTGAAAGCATACAGAGATGGTTTAAAAAATCCATATATGACTTCTGATATTTTAACAAAATCTATTGAAAAACCTGCACCTGTGCAATCTCCAATCAAATCAAGAACAATTCCTACTATGAATTCAAGAGTTCAAAGTTTAAAACAACCTGTAGTAAACACTCAACAAACAACAGCTTCTAACATAGACAGCATGAAATTTTTACAATCAATGACTCAAATATACGAAAAAAATGGTCGTGCTGATTTAGCAAAGGGCTTAAAAGCAGGCATGTTAAAAGCAAAAGCTAATGTATAAAATTTTTTAAAAGTAATAAAGATTAATAATTAAACATTAACACAGAAACACAATACTGACCGATTATTCGGTCTTTTTTTTGCACACTTTAAATACTTAAATTAATGTATTTAAATTTTTTAAAACATGTTTTATAATATTTACTAAAGTACATGTTTGTATTAAATTAAAAACATATAATGACAGATAGTTACAATAGCTTTAATAATTCAAGTTCATTGAGAAATTCTCCTGCAATTAAAGAAAGGGTTTCTCTTATTTCTGTTCTTATGTATCAACAGTTTTGTGAGTACCAGCACTCTAATGAAAATACAAGTGAAATTTTCGCTCACATTGTTGAATCATCAAAAGATTTTATAGAAATCATAAAACAATCTTTTGCGGCTCGTTCTGTTGCAACAGAAAATATCTGGGTTAAGATTGATCCCAAAGTACCTGCTGTTACTGTTAATATTTTATGGAATACATACAGCTTTACAATGAGATGTAATTTTAAGCCGCAAGCATATTCAGGAGAAAATAAATCATCATTTATTTCCGGTAGAATAATGGCAATTAAAGGTGATTATTCAAAACTTATTAGCGGAGCAAAAAATTCTGATGAAGAAATGGCTATTTTGCTTGAAAATGAAATTGCCTCCATTTATGTTCCTGAAAATAAAATGCAAAACGTTATTTTAAAAGCAAAACATCGTGCAAATAAAGAGTTTCAACTTACACAATTAGATGCAGGCAGGGAATTTATGCTTTTAGTATCCGAATCCGTATGCGGTTCTCCTATGTACCACGAAGAAGGCAGCAGAAAAAGCTTTAATATCTAATAATTAGACTTATTATTTTATAATTCCAAATCCTAAAAGAAATGTACAAATGAAGAAAACTGCTGATACAATAGCAGTAACTTTGTTCAAACCTTTTTCTGCACTCTTTTGAGAAGAAAACAATTGTGAAGCTCCGCCTATTGCCGCAATACCATCTCCTTTAGGTGAATGAAGCAATATTAATACAATTAAAAGTAAAGCTGATAATATTTGAATAGTCCATATTATATAAAGTAACATTATTTTTCCTCTTTATTTGCAATAAAAAATGATTTTAAATCTCCGGTATACAACTGCTTATATTGATATAATCTTGCAGGACGTTTAGATGATGCTTTTGTAAATTCATCAAGTTCAATAAGTCCCTCTGTACCTAAAACTTTTTTTCTAAAATTACGCTTATCAAGTTGTTTACCCATTATAATCTCATAAACTTTTTGCATTTCAGTTAAAGTAAACTTCTCTTTCAACAATTGATATGCAACAGGGCAAGTTCTTAATGATAATCTTGTTCTTGTTCTTGCGTAGTCTACAATCTCTTTATGGTCAAATGCTAAAGACGGCAAATCGTCAATCGGATACCAAGATACGTTATCTGATTCCATAACCTTAACATCTTGATACCTTACAAGTGCAAAATATACACATGTAATAACACGAGAATCAGGGTGTCTTAACGGATCACCAAATGTATAAAGCTGCTCTAAATATACATTATCAACATTTGTTTTTTCCTTAAGAATACGAACTGCAGCTTGTTCAAGAGTTTCTGACATACGTACATATCCGCCGGGTATCGCCCATTTGTCTATAAACGGCTCTTTTAAACGCTTAATTAATAAAACTTGAAGCGCATTATTTTTTATAGTCAAAATAACCGTATCTACTGTTATTTCATGGGTTTTAGTTTCATTAAACATTCAATCCTCGTATCTGCAAATATAATAAAACAAACATTTTTAAAAGTAACGTTAAATTTTGTAAATAGCTTGTAATATCATCATTATTCTAACATAAACTATTGTACATTATTCATTGAATAGTATAAAGATAAAAGGTTTGCTTTTTTAAATATCGCTTTCGCCAAGCCGTTTTTTAATTCATCATCCTCAAAAACAGGAATAATTATTTTTTCACCCTTATCATTTATACATACATAGTGAGAACCATTTTTGCAAGGTATTTTCCAACCGTTACCTTTTAACATTTTGCATAAAATTTTTCCGGTTAAATTTTTCATAACTCTATTGTTATAACCTCTCCGTCAGTTTGTTTGTTATATGAAAACCAAGCATTTATAGCTTCTTTAATATTCATTTTTAATTCATCCAATGTTTCACCTTGTGAAAAACATCCATCTAAAGCAGGCACTTCTGCCCAATAACCATTTGCGTCTTTGTGTAATGCAATTTCAATCTTCATGTTTTATTCCTAAATACTATAGAATTATAGAATATAATAGTTTATTTTTCAATCTTTAATTTATATAAACTCTGATAGAACTATATTACTTAATAAAAACCCCTTCTCCGTTAAACAGTAACCATTTTTTGTCTGTTTCAAATATTCGGTATTTAAATATTTTTTTAGTATATCATTGTATTTGTTTTCAAAATCAATATTGAATTTTTTATTTATATATTCAACATCTATACCGTTTGACAACCTAAAACCTAAAAATATTTCTTCTTCCAATTTTTCTTGTTCACTTACAACATGCTCTATTTCATGTTCACATGGGGTTTCAATATATTTATGTATATTGGATGTATTTGAATACCTTACACCATTTTGATAACCGTGAGCAGAACATCCAAAACCATAATATTCCTTATTTTGCCAATAAATAGTATTATGTCTTGCTTGAAAAGATGATTTTGCATAATTACTTATTTCATAATGTTCAAAATCATCTAAAATTTTTGCAGTATATTCATGCATCTCAGCTTGCAAATCACTATCAGGAAGATTTTCGGGCGTTTTTTTATAGAATAAAGTGTTTGGTTCTAACTGTAATCCATAAAGTGAAACATGTTGTATATCAAGATTTTTAACTTTTTCCAAATCTGAAATAAAATCTTCAACAGTTTGAGAAGGCAATCCATATATTACATCTACGGAAATATTTTTAAAACCGGCATTTTGAGCATACCTTATTGTATCAAGTGCCATTTCAGGTGTATGTTTTCGTCCAATCAGCTTTAAAATATTTTCATTAAATGTCTGTATACCTATACTTAAGCGATTTATACCTATTTCATATAATGATTTCAAATAATCAAAATCAACTGTTTCAGGATTAACTTCAAATGTAACTTCATTACAATCACTCAAATCAAACAATTTATATATTTTATTAACAAGTTCGACAGGTAAAATAGATGGAGTACCACCGCCAAAATAAATAGTATCCTGTATATTATTCTGATAACGGAATTTTATTTCTTTTATAAGTGCGTTTAAATATTCATCAACAAGTTTTAAATTTACAGTTGATGTAAAAGCACAATAATGACATTTACTCTTACAAAACGGTATATGTATATATGTATTTTTAGGAGTTTGCATTCAATTCGGCATTGATTTCAACTGCCGCCTCATAAGCTGAATTTTTATCTGAAAGCTTATCCTTTACGCCCTGTAATCCTTCAATCTGTCCACTTCTTACTTTTTCATCATATAAAAGTTTCTCTATATTATATGCAATATAATCCGGTTTTGCCTTAAGTTCTAATATTTCCGGTACAATATCTTTTCCCGTAATTATATTTGGTAAGCTTACTTTTTTAATACTTCTTACAAGTAAGTATACTAAATAGAATAAAATCGGACCTCTATATGATATTATCATTGGAGTTTTATAAAAAGAAGCTTCCAATGCAACTGTACCGGATGCAAGCATAAGTGCATCCGAACAGCTTAAAAGTGAATAATTTTCATTTTTTATAACTTTAAAATTAGCATCTTTAAAATATTTTTCATAAGTTTCATCAGATATACTTGGTGCTTGTGAAAATACAATTTGTAAATCAGGATGAAGCTTTTGCAATAATTTTGAAGATTGAATAAATAAATCCATCAAATAATGCAATTCAAACTTTCTTGAACCCGGAAAAACTGCTACAAGTTTTTTATTCAAATCCAATCCGTATTGTTCAAAAAATGCTTGTTTGTCAGCAGGTGCAGGCATTTTATTTATAAGCGGATGTCCACAGAACTTTGTTTTTATTCCATGTGATTTATACAAATCTTCTTCAAATGGAAATATACATAAAACTTCATCAATATATTTTTTTATAGTATTTATTCTCCACTTACGGCTTGCCCATATTTGAGGAGGAATATAATAATTTGTTTTAATACCTGCTTTATGCAAGTATTTTGCCATTTTTAAATTAAAAGCACCATAATCAACAAGTAAAACCAAATCCGGCTTATACGTTTCTTTCAGGTATGTCAACAAATTTTTACCTAATTTATAATGATTCCATATAATTTTTGGACTTAAACCCATTGCACTCATTTTAGAATGGTCAGAAAAAAGTTTTACACCTAAATCTTTTAAATTTTGACCGCCAACAGCTTCAATTTCAATATCCGAATTAAGTTCTCTTAGTTGTTTAACAACATTTGCAGCATGCATATCTCCTGAATATTCACCTGTTATAATAAATATTCGTTTACTCATTTTTTAAACCGCCATTACAACTATATTGTTTTTATCAGCAAAATTTATAACTTTTTCTTGATCAACAATTATTGTTTCATTTGCTTCAACCGCAATCAAAGATAGATGATTTTTTTTCATTATTTTGAGTGTTTGTAACCCGATAGCCGGAATATCAAATCTTTTATCCTGATTTGGTTTAGCTACTTTTACAACACATCCGCCATTTTTTGCAATTTTTCCGCCACGTTCGATACATTTATCAGTACCCTCAATAGCTTCAACAGCCATAACCATTTTATCTTTTATAACAACAGATTGTCCAATATCTAACTTACCCATTTCTTTTGCCATTTGATAACCGTATTGAACATCATTTATCTGTTCATCCGTTGGTTTCAAATTACCCAAAACTCCTGCGGGTATCATTAAATTTTTAATAAACAGCGTTTGATCCAAAACTGTTATATTAATTTTTTCAAGTTCTGCAACTAATAATTGCATAACTTTATCGTCATTAAGTCGTTTAACTGATTTTATCAATTCAAGAGCCATAGAATCAAATTTAGGTCGTCTTAAAATAAGTCCTTTATGAACTTTTCCCAAAAAAGTAAGTTGATGAACATCTTCATCAGCCAAAGTTTTCTTTATTTTTAACAATTCTCCCGGTGCCATAGAATAAACTTTAGAACATACCTTTTTTAAATCTTTGTAATTGTCATTTGAAAGTGAAATACATATAACTTCCAAACCGTTTTTTACTGCCTGTTCTGCCATTCTAACGGGCAATTGACCATCGCCTGCAATCAATGCTTGCTTTTGTTCTAATGTAATAGACATTTCAATTCCTCATACTCTTATGTAAAAATTATAGCACAAATAATATTTTTTATGTTAGAATTTTTTTATGAAGTTAATAGGTGAAAATTTACATATCATTTCAAAAAGTGTTTCAGAAGCTCTAAAAAATAGAGATGAAGTTTTTGTAAAAGATATTATAAAAAAACAAAACAATCTTGTAGAATATATAGATTTGAATATTGGCCCTGCAAAAGCAGGTTTTGAAAATTTATTTCCTTGGCTAATAAAACTTGTAAAAGAAAATTCTAATTTAAAACTTTCACTTGATACTACTAATGCTAATGAAATGAAAAAGGGGTTAGAAGCTGCAAGTATAACAAAAAATGTTCTTATCAACAGTGCAAGTGATGATGTTGAACGACTTGAAAGTATGAGTGATTTAGCCGCAGAATATGAAACAGATTTAATAGCCCTTACACTCAATAATAAGAAAGGTATTCCATCAACTGCTGATGACAGATTTGAACTTGCACTTGATATGTATGAAACTTTTATGGAAAAGGGTATAACAAATGAACGTATATATTTTGATCCTTTAGTTTTACCCATAAAGGCAGCTCAAAACCAAGCTGTTGAAACATTGAATGCAATTAAAATTTTAAAAGAAAGTTTTGAACCGGTTTGCAATACAGTTATTGGCTTATCAAACATTTCAAATGGATCTGCTAGAGAAGTACGACCGCTTTTGAATAAAGTATATTTAGCATTTGCTTTTGGTGCAGGTTTGGATGCAGTTATATTAAATGCTTTTGATGAAGAACTTCTACGAGTTGTTAAAATACTTGAAACAAATACACCTGTATGTGAATCCGATAAACTACTTTTGGATTTAACAACAGTTATAAGTGATTTCACAGACTTAAGTGATATAAAATATAATATAAATGACAAAAAATCATCTGATATATATAAAGCAGCAGAAGTATTATTAAACAAAAAAATATATTCTGATAGCTTTACACAAGTTTAAATATTTGATTGATTAATTAAAATTTGTTAAAATTTACTTCTAAGGGGGATTTTACCGATATGAAGAAATTTATAACAGGATTACTTTGTGTTTTATCATTAATATCTATAAATAATGCAGAAGCCGCAATGACAAAAGAAGCCAATCAGTTGTATTATCAAGCTTGCAGGTATGAAAATCAAAACAACTATGAAGCAGCTATAAATTCAATAAAAGAAGCCCTTGAAAAAAACGGCGATGAGGCAATTTTATATGTAAAATTAGCCGGTTTATATGCTGACATTTGTGATTATGAAAATGCATTGGGAGCATATAAAGCTGCTATAAAATTAAGACCTGATGATGCATTTATTTATATAAGCATAGGTAATATTTTACAAACAACAGGAGATTTGGAGAATGCATACAATTCTTATATGCAGGCAATGGAAATATTTCCTGAGTACAAATATAATTATTTAAATATAGCGAATGTTTTATTGGCACAAAACAAATTTGCACAAGCTATTGATTATTATAACTTATTTTTGAACGTATATCCTAATCAGGATGAAGCACGAGCAAACCTTGCAAATGCATATTTATACAGCGGTAAATATGCTCTTGCCGTTTCAGCTTTTGAAACAGCTTATACAGCAAATCCTACTAATTTTAAATATTATGCAAATTACGGATATGCTCTTTTTCAAGAACAAAAATATGCTAATGCAGCAAGTATGTTTGAAAAAGAACTTGCAGAAAATCCTGACAATTTAAAAGCAAGAACAGATTTAGCCATATCGTATCATAAAATAGGAAAATACGAGCTTTCAAAAGAACAATTTTTAAGAATATTTGCAATAAAGCCGGACTTTACAGAACTCAGAACATATTATGCAAGTCTTTTAACCGACATGAAACTGTATGATGCAGCCATTTCAGAATATAATACATATATAAAAAGTTTTCCTAATGATGCCTCTGCATATAAAAATCTTGCTTACGTATATAAATGTCAGGGCAAAGATGATTTAGCAATACAAAACCTTTTGACATCTTTATCTAAAGATGATACCGATTTAGAAGTAAAGAAAGAACTTGCTTTTCAATACCATAAAAAGAACGATTATAAAACTGCTTTAAAGTATTATGATGAAATTTTAAAATTAGAACCGAAGAATAATGAAATTTTAGCTAATAAAGCACTTGCCCTTCATGCATTAAAAAGTTATGAAAGTGCAATTGCAATATATACAAATTTGCTAAAAGAAAACTCAAATTCAAGATTAAGTAAAAATCTTGTATCTGCCTTAGTATCAAAAGGTGATGAATTACTGGAAAAAGATAAATTTAATGAAGCAATACCTTATTTCAAAAGAGCTTCAGAAATGGATAACAATCAAAGTTATGCATTTTATGGTTTGGCAAAATGCTACGAATGTTTAAAAGACAATGATAATGCCAGAGAAAATTATGAAAAAGCCCTAGAAATTGATTCTGAAAATAAATTATATAAATCAGACTATGAGAAATTTTCAGAAACAGTTTTAGCAAAAGTTTCTCCAAAATTAGAAGAAAATTTAAAATCACAAAATAAAAATAAAAACGAAAACCAAGACGAAAACGAAAATCAAAAAACTGATACATTAAAATCTTTAAAACCGGTTCAAGTGTCAGATTTTCCTCAAACTCCTGAACAAATGAAAACATCTGAAACAACTACAAATATAGAAAAATCTTTCAATAAAACAGAAGAAGCTGCTAAAAAAATAGAAAATACAGAAGTTGCGGAAAAAGCAGAAAATATTGATGCCGATACCCTTATAAAAGAGGGGGATAATCTTTATAAATCAGGTAAAAATACAGAAGCAATAGAAAAATATATAGAGGCATTAAAAGTTAATCCTAATGATTTTGTAACAGCATTTAAAACAGGTAATTTATATAAACTCGATAACAATTCTGAAAAAGCAATTATATATTATAAAAAAGCAACAGATGCCAACAAAAATTATACAGATGCCTGGTTTAATATGGGATTAGTTTACGCATCCTTAAATGATTATAAAAACAGTAAAGAATGTTTTAACAAAGTTATATCATTAAAGCCGGATTATGCTTATTCTTATTATGCATTAGCACTTTCATACGAAAATGAAAAAAATTACAAAAAAGCCATAGAGAATTATCAAAAGTATTATAATTTAGAAAATGATGATTTAACTAAAAAAGCTGTTGTCAAAAAGATAAATGAACTTCAATCAAAACAATTGAGTAATAAAAAATGAAAATAAAAAAAATTATAATATTTCTTATCTTTATATCATTTTTAACATCCGGCTATATATTTGAGCCAAAATTTAAAGCAGGAATAATATTCAACAGAGAGCCATTTAATAAGGCAACCATTGATAATTACGATGTAGAGTTTTATCCTCATGAAAGAATATATTGGCTTTTAATGAGTAAAAAACCGTTGAAAGCAAAATTCATAAAATTACAAATATTAAGTTCAAACAACAAATCGGGTTTCACAACATTTGAAGGAGTAGCGTATACACATATATATCGTTTGAATAGTGATAGCCCTTATTATTTTACTGACTATTTTGTAATGCAAAATAAAGGACATTACTATGTACAAATTTTTGATTTAAATGACATGCAGCGTCCCATAACACGAGCAGACTTTTGGATAAAAAACAAATAGTTAGTCGCAAGTATGTCTTGTTTGCCAATTTAAAGTTATTGAGTTGTTATTAGGACAAACCTTTTTATTATTAACAGTTTTTAATTTAAGATATTCCATATTACCAATAGTCATAATCCAACGAAGCTGCTGACCGTCTGCAAAATCAGTAAATGGACTTTCCTCAAGAGCACCTGTAGTTGTATTTGTAACATATTTTATATCGGGCAGATATTCACCTGTTGCTGAATCAACATTAGGAACATCAAAATAAGTATCACCATCATTAGTTATATAAAAGTTAAAATAATCCATTCCTGCAAGATTAGGACCGTCTAGTCCATTTATATCAAAATAAATTCTGCAATAAACCGGCTTAAATGAGCTTGTAACAACTTGAGTTTGAGTATCTTTTACAGCATATAACGGGTTTTGACATTCAGAAACAGCTACAGACGTACCGTCTTTTAGTGTAAATGCAAATGTTGTATTATCAGATATAGTTTCCGTTAAACAAGAACTAATTGTAGTTCCGCAAGAATGAGGAGATTTCAAATAATTTCTAAGCTGCTCACCTACTCTTGTATTTTTATCAGCTACCTCGTTTCCACCCATAATTTCAGATATAGCACCTTTTTCATTAGCCATTGTCTGTACAGCTGTTTGCAGCATACCGAATGTACTTTTTACCTTCATTGCATTCTTATCTTCGTCTATATTTTTTGACAAATTTGGTATTGCAAGTGCTGTAGTAATACCTACAACTGCAATTACAACAAGTAATTCCGCTAAAGTGAATGCTCTTTTCATTTTCATATTCATACATAAATAATAACATTAATTTTAATAGCGGTCAAACATGTAATAAAAGTGTTTCAATCATATTTATTGACAATTCATTGTTTGATATGTTATTTTCGTATGTAAATTCAATAATTATAAGATATTTAATAAAATGCCTGCAATATCAATAATAATACCTGTATATAATACAAAAATTTATTTAAAAAAATGCCTTGACAGTGTTATTAATCAAACATTTAAAGACATTGAAATTATATGTATTGATGATGGTTCAACAGATGGTTCACTGGATATTTTACAGAGCTATGCAAAACAAGATAAGAGATTTGTTATATTAAAACAAGAACATAAGGGAGCAGGAGAAGCCAGAAATAATGGTATGAATATTGCTAAAGGTAAATACATACAGTTTTTAGATTCAGATGATTGGTTTGAGCTAAATATGGTTGAAAATATGTATAACAATGCCGAGAAATATTCAACAGACATTTTAGTATGTTCTTCAAGAAAAGTAGATGATAGCGGAAACATTATAGAAAAAGATAATCCTAATAGTCCTATAAATTTAGCTATTACACCTATTAACAAAGTTTTTTGTGCAAGAGAATATAAACAAAACATATTTACGTTATTTACTCCAATATTATGGAATAAATTGTATTTAAAAGATTTTTTACATTCAAATAATATTAAATTTTCGAAATTAAAAATTTATGAAGATGTTCCTTTTGTACATAGTTCTGTAATATGTGCAGATAAAATATTTGTATTAAATAAAGAGTTTATTAATTACAGATACAATAGAGCAGGCAGTTTAGCAAATTTACGTCCAAGCAAAACTATTGAAGTTGTAAAATCATGTATAGAACTTAAACAATTTTTAGAACAAAAAAATCTTTTTAAGGAATTTGAAGATGCATATAATTTAGCTTTAAAAAATCATATACAATCAGAAATATCTTTTTGTAACAGTGAGCAGTACAAAAGTTTTTTAATATCTCTTAAAGAGCTTATACCTAATGATTGGCAAAAAATACAATCTGCAATCAGATACGATTATATAACACTTGATTATTTATATAAAATTGTAGGAAATAAGCGTGTGATGTTATGGGGTGCAAGCTTGTTTATAAAACAAATTTTAGAAAAAGAAGAAAAGCCATTTAAAAATATTTTAGGAATTATAGATAAAAATAGCGGTTCATGGGGTAAAATGTGCGGAAATTACAAGATATATTCACCTGAAGCTTTAAACGAATTAAAGCCGGATAGTGTTATTTTAACCGTTTTATCCAATAATGAAAGTATATATAAAAATTTAAAAGAAGAACTAAAATCTAAATATCCTGAAATCGAATTAATGAATAACATTTTTGAAAATAATAAAATGGTTATATAATATGGTAAAAGAAAGTAAAAACAAAATGGTACAAGCTCATAAAATAAAATATGATGGAATTATAACTAATATGTGGTTCAGCTTAAATATTGGTGCTATTTTAACTGCTTTTTCCATACAACAATATATAAAAATAAATTTCAATAAAGATTATAAAATACTATATTATCTATATGATTATATAAAACCATATTTTGAAAATTCCAGCTTTGAAAATTTTGCAAATAAATATTTAAATTTTACACATTATATTGAAACGGAAAAAGATTTAAAAAATTTAAATTCATATACAGATAATTTTATTGTCGGTTCAGACCAGGTTTTCAGATATTTATACATAAAAGAATATTTGAACATGTATTTATTGCTTTATACTAATTTTCTAAAAAAAAGAATTGCCTTCAGTGCAAGTTTTGGTAGGGAAAATTTTGATGAAGCAGATGAACAGGAAAAGAAAAATTTTTCAAAATACTTAAAAAGATTTGATTATATTTCAACAAGAGAAAAATCAGGAGTTGATATTTGTAAAAATGAATTTAATATAAAAGCGGAGCATATACTCGATCCTGTTTTTTTAGTTGATAAAAATCTGTTTGATAATGTTATCAATGACTCTAATATTGATTATAAAAATTCTATAGTAAGCTATATTCTTGATGAAACAGAGAAAACAGACAATATTTTAGAAATTTTATCAACAGAATATAAATTACCTGTAAAAAAAATAAATCCAAAACATCAATCTCCGTCTGATTTTTTGAATGCAGTAAAAAACGGTTCTTTTATTATCACAGACTCATTTCATGGAGTTTGTTTTGCTCTTATATACCATAAAAAATTTATATGTATAAGAAATAAAGCACGTGGTTATGCAAGATTTCAATCTTTAATAGACAGTTTTAATATTTCAAATTTATTTGTAGATGAAACAGATGAAATATTAAATAAAAAAGATTTGTTTGAAGATTACAATTATGAATTTATAGATAATGTTATTAAACAGGAAAGAAAAAAAGCAAAAATATGGTTTAAAACTATTTTACAAACAAAAAAGAAAATTAGCTTAAATAAAATACTAAATGAATTTTCATTTAATAATAAATTGCTTAAAAAATTTATTTATAAGATGTATCAAAAAATCAATCCACATATCAATAGAATTAATACACAAATTAGGAATTATGCAAATAAAATAAGTTATAATATACGTAAAATTATTATTATTTTAAAATATAATCATTAAAGGAGAAAAATGGCAAACGCAACAAAATACAATCATATACATTATCTTGTATCAATGTTAAAAGCTTATGGCATAAAGAATATAATAGCAAGTCCCGGTGTTCAAAATGCATATTTTAACGCAATTGTCCAAAATGATGATTATTTTAAATGTTATTCTGAAGTAGATGAACGCAACAACGCATATATGGCTTTAGGAATATCGTATGAAACAAACGAACCTGTTGCAATATCTTGTACAGAATCGAATGCAAGTACAAATTTTTTACCTGCAATGAGGGAAGCATTTTACAGAAATATTCCAATTGTTGCAATAACATTTTTTGGAACAAACAGAAATGAATATAATTTATCTCCTCAATATGCAAATAAAAAATCTTGTTTAAGTGATGTTTGTGAAATAGATGTAACCCTGCTTGAACAATTTACCGATAATGAAAAAGAAACAAATCTTACGTTTTTAAATGCTGCTTTAGCAAATGCAAAATACAATCATTATCCTGTACATATAAATTGTCCTTCTTGTTTTAATTTTGATGAAATAAATAATATTAACCAACTACCTGATGATATTTGGACAAATGAATTTATATTTGAAAATTTTATTGATTATTCAACATACATTGAAAGTAAAAATACCGTCATTTTTATCGGCTCACATAAAAAATTTTCTAAAGAAGAAATAAAAGAAATTTCAGAATTTGCAGAAAAATATTCAACTCCTGTAATTTGTGATCATTCATCAAATTATCAAGGTAAAAACAAAATATTATTAGCACAATATCAAAACATGATAAATCCGGACAACTATCCGCAATTAATTATAGATATGGGAAATGTATGCGGTGAATATTCAATTTACGGTTTATTTTTTTCAAATGCAGAAATATGGCACATTGCAGATGACTTTAAATTTAAATCTCGCTTAAACAGACCTATTACTAAGACATTCATGTGCAAAGAAAAACAATTCTTTAAAGAACTGAATTTATATACTCCTCAAAATTGCAATTTTTATAATAATGTAAAAGAAGAAATAAATAAAATCGTTATTCCGGAATTACCTTTATGTAATGCACTGATAGGACAATATCTTGCAAGATATATCCCTGATAAAAGTTCACTTCATATTGGAGTATCTAACACAAAAAGAAGTACAAATTTTACCACTTTTAATAATTCAATAACAACAAATATGAATGTCGGAATGTGTGGTATTGATGGTGTTTTACCTACAGCTATAGGACAATCATTTGCAGATAAAAACAGGAAAGTTTTTGCAGTTATGGGCGATTTAACATTTTTTTACGGAGTAAATGCATTATATAACCGTCATATAAACAATAATCTGCGAATTATATTAATCAATAACGGCAGAGGCGAAGAAATGCGTTTGAATGAACGATTAGAAAATGCTTATGCTGAAAACTCGGATAATCTTATTACTGCATACGGACATCATAAGAATGGTGCAAAATCCATAGCAAACTCAAATAATTTTTATTATATGCGTGCAGAAACAAAAGAACAATTTTTAACACAAATAAATGATTTTTGTAATAAAGAATATGAAGAACCTGTTTTATTTGAAGTATTTACAAATGATACAGATGAAAAAAACGGTTTAAATCTTATGCAAACATATAATAAACAAAAAACACCCGATATAAAATATAAAAATAGAAACAAAATTGAATTAGCTTTTTATACTTTAATTCAACAAATATTTAATTGGTAAATGTATAATGAAAAAAATTGATAAAAATAAAATAAAAACATGGTTTGTAACAGGAGCGTCAAGCGGTGTAGGACATGAACTGTGTATTTGTTTAATAAAAAGAGGATATAATGTTGTTGCAGTTTCAAGACATATTACAGATATAAAACATGAAAATTGTATTTCCTTATCTTGTGATGTTACCGACATAAATGAAATAAACTCTGCAATTAATATGGGTATGAATAAATTTGGAAAAATAGATGTATTAATTAACTCTGCAGGAATATCATCCTACGAAACAGCAGAAGAAGAAAGTTATGAAGAAATGCGTAACGTTATGGAAACTAATTTTTGGGGTTCGTATAATACATGTCGATTATTTCTTCCTATTTTCAGAAATAATAAATTCGGAACAATAGTAAATATAACATCCGTTCATGGACTTGTACCAAGAAGATTTGGTGCAGCATACGTTTCAAGCAAATATGCTCTTGAGGGCTTAACAGGAGTATTAAGATTTGAAACAGAACGTTTTTGCAGAGTTATGGCATTGGAAATTTCGTATTTTAAAACAAATATAGGAAAAGGTAAACCACGAAATACGACTAAATTTGATGAATACAAAAATATGCCATATTACCCGTTTGAACCAAAAAATAATGACAATAATGATTTATCTAAAGCAATGAATTTTTTAATAGATACTATAGAAAAAGAAAAAATACCCAGACATTTGATGCTTGGACACAGTATAATTGAACGTGTTTTAGCAGAAATTAATTCAATAAAAAAAGATTGTTTAAATTCAAAAAAAATGGCTTACGATTGTTTCATCAATATCAGTTATATAGAAAAAATTATAAACAAACAAAATACTATTTTTAATAAACTAAAACTACTTTTCTTTCTACTAAACTCTTAGAATTATCTAATTTTTACAAATTTGCATATTGAATAATTTGATATTATAATTTAATTCAATAAAAACTTTAATTTTTTGAAAGCGAGGATTAATGTTAAGCTCATATTTTTATAAAAAAACAAAAACAAAAAAGTTTGATGATGATTTAAAATGGACAATAGGTGAATTAAGAGATAAAAAAGTTTTACTATATGGTGCAGGAGAGGTTTTTTTAAATCTTTTAGAAAAATATCCATTTAAAGAATTAAACATTGTTGCAATTTCTGACAGAAAATTTAATGAAGAAACAAGCTGGAACGGCTTTAGAGCAATTCCGCCTCAAAATATACAAAATGAAAATTATGATTTTGTATTAGTTACAAATGAATATACACAAAATATTATTCCTTCTTTAATTAATTCAGGTATAGAGCAGCATAAAATTAAAACAATTTTCCATATTGATATTGATGAAGAAAGAGATTCTATTTTTTATCTGGAACAATTCAATTTTGAAAAAAGATTAGAAAAACTTAAAAAACATTTAAAAGGTAAAAAAATAATATTGTACGGAGCAGGAGTTTTTGCTCAAGCAATAATGACATATTATGATTTAAGCGGACTTGATATTATCGGTATTTCTGACAGAAAATTTTCACATGGTGAAACGCAGGAATTTTACGGATACAAAACTTATGCTCCTGAAGATATCGTAAATGCAAAGCCGGATTATGTACTTGTTATGAATAAATTTTTTGTAAATTTAATAGATGATTTGGACAGAAATCTTTTAAATAATACTAAAATAAGATTAAAACCTATCGTTAAAAAACCGTTTATGGTTTTATGGAAAGAAATTTTTGGTTAGGTCATATAAAAAATGTCTCAAATTTCTATAATTATACCAATTTATAATTGTGAAAAGTATTTAAAAGAATGTTTGTCATCTCTTCAAAATCAGAGTTTTGAAGACTTTGAAGTGATTTGCATAAATGATTGTTACGGACAAATCAAGAAAAATCCTGGAAGAATACGCTAAAAAAGATAACCGGATAAAGATTATTGATAATGAAGAAAACAAGGGTGCAGCATTTTGCAGAAACAAAGGTATAGATGTAGTTAATTCAAAATACTGTATGTTTTTAGATGCAGATGATTTTTTTGAAAAAACAATGCTTGAAAAAACTTTTAATAAGGCAGAACAAACTAATGCGTATATAGTTTTGTTTGAAGTTAACAGATATGATAACAAAACTCATAATGTAACATTGGATTGGACTCAAGAAGTTAATGAAAATTGGGTATTTAATGCTCAAACATATCCGAAAGCATTATTTAATATAGTACCTGCTGCACCCTGGAGCAGATTGTTTAGAACTGATTTTATAAAAAAAACTGATGTTCGTTTTTTAGATTTAAAAGCATATAATGATATTTCATTTGTATGTTTAACAATGCTTTTGGCTGAAAGAATAGTAAAAATATCAGAACCGTTAATTAATTACAGAGTTAATTTAAAAAAATCAATAACCTCAAAAAAAGATAAGTCGTTTAAAGATATGAATAATGCCTTAAGGTATATTTATGATTATGCACTTGCAAAAATACCGTATTATGAAGATATAAAACATCATATCTTAGATTTTGAATTTATGATGTATTTTTATTATTTAGAATCCACTTCATTTAATAAAAAAGAAAGAGAAAAATATCTAAAATTCCTATGCTCTATTTTTACTTCCGATAAATATAAAAATCTTAGCAGAAAAAAATTTAGAGACCATTACTATGACTTATTTTATCAGGTCAGAAACAGTGGCTTTGGTAATTTAAAAACTAAAAATATATTACAAAAAATTTCTAATTTAAGTTCTCCTATTTCAAAACTTTTAAAAATCATTAATTCTGAATATTTAGATAATTTTGGTTTTTATATTAATAATATTGGTTCGTTTATTATAAAAAACAAATATTCCGTAATTAAAAATTTTACAAAACATAAATTACGTAAAGGAAATAATGTTTTAATTGTTGAGGGAAATAACTGTCATGGAGAAGTTATACCGGGTGTAATTAAGTATTTTAAAGACTTAAATTTTAATATAGATTTACTTATTACAAATTTACAGGAAGAATTTAATCCAAATTCTAATATGAATTTAAAAGGAATAAATAAATATGTTTGTGATTTTGGAACATTAAAACAAGTATTATTTACAGATAAGATAAAAGAATATGATTGTATATTTTTTACATCCTATATTTTATATAGAAATTGTCCCGAACTAGACCATTTTCCTAATCTTTTTTATATATTTGACAAAATTAAAAAACCAAAACATGGAATTTATGTAATAGAACATACACTTGAAGAAAGAGATGAAAGCTTTATAAAAGAAGGAACAACATTTCAAATAGCAGATTTTAATGTATGTACACCTAATCCAAAGCAATTAAATACCCATTATTTTGGAAAAATAAAAATAACAGGTAAAACACCTAATTTCACAAAATTCATTATGGTCGGTGCATTAGAAAATCAAAGAAGAAATTGCAGTTTATTAACAGATGCAGTAAAATCAATTGTAGAGAAGGGCTATAAAAATTTTTCAATTACAATAATCGGCAGAGGTGATGTATCTTTTCTTCCTGAAAATACACAACCATATTTTAACATTTTGGGTAGAGTTGATTTTCTGACAATGTATAAAGCGATGGAAGAAGCAGATTTCTTTTTACCTCTATTAGATCCAGATAACCCTGATCACGACAGATACGTTACATGCGGAACATCCGGCTCATTTCAATTAATTTACGGATTTCAAAAACCATGTCTGATACATAAAAAGTTTTGTATTCCAATGCACGGATTTACAACCGATAACAGTTTAATATATGAAACATCGGACGGACTTGCGGATAAAATGATTGAAGCAATAGAGATGAACTGTGATAAATATAAAAATATGCAAAAAGATTTGAAAAATTTTGCAGATGGCTTATATAAAAAATCACTAAATAATTTAAAAGAAACATTAAAAGAAAACGGAGTGAAAAATGTCTGAACAAGATTTAATCGCAGTATGTCATAGCCCATTT
>Ga0256404_1003999_pt1 | contig 28702 bp, 21 predicted proteins | sample RumenRJG_01DNA_FD_185990 | JGI IMG/M metagenome (GOLD analysis project Ga0256404, IMG submission 185990) | Bovine rumen microbial communities from Lethbridge, Alberta, Canada - RJG_01 | ecosystem: Host-associated > Mammals > Digestive system > Stomach > Rumen | place: Canada: Alberta | collected...
AAGTAGACATTCTCTTAATGTAGCCTTTTTCAGTTAATGTAATAACTAAATCTTCTTCAGGAATTAAATCTTCATCATCAACGGATGTAATAACTGATGAAACTTCAGTTCTTCTTCCTTCATTGTATTTCTTACCGATTGCATTTAATTCTTCTAAAACAACATCAAGGATGTGTTCTCTAGATTCAAGAATGTAATTGTAATGATTAATATTCTCAATCAATTGTGTTCTTTCATCTTCTAATTTCTTAGTTTCGAGTCCAGTTAATCTACCAAGAGTCATAGCAATAATTGCTTTAGCTTGCTCTTCGCTAAAGCCATATCTTGCCATTAACTTTTCACCAAATTCTTGTGGAGTGGCACTACCTGTAGCTAAATCAATAAATTCATCTCTACTTTCTTTGCCACCTTCTTTTTTAACATCAAGAATATCATGCACTCTAATTAAAGCATCAACAATGTGCTTTCTTGCTTCATCTTTAGCACGTAAGAACTTTGTTCTACGTTCAATAACAGTAATTTGGAACTCTAAGTAATGCTCAATTAAAGATTTCATACTTAAAATCTTAGGTGCGCCATCAACAATGCAAAGATTAATGATACCAAAACTTACTTCGAGTTTAGTTAATTTGAATAATTGATTTAAAACGACTTGTGGTACGACATCTTTTCTAGTTTCAATAACGATATTAACATCGGTTTTTGAGAAATCTTTGACGCTTGTAATACCATCAATTGTCTTTTCTCTAGCTAATTCGCCAATTTTTGCGACTAAATCAGCTTTATTTACTTGATAAGGAATTTCGCTTACAACAATTTTACCTTTACCATTAGGTTCAATAGAAACTTCGGTTTTAGCTCTTAATTTAAATGTGCCTTTACCAGTTTCATAAGCTTCTCTAACTCCACCAAGTCCGTAAACAATGCCGCCAGTTGGGAAGTCAGGAGCTTTTATGCATTGCATAATTTCTTCAACAGTACAATCTGGCTTTCTAGCAACTAAATTGATACCTGCAATAACTTCAACTAAATTGTGTGGTGGCATTTTTGTTGCCATACCAACAGCAATACCATCGCTTCCGTTAACAATTAAATTTGGGAATCTTGATGGTAAAACAGCAGGTTCAGTTAAACTGTTATCATAGTTAGGAATAAATGGAACAGTGTCACAATTCATATCCCTAACCATTTCAAGAGCTAATTTAGCCATTCTTGCTTCTGTGTAACGCATAGCTGCTGGATCGTCGCCGTCCATTGAGCCAAAGTTACCATGTCCGCTAACAAGTGTATATCTCATTGAGAATGGTTGAGCCATTCTAACAAGTGTACCGTAAATTGCAGAGTCACCGTGTGGGTGATATTTACCCATGACATCACCAACAATTTTTGCCGATTTAACAAATGGTTTATCTGGAGTATATCCTCCATCTGCCATGCCAAATAAAAGTCTTCTATGAACAGGTTTTAAGCCATCTCTTACATCAGGAAGAGCACGAGCAACAATAACGCTCATCGCATAGTCAAGGAATGAGTTTTGAACTTCGCTTACAAGTTCGGTATCTTCTAAGCTAGCAACAATACCAGCTTCTAATTCTGCATTTTCTTGATTTAAGGCGTCTTGTTCTTCGTCAGTTGCGACTACTTCATCAATTTTCTTTTCTTCGTTTTCCATGATTGACTCCTCCTTAAATTAGAAATCTAAGTTCTTAACAAATTTCGCGTTTTCAGCGATAAATGTAGAACGTGGTTCAACATCTTCACCCATTAAGTCAGCAAATACTTGCTCAGCTGCGATTGCGTCATCAACAGTAACTCTAAGCATTTTTCTAACTTTTGGATCCATAGTTGTTTCTTCAAGTTGTTGAGGGTCCATTTCACCAAGACCTTTATATCTTTGGAAAGGATATCCTTCTTTTAAGTTTAATGTTTTTCTAATGACATTAAGTTGTTCGTCATTATATGCGTAATAAGCTTTGTTTTTATACTCAATCTTGTATAGTGGAGGTTGAGCAATATAAATATATCCATGATCAATGAGCGGTTTCATAAATCTATGGAAGAATGTCAAAAGTAAAATTCTAATGTGAGAACCATCAACATCGGCATCGGTCATAATAATGATTTTGTGATATCTGATTTTTGCTAAATCAAAATCTTCGCCAAATCCAGCACCAATTGCTGTAATCATATTGCCAATTTCTGCGTTATCAAAAATTCTATGTTGTTGAGCTTTTTGAACGTTAAGAATTTTACCTCTTAAAGGCATAATTGCTTGTGTTTTTGGATCTCTACCCATCTTAGCACTACCGCCTGCGGAATTACCCTCAACAATGAATAATTCACACTCCTCAGGATTGTTAGACGAACAATCAGCTAATTTTCCTGGTAAAGTGGTTGGTTCAAGTCCGCCTTTTCTTCTTGTATTCTCTTTTGCTGCTCTAGCTGCAAGTCTGCCATCATAAGCAAGTTTAACTTTGTTCATGATTGCTAAAGCAAGATTTTTATTTTCGAGTAAATATCTTTGCAAAGCTTCTCCAAAAATATTTGAAACAATCTTTTTGACTTCAAGATTTCCTAATTTTCCTTTTGTTTGGCCTTCATATTGAGGATTTGGATGTTTAACCGAAATAATTGCAGTCAATCCTTCAGTACAGTCATCAAGCGTAATCTTATCTTTGTCGTTATCTTTTAAGATTTTTGCATCACGTGCATAGTTATTAATAATTCTTGTTAAAGCGAGATTGAATCCGTCAACATGCATGCCACCGTTTCCTGTGGAAACGTTATTACAGAATGAATAAATATTTGTGTTATATCCTGTGGTATATTGGAAAGCAACTTCACAATAAATCGTTTCATCTTTTCCATTATCGTTATAAATTTGAGCACCTTCAGTATAAAAAACTTCATCAAAGAGTTTATTGGCGTTTCTATTTACATAGGTGACATATTCTTTAATACCACCCTGGAAATGGAATTTTTCTTCTAAATGATCTTCACTTCTTAAATCTTTAAGGATAATTGTGACTCCTTTATTCAAGAAAGCCATTTGTCTTAGTCTGTTTTTGATTGTTTCGTAAGAAAAAACAGTGGTTTCTTTAAAGATTAATGGGTCAGGTTTGAAGGTAACTATTGTTCCGCTATCTTCACATGTTCCGATTTTTTCAAGATGTCCAACAGGATGTCCGCCGTTTTCGAATTTCAAATAGTAGATTCCACCATCTTTATGAACAGTAACTTCAACCCATAAAGAAAGAGCGTTAACAACTGATGCGCCAACACCGTGTAGGCCGCCAGAAACTTTATATCCGCCGCCATCACCAAATTTTCCGCCAGCATGGAGGATTGTATAAACAGTTTCAACACCGCTTAATCCTGTTTTTCCAACTACATCAACAGGAATGCCTCTACCATTATCTTTAACGGTAATTGTGTCACCTGGATTAATTAAGACTTCGATTGTATCACAATAACCAGCAAGAGCTTCGTCGATGCCGTTATCAACTATTTCCCAAACTAAATGGTGTAAACCAGTGGATGAAGTTGATCCAATGTACATACCTGGTCTTTTTCTAACAGCTTCAAGTCCTTCCAAAACTTGAATGTTGCTGCCATCGTATTCTTCATCAGCTTTTTCAAGTTCTCTTTCATCTTCAACACGAATGATGTTTTCACTGATTTTAGAATCAATGTTCTTTTCTTGAGCACCAAATCCTTCGTCTTCGCTGATTTTTTGGTCTTCAACAACTTCCTCAGTTGTTGTTGCTTCTTCAACTTTTGGATCAATCATTCTGTTACCTCCTTCTTTAAGTTGTCACCAACAACTCTATAATATTCGCCTTCGTAAAATTTACTTACGTTTGTATTTGTGATAAACACTTGGTTAAGTGTTTCAAGATATCTAATTAAATTTTCTTCGTGAATTTCATCTAATTCACTTAGAACATCATCAAGGATAACAATTCCTCGATTATCCAAATCACTCACTAGATAGTATGGAGCGATTTTTAAGGCGAGCACACACATCCTGTTTTCGCCTTGGGAGCCAAATTTTGCTACATCTCGTCCATCAATATATACTTCAAAATCTTCTTTATGGACTCCGAATAATGTAGTTTTCTTTCGATATTCTTCCTCTTCGTTAGCATAGAAGTCTTGCTCGAGTCGTTCCATATATTCTTCTTTTGTGTCGTAATTTAACATCGGCAAGTATTTTACGGTCATCTTTTGATTATCAAGAGAAATTCTTGGATAAACGTTTGCTAGCGTTTCGTTAATTTTTTCGAAAAACATTCGCCTTTCTTTAAATATCGTCCGATTGAGTTCAATTAAACGATCACGCAAGATATCGATTAACGTTTTATTTACGTTGAACGCTTTAAAAGCATCATTTCGTTCTTTTAAGATCTTTTCGTACGTAATTAGAGCATTCAAATACGTTGTTGATAACTTAGAAATCATCGAATTTACATAATTTCTACGTAATTTTGGTGCTTCCTTAAGCAATTGCGTATCTTTAGGAGAAAATAAGCACATTTTAACAACACTAGAAAGTTCGCTAACTTTCTTTACTGACGTATTGTTGATTTTGATTTTCTTGCCTTGTGGCACGTAAGTAATCTCGATGATTTTCGTAGAATTTTTAATGTCCAATTTACATTTTACGTAGGCGCTTTTTTCTTTGAATTTAATCATTTCAGTGGCGTCTAAAGTTCTAAACGAATTCGCTGAACTAAGTGTGTAAATTGCTTCCACTAAATTGGTTTTTCCTTTTGCGTTCTCTCCAACAATAAAATTAATCCCTTTATTGAATTCAGCTTTTAAGTCAGAGTAGTTTCGAAAATTCTTAAGTTCAATTTCTTTAATAATCATTTTGTGATTTCAAAAAACAAAGAGTTATTTATAACGAGTTTGTCACCTTCACGCAACTTTTTGCCTCTCATTTTGCAATCTTCTCCATTGATCAAAATTTCATTTTCAGCAATGAAAAATTTAGCCTCTCCGCCATTAGTGATTACATCTACTAATTTTAGGAATTGTCCGAGGGTAATATAGTCGGTCGTAATTGTGATTTTCTCGTAATTTTTTGTCATAAAAAAACTCCTTTAATATTATATATTAAAGGAAGTTTTATTTAAAGAAATTTGATATTTTTGCGTATAGATATACGAGGTATCTTTTTCGTCGCTCTAATATGTCTTTCTAGGCGTTAATAAGTGAATTATTGTAGGGTTATTTTTATCAACAATCATGAATGGTTTCATGCTGCCGATAAAGCTAATTAAGACATCTTCTGATTTAAGAGCTCTAACAGCTTGAACTACATAATCAATTGCAAACGAGATTTCTAATCTATCGCCAATATATCTATATAAACTCAATTTATCGCTCGCATATTCTCCTCTTTGAGATTTTGAAGAAACAACAATACTTCCTTCTGACATTGATAATTGGGCAACTTTTACTCTATCGTCACAAGCAAATCCGACTCTATCAAGTGCTCTCAATAAATCGTGTGAATTAACTTCGAGTGTGTAATAGAAGTTTTGAGGAATAATGTTATCGATTCTTTGATATGGTTCAGAGAAAATAACTGAATCAATGATCGTGTTTTTAAAGACGAATAAAACCGATCTATCATTGACATACATCGTAACATCATCAGTTCCTTCAATACATCTGCCAACTTCTTGAAGTGATTTTGTTGGAACAGTGATGTTGAAAACATCTTCTGCATCAGTCATGATTTCTTTTTTTGCGAATCTTCCGCCATCTGTTGCAGCGAAAACAATTCTTGTTGAATTGCATTCGATGTTAATACCAGTTAAAACAACTCTTGTATTTTTAACACTTGCTGCAAAACTGACTTGGCTGATTACATCAATTAAATCTTGACCTGTAATTTCAACTTTTGTTCCGTGTAAACTGAAATCAATATCTGGATATTCTTCAGCGCGGAGCAATGGAGCGGAATATTTAGCTGTCTCAAATTCAATTTTAGCGCTTGAACTATCAACAATTTCAAAAGTCATTTCTTCACCATCTGCTCTTTTGACGATTTCACTAATAAATTTTCCTTCGATTAAACATGAACCAAATTTGTAATCTCTAATAAGTTCTTTGTCATCTTGAAAGAAAGGAATTAAGATTCTTGAATGGATTTCATCATTTAAACTGTAAATATATAAACCTTCATTGCCTAATTCTAATTTTACATATTGAGTCAAAGGATTTCTTGAAGGAGCAATGATTCTTGTTGCTTGAAGCGTAGCTTTCATGAATTCTTGGCTGTTGATTGTAAATCTCATATACATACCTCTTGTTTTTTATATTAATAATATCTGTGGAAACGGTGGAATTTGTGGAAAACAAATTTTTAGAAGTTGAATTTTTACGATTCTAATCGTTTTTTTAACTCAGTGATAACCACCTTAACTTGATTATCAGTTTTCAACAATTCTTCTACCTTTTTTATGCTATGCATAATAGTTGCATGGTCTCTATTTGAGAAGACTTCTCCAATTTTTTTAAATGGAAGATCAAGAATATCTCTAATAAGATAGATTGCAACGTTTCTCGCATTTACGTATTTTTCTTGTTTAACTTTGCCGGTTATTTGACTTATTGTAAGTCCATAATAACTTGAGACGACGTTTAGAATTTTTTGGACATTAACTTTTTTATGTGCATCACTTACATCGATCATTCCTTGTAAAGCTTCTGTACAGAAATCAATATCTATTTTTGAAACTTTATTAAATGATGCGTAGAAATTTAATCTAATTAACGCGCCTTCCAATCCTCTAATTGAATCTCTAAATTTGTCTGCTAAGAAGTAAATAACTTCTTCATCAAAATTTTTGATTTCAAAGTCGCCAGTAGCGATCTTTTCTCTAAGAATAGCAGCACATGTTTCGGTGTCTGGTTTATGAATTGGAACAGCTAACCCACTAGTAAATCTTGTGATAATACGAGTATCGATACCATCAAGATCGCCTGGTAATTTATCACTTGTTACAACAAATTGCTTGTGATTTTGACGGAAATCTTCATAAATATTGAAGAAAAATTCTTGTGTTCTTCTCTTGTCTTTTAACATTTGAATATCATCGATTAAGAAGACATCGAATTTTTTAAGATATTTATTAAGCTTGTCTTTGCTACCGCTATCATCTCTTACAAAGTCGATGTATTCGTTAACAAAATCTTGCGCTGAACAATATAGAACTTTCTTCTCTGGAGAGATTCGCTTGATTTCGTTTCCAATAGCGTTAAGTAAGTGTGTTTTTCCGAGTCCGCTTCCTCCATAAAGGAATAAAGTTTGGAACATTAGACCTGGATTTTGAGAAACGATTAAACTTGCTTTTTGTGCCTCTCTATTACTTTGACCGACGACAAAGTTGCTAAAAGTTAAGTTAGGTTGAATGATTGAATTTTTGAAGTATTCAATTTCAATTTCTTCAACTGGGGTCGATGAATTTTTAGAGAATCTTGTGAGTTCTTCTTGAGTTACAAAAACCGCATTACAGTCACTAAGTGTCTTTCTATCAAGTTCGATTTCAACATCTTTTTTGTACTTGTCTGTAAGGATGGTTTTAGTTAACTCTGTCTCGCAGACAATATAAAAATTTGCCCCATCAATCTTACCTATCTTGGTATTCCTGAAAAAGGCATCGTAAATCTTTGAGTCAGTTGTTTCTCTAAAACTTCCAAGCACTGAATCCCAAAGCTCTGCGGTTTCTGATAACGTTAAATTCATACGTTAATATTCTATATTAAACGCTCTTTTCTATAAAGAGAAATTAATGTGTAAACAGACTTTTCCACATACCTTTCCACAAAAAAAGTCGATAAAAACGGGCTTTTTTGATTTCCACAACTTTTGAATGTGGAAAACTGTGTGGAAATGTGTTAACAATTTTGTGTTTGTGAAATGTGGATAAAAAATGTGGAAAGAAAGAAAATTTCCACAAAATTAAAAACGAAGATTATCGACTTTTTTGTCTCTTTTCCACAGACAAAAAGTTGTTAAAAATAGAGATGTTGAATACACATTTTATGTGGGCTAATGTTAAAAATTCTTACGTATTTATCGAGTTTTTTTAAGTTTGACATATATGTATAAATACATATATAATTTACGTTGCATATTATGGAGGTTTAAATATTATGAAAAGAACATATCAACCAAGCAAATTACATAAAGCTAGAGTCCACGGATTCAGAGCAAGAATGTCCTCAAAAAATGGTAGAAAAGTTTTAGCATTAAGAAGAAAGAAAGGAAGAAAAGTCTTAACTGTTGATACTAGAAGAAAATAATGAAAGAAAAAAATCGCGTAAAAAAATATAGAGAATTTAAAGAAATTTTAGATTTAAGAAATTTTAAACGAAACGATATCTTCATTGTAAATTTTAGAAAAAACGAATTCGGATACGCTCGAGTTGGAATACTCGTTACAAAAAAGAACGGAAACGCGGTTACCCGTGTAAAAATCAAACGTCAAGTTAGATCGATTATCGATGAATGTTTGGATTATAACAACACAAGTTTAGACCTTATCGTATATATATCTAAAAGTTATGATACAAACGCTTTTCAAGAAAATAGAACTAAGTTAATTGATTTAATTCAAAAGGTTAGTTCTAACTAGGAGAAATAAATGAAAGAAAAAAGTAGAAAAAGATTGTTCGGCGGAATAGTTATCGCAGCTTGCGGTCTTCTTCTTGCTGGATGTAATTCCTTCTGTTCTGATTCTGATGTTTCAAATTTTATGTATGGCTATGATACAGTCAATACAACTTTTTTTAATTCCAAAGAAGAAGGCATTGATTACATCAGAACAAAATTCGCTACATTAAAAACCGTCGATAAAAACGCAGTTACCGATACAAAAGAAATTAAGATTTTGCAAAAAATCGACGGAGCTCCTTCTGCAACTGTTAAAGAAGTTCTTTTAACTTCAGAAAATCAAGATTCACTTTTCGGTGAATTTGGAAATCTCTATTACTTCAAGAAGACAACTTTGAGAATGGATGAAGTTTCCAAAACCGAAAAAGACGGCAAAAAACAATCAGTTGATTTCACAATTGGTATAAGTGAATTTACTCAATCGCTTATCACAAGCGCTGAAAATGCAGGAATCACCACTCCTTCTGCTAAATATTTTGAGGAGATGGATTTAAAATTTGTCGAAAATGTTTTAAAAACTGCAAAAGATTCTTCAAACGAAAAATTAAGAAATATCAGTAAAGACACTCTTACTTATGAGAATTTATACGGCTACAAATATGATGATTACAAAACATATTTAGTTAATGGTTCAAATGATAAAGAATTACTTAATTTAATGAAATATGGTGATGGAGCGGATTATTTAGGTAGAAATAATGCTCTTTTAGCTCAATTTGGATCAATCAAATTCTCAAATAACGAAGATGCTAAAGATTACTACAAAACAGTTGTTGCTTGGGGAGATGAACTTGTTAAAGAAGGCAAATTAGAATCAAATGATTTACCAACTTCATCTTATTTAGCAGCTTACAAACAAGGACTTTCTCAAAAAGTCAACGCACTTCAAACATGTATTACTGTTGAAGATGGCTTCTACGGAAACGTTTCAACTGATGAATTAAATAACACCGTTAAAGTTGAAGGAAAGCAAGGATCTAATTTCTATGAAGGTTGGGGTCAAGCATTTGCTAAACACGGCTTCTTAGAAGGATTACTCGTTTATCCAATTGCAACTCTTATTGAGAACTTATCACACGGAATGGGCATGAATGGTGTTGGTCAAATTTTAGCTGTTCTCATTGTTACAGTCATTGTTAGATTACTCTTCATGCTTGTAAGCTTACCTGCAACAATTTCTCAACAAAAAATGCAATATTTGCAACCAGAACTTGCAAAATTACAAGCAAAATATCCTAATTCAAAGGAAAATCAATACGAAAAGCAAAAAATGGCACAAGCTCAGATGGCTCTTTATAAAAAGAACCACGTCCATCCAATGCTTTCACTTCTCATGATTCCAATCCAATTCCCTGTCTTTATTTGTGTTTGGAATGCTATGAGAGGTAGTGCATCGCTATCAAGTGACGCGGTTTTAGGACTTAGACTTAGTGATACCATTTGGGGTGTTTTAAGTAATGTTAATGGCTGGCCAGGAATTCCAGGGTGGTGGACTGCACTTGTTCTTATTATATTAATGAGTGCTGCTCAAATTCTCTCAATGTTTATACCTAATATTTTAAATAAGAAGAGAATGAAAGCCGTCGCTAAAACTGGTGTAAATCCAGCTCAAGATCAAAACAACAAAACGATGAAGATTACTCAATGGATTATGACAATCTTTATTGTCATTATGGGTTTCACTCTTCCATCAGCTATGGGTGTTTATTGGTTCGCAGGTGCACTTTTCAGCATCGCTCAAACCGTTATTATGCACTTCATCTTTAAAGCAAAATATAGCAAGAAAGGCTAATAAATATGAAATTATATACAGCAAAAACACTTGAAGATGCTTTAAAACAAGCAAGTCAAGAATTGAATATTCCAGTTGAATCAATTGTTTATAGAGTAACTGAAGAAAAATCTGGATTCTTAATGTTTGGTAAAAAAGTTACAATCGCAATCGACGAAATCGAAGACATTATTGAATTTGCAGAAAATTACATTAAAGATGTTTGCCACGAACTTACCTTAGAAGCAAGTGTTAAAACATTCTATAAAGAAGATTTAATTAAGATTTTAATTGAAACTGATCACAACTCAGTTTTAATTGGAAACAACGGTACTTCTCTTCAAGCTCTTAACGAGCTTGTTAAATTAGCAGTTTCTTCAAAATATGGAGCAAAATATAGAATTTTACTCGATATTGGTAATTACAAAGACAAAAAATACTACAAAGTTATTGCTATTGCAAAAAGAGCAGCTAAGGAAGTATTACACACCCACGTCGATATTCAACTTAATCCAATGACACCAGACGAAAGAAAGAAAGTCCATAACGCACTTTCTACCTGGAAAGGAATTAAAACCGAATCAGTCGGCGATGGTAAAAATAGAGCTATAGTTATTAAATACATTGGTGGAGATTTCAAAAAACCTAGAAGATCAAATAAACATTTGAAAGAAGAGAACGCTCCTGTAGAAAATGTTGAAGTTGAGACTCAAGCTGAAGAAATCGAAACCGTACAAGAGACAGAAGAATAAAATGTTCGAAACAATTGTTGCATTAGCTACTGCACCTTTAAAAAGTGCCTTAAGTATCGTTAGACTAAGTGGCGACGATTGTTTTTTTGTTGTAAGCAAATTCTTTAGTAAGAATTTAGTTGAATTAACAAGCAATAAAATAATCCATGGCCAAATAATTGATGAAGGTGAAACAGTTGATGATGTAGTTCTTCTTGCTTATAAAGGACCACGATCTTTTACTGGTGAAGACAGTGTTGAAATCATATGTCATGGGTCACCTCTTATATTTAATAGGATTATTAGTGTCGCAGTTAAAAATGGAGCAAGACTCGCAACAGGTGGGGAATACTCTTCTCGTTCCTTCTTACATGGAAAATTAAACTTAATGCAAGCTGAGTCAATTAACGATTTAATCAATGCTGAAACCGAAGAGAGCAAAAGAATGTCTATGCTTGCTTTAGAAGGAAAAACTTCTAAGTTAATTGAACCATTAAAAAAGGAAGTTGCAGACTTATTAAGTCTAATTGAAGTTAATATCGATTATCCTGAATATACCGACATCGAAGAAGCTAACTTTGAAAAAATAATTGATTTTTGCAAGGATTTTGAAGAAAAGTTAGCAAATTTAATACAAAACGGGCGTAAAGGAAACATCATTAAAGACGGTATAAATGTCGCAATTGTTGGTAAACCAAATGTAGGAAAATCTAGTTTATTAAATGCTTTGTTAAACGAAGAAAAAGCAATTGTTACAGATATCAAAGGTACTACTCGCGACGTCGTCGAAGGCAAGATAAATCTAAAAGGTGTTATGCTTAATCTTTTTGATACTGCAGGAATCCGTGAATCAGATGATAAAATCGAAGCTATTGGTATTAAAAAGAGTTTAGATAAATTGAATTCTGCTGATATTGTTTTATGCCTATTTGATTCTGATAATTTTGATGATGAAGATAAAGAAATTTTAGATCTAGTTAAAGATAAAAATACAATTTTTGTATATAACAAAGCCGATTTAATTGAGAAACAAGACGAAAATAAACTTTATATTAGCGCCTTAAATAAAGATATAAGCAAATTATTAGATGAAATTTATAGAAGATTGGGATTAAAAGAAGATAATTACACCACTCCTTCTATTGCTAACGCTAGAGAATTAGGCATCCTTGAAAACGTTTTAGAAAATATTAAGAAAATAAAATTTGATGCTGAAAATGATGTGCCAATCGACATTATTAATAGCGAAATTAGAGATGTATATCTTAAAATTTTAAGCCTTACTGGAGAAGATTATGATTTTGATATTGCTAAAGAAATCTTCTCAAGATTTTGCGTAGGAAAATAAAATGATCTTCGATACACATATACATCTTAATGATGAGAAAATTTTAGAAAATTTAGACACATATATAAAAGAAGCTAAGGAAGCTGGTGTTTCTAAATTTTTGTGTATCGGTTATGACGTTGAAAGCAGCAAAAAAGCTGTCGAAATCGCCGAAAAATATGATGAAGTTTATGCTGCAATTGGCGTAATTCCAACCGAACATGAAGGTTATATTATCGAAGGTGAAAAAACTATACATGAATTAGAAGAAATTCTTTCTTCTTCTAAAAAGATTATAGCTATAGGCGAAATAGGACTAGATTACTATTGGGAAAATACTCCTGAAATAAAGAGCAAGGAAAGACATATGTTTAATGAGCAAATTGACCTTGCTAATAAATATAATTTACCTGTTTCAATACACGCTAGAGACGCTTTGCAAGACACTTTTGACATTTTAAAAAGCCATAAAGTTAATAAATGCGGGATTATGCATTGCTATTCTGGAAGCATGGAACTCGCAAAAGAATTTATAAAAATAGGTTATAAAATTGCTTTTGGTGGAGTACTCACTTTTAAGAATTCAAAGGAAACAAAAAGAGTGTTAGAAAATATAGATTTAAAAGACGTTGTTTTTGAAACAGACGCACCTTATTTAGCTCCTACTCCTCATCGAGGACATATGAATGAACCTAAGTTTATTGCTGACACTGTAAAGTTTGCTGCAGAATTTTTAAATATGGATCAAAAAGAATTAGAAGATATTACCTTTAATAATTCTTTAGAGATATTGAACTTAAAATGAAAAAGATAGAGGAATTAATTGTTGTTGAAGGAAAAAGCGATATAAGTTTTCTTTCGTCATTTTTAAATGCAGACTTCTACCAAGTTAATGGTTCTGCTGTTAATGAAAAAGACATAGCTTTTCTTAAAGAAATAAATAAAAAAAGAGGAATCATAGTACTAACTGATCCTGATTTTCCTGGTCAAAAAATTAGAAATTATTTGAATCAAAATATAGAAGGTTTAAAAAACGGATTTGTTAGAAAAAGTTTAAGCATAAAGCACAACAAAGTTGGTGTTGCTGAATCTACTAAAGACGAAGTTTTAAATGCTCTAAACAATCTTGTTACTTTTAAAAATGTTGAAACTCCTTCTATTTTAATGGAAGATTTAATAGATTTAGGATTATCTGGACAAGAAGATTCAAAATCTCTTAGAAATAGAGTTTGTGAACATTTTAATATTGGGTGGTGTAACACCAAAACCTTTCTTAAATATGTAAATATGTTAGGATTAACTTATAAAGAATTGGAGGAATTGATTAATGCTTAGTGTTTCTGAAATTATTGATTTTTTCAAATTAAACAGTTCTCACGCGAAGAAAGAATTGGGCCAAAATTTTCTTATTAATCATGAAGCAATTCTTAAAATTGTTAATGCTTTAGAGATAAAAGAAAACGATAAAGTTCTTGAAATCGGTCCTGGATTAGGTGCTTTAACTGATGAACTTGTTGAATTATCTAATGACTTAACATTAGTTGAATATGATGCAAAATTTGTTGAGTTCCTTTCTAGAAGTTATGAAGAGAAAAAGAACGTAAAGATTATTAAAAACAATATTCTTAAATATAGAGAATACGATGCCAATAAAATTATTGGTAATCTCCCTTACTATATTACTACCGACATTATTGAGCATATCGCAATCGATTTTAAGAACATCGAAACAGGTGTTTTCATGGTTCAAAAGGAATGCTTAAATCGAATCACCGCTTTAAAAGGAAAAGACTACAACGCGATCAATGTTGTACTTAAATATCTCTTTGATTTAGATATTATAACTAACGTAAAAAGAGATTGTTTTTTTCCTGAACCAAACGTAGACTCTGTTGTGTTTAGAATTAGAAAAAAAGAAAATAATGCCATTTCTGCAGACTTTTTATATAAAATTGCAAGGATTTGTTTCTTAAATAGAAGAAAAACTTTGTTAAATAATTTAGGTAGTTATTTAAAAGACAAAGAAAAAGTAAGAGAGGTTTTGGCGGCCAGTAATTTAAAGGAAACAAGTAGAGCCGAAGAACTAAGCATTGAAGATTTTGTTAACCTTGCAAATCAAATATTGAACTTAGAAACAATTTAGTTATAATTTTATCGCTATGATAGTAAAAGCATTTTCTAAAGTAAATTTAGCATTAAAAATTAATGAAAAAGACGAGAATGGATACCATAAACTCGAAAGTGTAATGGTGCCTTTAAAACTTCACGACGTCATTGAAATTGAACCAATTACAAATGGATGGAGAGATGATGCCGTAATTAGTGATGACTTCGATTTAGCTAACACAAAAATAAATTCTGTTCAAAAAACTCTAGCTCTTTTAAGAGAAAGATTTCATTATGAAACACGTTTTAATGTTGAAATCCATAAAGAAATTTTCCTTCAATCTGGGTTAGGTGGTGGAAGTTCGGATGCTGCCGCGGTTATGAGAGCGGTTATTAAGTTTTTAAAGCTTGAAATTAGCGACGAAGAACTTGTTAAACTTGCTTTGAAAATCGGTAGCGATGTCCCCTTCTTCTTGTTTAATAAGCCAGCAATTGTTAAAAACTATGGTGAAGAAATTGAAACTTTCGACTTTAAATCAAATAAATTTACCGTTCTTCTTGTGAAACCAAAAGAAGGTTTATCAACAAAAACTGTCTTTGAAGAGTTTGATAAAAATAGAGTTGAATCGACAGTCAATATGGAAGATGTTAAAGAACTTCTTATTAAAAATGATCTTGATGGTCTTCAAGAAAATTGTAAAAACACTTTGGAGCCAGCTGCATTTAAATTACTCCCTGAGATTGAATCTATAGTGAGATTATTAAAACTTAAAGGATTTGAATATGTTCATATGACAGGTTCAGGCAGTTGTGTATTTGCAATAACGCGCAATAAGAAACTTGCAAGAAAATGTGAAAAAGCATTTGAAGATTTTGGATATATAGTTGAAAGAACAGCCTTCTTATAGAAGACTTTTTCTTTAAAAAGCCTGCAAAAACTTAATATTTATAGAAAAAAGCTCTCAAATCTGAGAGCTTTTATAATTGTACTAAACTTGATTATTTAGCAGCTTTTGCTTTTTCTCTTTGAAGTTTGATTTCAGCTTGTGCTGCTGCAAGTCTTGCGATTGGGACTCTGAATGGTGAGCAGCTGACATAATCTAATCCAACTCTATTGAAGAATTCGATTGATAATGGATCGCCACCGTGTTCACCACAGACACCGCAGAGTAATTTAGGATTTGATTCTCTTCCGTCTTTGACAGCCATCTTAATGAGTTTGCCAACACCTTGTGTATCGACGTGTTGGAATGGATCTTGTTCGAAGATCTTGTTCTCATAGTATGAACCTAAGAACTTGGATGAGTCATCTCTTGAGAAACCAAATGTCATTTGTGTTAAGTCGTTTGTACCGAATGAATAGAATTCTGCTTCTTTAGCGATTTCGCCAGAGAGTAATGCAGCTCTTGGGATTTCAATCATTGTACCAACGTGGTACTTCATGTTGACGCCGTTTTCTTTGATAACTTTTTCAACTTCATCAACGATAATCTTCTTAACAAATTTGAATTCTTTAACATCTAATGTTAATGGAATCATGATTTCTGGTTCAATTGCTTTGCCTGAATCTTTGCTTGCTTTGATTGCAGCTTCAACAATTGCTCTTGCTTGCATTCTACCAATTTCTGGGTAGGTGACATCAAGTCTACATCCTCTGTGACCCATCATTGGGTTGAATTCGTGGAGGTAGTCAATTCTGTTCTTGATTTCAGCAACTGATTTATTGAGTGATTTTGCAAGTTCTTCAATCTTGTCTTCTTCTTGTGGTAAGAATTCGTGTAGTGGTGGATCGAGTAATCTAACGTTAACGTTGATTTCTTTGAGATCCTTCATTGACATATATAAACCATAGAAGTCGTCTCTTTGATATGGAAGGAGTTCTGCAAGTGCTGCTTCTCTTTCTTCAACTGTATCAGCAAGAATCATTCTTCTCATATGGAAGATTCTGTCTTCTGAGAAGAACATGTGTTCTGTTCTACAAAGACCAATACCTTCTGCACCAAATGCTGCTGCTTGTTTTGCATCTCTTGGAGTATCGGCATTTGTTCTAATTGATAATCTTCTGTATTTGTCTGCTAAGGCCATCATTCTACCGAAGTTACCTGCATTTGTATCTGCTGGAACTAATTTGATTGCGCCTTCATAGACTAAACCGGTTGAACCATTAACTGATAATGTGTCGCCTTCGCCATAAACTTTACCATTGATGGTGAGTGTTTTTGCTTCTTCATCGACAACAGCTGCGGAGCAACCTGTAACACAGCAACGGCCCATACCACGAGCAACGACTGCTGCGTGTGATGTCATACCACCACGCATTGTTAAGATAGCTTCTGCGCTAACCATACCTTCGATATCTTCTGGTGATGTTTCGGCTCTAACTAAGATGACTTTTTCGCCAGCTTCGTGTCTTGCTTTTGCATCAGCAGCGTCGAATGATAAGTGACCAACGCCTGCACCTGGGGATGCTGGGTTACCAGCAGCAATTGATTGAGCTTCTTTTAAAGCTTTAACATCAAATGTAGGGTGGAGTAATGAATCTAATAATGCTGGTTCAACTCTTAAGACTGCTTCATCTTCTGTGATGACGCCTTCATCTAATAAATCAAGAGCAATTTGAAGAGCAGCTGCTGCTGTTCTCTTACCGTTTCTTGTTTGTAAGAAGAATAATTTTCCGTTTTCAACGGTGTATTCCATGTCTTGCATATCTTTGTAGTGAGCTTCCATAGCTTTAATGGTCTTTTCAAATTGTGCATAGACATCAGGCATTTGTTCTTTTAAGTAATCAATGTGGAATGGTGTTCTAATACCTGCAACAACGTCTTCACCTTGTGCTTGTGGTAAATATTCTGCGTAAACTTGTTTTGCACCTGTTGATGGGTCTCTTGAGAATGCAACACCAGTACCTGAATTTGCGTTTAAGTTACCGAAAACCATTGATTGAACGTTAACAGCGGTACCCCAGCTATATGGAATACTGTTCATTTGTCTGTAAACGTTAGCTCTTGGGTTATCCCATGATCTGAAAACTGCGGTGACTGCTTCGTGTAATTGAACATATGGATCGCTTGGGAATTCTTCACCGAATGTTTTCTTGTAATATTCTTTGTAATCTTTAACGAGAACTTTTAATTGTTCTGTTGTGACTTGTGTGTCGACTGTGTAGCCGTTGTCTTCTTTAATTTTATCGAGCATTCTGTCCATATCGGTTCTTGGGTGACCCTTTGCGATATTTGTGAACATAAGAATGAATCTACGATATGAGTCATATGCGAATCTTTCGTTTTGGCTGACTTCAGCTAAAACTTTGACTGATTCATCGTTTAAACCTAAGTTTAAGATGGTGTCCATCATACCTGGCATAGAGACTCTAGCGCCAGATCTAACTGAAACAAGAAGAGGTGTTTTTCCTTTTTCTAAACCACCGAATGATTTTCCTGATTCTTTTTCGACTGCTTTAATATTTGCATCGATTTCATCAATTAATGATTGTGGCATTTTTTTGCCGCTTTCATAGTAGAGGGTACATGCTTCTGTAGTAATGGTAAATCCTTGTGGGATTGGAATACCAATGTGTGTCATTTCAGCTAAGCCTGCACCTTTACCTCCGAGAAGTTCCTTACCTAATCCGTAAGCGTCTTTGAAGAGGTATACATATTTTTTTGCCATAGTTTAAATAACCTCCATAATAGGCAGTTGTTCATCCAACCGGTGGTATTATATCATAAGCGACATTGAGTTGTTTAAATAATTATTATTAATTATTTATTAAAAAGCATGAAAGCGGTCACACTTTGTTTTTGCTAAGGGATGCTTAATCAATATTTTGATGATCAGTTGAACCTTTAATTCCAAAATTTAAAATTGTAAAAATTGTGTCAACATCTGGTTCTTGTCTAAATAGACGAGGATATTTGATTTTTGATTCGCAATAAGCAGATAAAGATAGGAGTATAAGATTAAGCAAATTGTCAAACTCTTTAGCTGAAATGTTTGTACATGATTGTTTGATTTGCTTTAAAGATTTCGTATAGTAATTATCAATTTTCTTATTAAAAATTATTACATCAGGATTCTTATTTAAAGTAGATAAAATAGTATCTAAAAATAATTTTGTGTAGTAATTATTTATGTCACTTGAGTTTGCATTATTTATTAAAATTCTCATTAATTTTTTAAAGAATATTTCACCATAATCATCATCTCTAAGTACCATCTCAAGAGCCTCACAAAGTTGATCAATATAACTGGCATTTAACGCTTTTAAAATTTCATCTTTGCTTGCAAAATAGTGATAAAAAAGGCCATGTGAAATGTGACAGTCGTCAGCAATCATATCGATTGAAACTTTGTCAAAACCTTTTGTAGAAAATAGTAAAAGAGCTGAGTCAAGAATCTCTTGAGACCTTTGTTCTTTAATTGCTCTGTTTTGAAATGAAGTACGTGGCATAGTTTAATTTTACATTATGAATGAAGGTTTATAAAGAACAAAACGTAATCTATTTTTATAAAATAATTGAGTTTTGCAGGGTTTTTGAAATTATGTAATCATTTTGCGTGCCTTTTTACTGTAAAATATGCTATCTTATATAAGTTATGATTTTAATTGTTGGTTTAGGAAATCCTGGTAGGGAATATGAGCATACTCGCCACAACATGGGGTTCGATGTAGTTGATAAACTTGTCGATTCATTGGGCGTAGTTTTTGATCGAAATATGTTCAACGGAATTTATGCGAAAGCAAAATATTTTGATGAAGATTTAATTATTTTAAAACCACAAACTTTTATGAATTTAAGTGGGAATTGTGTTGCTCCTGTAGCTAATTTTTTTAAGATTCCTACCGAGAATATTATTGTTGTTTTTGATGATATGGACACACCTGTTGGAGGACTAAAATTAAAGCCAAAAGGCAGTAGTGGCGGACATAATGGAATTAAATCTTTGATTCAAAATTTAGGTACTGAAGAAATAAAAAGAGTAAAGATAGGTATAGGTCATCCAGAGCACCCAAACATTATTGATTATGTTTTAACAAAGCCAAAAAAAGAGGATGAAGAAAGAATTTATTTTGCTCAAAAGAAAGCGGTTGAAGCAATCAAATTCGCCATCAAAGAAAATTTTGATAAAGCGATGACCCAATATAACAAATAAGAGGTAAATTTGTTTGGTTGATTTACTTACTGAGACATTAGATTTATTTGATGTAAATAACTCTACAAACTTAATTGTCGACCCAATTTTAGGGTCGACTCTTTTAGCTTATAAAAGATTTACAAGCGAACAAAAGAATATTTTAATTTACACAAAAAACAATAATGATGGCCAAAAGATTTACAACTTATTAACTAGACTTGTTGATCCTGATGATGTTCTTCTGATTAATTCAGATGAATTACTTAGAGTAGAATATATCTCTGAATCTAAAGAAATGGTAAGCGAGTTAATTTACTCCTTATATAAATTAAGAAATAAAGGCAAGGGCATCTATATAGTAAATCCTTCAGTTCTTTTACGTTATTATCCTTCAACAAAATTGTTTGATGAATCTTTTCTAGATTTAGAAGTTAATAAAGAAATCAATAGAGAAGATTTGAAGAAAAAATTAGCCGAAGTAGGTTATATTAGAGTTAATAAAATAGATCAATCTTTAGAGTTTGCTAGTCGTGGTGAAATCATCGATATTTTTTCTTTAAATTTTGAGAATCCATTAAGGATTGAATTCTTTGATAATCTTATTGAATCAATAAGAATGTTTGATATTTCTACCCAAGAATCTTTTAGAAAATATGAGAAAGTAAATATCATTCCTGCTACATTAAATTTGCTTACAGAGGAAGAAAAAAATGAAGCTGAAGATAAGATTAAAAAGCTTCTTTTTGAGGACCTTTCTTTATATAAAAAATTAGACCAAGAAAAATGTCAAAGCAATACTTTTTCTGACATAGATGAAATTAAAACAAACGTCTTTTCTAGTAGACTTTATAAGTACTATGGGTTCCTACAAAATAAGCATACATCGTTCATCAATTATGCCTCGAATTTTGAGGTAATTGTTGCTGGAAAAACCGATTTTGAAAAGGCCATAATTGATGTTAAAAATGATGCTAATAAGTTTCTTTTTGAACTACGTAGCGACAATAAATGCCTATCTAAATTAAGTTATTTTAATGAGGGCGCTAGCTTATATTCAGGATCTGATAGAACATATGTAATAGATACAATATTTTCACAAAAAAAAGATAAAATAGTTGAGATTTGCGAGGTTAATTTCTTAAATCCTGCAAAAAATTCGCCAAAATACGTACTAAATTCGTTGATTAATTCTAATCTTAAGATGCTTATTTTAGCCCAAGATGAAGCTGAGTTAAACGTCATTAAAACCTTATGTGAAGAGGAGGGTATTGCTCCTTCTATTACTCAAAATTTTGAGTTTGATGAAGACAACAAAATTTCAATTTCAATTAATAAAATTGGTATATCTTTTGAGCTTCAAAAACGAGGTATTGTAATACTTTCAAGCAAAGATTTATTGAACTCTAGAACGACGATAAGAAACTTCACAACAAGATTTAAAAAAGGGAAAATTTTAAAGACATATGAGGAACTTGAAAACGGAGATTATGTAGTTCATGAAAAGTATGGAATAGGACGTTTTAGTAAAATCGAAACCATTGAAGTTTTAGGAAAGAAAAACGATTATATTGAAATTTTCTATGCAAATAACGACAAGCTCTATGTCCCTCTTTATCAGTTTAACATGATAAGAAAATACGTTGGAAAAGAAGGCACAATTCCTAAACTTACTAACCTTCATTCCAATCAATGGGATAAGACAAAACAACGCATTAAAAATAGAGTAAATGAGCTCGCAGATAGGTTATTAATTTTATACCAAGAAAGAGCTGAAATCCCTGGCTTTTCATTCAAAAAAGACGATGATATTCAGCTTGCTTTTGAAAAAGATTTTGAACATGAGTTAACAAAAGATCAAGTTACTTCTATTAATGAAATCAAAGAGGATATGGAAGCGCCTCATCCAATGGATAGACTACTTTGCGGAGATGTTGGCTTTGGAAAAACTGAAGTTGCTTTTGAAGCAGCAATGAAGGCAATTCTAAGTGAAAAGCAAGTACTTCTACTTTGTCCAACAACAGTTTTAGCTTCGCAACATTTTAGAGTTGCTCAAGAAAGATTTAGAAATTTTAAGATTAATATTAAATTATTATCAAGAATGGTTACTGATGCTGAAGCAAAAAAAGTTTTTGAAAGCGCAGCTGATGGAACTTTAAATTTCCTTATTGGAACTCATCGAGCTTTAAATAATGAACTTAATTTTAAAGATTTAGGCCTTCTCATAATCGATGAGGAACAAAGATTTGGTGTTGAACAAAAAGAAAAGATTAAAGAAAAATATAAAAATGTAGATACATTAACTTTAAGTGCTACTCCTATTCCAAGAACGCTTCAAAGTGGACTCGTTGGTCTTAAAAAGATTTCAAGAATAGAAAGTGCTCCTGTCGAAAGGCTGCCGATTCAAACATATGTTGTTAACTATGATAAAAATCTAGTTAAAGAATTGATTCAAAGAGAATTAAATCGTGATGGACAAGTCTTTTATGTCTGTAATAAGATCGAAAGACTTGATGAAAAAGCCGAAAACATTCAAAAAATGGTTGAAAATGCAAAAATCGGAATTATTCACGGCAAAATGAACCGTGAAGAGATCGATTCAATTATGGAATCATTTTATGTTGGAGAAATTAATGTTTTGCTAGCAACAACAATTATTGAAAACGGAATAGATGTAAGAAACGCAAACTTATTAATTGTAGAAGATGCTGATATGTTTGGACTTTCTCAACTTTACCAAATAAAAGGAAGAGTAGGACGTGGTGATAAGATTGCCTATGCCTATTTAATGGTGAATCCTAAAAAGACTTTAAATGAAGAAGCTAAGAAGAGATTGAAATCCATTACTGATTTTACTGAACTTGGTAGTGGATACAAAATTGCTCAAAGAGATTTACTTATTAGAGGAGCTGGAGACATCTTAGGAAAAGAACAAGCAGGTTTTATTGATGAAGTTGGCATTGATTTATATATCAAGATTTTAAATGACACAATTAAAGAAAGACAATCTACAGGAAAGATGCCAGAGAAGAAGAACTTCAAATCATTAAGTGAGATTGAAGCGTATATTCCAACTACATTTGCTGATACTGATCAAAAACTTGAACTATATCAACAGATATTAGAAATCACCCAGTTAGAAGAGTTAGCAAAAGTAAAGAAGCAGATTACTGATCAATACGGAAAACTTCCTCCAAATGTCGAATTATTATTCTTAAAAACTGAAATTAGCCTATATTTGAATCAAGAAGAATTTAAAGAACTTATTGATTATGAAACTAATGTGGACATAGTTTTGTCAAAGAAGTTTACTGAATTTGATGGCATCGGAACAGCTTTATTTACAGCAACAATTAGATATATGAATAAAGCAAAATTATTCTATTTTAATAAAGAGATTCATATTAAAATAAATAAAAATGATACATGGATTGATACACTTTATGAATTAGTAAAAATCATTCATACCGTATATGAAGAAACGAAGAAGAAAAAGGTGGTAATTGCTGATGAGGCTTGATAAATATTTAAAACTAACAAGATTAATTAAAAGAAGAACTGTCGCTAAAGAATTGGCCGATAGAGATATCTTTTATATTAATGGAAGAATTGCTAAACCATCCTCAACTGTAAAATCTGGAGATATATTAATTTTGCAACTTGGCAGTCACAAATTAACTGTTGAAGTTTTAAAGATTTTAGATCATGTAAAAAAGGAAGACTGTACTACTTTGTACACTGTTTTAAAAGATGAAAATATCGAACCTAAGTTATAACCTACATAAGAATAAGAAATACATATTAACCTGTAGCTATGGGCCTGATTCTATGGCTCTTTTTAGATATCTTGTTGATAATGGGTATGATTTTGTTGTTGCTCATGTAAACTATCATATTTTGGAGCAAGCTGACGATGATTTAAGAAAAATACTTGATATTTGCAAGGTTTTTTCAAAAAAAGTCTATGTTTTAGATATTCATATGCCTGAAAGAGTTAATGAAGAAGACTGGGCTAGGAAAGTTCGTTATTCATGGTTTGATGATTTAGCTAAAAGATTAGGCATCCCTGATGTTTTAGTTGCGCATAATAAAAACGATTTAATTGAAACCTACATTATGCAAAAAGATAAAGGCCAGCATTTACATTTCGGTATTCAAAATTTCATTCATTTAGAATATTGTAATATCGTTCGCCCATTACTAAATTATTCCAAAAATCAGCTACTAGAATATTGCAAAGAGACTAATACAGATTACTCAATAGACCCTTCTAATTTTGATTCTAAATTCAAAAGAAATGCTATTCGTTTAAAGATGAAAGACTATTCTGAAAACGATCTTGATACTTTATTCGCTGTAATTAATCATTATAATGAACAAAACAACAAAGTCTTAAATAAATATCTTAAATACTTTGATGATGTATTAGGCTTTGATTTTGCAAACGCGCAAAAAGACGGACTTAATCAATTAGAATTTCATATTTGCCTTTTATATTATATAGAAAAGGAAGGAGTTTCTTGCGAATTAGGGAGAGGTAGAGCTGAAGCAATCTATCACAAACTTATGCACCATAAGAAGAATTCTACAGACTATTTATCAGAAGATACTTGGCTCTTTTATGAATATGGATTTATTAAAATCGGAAGAAAACATTCGTCTTATTGCTTTGGCGTCGAAGAAAAAAATAGCATATTTAGTGTAAATATAAATGAGCTAGAGTATAATGCTGATAAATCAAAATTTTCTATTAAAAATGCCATTTCTGCTGACTTTTTATTTAAAAACAGCGAGAAATTAGCAGTTAATCGACTATTTATCAGTATGAAATTGCCACTATCTTTAAGAGATGTGCGGCCTGGAATATTCGACGAAAAAGGAAATTTGATATATGTTCCTCGTTATCAACGCCACCCACGCGAAAATGGCGTTCTCCAATTTTCTTTAGAAAATTTGGAGAAAAATATGCGTGTCATTTGTAAAAAACAAAACTATGCTTTATATTATAAAGCAGTAGAAAAATCTTACTATTAATCTCTCTTAGGAGGTACGCTTATGGACAAAAAGAAAAACTCAAGATGGTATAACTATTTGATTTACTTGGTGATATTAATTATCGGCGTTTTTATTGTGTACTTTATTGTTACATCAGTAAATCGTGGATATGACAGCATATACACAAGCACTTTGACTCAAAAAATTTACGATACCACTGACAACTGGGATGTTGTTAAAAGTGAAATTGTTGTAAACGGAAATGAATATGAAGTTAGAGTAGTTTTTGGCAACGCAAATAATTACGACTCAACTAAAAAGTCTTACAAGGAAACAAAAACATACGCTGCTACTTTTGCTGAAGCAGATTATGTTAGCTATGTTAATACATTAGATTTAAATGGCGAAAAGCAAGAAGTTGGTATTTACAAAGCTCTTGAACTTCAAGTTTTAGAAACTAGAAAGAAAATTGAAGCTACCGAAACCAGTAAAGATTCATTCTTAACAAGTTATCAATATAGCGAAAATCCATTCCTTTCATGGTTACCTACAATTATTACTACTGCACTAATCATTATTCTTGGATTCGTCTTCTTTAGAATGCTTACCTCTAGCGTTGGTGCAAGCAATAATTCCGCTTTGGAATTTACAAAATCTAAAGCAAGAAGAATTGATAATTCAAAAGTAAAATTTGATGATGTTGCAGGATGCGACGAAGAAAAAGCAGAAATGATGGAACTCGTTGATTATTTAAGAGATCCAAAGAAATATACAAAATGCGGTGCAAAATTGCCAAAAGGATTCTTACTTGTTGGTCCTCCAGGTACAGGTAAAACTTTACTTGCAAAAGCTGTTGCTGGTGAAGTAGGTGTTCCTTTCTTCTCTGTAAGTGGTTCAGACTTCGTTGAAATGTTTGTTGGTGCTGGTGCAGGAAGAGTTAGAGATCTTTTCAAAACAGCAAAACAAAACGCGCCTTGCGTAGTCTTTATTGATGAAATTGATGCTGTTGGTAGGCAAAGAGGCGCAGGTTTAGGTGGAGGAAACGACGAAAGAGAGCAAACTCTTAACCAATTACTTGTTGAACTTGACGGATTTGAAGATAACGCTGGAATCCTTGTTATCGCAGCAACCAATAGAGCTGATGTCCTTGATCCTGCATTATTAAGAGCCGGTCGTTTTGATAGACAAATTACTGTTCATTTACCAAAGCGCGAAGGCAGAGAAGCTATTTTCAAAGTTCACGCAAGAAATAAAAAGATTGCTCCAGAAGTGGATTTTGGTGCATTAGCAAAAAGAACAGTAGGCTTTTCAGGAGCTGATATTGCAAATATTTTAAATGAAGCCGCAATCCTTGCTGTAAGAGGAAACCGTGAAGAGATTACAATGGCTGATATTGATGAAGCTATCGATAGAAATATTGCTGGCCCAGCAAAATCTAATAAGGGCATGAGTGAAAAAGAAAGAAAACAAGTCGCTTATCACGAAGCTGGTCACGCAATTATTGGTTTAACTTTACCATCAGCTGATAAAGTTAGAAAAATTACTATTATTCCACGTGGCAACACAGGTGGACACGTTTTAATGGGACCTGAAGAAGACAGATTCTTAATGACTAAGAGTGAGTTAGAGGCAGAAATCTGTGGATTATTAGGCGGAAGAAGTAGTGAAGAAGTGTTCTTCAAAGATGTTTCGACAGGCGCAAGCAATGATATCGAAAGAGCAACAAGGATTGCTCGTAGTATGGTTGTTGAATATGGCATGTCTTCACTTGGACCAATTCAATATGAGAAGGACAGCGGAAGTGTTTTCTTAGGTAGAGATTACACAAATTCACAAAAGAATTTTTCAATTGCTGTGGCTGATGAAATCGATAAAGAAATAAGAAAGATTGTTGAAACAGCTCATGATGAAGCTATTCGAATTATTAATGAAAGAAAAGATGATGTCATCTTAATTGCTGAAACTCTTCTTGTTCACGAAACTATTTCTGAAGAAGAAATTGAATATTTACTTGAGCACAGAGAATTACCTCCTGAAAAAGTTTCACAACAACAAGCTGCTAGAGAAGCAACTCAAAACATCTATGAAAACGCTAAAAAGCATGAAGAGAAAAACTCTCCTGAAATTAATGTAAAAGAGAGCGCAACTGCCGAAGAAGTAAAAGCGGAAAATAATAAGAATGTAGATGTTGGACCTGCTGAAGATTCTAACAACAATAGTGAGGACAAAAATCCTGAAAACCCTGCAAATCCTGAATAAAATTCTCGATAATGGCATTTAAAATTGGAAATATTGAACTTAAAGAAAGAGTAATTTTAGCCCCAATGGCTGGAGTTACTTCTTTTTCATATCGCAAATTTATGAGACCTTTTGGATGTGGAATTACTTACACCGAAATGATTAGTGATTGCGGCTTAATCTATGATAACAAAAGAACAAGACAAATGATTTATAGCGATGGTTCGGATAGACCTTTAGCTATTCAGCTTTTTGGAGGAGATAAAGAAACTCTTCTTAAGGGTGTAGAATTACTTGAAAGTAGTGGAATTGAATACGATATTCTCGATTTAAATTTTGCATGCCCTGTTCCAAAGGTAACAAAAAATAATGGAGGAAGCAGCTGGTTATTGGATCTTGATAAGCTTTACGACACAACTAAAGCTATTGTTGAAAAATCTACGAAACCAGTCTCTGCAAAAATTCGTCTTGGCTATAATGAAGTCAACGTTGATGAAACAGTCAAAGTTCTTCAAGATGCCGGTGTTTCATTTATTATGATTCACGCAAGAACAAGAAAAGAACTTTATACAGGAAAACCTCATTTTGATTTTCTGAAAAATGTTCGTGATATTTTGCATATTCCTTTTGGCGTAAGTGGCAACATCTATACTGTCAAAGATGCTTTAGATGCTCTAGAAATTACACGTGCTGATGCCATTTTAGTTGCTAGAGGTGGAATAGGAAATCCTAATCTAATCCGCAATATTAATTTAGCCTTGGAAGGCAAAGAATATGACGAAACTTTAAAATTTTATGAGCAAAAGGATTATTTATTTAAATTTACTGATTTATTGATAAAGGAAAAAGGAGAAACTAGAGCAATATCTATTTTAAAAGGATTAGCTCCAAAATTTTTCCCTTCTCCTATGCCACATTCAAAAGAATTAAGACAAGAATTAACCCTTAATATGAAATGTAGAAACGATATGGAAAATATACTAAATGAATATGAAAAGAAGTTTGCTGAAGTTTATTAAAGAATTAATTCTTTAAAGTATGTATAATTACTATTGATTTTAGGAGTACTAAATATGGAAGAAAGATTAACTGATCAAGAATTAGCTAGAAGAGATAAGTTAGCTAAGTTAAGAGAATTAAATGTCGATCCTTATGGAGAGAGATTTGATCGCACTGACACAAGTGCAACTTGTAGAGCAAAAGCTGAAGGCAAAACACCTGAAGATTTAGAAGCAAATCCTGTTGAAGTTGTTGTTGCTGGCAGAATTATGTTCTTAAGAAAAATGGGAAAAGCCTCATTTTTAAATATTCAAGATAAATTTGGAAAAATTCAAATTTATATTTCTATTGAAACTGTTGGATTAGATAAATACACTGTTTTTAAACTTTGTGACATCGGCGATATCATCGGAATTAAAGGCCACCTTATGTTTACAAAGACTGGTGAATTAACAATTAAGGCTGAAGACTTTACATTCTTAACAAAATCTTTAAGACCTCTTCCTGAAAAGTTCCACGGACTTGTTGATATTGAGGAAAGAAGTAGACATAGATATGTCGATTTAATAATGAACGAAGAATCAAAACGCGTTGCGTTATTAAGACCTCAAATCATCAAAGAAATGAAAAGATATTTTGATGACTTAGGTTTTGTCGAAGTAGAGACAAGTGTTCTTCAACCAATTCTTGGTGGTGCAAGTGCAAAACAAATT
>Ga0256404_1004001_pt1 | contig 28685 bp, 30 predicted proteins | sample RumenRJG_01DNA_FD_185990 | JGI IMG/M metagenome (GOLD analysis project Ga0256404, IMG submission 185990) | Bovine rumen microbial communities from Lethbridge, Alberta, Canada - RJG_01 | ecosystem: Host-associated > Mammals > Digestive system > Stomach > Rumen | place: Canada: Alberta | collected...
CAGCGCGTCCAGAACGGGCTGTCAGTACGATCGAGTTGTCGTCGATTCCCACATCCTTGGGGTCCATGATCTCATAGGTGTGGACATTCTTCAGCACGCCATCCTGATGGATGCCGCTGGAATGGGCAAAGGCATTTCGTCCCACGATAGCCTTATTGGGTTGTACGGGCATGTTCATCAGCGACGACACCATGCGACTCGTGGGATAGATCTTCGTGGTGTTGATGTTCGTCTCGATGCCGATATTCTTGTGACATTTCAGAATCATGGCGATCTCCTCGAGTGAGGTATTACCAGCCCGTTCGCCGATACCGTTGATGGTCACCTCCACCTGTCGCGCACCTGCCAAGACACCATTCAGGGTGTTGGCAGTCGCCATACCTAAGTCGTTGTGACAATGGGTGGAGAGGATGGCCTGATCGATATGATCGACATGCTCCTTCAGATACTTGATCTTCTCGAAATACTCCTGGGGCAGACAGTAGCCTGTGGTATCAGGGATATTCACAACGGTGGCACCAGCCTTGATCACTGCCTCCACCACCTGGGCGAGATACGCATTGTCGGTGCGACCTGCATCCTCACAATAGAACTCCACATCATCGACGAAGCGCTTGGCATACTTCGTGGCAGCCACAGCACGCTCCAGAATCTCCTCACGGGTGGAGTTGAACTTGTACTTGATGTGTTCGTCGCTGGTGCCGATACCTGTGTGGATACGCTTGTGCTTGGCATACTTCAGCGCCTCGAAGGCCACATCGATGTCGCGTTCCACAGCACGTGTCAAGGCACAGATGACGGGCCATGTGACGGCTTTAGAGATTTCAATCACGGAGTTGAAGTCGCCAGGCGACGAAATAGGGAATCCTGCTTCGATCACATCCACGCCGAGTTGTTCAAGTGCTTTTGCCACCTGAATCTTCTCTACGGTGTTCAACTGGCAGCCGGGCACCTGTTCACCGTCGCGAAGCGTTGTGTCGAAAATAAACAATCTGTCACTCATAACTCTAAAAAAATTAAAGCCTTTCACACTCGGAAGTGAGAAAGGCTCGTTATCTTAATAATTAATGATTAATCTTTGTTTAATCTAACTCCACACCTTATCACTTCCGGCCGCGCCCTGCAGTCGAATAATAATAATGGCGTTAAGTAGATTCAGACTCTTCATACTTGTCGTTTCTTATTAATTCGGCTGCAAAAGTAAACATATTCTTCGTAACAAACAAATTTTTCGTCACTTTTTTGTTGAAAATACTATCATTTTGTCATTTTACTCGTTTGCCAACTGATAAATCTCCGTCATATCGTCTTGTTCGAGTACCTCCATCGCACCGATGGTGATCGTCCCACCACGACTGCACTTATCCGCCATGATGGCAATCTCCTCATCAGTCGCCTTCCGACCGATCAGTTCTGGGATACTTGTCGGCATACCGATCTCCACGAAGAAGGCCTCCATCGCCTCGATACCACGCAGGGCAGTCATACGGGGATTGGTAAAATCCTGAAGCACACCCATCACGTTGACGGCGAATTTCTCGAAACGTGTCAAATGCTTCTCCATCACATAACGTGCCCAGGAACCCCAGATAGCGGCTAAGCCTGCACCATGGGTGACACCGAAGAGTCCTGAGAGTTCGTGCTCCAGTCGATGACTGGCGAAGTCCTTCTCCGTACCACACTCCGTCAGGTCGTTATGCGACAGCGAACTGGCCCACATAATGGCAGCCCGATAGGTATAGTCATCTGGCGAGATCAACACTTCCTTGGCAGCCGCCATGACCGTCTTCAACAAAGCCTCGGCAATGGCATCCGTCAACAGGGCATCCTCGTATTTCGAGAAGTAACGTTCCATCGTGTGCATCATGATGTCGGTGGCACCTGCAGCCGTCTGGTAATCTGGTAAGGTATAGGTGCGCTCCGGGTTCATGATGGCAAACTTACAACGACAGAGGTCACTGTTAAAGCCTCGCTTCAGCATCCCCTCATCGTTGGTGACGACACAACTCGACGACATCTCCGAGCCTGCAGCGGGGATCGTGAGCATCACACCGATGGGGAGACACGACTGAGGTGTAGCCTTCCCGTCCCAGAAGTCCCACACGTCACCTGGATACCCCACACCATAGCCGATGGCCTTGGCAGAGTCGATCACACTACCGCCACCGACTGCCAGGATGAAATCCACTTTCTCCTTGCGACAGAGTTCGATACCCTCCTTCACCTTCGACAGTAAGGGATTAGGCACGACGCCACCCAACTCCACAAAGGCGATACCTGCCTCTGTAAGCATCTTCTCAACCTTATCTAACAAACCTGAGCGACGGGCACTGCCACCACCGTAGTGTACCAATACCTTTCCGCCGCCATACTGCTGAATCAACTGTGGAAGTTTCTCTTCCGACTCGCGTCCGAACACCACCCGTGTCGGTGCATAGAAATTAAAATCCTTCATACCTTATTATATTATCTAGTTGTGCTGGCAAAGATACGAAAAAATTTTCTTTCTGCCATGCTTTTTCTAATTATTTATATTATCTTTGCACCCAGAAAGATGAAAAAGACATTATTATATATTACCTTACCCTTTGTGGCACTGATAGGTGCCACCTATGCACTCCCCCGCCCTGCGGTGAAGGGGAATAGCCTGGCTAGCATAACTAGCATTTCTAGCATGACTAGAGATACTAGCCTGGAGGGGGATCCGAAGATACAGGCAGAGATCAAATATTATCTGGATCGTCATAACGTACAGGATGAGGGCTACGAGGTGGTGGTGGGCTTCATTGAAGGCAAGCGCCATCATATCGAGATCAATCCGCATGTGACCCTCCGTAACGTAGGAACCTGGAAGGATTATGAGCGTGAGGGCACTGCCATCACCCTCGACACCTTGGGACGCACCCTCCTCGCCTTCTGTCAGGCCGACACCATCGTGACGGCTATCCGGGCTGACTCGACGGGTACCTATCAGGGCGACTTCTCCCAGACAGGTGCCAGCGGACACGGTTCGTATCTCGCTGCCGACGGCAGTTATTACGAAGGTCGCTGGGAACAGGACCGGCGACAGGGTTTCGGTCTGGAGATGTTGGTCACCGACAAGGATAATCCCCGTCTGAGAGTTGGTGAATGGCGCAAGGGGCGTTTCATGGGCGAACGTATGAGATACACTTCAGAACGCATCTACGGTATCGACATCGCCCGTTATCAGCATGGTAAGGGGCGCAAGCCGGCTCCGATCCTCTGGGATCAGTTGCGTATCACCCATGTGGGAAAGAACGGCAGCCAGAATGTGCGGGGCAAGGCCGACTACCCCGTCTCGTTCGTGTATATCAAATCGACAGAGGGCACCTCTGTACGCAATAAGTTCTATGTGAACGACTACGCCCAGGCGCGTAAGCACGGCATCCGTACAGGGGCATACCACTTCTTCTCGACGAAGACCTCTGGTGCTGCCCAGGCCAAGCACTTCATCCGTAACACCCTGTTCCGTTCAGGCGACCTGCCCCCTGTGCTCGATGTGGAGCCCAGCAAGGCGCAGATCCAGCAGATGGGCGGTCCCGAGGCGATGTTCCGTCATATCCGCGTGTGGCTCGATGAGGTGGAGCGTTGGACGGGGGTGAAGCCTGTGCTCTATGTGAACCAGATGTTCGTGAACAACTACCTCGCAGACCAGCCCGAACTGAAGCGTGACTACCGTGTGTGGATTGCCCGCTACAGCGAGTATAAGCCCGACGTGCGTCTGACCTACTGGCAACTCTGTCCCGACGGACGGGTGGCTGGCATCCAGGGAGAGGTGGACATCAACGTGTTCAACGGCTACCAGAGTCAGTTTGATGAGTTCATCGCTAACGAAACGATCCAATAAGGTATGAAAACGCTTCTCATTCTCGTCGGCAAGACCACAGACAAGCATTTCCAGGCTGGCATCACGGACTACGTGGAGCGCATCGGGCACTATATGCCCTTTGAACTCGTGACGATCCCAGAACTCAAGAACACCAAAAGTTTGTCGGAGGAACAGCAGAAGACCGCTGAAGGCGAACTGATCCTGAAACAGATCCAGCCGTCGGATACCGTCGTGCTGTTGGATGAACATGGACGGGAATGGCGCAGTATCGAGTTTGCGCGTTGGCTGGAACAGAAACGCAACACTGCCCGCAGACTGATCTTCGTCATCGGAGGCCCTTACGGCTTCTCCCCTGCCGTCTATGCCCGTGCCAACGAACAACTGTCGCTCTCGAAGATGACCTTCTCCCACCAGATGATCAGACTGGTGTTTACCGAACAAGTGTATCGGGCCTGTACGATCATCAAGGGCGAGCCCTATCACCACGAATAAAACCACTGCGTATGAAACAAATCATCCTTAGTCTCACCGCACTGCTGCTGACCACCGTTGCACCAGCAGAGAACAGGACCTACAGGCCTGAGGTAAAATCGCTGCAGGCCGTCGTGAACCAAGACTGGCTCTCGCCTGCCGTGATGCAACTCAAGGGGGATGACGTGTTGTATATCGGCTTCGACGAACTGTCACACGACTATCATCGCTACGTGTATCGTCTGGAACGCTGTGAGGCTGACTGGACCACCTCGGAGGAACTCTTTGAGAGTGACTGGCTGCAGGGGTTCAACCACAATGTGATCGAACAGTATGAGCGCAGCATCAACACCACCGTTCCCTATACCCACTACGATCTGCAGATTCCCAACGACAGATGTCGGCTGATCATGAGCGGCAACTACCGCCTGCACATCATGGAGGACGGCACGGATGAGGATATCGCCACGGTGGAGTTTATGGTGACGGAACAGACGATGGGACTCTCGATCGCTGTCACCACGAATACCGACATCGACACCAATGAGTGTCACCAACAGGTGAGTTTCAACCTGAACTACAACAACCAACTGGTGACTAGTCCTGAGGATCAGATCCAGACGGTGGTGATGCAGAATGCACGGAAGGACAACTGGCGCAGGAACGTACGACCCAGTTATATCAGTCAGAACGGACTCCAGTGGCAGCACCAGCGACGACTGATCTTCGACGGTGGCAACGAATACCGAAAGTTCGAGATCCTCGATCCCAGACACCCCACACTCGGCATCGAACACGTAAACTGGGACGGCACGAACTATCAGGCACAGCCTTATATCGGAGAACCCCGCCTGAACTACCTCTACGACGAGGATGCCGACGGTGCCTTCTATATCCGCAACAGCGACAACATCGAGAACGACTTCACCAGCGACTACGTCTGGGTGAACTATCGGCTGAAAGCGCCTCAACTCCCCTCTGGACGCATCGTCATCGAGGGCCGATGGACCACAGAAACGCCTTCGACCTATCTGATGGACTATGACGCTATACAAGGACTCTACACAGCCAATATCCTACAGAAACTGGGCTACTACTCCTATCAGTATCTCTGGCTGAAGGAGGACGGCACCAGAGAGCCCCTTCCCTCGGAAGGCAACTTCTACGAGACGGAGAACCGTTACCAGGTGCTGGTATATTATAAAGGTACGGGGGAACGCACATGGCGCCTGACCGCCTACGGTCAGATCATCATGCACTAAGGCTTCTGCTTTTTCTTCTTGTAATCCTTCACGACCGACTTCACCTTATGACGCTGACGGTATTCCTCTGGCGTCTTATGCATCCTCTGATAGAAGGCAGCCACGAAGTAGTTGGGTGATACGAAGCCTAACTCTGACGCAATCTCCTCGATATCCTTATTCGTCGTACGCATCATCTCGATACCCTTGTCCAAGAGCATGGAGAGCGCCATCGGACGCGGATTCTTATAGATATTCGCCGTGATGAGTTTATAGAACTCCGAGATATCCATACCCGACTCCCGTCCGAGGTCACGCATCGTCAGCGAGGATTCGGGTTTCGACATCACGTAAGGCATCAGTTTGATCATCATCTCGATAAACTCAGGGGTGAGTTCCGACATCTGGTTACGATCATAGCGTCCGTGGATCTCGTCAATCGACGGCTCCAACAGTTCACTGCCACGCATCGTACAACGCTCGGCAAAGTGACGGATATTCTTCAGCAGCGGACGCTCTTGGGCAGCACGCCGGGCGAACATACGGTCGTTGCGCAGATAGAAATAGGCATTGATGGCTACCAGGATGAGCAGCACCAGACCGAGGAGCCAATATACACCCGAAGAACGCCACCAAGGCTCATTCACATTGATGGTCCACTTATAGGGAGTGGTTGTCCACTCGTTAGGATTCATCGAGGCCTGGACCTCGATATCATAGGTACCAGGCGCCAGCGCCATCAACTGCAGACGCAGACGGCCGCTCTTATCCACGAGGGCATTAGGCTCGAAACTGGAATAGATATGCCACTGGTCGTCCAATCCCGAGACACGAACCCGATAATAGGTATGTTGCGGACGGAAGTAATTCAAGGCAGAGAACATCAGCGTCAGGGAATTCTGGTCGTAGTTCACATCGATCTCCTGCGTACGTGAAACGGCTTTCTCAAGGATCACCTTACCGTCTATCATATCACCCGCCTTGAGTTCGTTACCATTGACGAACAAACGGATCAGCTTGGGGAAGATCTCAAAGCGCATGTTACCGCCGATGGTCTTCATCTGACGGGGATAGAACATCAGCATGTGATCGAGCATCTGCATCACCACCATACCGTCGGGCGTACAGGCAGCACCATTATTGGCAAACGACTCAGGGGGCACCTGGTCGTAGGCATTATAACTGGCCACGAAATCCACATTGTTATCCTTGAGCACGATACACGAGATACCATAACTCGTACCGATCCAGATCTGGTGATCCAAATCCTCCGTAATCGAATGGACCACATCGTTCAGCAAACCGTCACGACAGGTGATCATCTGCGGCAACTTGTCCGACTCCTTGCGGAAGAGTTGCAGACCCTGGTTCGTTCCCACCCAGGTCCAGCCACGAGAGTCACGGAAGGCACAGTTCACATACCGCCCCTCGAAGGTCGATTCCGACGTACGGTATCTATCCATCACATCATAGAGTTCACGGGAACGGGGATTATCCCAGCCATACGACCTGAAGGGGACGTTAAAAGGACGGGAATAGAGCAGTCCACGACGCTCCGTACCGGCCCACATGCCACCTTGTTTGTCGAAGGCAATCACATTGATATCCGTTTTCAGCATCCGACCATCCAACAGTTCCAGTTCGTCGTAGAAAGCCTTCGAACCCGTCTGCGGGTTATAGGTCATATAACCGAACGATGTGGGGATATAGAACAGCGAGTCCCGTTTGGCGATATTGTTCAGATGCGTATCCGACTGATAGATCGTGGAGAACTGACGCTTTGCCACGTCGAGACGGAGCAGGATCGCCTCCTGTTCACCGTTACGGATCTGATAGATATAGTTACTGTCGTTATAGAGTACAGAGGAACTCTTATAGCGCTCCTTCAGACCCTCCTCATAGGCATTCAACTGAAACTGGGTCTTGCCAGTCTCCAGATCCTTGGCCTCCATGAGACCGTCGTCGTAGAACAGCAGCAGGAAACGGTCATGGAAGGTCTCCACATCCTGCAGGTTCTTGTCGGCACGGGTGCGATAGGTCTTCTTCGACGCCACGGAGTAGAGGTCGTAGCCATTGAGCAGCCACACCACCCCGTTATCACCAACGAACAGGTCGTCAACGGTCTTCGCGAAGCCGAACTTCAGGAACTCGTCCTTGACAGAGGTCACAAACTTCTCCGTTGTCAGGTTCACACAGGTCACCGTCTGCCTGTTCTTCAGCCACAGGTGGTGATACTTATCAAAATAGAGATGGTAGTTGCCACGATATTTATCCAAGGGATAGACATTCTCTTCGGTAGCATCGATAAACGTAAACGACTGTCCGTCGAAGAAGTTGATCTGACCCATCGTCGCCGTCACGATACGGCCCGTCTTTGTACATTTGATGACCTGGGCACTGTTGTCTGCCAGACCGTTTGAGGCATTGTAAACCTCAAACAATCTCGAAGAACGTTCTGCCATTGCGGGGAGCAACAGCATCTGCAGGAGGCAGAGGATCAGGTATATCTTCGTTCGTAGCATGTCCCTACATAATTACTATTCAGCGACAAAAATACGAACTATTTTGCAAACGAACAAATAAAATGGGGAAAAAATCGCGTTCTTAGGCAATTTTCGTACCTTTACGCAGCCTTAATGCACCTGCCGTCACGGCAATCATCACGACTACGAGAAGCAGCAACACCCACGACGAGGCGTTGTTCCAAAAGATCTCAGCCTCGATGCGCCAGGCGGGTAACGGCTCCATATCGGCAGGACGGGACTGGAACAATTCGCCTTTCGTCAGGAGGATGATCTGCCCCACTTTCTCGTCGAGACTGATGGCTGCCGGTGTCTCTCGCGCCATCTGACGCAGGCGTTCGGGGAGGTCTGCCCCAAGCGAATTCAACTTATAACCAAGGGTATCGTCAAAGAGTTCTGCGAACTTGGCATATTCGCCTTTGATGTGCAGTTGTGCCCGAAGGTATTCGTCAGGAATCCGGATCATCGGCTCTTCTTTCCACACTTCCGGGCGCAGAATCCACCCGCAGACCACTTGTTCTGGGGACAGTCCCTTATATCGATTTTCACCATACACCGACTCCAGAAAATCCAAGGCAAAGGTGGAGAAGGGACAGAGCCGACCGTTCCATACGATCTGTTCACGAGCCACCTCCCTCGCCCTGTCAGCATTGATCGTCTGGATGCTACGGGCAGAAGTAAAAGTAAAAAAGTAAAAAGGTAAAAAGGTGAAAAATAGAAGCAAAGTCAAACGTCTCAGATTCATGCTTGTCATCATATCATTTTACCCTTTTACTTTTTTACCTTTTTACCTTTCTCAGAACTTCGGCATGGTTGGCAGGTCAACGGCCTTCACCGCCATACACTCCATCTCAATCAACCACCCCGGACGACACACGGGGGCATGCACGATCACATACGGCTTGCCTGCAAAGCGCTCCTCATAAAGTTCCCTAACCAACTCATAGTCGGCAGTATCACGCAGATAGACCACCATCTCAGCCACATCGTTGAAGTTGCAATCGGCCTCAGCCAACAGCGCCTCCACATTCTCCCACATGCGACGGGTCTGTTTCACGATATCTTTGGGATACATCACCTCACCCTTGTTGTTGATGGATGCCGTACCAGAGATAAACACATGACGACGATCAGCATAATTCACCAGCGTACCCCGTTCAAAACTCACACCATAGTCGCTGGTGCGGTTCAGGTGGGTAGAGGCATAGAGATAATGGATCTGTTCTTTCCTGACCCCTGCGATGGCATAGTTATCCATCTGGGAGAGTACATTCGGATCCTGTTGACGGCCTCCGATACCTGTCGAGGCGATGAAATGGGTGTTCACCGTCAGTCCTTGTGTGAAGAAGAACTGGTTACGGGCTCTCACCACTCCACCATAGTTCAGATCCACGTCATTCACAAAGAACCACGTCCGGATACAGTTGGCCTCCAATGTACAGCCCTCCTGAATCAGTTGCATATTATACTCGTTGAAGAGCAGTCGCGTCTGGTATTCCGAGTTGGCTGCCATATTATGTGCCGAACCGTTCCAGAGATGACGGAACCCCCCATGACGCACTTCATACAGGCCACTCTTTCCAATACCCGTCTGCACATTCGTCATCAGATATACCCAGAGGGCAATCTTCGTCCCGTCAAGCGGTGCCTGTTGGATGATACTCTTGGCACAATCCGTCACATCAGCCACGATCACATCGTCGGCCTGATTGGCAGCGTCGCTGAGGAAGTAACGTTTGAAAACCGCCTGAGCTCCCTGCAACTCTCCATCAAGCAGTTGATTATACGCATTGAAGATCGCTTCCAGCTGCTGTTCAAACGAGAGACGGGAGGAAGTGGCGTGTATCATCACATGATACTCGCACACCTCTGTCCCATTTTCAAACCGAAAGATATCCGCAAATGCGTTATTGTATTCTTTTCTTATATTCATTTGATAACCAGTTATTTATTTGTCTTTCGCTCCATTATTAATCCAATTGTCGATCAAGGGCAGAAGTGTCTCTTCATTCTTCTCCGACACCAGGTCACGATGCGCCATCGAGATACCCTCCACCGTCTGTTGGTTCAACACCATATGGAGCACGCTGGTAAGTGCGTTGTTGGTCTCTACCAGTTTCTTGCCTTCCACCCTTTTCGAATCGACATCCACCAGTGCCTGATAACTCTTGCCTTCCGTCAGGAAGAGCCCCGCAGCAGCCCTGTTAGATGCGCCGTGGCAGTTGGCACAGGTGGTATTGAAGAAACTCTGCTGGATGGCATTAAACATACTGATGTCGATGGTGCCGACATCCATCTTTACGGGTTCTGTGGCATCCGAGATATCCACCTCCTTAAACCCGACGATATGTCTTCTCAGACGGTCCAGGACACAGAGGCGCACCAGAGTCACATTGTCCTTGATACCCGACAACTCCACCAGCGCCTTCCCATCCTGGATGTCGCTCGCCGTGATGACTTTCGACACACTGGCATATTCGTCGTCAGCCTGTTCAAAGCCTGCAATAGAGACCCGATAGTTACTCGACCAACTGTCGAAGCCTTCCAGCACCCCTTCCAGCACCACCGTCTTACCATCTGCGGAAGTGTTGGTTTCCGGATAGATACGTCCGTCGTCGCAGGCACAGAGAGAAAGCAGACTGACACCGATCAGCGTTTTTGAAACAAGTCTTTTCATGGGCTTTGCTCTTAGAATGCGTATTGTAACATCACCTGCGCCAGATGGGTACAGATGCCCAGGTCGTCGAGGTCCCGATCCAATTGTGTCGCATGGCCCGTACGACCAGTATATTGGTACATGGCAGCGAGTTTGATATTGGTCTTCGGGATGAAGTAGTTCACGCTGACGGCAGGCATGTTCAGGATACCGTCCTTACTGGTGCCGTTGCGATCGAAGAAGTCATAACGCAGACCCAACTGCACCTGACGATGCACGAAGTAACCCACCTGGGCATAGCCGCCCCAGTAATTATAACTGTCGTCGATCTTCTGACGCTTCGTGAAGCCGATGTGCATATAGTAGGCTTCAGCACCGATATACCAGCGGTTCTTTAGCATGGCAAATTCAAAGCCGGCACGGAAATCATTCGTCGATTCACTTTCAGCCTCGTTGTTATAGTTCGCACTCAGACCGAACAGCAGTTTGTCCTCGTGCAGCAGTTTGGGGTTACCCTGCGTCAGGGGCATCGCACCCTTCGGCTGATAGGTGATACGACCTGCATACAGAAGTGACGGCAGATGGTTGTCGTCGCTGATACCTTTCGTAGCCCCGTTCTGGGCAGAACCCGTACCGTTCCAGAGACCAACTTCATAACCAAACTTACCACCGATCAGTCCATGAATCTCCACACCGAGATCGAAACCTGTGCCGATACCAGGTGTCACGGCATTCAGGGAATAAGGCTGGATGGCAGACGCCGTCAGCGACGTAGGCAACGACGAGAAGAGCGTCTCACCAAGGGTTGTCAGATAGGCATGGGTGAACGGCGTCTTAAACTTACCCACACGGAAACGCAGTTCAGGCATAGGAGCATAGTCGATCCAGGCCTGCTGCAGGATATTACCCCCCGAGGCAGCCGCATTGACACTGACGTTATAGTCGATCTTACCGAACGCCTTACCCGTAAAGCCGATGATGGCATAGTTCATGGCGAAACCCGAGTTGGCCACATTGTCCTGATTATAGGCTTTGTCGAGTCCCTCGTCATCGTAATAGCGATAATTCAACGTGCTCTGCAGATAGAGATAGGGTTTGAACACGAAACTCCCGTCGTTCGACTGGAGGGTAAACCCACGGTCGTCGGCGATAGGAATCACACCGTTGTCCATATTATATTTGTTATCGTCATCAGCCCAAACCGTTGCTGAGACCATGCTTGCCATCACAATGGCAAATATCTTCTTAGTAATCATAACTATAAACTATCAACTATAATCTATTAACTATCAAAGTGACCACAGGAACTGCACCAGCTGATCACGCTCTTTCTTACTCATGTTCTTAAACTTATTCTTGGAGGCTTCTCCCTCACCCCCATGCCACATGATGGCTTCCACGAAGTTGCGGGCACGTCCGTCGTGCAGGAAGTAGGTATGTCCGTTTACCTTCTTCTGCAGACCGATACCCCAGAGCGGTGTGGTGCGCCATTCGTTGCCACGGGCCAGACCACTCACGAAATTGTCGTTCAGGCCCACACCCATGATCTCAGAGCCCATATCATGCAGCAGATAGTCTGAGTAGGGATGGATGGTCTGCCCACCCAACCAGGGCAGGTTCGTACCCATCAGCAAGGTGGAGCCACGGGGTTTCGTATGAAGAGTAGTCACATGACAGAGGTGACAGCCAGCCTGATAGAACAGTTGTTCACCCGCCTTCACGTCGTCATTGTTCACATTGCGACGCGCCGGCACAGCCAGCCCCTGCATATAGAGGTCCACGTTCTCCATGTCTTCCGACGACACGTCGAGGTACTCATAGCAGAGGCCCATCATCGAACCTTCTTCCATCTGCAACTGTCCCTCACAGATCTCCTCAGGGTAACGGCTGTTGGTCATACCCATATCACTGGAGAAACCGAGTTCCACCGTCAGGTCGGCATGTTGAGCCTTGTTACCCGACAGGCCTAACTGCAACTTACCCCGTTCGTTAATATAGTTACACCGTCCGCTGATGCCCCACTCGGGATAGTTGCTCTTTCTGGCCAGCGCCTCGATCTCATCGGGATCGAGCGCCATCATCTGTCCCATACCGACATGGCGCAGCGGCACACGGACCGTACAGAACAGGTCGTCGGGACTGATGGAGTCGGCATACCATTCGGTGATTGACCATCGGGGCACGCAGAGCGTATATTTCTCACCGTCGGGGAAGGAATAGGTCATCGAATCGATCTTCACCTTCAACTTACCCTCAGGATGCACGCCATAGATCGCCTGATCATGGATCACGCGGCCGTAGTTGGGGAAGAACGTGCCGTTCTTACGGGTGATGTAGATCAGCGACGCCGTAAAGCCGTAAGGGCCCGAACCGTCGTCACCGCCCTGTTTGAAACTGGTCCAGTAGGTCGGTTCCGTACGTCCCGCGTTTCGATGACAACTGCCACAACTGTAACCGGCATAGACGGGTCCGAGTCCTCCCCCATGCCCGTTCTCATTCGAGGTCTTCACATTGTCATATAGGCGGTCGCCCACATTAAACCTGGAGGCATAAGTGCCAGAGAGCCATGCGGCTGCCTGGTCGTACGCGACAGAGGAGTTATAGAATCCTGTCGATGTACCAGCAGATAGCGCATAGCCTCTGGGAATATTGATGTCCTCCACATCCAACTGGTCGCTGTCGTCACAGGCCACCAGGCCAAAGATACCAGTCAGAAGGAGTAGAAAATTCACGTATTTGTTCATAGGCAACACCAACTTTACTTGGTGTGGTTGATCAGGAAGGGCTTGAGATCATTCTCCAGAATGTCGCTCAGTTCAGCACAAGCCTCCATAGCAGCCTGCGCCTCATTGGAGTTGATGTTGTTACGGAAAGGCTGCGGGATAGCCTGGATGGCATTGGCGGCATTCGTAATGGCATTTTTCACGTCGGCATCCAACTCTGGATTATACTTAGCAACAAGCGTTGACAGAGAGTTCTTATTCACCTTGCCGTCACGAGAGCCATAATATGCATTGCGGATCGAATAGATATTGTTGGTATAGTCATCACGAGAGTGCCAACTGTACCAAGACTCTACAGCATAGAGGGCCTCATTGGTCTTACCTGACACATAGAGGTCGTAGGGATCGCCGATCTTAGCCTGACCCACCTCACCGGCAATGTCGATACAACCGTCGATCAACTGCTCGATACAACTCAGTCCACTGGTGAACTCACCACCGTTGTGCGACTTGAACTTGGCAGCATAGCCGTTGTTCCAGGCATCGCAGAGGGTCGTCACGTCGTCAACCAGCAACTGGGCGGTGTTTCTCATATACTGCGCCCAGGCAGTGGCGTTACCAGCGTTATAGACGGCATTGGCAGCCTCACCGTCGGTAGCCTTGTCATTCAGCGTACGAGCCTTACCGTCACGGAATGCCAGGAACTCCAGTGTGTGGAAACCACGTACGTTCTGAGCGGCAGCAATAGCCTCGTCGTCCTCATCATAATCACCAGTCCACTTCATCTCGTTCCACTGCTGTGACTCCAGCATCTTCACGATGGCCTCCTGATCGAGGGGCCAAGAGTCCATGTTAGGATCAAGACCATAGTCGGCAACGGGTCCAAAGAGGAAAGCCTCACTCGACTCCCATGGCTCACGGGCTTCCAACCATGCATCGCAGATAGCCTTGAAGTTAGCATCCGAGGGTGCATCACCAAAGTCAACCACAGCTTGATAGAGGTCACTGTTCTTAGCCTTCAGGTCGTTGTAGGTCGGCAGAACCACCTGGTCCACATACTGGTTGATGATGGCATCATACTCAGCATCCTGAATCGTCACCTCAGCCGTCTGGGGTTCGTCGTTCTTCTTGTCGTCACTGCTACTGCAGGCAGTGAACATCATGAGTCCCATCATGGCGAGACCCATCATAAAAATTCCTTTTTTCATATTTATTTTATTTATTAATTAATAATGTATTTACGGTCCCTGAGCCTGTCGAAGGGCTATTTTTTAAAAAACCATCCGATATAGGCAATACCTATTCCAAACTCATTCTCACTATTGTACGTACCCTTGCCAAACACCTTGCTGGTGCCGATCTGACGGGTGGTATAGTCGGCCTTCACCACGAGATTGGGCAGTGCTCTCCAGTTCAGACCGAAGTTCCACTTGCTCACCTGGCAACGGGCATCCATCACGTCCATACCCTCACCTTTCTCCTGCGGGTTGTAGTACTCATACTGGGCAAAGGGATAGATTACGGGGAAGCCCTTACCACCACGGAAGAGACTCTTCAAGTTCACACCCACCTCGGCGTTGTACGACACGGCACGCTTCGCAATCGGTGTCAGTCGGCTGTAACCCGACTTGTTGGAGAGTTTACCGTTCTTCGCCCCCAGCTGGTCAGCATGGACGATATTACCGGAGAGATAATTCACGCGGGCTGTCACGTATCTGTCCACATACTGGGCATCGAGCGACCAGATGGTCACAGGAATCTTGCCGATCTCGTCGTAAGTGATCAGTTTGTCGGCATTGGCACCCGTGTTCGGACAGTAATAGATCGAACCACCCAGTCTCAAACCAGGCACACCCGTATAGTTCAGTCGGGCCACGTAGGCAGGACAGGTGAAGTTGTCACCCTCAAAGATACCCTGCTTACCCTTTCTCACCCAGTTGTTACGATCGAAGCCGTTGGCATTCAGTCCCGTCACGATCATCGCCTCGTAGTCGAAGGTGCCATAGCCTTTGCCAAACTTACCCAGGAACTCGATACCCGTCTCATGCCAGGTACAGGGAATGATCGTCATCTCACCCTCGGGACGCGATGAACCGAAGAAGTTGATCGGCTCGTGATGCTCATTCGTCAGGCCTACAGGTACGATGAGATGACCCACACGCACATTAAACTCCGGGATGATCATCCTCGTGATATGCAACTGCTCCAGGGCAACCTCACCACCCTTCTCTACCTCCGTCTCATATTCACCGTTCTCGGTGTTCTCTAATTCATAAGAGGTACCCGTACCTCCATATTCAAACTCAATCTCGGCACCGAGGATCCACTTCGGCGTGAACTTGTAATCGAACGCCAGTACGAAACGGGGAATAGCAATCGTGTTGTGATTCTGCTTGGCATTACCCTCTTTGTGGCCATAGAAGCGGTTGATACCATAATCCTTGAAGTTTGCAACGATCTCACCATAACCGCCAAAGCGGAACTTGTTGTAACCAATCGTGTCGGGCTCAGCAGCCTTCATGGCATTTGTCATCAAACTGATTACGAGCAATAAAAATAGTCTTTTCATCATACTTTTAACCTAATCATACATTCAAATCGGCTGCAAAAGTAAGGGATTTAGGGGTCATCACCAATACCTAAAAATAGTGAAATCGCCCAAAAACGGGGTATTCCGCCCATATCGGGGCCGAAAAAATACCTATTTATGATTATTGTGCATGTCGAAAAATATGCCTACCTTTGCACCCAGTAATCATTAATAGGTAAGACAAAGATGAAAAATCAGAAGATGTATGAGGCGGACGACAAGATGATCTCGCTGATTCGCGATAATTACGACCTGTTGCAGATGCTGGGCAGTTTCGGCATCAGTCTGGGCTTCGGCGACAAGACCGTCATGGAAACATGTGAGGACAACGGCGTAGATACCTATACCTTCCTGGCAGTGGTCAACTACAACATCAACGGCTATGGTGAGTTCGGGGCCGACGAGATGCTGTCCGTCCCCACCCTCCTACACTATCTGGAAGCCAGCCACGCCTACTTCCTCGACTTCCAACTGCCTTATATCCGTCGCGAACTGCAGGAGTCGCTCGATGAGAGTGAGTCGCTCGCCAAACTCATCCTCCGCTTCTACGACGAATATGCCCACGAGATACGCCGCCACATGAAATATGAGCAGAAGACGCTCTTCCCCTATGTACAGTCGCTGATCGACGGTCATCCCGCCAACGACTACAACGTCGATACCTTCTCGAAGCATCACAGTTCCACTGACAAGAAACTGCGCGAACTGAAACTGCTCATCATCAAATACCTGCCGCAGGACGGTCTGCACAACAACCAACTCACCGCCACCCTCCACGACATCTACGAGAACGAGGTATGGCTCCGTCAGCACGCGCAGGTGGAAGACAACATCTTCGTACCCGCCATCCGCCACTTGGAACAGCAGACCAAGCAGATGGGTGTCACCCGCAACATCACCGACATGGTGTTCAAGGCCTCCACGGGTCAGAATCCCGATGCTCTCTCCGACCGTGAGAAGGATGTGATCATCTCATTGGTACAAGGCATGGCCAACAAGGAGATCGCCGACCACCTCTGCATCTCGGTGAACACCGTCATCACCCACCGTCGGAACATCGCCCGCAAACTGCAGATCCACTCCCCGGCAGGACTCACCATCTACGCCATCGTCAATGGCCTCGTAGATATCTCAAGCGTCAAGATATAAAAGGATTATTGTATCGCGTCTTGGATCACCAGCGCTGACAGCATAAACCCGAAGACGGCAGTGATGTGAACCAGCGAACCCTTCCCCTCGCCCTGAGGCTGCAGGAGTTCGTCGCTATACACCACCTGGAACTTCTTCTCGGGAAACTGCCCCAACTGTTTGAACTTCTTCCTGAGGGTGCGCGCCAACGGGTCGCCCTGCACCTTCCAGAACTCCGTCACCTTAATGCGTGTGGGATCCAGTTTCAAGGCAGCCCCCATCGATGAGAAAAACTTGGCTTCCGTCCGGCAGGCCATCAGGATCAGCAACGCCTTGTCCTTCAGCGAGTCGATGGCATCGATGATGTAGTCATAACTGCCAAGGTCGAAACTTTCTGCCGTCTCCTCATTAAACACCGCACGGATGGCAGAGATCTCTGCATCAGGGTTGATATTCAGCAGCCGTTCCTTCAGTTCTTCCACCTTCACGGCCCCGACGCTCTTTGTCGTCGCCATCAGCTGACGGTTCACATTCGAGATACTCACGCAGTCGAAATCCACGATCGTCAACTGCTGAATGCCACTGCGCACCAGACTCTCCGCACACCATGAGCCAACGCCGCCAACGCCGAAAAGGATCACCCTCTTCTGCGCCAACCGCTCCATCGCCTCATGCCCCAGCAACAGTTCCGACCGACTGAATATCGTCTCCTCTAATGCCATTTTTACAATAATCCGGTGCAAAGGTAGTGTTTTTCCCGCAAATAACCACGAGAAAACAAAAAAAGAAAATGAATAAAAACCAGAATTATTTTGGTAGTTCGAGGGTTTATTCGTAACTTTGCCCTGCAAATTTACATAACAGATGATAACGACTTTGATTATAGGACTGTTGATTCCGCTGCTGGGCACGATGCTGGGCTCTGCCTTTGTGTTTTTCATGCGTGACGAGATGTCGGCACGCCTGCAGAATTCCCTGTTGGGTTTCGCCTCGGGTGTGATGATCGCAGCATCGGTGTGGTCGCTGCTGATCCCTGCCATGGAGATGGAGACGGAGAGTGGCAAGTGGGCTGTGATGCCTGCCGCCGTAGGATTCCTGGCTGGTATGGGATTCCTGCTGCTGATCGACGAACTGACGCCTCACCTGCATATCGGTACCGACAAGCCCGAGGGTATGCGGTCGCATCTCTCGAAGACGGCGATGCTGGCCCTGGCTGTTACCATCCATAACCTGCCTGAGGGTATGGCAGTCGGCGTGGTGTTTGCCGGTGCTGAGAATGGTGTGGAGGATATGTCGATGACCAGTGCGTTGGCGATTGCCGTGGGTATCGCCATCCAAAACATTCCCGAGGGGGCGATTATCTCGATGCCGATGCGGGCTGCGGGGAACAGTCGCTGGCGTTCGTTCGTGCTGGGTTCGCTGAGTGGAGCCGTAGAGCCTGTGGGTGCCCTGGCGGTGCTGCTGTTGGCTTCGATGCTCACCACGATCCTACCCTACATGCTGGCCTTCGCTGCCGGTGCCATGTGCTACGTGGTGGTGGAGGAACTGATCCCGGAGGCCTCGAGTGGCAAACATAGTAACCTCAGCACCATCGGCTTTGCCATCGGCTTCGTGTTGATGATGGTGCTCGATGTGGTGTTAGGATAATCATTTCATTAGATAGAATGTTATGAAGAAGGTTTTATTGTTTTTCGCCCTGATGCTTGCAATGGCTGCTCAGGCTGACGTGTTAGGTGAGTACAGTTTCGTGGGAACATTGGGTGACAAGATTCCCGTCAGGTTGAAGTTTACCGTGAATGGCGACGAGATTGCCGTGGGTGAGATCTTCTATCCCAAGGCGAAGAACCCTGCGCCTATCTTAGTGGTCGGTGCGCCAACGGAAGAGGGCTGGTATTATCTGAAGGAGTACCAGAGCGACGGCACCATCACCGGCACGATGCTGTTCAGGATCGAGGAAGACGAAAACGAGGAAGCCTATATCGCTGAGGGTAACTGGACGAACCCGAGGACGGAGAAGTCGCTACCGATGAAGAACTTCCAGACCAACGACGATGCGTTGACTGGACCTATTGACGTGACTGCCTATCTGGACTACGAGGATCCGCAGAACATCGGGCGTGAGTATGCCTATTCCATCTGGAATCCCCGTTACGGCTCGATGATGGGCGGCTGCGTGAAGTTCCGTGGCGCTGGCAAGAATAAACTGCATTTCGAGGTGAGCAATGCGCCTGGCAATATCGCCGAGGGTAAGAGTGCGCCTGACCGTCCTGCGGTTCTGGGCGAGGCTACCCACGACTATTTCTTTTATGAGAACGTGAACGACTGCGGCTATGGCTTCAGTGCCCATTTCTTCAAGAAGTTCGTGGTGCTGAAGACCACGACGAAATATGATACCCTCGGATGCTTCGGTATGGGTGTCGCCTTCGACGGTGTCTATATCAAGGTGAAACAATAGAGGATGTTTCTGGAATGAAAAAGTACCGTTTGTCCATCATTCTGTGGCTGGTGTTCGAGGCCATTGCCGTATGGCTGTGGCAGGCCAGTGGCAACTTGTTCTTCCTGCTGAACTTCTCGTATATCGGCTTCTGCATCGGCTTCGGAGGAATCCTGTTCGCTGCGGGTTGGAAGTATGCCAGGGAGTTCACCCAATTCGGCGTAGGTATTTATTTGCTCGTGTTCCTCGGCCTGATTTGCCGTGAGAACATGCAGATTGAGGGACTGTGGTACTATCTGCTTTGCGGAGTCTTGGGCGCAGGAACGCTCCACTATGCCATTGCCAAGATCTTCGGTCCGCTACTGTTCGGCAGAGGATGGTGCGGCTATGCCTGTTGGACGGCAATGATTCTCGACTTGCTGCCTTATCAAAAGCCTCAGTCTCCAAGGCGGAACTGGGGCTTCATCAGATATATCATGTTCGGTCTTTCGCTGGCCATCGTCCTGCTTTTGTTCTGGTTAGGAAAGGCCGATGCCTATACGATGTTCATGCTTTTCGTGGCAGGTAACATCTTCTATTATGCGGTGGGTATCACCCTCGCCATCCTGCTGAAGGACAATCGTGCCTTCTGCAAGTACATCTGCCCGATTACGGTGTTCCTGAAGCCGATGAGTTATTACGCCCTGATTCGCATCAAGTGCGATGAGGACAAATGCATCAACTGCGGGAAATGCCTGAGGACATGTCCGATGGAGGTCGAGGTAAACAAAAACGCCCGCAATCGCAAGAATGCCACGGAGTGCATCCTCTGTCAGAAGTGTACGAAAGCCTGTCCGACCAAGGCTTTGTCAATCTGAGGTTTCTTTCGTCTGCAATTTCCGTCACGCCGTAGAGTGACAACGTGTAGTTTCGTACTTGTTCGATGTTCATTACATATTAAATCTATGGAAATTTCGGCGATGTCTTTGTGACTTTAATAAAAAAAAGACATTGCCTTTCGGCGATGTCTCCTGTTGGGGTGCCCGATGGGACTCGAACCCACGACATTCAGAACCACAAGCAAGTTGTCTAATTGCCTAGAACCCCTGTATTTATCGGCATTTCAGCAATTTTAGGTTTTTGATTTGCGGCTTTTTGCGGCTATTTACGCAAGGAACGATTCTTTTTCAATAATTCTCGAAATCTGCTAATGCAGAATAGAAGATTCACGCTTGAACCTATAATAGTTATCATAAAGACGAACTATTATTTAATCTGATTGCAAAGATACGAAAAATGTTGTAAATGCGTATAACTTTCCAAAACTTTTTGTATCTTTGCAGCCGATTTATACAGAGATTAAGCCTAATAAGATGGCAGAAGAAAGTAATAACGAGTTTCACAATGTGGTGCCGCTGCAGATACGTTTCAACGACGTTGACAAGTTCGGGCACGTGAACAATACCATATATTTTCAGTTCTACGACTCTGGTAAGACTGACTATGTCTCCACCGTATGCAAAGGTTTTGACTGGGATCGCTATGCTATCTTCGTGGTGAAGATAGAAGTGGAGTTCTTTGCCCAGATAAAAGGCACTGACCGTATTGCCGTCCGCACCCGTACTGCCAAACTCGGCAACAAGAGTTTCCATCTGGAACAGGAAATCTTTGACACTGACACGCAGGAGGTGAAGAGCCGCTGCCTGTCGATATTGGTGCTATATGACTTGGAACAGAAGCTGTCCATGCCGTTTCCCGACGAATGGCGCAAGGCCATCAGCGACTATGACGGAGTGATTAACATCGAAGCGAAATAGGCAAAGAATTAGCTTATGAAGGTCATCCATGTGGACATGGATCAGTTTTTCGCAGCTGTAGAGCAGCGTGACCAGCCGGAGCTTCGTGGCAAGCCGATAGCGGTAGGACACGATGCGGAGCGGGGTGTGGTGTCAACGGCCAGTTACGAGGCACGGCGGTTTGGCGTGCATTCTGCACAGTCCATTCAGGTTGCCAAGCGGCTGTGTCCGCAACTTATCATCGTGGAGCCGCATTTCCAAAAGTATAAGGAGGTGTCGGCACGGTTGCACAAGATATTCCACGACTATACCCACCTGATAGAGCCTATATCCCTCGACGAAGCCTTTCTTGATGTGACGGAGAATAAGAAGGGAATTGAGTTGGGCGTGGATATTGCGCGAGAAATCAAGCAGCGCATCCGTGAGACGACGGGACTGACGGCATCGGCAGGCGTGAGCTACTGCAAGTTCCTGGCAAAGATTGCTTCCGATTGGCGAAAACCCGACGGACTGACGGTGATTCACCCAGACAGGGCTTTGGACTTCATCGCACAACTGAAGGTGGAGAAGATTTGGGGAGTAGGTCAAAAGACCGCTGAAAAGATGCACCGCATGGGAATCTTTACGGGTCTTGACCTGAGAAACATGTCGCTGAGCAGACTGACTCAGGAGTTCGGCAAGATGGGACAGGTGTTCTACGATTTCTCGCGAGGCATCGACAACCGTCCTATTATCAGTGAGTGGGAACGGAAGAGTGTCAGCTGTGAGCAGACCTTTGAATCGGACATCAGCGAGAATGCTGCCGTCACCATTCATCTGTATCACACGGTGCTCGAACTGGTCAGGCGCATAGAGAAGAACGATTTCGAAGGTCGGACGTTGACATTGAAAGTAAAATTCTTAGACTTCCAGCAAATCACCCGCAGCATCACCGTTGACCATATTCTCCGCACCAAAGATGAGATCCTGCCGTTGGCGAAACAACTGATGCAGCAAGTGGAATTCCACTCACACCCCATCCGACTGTTAGGATTGGGCGTTTCCAATCAAAAGATTGCCACACCACAGGAAGAAAATCAATGGATTGAGTTGGAATTGGAATTTGAGCCATGGTCAGAGAAATAAATAAAGAGGAGCAACACCGCAATGGATGCTGCTCCCAACTGTTTTTAGATGTTTCAATCTTATTTAGACAAAGCCCTGCGAGGCTTATGATACCTCAATGGCCTTGGTGACTTTCTCCTTCGGCTCGGTCTTCGGCATGGTGACGGTCAGGATGCCGTCCTCGACCTTGGCAGAAATCTGATCCTTCACTACATCATCCGGCAACGTGTAGTTCTGCTCGTAGTTTGAGTAGCTGAACTCGCGGCGCAGATAGTGATGGTGACTGTCCTCATGCTTGTGTTCCTGTTTGTTCTCAATGGCGATGGTGAGGTTGCCCTCGTCATTGATGGCTACGCGGCAATATTCTTTCTTGATGCCTGGAGCTGCAAGTTCCATTACATAGTTCTTGTCTGTCTCCTTGACATTGACTGCGGGTGCTGTACTGTTGGCACGAGGCATGAAATCAGTGTTAAAGAAATCATCAAACATTGTTGGGAACCAACTGTTGCTTTTCATTAATCCGTTCAACATAATCAATACCTCCTAATTATACTTTTAAATTTAACATTTTGTTACTTGATTGCCTCTGCTTGTTTGCTTCGGCTCTCACTAACAGATAAGCAAAGTACATGCCGACAGGTGGCTCAAGTGACAAAATGTCAATCGGAGAAGGTCATTATGGTACGGAATTTAAACTCGCTTAAACAATGCTGACGCTATCTTAAACTCCTTTAAACATTGTCTCGATTTTGACAGCACAAAAACTGCCATCTATTACAGACGGCAGTATCGAAGGTTGTTCAAGAATTGATCACTTCACCTCACGTTCCTGAATGGTCTTGCCAGATCCCCAAGCCGTGCCGACTTTCTCGCCGACTACATGGTATTCGTTCTTGGCAGAATCGAAGATGACGGGCTGAAGCTTGCCGAGGTCGATGTTACCCTCCTCGTCGAGGATGCTCTCGTCAGCACTCATGTTGACAATCTCGCCAACGACACGGGCACCACCGTTCTCGTCTTCATCGAAGGTCACGACCTTGCACTCCAGCGTCAGCTTGTACTCGTTGATGATAGGTGCATCGACATTGGGACTTGGTGTGATGGTGAATCCCGCTTTAGCCACCTTGTCGGGCACGTCGTTGCCGGACACGATGCCGAAATAGTCGCTCTGGACAATATCACCCTTCGTGGCAAAACTGATGGTGAAAGCCTTCTTCAGACGGATATTGTCCGTGGTCTTGTGCTTGGAGAGTTCGAAGGTGATGTGTTTAGGTCCGCACTGGCCTCCCCAAGCAGCCATCATCACGTCGGGATTCTTGTTTTCGTCCCATGTAGCAATCATGATGGCGGGCAGTGGTGTGATAACAGCCTTGTCGCTGAAGTTCTTGCGACCCTCAACTGCCTTTACCTCGACTTTCTCCTGAGTAGGATTCTCATTGACGTTTGCCTCACTCTTCTGCTCCTTATTTCCACAGGCGGCAATGAGCAGTGCGCCTGTCAGCACGAAGGCTGATGATTTCATAAAATTCTTCATACCTTTATTCTTTTATTTCTTGTATTTTTCGATCATAGCCCGCAAGGTGGCACCATGATGACCTTCCTGCTTGGCAAAAATCTCCATCTCGTCGGCAGCCTCGTTCATGCCTGCAGCCCGGAATGCCTGGGCAAACTGGTTCACCTGTTCCTCTCCCTTTTCCTCTCCGGCTGCAAAGTTCTCTGCGATCTGCCAGATGTCGGCATTATACTTGCCGTTGAGCGTGGCATAGAATCCTGCATGGACGGCCTCCTGATTGGCCATCTCTATGAAGGTTTCCGAGACCTCTTCGGGATAGCCTTGCTCCTTTGCCATACGTGCGAGGGCATAGTACGTCATCACTCCTGCGGCTTCAGCCTTGGCGGCTCCGTCGCATAATTTCTCAAAATCTGTTCCTTTTGTAAGTCCGTAAATCATATTGTATTTTTTATTGCTTTCTGAATTTATTCCGTAGTCGTTTATAGCCTTCAACGCCCAGGATCGTCAGTCCTCCATACTGGCAGGTCTTGGCCAGTCCGAAGAGCACAGCCCAAAGCACGCCCTTTATTGTGGCACTGATGGGCAGCAACATCTGGGCAAAGGACAGGATATAGAAGGGTATGCAGCACATCAGGACAATGACACCAGTCCTGAACGAAAGGGATTGCAGCCACTCTTTGATCTTCATGCCCATTCGAAGTTGTCCTTTCCAGCACCGACCTCGAAATGATACTTCGCGATGCCGAGATCCAACTGGGTATAGCCAATCAGCGAGAAGCTTCTTTTGGCGATTACCTGGGCAGACTTGCTGTCTCTGGCGGGTACATATTCAAAGAAGAACTTCTGCTGGTTCACGGCTGTCGGGGCAAGCAGGGCTGCTTCGACACCCTTGCGGAACCACAAAGGGGTGATATCACTGGCGTTGCTCGCTTTTCCTACGGTCTTGATCTTATGGCCGACTCCCTGTGTCTCACCATAGCCGATGGCGATATAGGCCTTGATGACCTCACCTTCTTCGAGCACATAGGTCCCTGGTATCTTTGAGTAGCAGAGTCCCACCCAACAGGTATTCAAACCGAGTGTCTGAGCCAGAAGTACCAGATGTTCGCCGTAGTAGCCGATACGTTCATCAAGGTCTTCTGCCTTTTGGCCAGCCATGACCAGATAGTTGGTCACGTTGGAGAACTTACCGTACTTAGCCAGCTTGCCCTGGAAGGCTTTCGGCTCATTCTTAACCAATTGGATATGCAGATGTCCCTGATGGTTCTGCTCTTCGATTTCCTTCTCCAGCACCTTGACAATGTCTTCTGTCAAAGGCTGTGCTTTGAATGCCCTTACGCTATGACGGGCTTTGATTGCTTCTTCTAAAGTCATACTTCTATTTCTTTGTGTTGTTACAGAGTTTCTTGCAATACTTCCAGCCACCTGTTGACCAAAGGGCGAGGAAGATGAGTACCGGCTGGAAGAACAGTCGGATGAGACGGGCCTGATCGGTGTTGAGACCGAAGGCATCGATATGGTTCACATACTGGTTGATGTTGCCTGGGAAGATGAGCACATAGAAGAGTGCGAGCAGCGCACCGACGAGTGCTTTCTTTTTCCAAAGGAACAACATGCCAAGGCCGAGGGCAATCTCAATCACGCCCGATGCCAATACGACGAAATCTGTAAAGCCCGGACTGAACTGAAGCCATGTAGGCACCTGTGCTACGAACTCCTGACGAGCTATCGTCAGATGACTGATGCCTGCGTAGGTCATGAAGAGACCAAGTAGCAGACGGAAGCATAATCTGATATATTTCATTTTTGTGTCGGTTGTTTATTTCTTTAATGTTTCGATGATTGAATCTAATTCACTGGCCAGATGCGTGTAGTCATCCATCTGGAGCGGGCAGGCTTTCAACGTTTCACCCATGCCTGCAGGGATAAGCTTGTAGGCTTCTTCCTCCATATCGCGGCCTTTCTTTGTTAGGCTGACAATCTGCTGGCGCTTATCCTCCTTGCCACGCTTGCGAACCACGATACCAAGTTTCTCCATACGCTGAAGCAAAGGCGTAACGGTGTTTGTTTCGAGCAGCAGACGATGAGCAATGTCGTTCACAGGTTGGGAATCCTGCTCCCACAGCACCATCAGAACGAGGTACTGCGGATAGGTAATACCCAACTCATTCAGCATCGGCGTATAAGCCTGTGTAATGAGACGTGCCGCCGTATATAGACGGAAGCATATCTGGTTGTCAAGCTGTAATTCTGTGTGCATAATTTTCAATTCTCAATTGTCAATTAAGCCAGCATGGCTTCCACGCCCTTCTCGAAGTCTTTGGGCTCTGTGGTGGGCGCAAAGCGCTTGATGGTCTCACCATCCTTTGAGATCAGGAACTTGGTGAAATTCCACTTGATGTCACTGTCCTTCTCCACGCTCTTGCTGATGGCCTTGAAGAGCGTCTTGGCAGCTTTGGCTTTCAGGCCGTTGTACTCCTCTGTGGGAGCTACGCTCTTCAAATACTCGAAGATGGGCTGGGCATCTTGACCGTTGACATCACCCTTCTTCATAATCTGAAATGTAACACCATAGTTCAGTTGGCAGAACTCCTCAATCTTTGCATCGCCCTCAGGATCCTGCTCCTTGAACTGATTGCAGGGGAAGCCGACAATCACCAGTCCCTTGTCTTTATACTTCTTGTTCAGTTCCTCCAGTCCTGTAAATTGAGGAGTGAATCCGCACTTGCTGGCTGTGTTCACAATCAGCAATACCTTACCCTGAAACTGTGAGAAATCTATCTCCTTGCCTTTGCTCGAAAAAGCCTTGAAATCATAAATCTTTTGCATACCTTATTTATATTTATTAATGTTATTTCTGTCGTTTGCGATGCAAAGGTAAGAAGAATGTTTTATATCGCAAGCGATTTATCGAAAACTTTAAGAGAGTTTAACAATATATCGCCTGCGATGTTTTCTTCGTGTAATCTTTAGAAGATGGATGCTACCAATGAATACAGGTAGCTGCCAAAGCTGACGAGTGCCCATATCATCAAGGCTATGAGCAATAGTAGGACAATGAGGACGATGGCTGACTGCCAGGCTCGTTGGTTCACTTGCTTGATGATGGTCTCATCACCGTCAACAAAGCCCTGAATCATTGCCATACTCTTTGTGTTGGCACGATGGAAGATGTCGATAACGTCACCGACGAAGAAGGGAATCATGCCCAAGAGTACATCACGCAGGGCATTATTGAGGACGGCCAGCGTCAAAGGTATGCTCTTGATGACTCTCGACGAGAAATACACGAACGGCACTACACAGAGTAACGCAATGGCATCGCCCCAGCCAGGGATGATGCCAATGAGCGCATCCAGATAGTAGCGATCCATGTAGCGCGTCAGACCACTCATTGTCTGATAGGCTTTGTTGTCCATCAGACGTTTACGCTGCAGTTCACGTTTCACGTCCTTGCTCACGGGCTATACGACCTCTTTGCCAAAAGGTGAAAGGGCCAGCTTTGCCAGCCTAAAGTGCATCTTTCCGAATGGGATGCCAATGATGGTGATGCAAAATATGAGACCGTAGAAGATGTGGGTAAGCCATATCCAGATGCCGCCAACGAAGAACCACAGCACATTCATGAAGATGCTTAGACAGCCTGGCTGTGACTCTCGCCATTTCACTTTCGTACCGAACGGCCAGATGGCCAGCATACCCAGTTTCAGGCTCTGCAAGCCAAAGGGGATGCCGATGATGGTTATCATCAGTATCAGTCCTGCGATGAAATACTCCAAGGCTATATGCAGGCCTCCGAAGATGACCCAGATGATGTTTCCTAACGTCTTCATTGATCTGATTTAGATGACAACAGCCGTTCCGCTGGTGGCTACCATGAGCATTGAGCCATTAGCTCCGACAGTCTCATAGTCGATATCGATGCCTACGACGGCGTTGGCTCCAAGAGCCTGAGCACGCTGCATCATCTCCTGCATGGAAGTGTCCTTGGCTTCGGAAAGCACCTTTTCGTAAGCGCCTGCACGACCGCCTACGATGTCGCGGATGCCTGCAAAGAGGTCTTTGAACATGTTGGCACCAATAATCGTTTCACCTGTCACAATACCCTTATATTCGCGGATGGTGTGACCTTCAATCTGAGGGGTTGTTGATAGTATCATAATCGTTATCTTTTAAAAGTATCTATCTGTTAGACGTTTGAACGTAGTGAAAAGTTGCAAGCCCTCACAAAATATATAATGCTATCGCTGCACAGGCCTCGGCATCGGCCAAAGCATGGTGATGGTTTTCGAGGTTGTAGCCACAGGCAACAGCTACGGTTTGGAGCTGATGATTAGGTAGCGAACGGCCAAATTGCCGGCGAGATGCAGTCAGAGTATCGTAAAAGCGGTAGTCTGGATAGTCCATCTGATAGACCCTGAATACGGCTTTCAGGCAGCCTTCATCGAAACGTGCATTATGAGCAACGAATGGGATAGTGGCAATTTGGAATCTTATATCATCAAGATCTTGATCAGAAAAGAATATCTCAACAATTCGTTCCTCCAACTGTTGCCATACTTTGGAAAAAACTGGTGCATCCTTAGTATCATCTTGTGAGATGCCATGTACCCGCTGACACCAATAATTATAGTAGTTTGGCTCAGGCTGGATCAGACTATAGAACGAGTCCACTATC
>Ga0256404_1004002_pt1 | contig 28682 bp, 33 predicted proteins | sample RumenRJG_01DNA_FD_185990 | JGI IMG/M metagenome (GOLD analysis project Ga0256404, IMG submission 185990) | Bovine rumen microbial communities from Lethbridge, Alberta, Canada - RJG_01 | ecosystem: Host-associated > Mammals > Digestive system > Stomach > Rumen | place: Canada: Alberta | collected...
CTTATGAAGGTTTTCACCCCAAGTCTTCAGATCCAGGTGTTCCATGCCATCCATATAGATGAAGCATTCGTCAATGGAATAGCGGAAATAGGCAGGTACTTCCTGACGGATGATTTCCACCACCCTAGAAGTCAGCTCGCCATACAATTCATAGTTGGAGGAGAAAACGGCAATCTTCTGATCGGGGAACTGTTGGGCTAGTTGGAAATATGGTGTACCGGCCTTGATTCCCATCTTCTTCGCCTCGTTGCTCCTGGCAACCACACAGCCATCATTGTTGCTTAAAACCACCACAGGTTTGCCGTTCAGATCCGGACGGAAAACCCTCTCGCAGCTCACATAGCAATTGTCGCAATCAATGATACCGTACATGGTTAAATTGTTAAGATATTTAATGTAAAATATTTTAAATCAATCAAATATAAATGAATGTTCAACAATCTCTTAGGTTGCTTATTAAGTAGTTTTCACGTCAATCTTTTCCAGTTCTTGATAGTCCATACTACCACACCCCAGACCTCGAAATCATCCGACTCATAGATACGAATCGGCTGGTAGTTCTTGTTGGCAGGACGCAGTTCTATGTATCCTTCCGCTCTATGAGACAAGTCCAGAAACTTGATTGTAAACTCATTGTTGACATAGCCCACGACGATATCACCGTCTGAAGCCTCAATACTCTTGTCGATTACAGCGATATCACCGTCATTGATGCCGGCATCCATCATTGAGTCCCCGGAAACACGGCCATAGAAAGTTGTTTCTGGATGTCGTATCAGGTCACGGTTAAAATCAAGTCTGTCCTGAAGATAATCGTCGGCGGGACTTGGGAATCCAGCCTTAATCGACGGGGCGAACTGTAATTCTAGTTTCTCGGCAAATTCTGAGCCAAGTATTTCAATTTTAGCCATTGTCGTCAATCTGTTAAGTCTATAATTTTCCCAGCACTTCAAGTAAGATGTCAACACCCTGTACGGCACTGGCCTTGATATGTTTGAAACCCAAAGGCAATCTTCCCTCCATGTCGCTTGGGTCAATCAGGAACTTAGGAACCTCATGGTGGGCATAGTTAACCAGTCCGGCAGCAGGATATACTACAAGGGACGTGCCGATTACTACGAAGATGTCTGCGTACCTGACAAGCTCAGCCGCTTCTTCCATATTGTTGAGATATTCCCCGAACCATACGATATAGGGACGCATCTGCGAGCCGTCTGCTGCCTTGTCACCGATCCTGATGGGAACGTCAAGCAGGTAGTCCTGTATGCAGTCAGGATCCAGCCTGTTCATGGACGAAGTCACTTTGCGCAACTCCCCATGAAGGTGCAGCACACGGGAGCTGCCAGCCCTTTCATGCAGGTCATCCACGTTCTGGGTGATGATGGTCACGTCATGCTGCTTCTCCAGCTCTGCCAGCACCAGGTGGGCATGGTTGGGCTGCACTTCGAGCAGGTTGCGCCTTCTTGCATTGTAGAACTCCAGCACCGCTTCCGGGTCCTCGTCGAATCCAGCTGCACTTGCCAGCTTCATGGCATCATACTTCTTCCACATACCGTCCATGTCACGGAATGTGGGGATTCCGCTTTCCTTGCTGATGCCAGCACCTGTGAATACCACAATGTTCTGTCTTACTTCCATAGAGTTGTCAGATGAGTAGTCGGTCAATTAGATTGCTACTATTCTGCAAAAGTACAAATAAAAAAGCAAAAGACCTAATCGCAAAGATACTTTAACGTACGTAGCTAACTGTTTTCTTTTCTTAAAAGACTATGTACCAGACACAGATTTAGGACTATAAGCCGGGTGTTTTCAAATATAATTCGTACCTTTGCTATAACTTTTAAATAACTCTAAACAATCTTGTAATTATGAATACAACCGAGAAAACGCCTCTTTGGCTTGATTTGAGAAAAGAATATATTGACGACAATTTTGACAAGTTGCAAACCTATCTGAAGGAATGCTCCACAAAGAAGCAAAAGGATTCTTTCTATTCAACGACGATAGACCTGTTAAGGGAAAGAATCGAAGACTTGCTCGGGCACCTTTCGGTAAGGCCCCTGTACGAAGAAGATGAAGACAGGAAAACGCTGACGTTCAATGTCAGGCTGCTTGCCACCTATCTGCTGGCAGACGGTGAAAACAAGTTTGCCCTCCCTGCATATATAGCTTTCATGGGAGAGCTTCGTACTTTAAATCCACGCATGTCTAATTCCATCCTGAAGGCTGTGACAGGCAGGCTACGGCACGAGAAAATATCGAATTTGGGATTCAACTGGCATGACTTGGACAAAATAGGCACAGACCTCTTCGCCTATAATGTCTCCACTTCCGCAAAATTTGAAAACCCCATCAAAAAACCTCTTGTCTACTCAAAATACGGAACGGCTTTTGTCTCAGGGACAGGACTATACCTGACCAATCAATCAAAGGAAGACACCAAGAAACTGTTCAACAGCGGCACCAACTCCATAGAAACCGAGCTTGGCATCTCGCTTAGGACTTCAGCCTCCAACAAACTGAAACAAAGCATGGAGGGCAGCCTTGTTGCCATGGATGAATACACAAATGATTTCATGCAGCAACAGGCAAAAGTACAGAACAAGAAACCTGTCGTCCGCAAGAAAGACTATGCTGAAGGAGAGGAAGCCATTGTAAAAGTTAAGACCAAAGGCTCTGATGGAACCATCTATGTCGAGACTGTCCATCCGGATTTCAATAAGCTGTCAGGCTATATCAAGTTTGAAAAAGAAAGTCTGGTCTATTATAAGACAAATACACTCTACCAGTACTTCAATGCAGGTGATTACCTTACGGCTACAGTCATTGACAGTGAGAAGGGTATTTTCAGCATAGACAAACAGCTTGTGACGTTCTTTGTCGAGGACACCCGGAGTGAGGCAGCCGAGGAAAACATGTTCCTGTCGAAACTCATTGACGAACGCCCGAACATGTACGGATGGATCAATATCCTTGGAATCGCCTTCTATACTGCCAACACCGGGCAATACAGCCGTGGTGAGTATGCCTACCTTTCTGTAAAGAACTACGGTAAAGGATCTTATTACGGTAAGATAGATGCAGAGATTGAGGAAGACACCGACGAACAGTTTGACGAGAAGTCCGCCCGTCATGACTGCATCCGTGCCTTTGCCGAAAAGACCCAGGCACCCGTCGTCGAGAAGCCCGAGGAGGAAATGGCCGAACTCAGTCCTGCCGTTATCAGGCTTCTGCTCAGGCAGATTTTCGAGTATCAGAAAACCCTCCTGAAACCTTCAGACCGTTTCCGTCTCCTTGCCAACGCCAATGTCATGGCAGAACTTGTGGGCGACGAGGTTTCCTCATCCTACATCCGTTTTGCCCGTACTTATCTCCGTGCCTTGGTACAGTTCGTACGCAAGGAAGATTTCAGCAGCGTCAGTCTCGTACCTGACGAAGAATACAAGGGTGCCAAGTCCACTCTCATACGCCTTTCAGTCATAGAACTGCTGAAAGAATACGGAAAGAAGGAGAATTCAGAGTTGCTGGCCGACACCATACAGACCTTTAAGGAAACTCTGCCGATGCTGGCCCGTCTTGCCCGGCTTATCCAGACAGCCAACTCCATGCAGGGGACGCTTTCTGACGCCTCTCTGAATGTCATCCGGCGTGAAATCATCAAGACCTTGTCCATAGAGACAGAGAATGATGCCGACCTCGAAGCTGACGGCGGCATCTACCTCGGAGTGGAAAGCGGCACTCAGGAGTTCAAGACCTCCATGATCTATCCTGCCAACAACCAGATGCAGCCTGATGAATACACGCAGAACCACAATGTGCTGAAAGGTGTATGTGCCTTCCTCAACTCCACCACAGGAGGAACATTGTATCTTGGAGTCAGTGACCAGGGCACCGTGACCGGTGTTGAAAACGACATGAAATATCTCAAACTGAGCACCATAGACTCCTATATGCGCTATGTCCAGGACACGGCAAAGAAATACTTCGGCATTGACACGCTGCCGTATCTGCGCATTGAGCCACTTTACGACAATACCGTTGTTGCCATCCATGTGGATCCTCATCCCTACCGTGTCGTCGAGCTGAACAACACCGCCTATCTCCGTATCAATGCGGAGTCCAGGGAGATGCCTGAACAGGTGCGTCAGGAATTGATAGCCCGAAAGGTCTTCACCAACAAGGACAGGGCAGCTGCCATTTCACGGCTTCAGCATGCCTGCACCCAGAAGAAATGTGTCATTCTTCATGATTATGCCTCCTCCAACAGCGGCAAGGTCTCCGACCGTCTTGTGGAAGCTTATGACGTACGTCCCGAAGATGGTCTGGTGATGTGTCTTGACAGGAAGAAGTTCGAGACGCGTGTCTTCAACATCAACCGCATCGGCTATGTTGAGATACTGGAGAACGAGCCGTGGAAATACCCGGCATCCCATCAGAAAGTCAATGTCGATGTGTTCCACATGACGGGTGACAAGCCCATACACGTGTCCCTCCAACTTGATCTGATGGCAAAGAACCTGCTGGTGGAAGAGTTTCCTTCATCGAAGAACTTCATCAAGCCCCATAAGGGAGACGATAATATCTGGTATTTCGATACCGACGTGAACAAGCTTGAAGGAATCGGTCGGTTCTACATGGGACTGGCCAACCACATCAAGATCCTGGCTGCCCCTGAACTCCAAGAGTACGTCAGGGATTTTGCACGGAAACATATCACAAACGACATAAAGTAAGAACTTGAAGCGAGGCATCCAACAGGTGTCTCGCTTTCCATATCCTCATTGTTCCCCTTAAAATCCAACAACCATCATTCCTTGTGTTTTCATCTTTTCTGCCTAAATTCAAAAGTCAGAGGTTACGGACATTTCCCATTCAAAATAAGGACAAAACTCACTCAAAAAAGAAAAGCCGATACAATAAGATAATTCCCGAATCCATGATTTCCGACTTATCTTACTAAACCGTAATTTTGCAGGAAATGTCGAATTAAACAAAAGGATTTTCATGGAAAGCAATGAAGACATAACATTGAAGCCCTTCTCTGAGTTAACTTTGAAAGATGTGACACCATATCTTCGAGAACTCATCCAAGAAGAAATGAGCAATTGTTTGGTTAACAAAAAACTGCCGCCAGCATTTTCAGGAATCAAGGATAGTACTATCGAGCATTTCCTGACCAACCCCGAACTGTACACCATAGGGCTGAAAGGTCTGGCAGATCTCCTTCATTGCAGCATCAAGTCGGCATACAATTATAAGCGTAGCGGAAAGTATGACCCGGCCATTCATAAGATAGGAAAACGCTTTGTCATCAACAAGGAGATAGCCTTGGAGATTGCAACGGGAAAGTATAGGGGATGCTCTGAAGTGTAGTGCCATTATATTGATTGTAGCAGGGTCTTGTCATCTGACGAGACTCTGCATTTATTGTTTTTGCCTATGATAGTTTGTATAGCGGAAAAGCCCAGTGTGGCACAGGATATAGCCAAGGTACTTGGTGCGACAAAGAAGTGTGACGGTTACTTTGAGGGGAACGGCTATCAGGTTACCTGGACGTTCGGGCACCTGTGCTGCCTCAAATCACCTGAAGAATACGACCAGCTTTGGAAGCGTTGGTCACTTTCGTCATTGCCCATCATCCCCGATGCGTTTGGAATCAAGCTCATAGACAATGCTGGTGTAAGGAAACAGTACAAGATTATCAGGAAACTGTTTTCCACAGCAGAGACCATCATCAACTGCGGTGATGCTGGGCAGGAAGGAGAACTGATCCAGCGATGGGTCATGCAGATGGCAAAGGTTCGTTGTCCTGTCAAACGCTTATGGATCTCCTCTCTTACCGAAGAGTCCATCCGCAAAGGATTCCGCGAGCTGAAGCCGCAAAGCCAGTATGACAGACTATTCCAGGCCGGTGTTGCGAGAGCAGAGGGAGACTGGTTGTTGGGAATGAACGCCACGCGCCTGTATACGCTATGCTACGGAGGAAACACGCTCTTGTCCATTGGGCGGGTACAGACACCCACATTAGCATTAATCGTCAACAGGCAGAAAGAAATCACCACTTTTCGCTCGGAACCCTACTGGGTGCTGAAGACCATCTATCGGGGCACTACATTCCAGTCAACAGACGGACAATTCAGCGAAAAGGCCAAAGGTGAGGAAGCCCTCAGTTCCATCCTTGGCAAGCCGTTTGTCATAGATGATGTCAGCCAAAAGCAAGGCACGGAAGCACCGCCGCAACTCTATGACCTTACATCCCTGCAGGTTGACTGTAACAAGCGGTACGGTTATTCGGCAGAAGTCACCCTAAAGACCATCCAGAGTCTGTACGAGAAGAAGCTGACGACCTATCCACGAGTCGATACCCGTTATCTTACCGATGATATTTATCCACAATGTCATGGAATCCTTTCCAGTCTTTCACTGGATTATCCTATTGCCAAGGCAATGCTTGTCAAGCCGCTCAGAAAGAGCCGGAGAGTCTTTGATGGAACCAAAGTCACTGACCATCATGCCATCATCCCAACGGGGAAGAAAGCACTGTCTCTTCAAGACAAAGAGGAAAAGGTCTATGAGCTGATCGTTCTACGGTTCATCAGTGTTTTTTATGATGACTGCACCTATATGTCCACGACAGTTATGGCACATAGCCAGGACATCAAATTTAAAGCAACAGGAAAAGAAGTTGTCCGACCTGGTTGGAAGGAAGTCCTTGTTCCTGAAAGGGATGATGAACAGGAAGAAGCGGCAAGGACACTCCCAGGATTCGCCAAGGGAGAACAGGGAAGCCATGCTCCACAACTGGAAGAGAAAAAGACTGTTCCTCCTAAGCCCTACACAGAAGCCACCCTTCTTCGTGCCATGGAAACAGCCGGAAAGTTCGTTGAGGACGAGGAACTGAGGGATGCCTTGAAGCAGAATGGAATTGGAAGGCCCTCTTCCCGTGCCGGTATTATAGAGACCCTTTGCAAGCGAGGTTACGTCAATCGGGTGAAACGTGATCTCATACCCACATCAACTGGTATTTCCCTGATTGGCACCATCAAGTCAGAACTGCTCAAAAGCTGTGAGCTGACGGGAAGATGGGAGAAAAAGCTCCGTGAGATAGAACAGGGCAGGTATGACCAAGAGCAGTTTCTAAGGGAACTGAAACAACAGATACTTGTTATTATAGATACTGTCTCCAAGGACGATTGTCACCATAAGATAGTCTCAACAAATACCTGTTCTCAAAAGAGCAAGCCTGTCTCTCGTTACAAGAAGAAATAATGAGTTTGGGAAGCGTCACTTCGCTTCCCAAACCGTTCTTCACGGGCGATGCTGAACGGATCGTCCGAGGACGCGACCAACGGGAGCGACCGAAACCCTGCCGAGGTCAGCAGGGTTCCATGTCAGTCTCATTTCTCGTCTATCCTGTACTCATACAGATAGCAGAAGGCATCTGGAGACTTCTCTTCCCACTGTTCGCAGAGTCTTTCCACGTCCTCCTTGCTGCTGATGTCCTTCGAGTAGTTCTCTCGCAGCCATCTCAGGGCATCGTCGAGCGTCCTGAAATACTCACAGTCATATTCCTCTTTCGGGGTACAAAGGTCAATGTAGAAGCGGTCGGGAAAGTGTTTCCCCTCCTTGTCGTTCGTCCAATACTCGCACATGCCCGGTTCCTCAGAGGAATAATAGTACCGCAGGGAGGGGAAGCGCCTGCAGATGAGGTCAAATGTCTCGTTGCAGGGAGCCCACGCCGTTTCCGTATTGAATCTGATGGTGGAATCGTCCACACGTTCCAGTTCACTCCACGAGCCACGGCAGCGAATCTCTTCCCAGTTGCCCCCCAGTTCATGGACGAGGCAGCCGAGCCATTTTGTCCCGAAACCATTTTCCACAGCCGGTTTCTCCATGCTGTCGAGCTTTCTCATCATCTGTTCCAGCCCGTCAATCTCTTTTTTCTCACCCTCTATCACATAAGAGGCAAAGCACCAATTTGGCATACTCAATAGAATTAAAGGTTCAACTTATTTATTTCCCTTTTGTTCTGGAGCCTTGCTCCATCCGTCAGGGAATTGCTTTTTACGCTGCGCACAAAAGGCCACGTCAGCCGCACGGCATTCGGAAGGTTTGTGCTGAAAATGTCGGAAATACGCTTTCAAAGCCTGCTCTGAAAGGAAGATTTCCGATGTGTTCCGAATGAAAACCGATGCCGTCCAGCTGACGTGAGGTACCTTTGCAGGGTAAAAAGCAAATCCCCGACGGGAGCATGTGCACAAGAAACAGATAATGGATAGTTACGGCATCTACAGCATTTTCTCGCCATCTGGGTGTAAATGCCGTACATGCCGTAACGTCGAATGTAGGATAAGGCACAAGGGAAAGGGACTTTCCTCGCCGTGGGCCATGACAGCGTGGGCAGACCATCCGAAATCCGTATGAGTGACAGCCGCAGACCTGCTGGCCGTCGCGTGAGGATGAGCATGGCGCCGATGCCGTCATAGCCCGGAGCGTGAGGAGTGTCCCTGTTCCGTGGGGAGTGTGGTGGGGATTCCCTCCACAGGTGTTCGACCGCTCTCCCTTGCCTTCCTGAGTCCCGAAGGAAGGTGAAAGCGGTGTTCCTGATACCGCCATCCGCTTGCAGATGACAGTGTCAGGGACACGGCTTTCAGGGTATAAAAACAGAGCCTTGTCCACACGACAAAGCTCTGTAAGAATCATATTAGTCTAATTATTTACCGTATAAAAGAAAATTTTCTTCCTTTTATGATGTAGATTCCCCTGGCAGGTTTCCTGACTGGCCTGCCATTGAGGTCATAGCCTTGCATGCCGTTCAGATCCCGGACAGGAATATTAATCCCTGTCCGGATGTCGGGCAAAGGGTCTGAGATGAATCCCAGTTCCTTTGCCGCGGCATTGCCGTTTGCCGGTATTCTAAGATAAGCCCGGTTATAATTGATATACCCATCGGAGATGTATCGTCTGAATTTATCGTCATACATGCCATAGGTAAGGAAGGTGTCGCCAAAGTCATCTTCCATTTCCGTTGTCACCCATTTTTCCTGTTCCGCTCCAACGAGCAGGTTCACCTGGTCGTCAGGAAGCTTGATTTGCTCATTCCCTTTGGAATAGTCCTTTTCCCCAATCTTATAGTAATAGGTTTTATAGGGCTTTCCCTCAATGATGATACCGTTGTACGTATCCATCCCTGTATACCCCTCCACATTGGCCATTTCCCGTGAGGGCACATAACTGATGGGAGTCACTGATACATTCGTATGAGAGGCATTGATGCCGGAAGCCAGATACACCTTGCATCCGTTTGTCACAGACTCGTCCGAGAAATCCATGTCGAAATCCCTGCACAGGGTCTGGTACTTGTGCGACATGGTCACAGGAATCTTATAGGAAACCTTGTATCCATTCCATGTACCGGAGGAATATCTTTCCTCAAATACCGACTTCTTTACATAGATGGTCACGTAATTCTTCCTGCTATAATACTGCAGTCCTGTTGGGATGGAATCCCCCATGATAAAGATTGACTTCAGTCTCGATAAGACACCCAGGCCGCTAGGAAAGTCTTCTATTTCTGCTGGAATAGTGACCTCCGTGAGTCCCGAGCATTTTTCAAGGCAACCACCATCCCTAATGTTCTTCAGGTGAGAAGGGAAGGTCAGGTGTTTCAGTAAAGTACATTCCTCGAAGGTCTGCCATCCGAACTGTGTCACCGAATTGGGGAGATCCAGGGTTCTCAGTTTCCTGCATCGTGTAAACACCTGTTTTCCGATGTATGTGACTGTCGGCGGTATCTCCAGGTGCTCCAGTTCATAGCACTCATAAAAATCTGCCATGCCCAGGCTTTTCACTCCATAGGGTATATTCACTTCCTTCAGCTTGTAGCAGCGGAAGAAAGCATATTCATCAAAGCTCGTACAAGATTCTGGAATCCGAATAGATTCAAGGTTCTCACACTCTGCAAACATAAAGTAGCTGAGCCGTTTCAGATTCTCTGGTAATTTTACATACCTGAGATTCTTACATCCTTGCATGACATACCAAAAACTGAATGTCAGGTCATCATTCGGAAAGACAAGACTGTCCAAGGACTCACAATGGTAGAAGCCACATGTTCCAACGTAATTGACGGTTTCTGGTATTTTGACACTTGTCAGTGATACGCAGTCACGGAAACCCTGATCTTTGATTTGTGTCACAGTGTATTCGACACCTTTATTACTAACTTTTTCAGGGATAATGACCTTTCCAGCAATTTCCGTTGAAGTCGCCTTAACCGAGACGGTGCCGGTATTCCCGCTCTCTGTCAGGACGGTATAAAGAAGGTCGCCGATAGTAAAAGTGTCCTTAACGGCGGCTGATGCTCCTGTTGCAATCAACAGGATGAAAGACGTAATGATCTGTTTCATATTACATATTTGGTTAATCGTTATCAATATCATCCCACAGGTCTGGTTTCCATCCATTCCATAGATTATCATCCTCTTCGTCCAGCCAAAGTCCCTCCTTTGCCTGGCTCTCTTCCGGAGTTGTCTTGCCTGATACGGCAATCATGATGCTTCTCTCGGATTGAACGGCCAGCAGTTCTATCCGGGGCTTCACATAAGGTTTCTTTTGCTTCATAACATTGTAGTATTTAAAATTTGTCGTTTATGTCAGGCATTGCTTCCTGCCAATAGCTTACAAGACACAAAGTTATGAATAATCGGGGCTGGGACGGATGGCCGAAGCCGACAAAGAACCCATACGGGATTTAATAACCGTTTTGACTGAGTTTTGTCCGCATTTTGAATGGAAGGTGTCCGCATCCTCAGAAAAACAAAAACCAGTCCCTTCCAATATTCCAGCCTCGCCATAGTTGCCCAGACGGGAAAGGTGAAGCCCCGCCATTCAGGCAGGGGCTTCACCAGGTTCAAGACAAGCTATTTGTCTTCCTCAGAGGAGAAGTATTCCTTCCAGTTCATGTCATCGACGGAAAGTTCCTTCATTTCCCAGTCATATTGTATTTCAGGCATTGAGGACTGGTAAGGGAAATAGACGGAGTAGCCTATTTCGCCATAGGAGCAGAACAAGGGAGTGACGGCTATCTCCCTGCCGTAATACCTTCCGCCCCCTTTATAGCGTTGCCAACTGAAATTGCCGTTCCAGATGTTCACGCACAACCTGTGCAGATAAACCATATCCGTGTCTTTTCTGTAATCCATGTCTTGATTTGTTTAGGGAGGGGATTGCTCCCCTCCGCAGTGATTAGAAATGGTAGTCAATAACCCCACCGATGAACAGGTGAGTACCCTTTTCGAGGCCGCACACCATCTTCATGAACTCCTTAGACGGTTCGGCATACGACTGGGCGTTATCCTCAGAGAGGTAGAAGTGGAAGTCCGTATGCAAGGGGTTCTCCAGTTCCTTTTCCAGTTGGTAGGCAGCCCCTATCCAGTCCATCACATTCTCCGTGTTCACCAGCAGCGCCTTGTCATGGATGGCGTTAACCCATTTCTCTTTCCACAAGTCGGCACCACCCATATAGACCATCTCGTCATCGCCCACAAGCCGGAACATGCCCGTCGGCAGCACATGGTTCACGAGGCAGGCAATCATCTCCTTTCTGTCCTCTTCCGAGATATTTCCACAATAGTCATAGAAGCTTCCGTCTCCCTGGGTCAGTCTGTCCTCGTCGAGGTAGTCGTCACGTTCGACCTTGTTCTCCGTAATTTGAAAAATTTTCGAGTGCATAGCAAATAATGATTTAATTAGACATTTTTTTTAATCTTTTTCCCTCTTGGTTCAGGAGCTTGCTCCTACCGCCGGGATTAGATTTTTCGTGCCATGGAAACAAAAGGGAGAGGGAATGAAAGGCAAGGAATTTGGATGGTTGTTGATGGAATACCCTTATTACCATATGGGAAGGCTGCTATCAAGAAACAGGCAAATAACAGGTGTTCCTTGACGTATTCACTGTTTTGTACCTTTGCAAAGAAAAAGCAATGCCGGTGGGAGCGGAAACGAAAAAAGGATCCCTGTCATCCCGACAGAAACCCTTTTCAAAAATGACTATTACCTAAAATCTATTATAATTGTTAAGTAGAAAAGCATTTTCTTGAAATCACTTTCGAGCAGTAGTAGGCCCGCATTAATATGGCATTGAGGCACGTCTCCTTGACGATGCCCTCCTCCTGGCTTAAATAGAAAAGGGCCATATTCTCATGGATTCTGACCACAGGTAGCTCTATGCCCTCCAGCCTGGCTCGTATGCCATATCCGCCATCCTTCATCTTGAAAACGGCAGCCCGGACGAACGGAACGTCTGCCATCAGGCCCTCATTCAGGAAACTTGGAACGCAAGTTATCATGTGGATATTTACCCCTTCCCGTTCTTTAGCCCGAAAGACATTGAGCCTTCTTATATCCTTTGAAAGGGATTCATACATATCAGAGGTAATGAGTATCATTGGAACAATGACGTTGTTGATATGGTTGAAGCTCCTGAACCACAGACCAATCTTCAATGCCTTGGCCAAACGGACGGCATCCTTGCCAAAGGAGGTAGCCAGTCTTTTGTTGACCATGAGCACGATCTCATCCTGATGGTTCTGCTTGGTCTCCATGTATTCATGAAAGAGGATATCGGCCTTTTCCCGTTCTCTCTTCTGGTACTCCTCACTAAGGACATTCTCCCAGTCCTCCTTGTCACGGTTGTCCGACAGGAAGTTGAAAAATGCAGCCGTATCGGCTACAACCATGAAATTCTCCCTGCTGACATTCCAGCTTTTACCTTCGACAAGGATATAGGAGGAAGCGTTTAACCGGTACAGATCGATCTTTTCCCGAGAAATATAGATAAAGGGGAATTCGATTCTCTCATTGACACCCTTGTTCACGGAATGAAAAACCAGGCCACCCGTATTCAGGACGTATTTCCTGTCACCAAGTTCTTGCCTGAAGCAGTCGATGGTCTGCTGGGCATATGACATCTCGTATTCCATCTCGTCTACATAGCCGATGTTGCCGATGTTGGCTTTCGTGTCAGAGACAAGCACCTTCAGCTTATCAAGAAACATGCTGTCTTTGGGATGTATCGGCATGGCAGTTATTTTCCTGCCATCAACCTCGATAGTAGCCGTCTGCCACCCGAACACCTCGAACAGTCTTTCAGCATTCCTTCCGATAGCTATCTGTTCACCGATCATGTCCTTGAAAATGAGGATATGCTCAGGATGGATTCTTTGAAGAGAAGCCGTTTCTTTTTCCAGAAGAAGAACGTCCATTTTGAAATCAACAGCAAAATTTTTAGTTTTGAGGGAAACGATTTCCTTGACAGCAACTTCCAGTTCTTCTTTGCTCATCTCCACCAGTTTCCTTTTGAATGAGGCCAAAAGGTCGTAAGCATCAGGAGACAGGGATTCCTTTGGGTCACGCACCAAAGGGAACGTCTTCTCATAAGCCTCCCTCCATTTTGAGATGTCATCAAGTGATGCCACAGCCATCAGGGCCCTGAACAGACACCTTGCCGTCAAGTCATTCAGGAGCGACATATTCTGTTCGATATAGTCGTGAATGAAGACATATTCGTTTTTCAGTTTTCTGATTTTATAAGTATCCATCATCATTTGTCTTTATAAGGTAATGGTAATTCAAAAGTCCTGAAGATGGTGTTTCCTTCCTTATTCAGGAAGAACCACCTTTCAGCCCGGTAATCGATCCCGTCCTTGCTGCGGGCCTGGAAGTCGATCTTTATTTTCCATCCAGACCATTCCCCTTTATTTCCGCCCTGGCGTACCATGGCACGTATCTCGGACATGGCCTGCATCTGTCTTTCAGCCATATCCATCACATAATGGTCGTTAGGGTCGAACTTGGTCATGTTCCCGGTCCTTGCCATGATGTCAGCCGTGACCTTCTGCATGACCGTCATCATCCCCTTGATTTCGTCACGTGAGAAATAATGTGTTCCGAAGGCAGAGTCAGGTTCTGAGACAGCCAGGATTTTCAGTTGTTTGGGATAATCCACACTCTGGCGAAGGTTCATTTCAGCCAGTTTCACCATCTGGTCCTTCTTGTCGCAAGCCGAAAGGAGGATGACGGTCAATAGAAAAAAGACAGTCTTTCTCATCTTCAGAAGTATTTGACAGAATAGTTCCTGATGTTCACGAAAGCCTTGAATCTCGGCCTTTCCTTGACAGGCACGACCGTCCACCTGCCGTTGGGCAGCTTGGCACGTCTCGCTGCCGTCCTTACACAGAGGAATTTCCCGAAGTCAGGCAGCACGACCTCATTCCCTTTCTTCAACTCGTCCCCGACGGTACCCAGTACGGCATCGAGACATTTCTTCACTTGTCCTTGCGTCATCGCCGTCTTCTCGGCGACACGCTGAATCAGTTCCATTTTGTTCATGACAACTAAACTTTAATGACCTTTTGTTTGTTATTACTCAGGGCCAGTCTTTTGTAAAAGACGGCACCGTTCATCTTGAATAGCTCCACGGGCTGCTTTGTCTGTCCCTCCTCGCAGATCTGGCGCATCTCCTCATTGGTCACCACATGGCCGTCCATGTTCCTCCATACGGAGAACTGGCAGTTGATGCCCGGCGTCTTGTAGTTCGAGCAGTTGTAGGCCACCGGGCTGACAAGAATGTTACCACCGCATGCAGGACACTTAGTGATTCTCGGCTCCAGGCCTACCTTACCGTCCTCCCTGACCGTCAGGACAGAAGAGAAAGCCTTCCCGTCCAGCGTCGTAAACCCATCGAGGACCTGAGCTTTTCCTGCGAGCAGGTCTTCCATCTCCTCTTCTGCAATCTTCCTTCCATGGATGATTCCGGTCACGTGGAAGTCACAGGAAGGATTTCCGGAGACATGGTTCTCGCACGCATACCCTTTGCTCGTCCTCAGCACACGCCCTCCGCATACAGGACATTTCCCATGAAGGAAATGCGATTTCATCTCCACGTCCAGCTTCCCGTCGGAGAGGACGAAACACGCATGGAACGGCTGTCCGTTGATGTTCGTCATTTCCATCTCCTGGGTTCTGCCTTTTTCAAGCAGCTCCCTGACAAGGTCATCCGTCATGGTCACGCCATGGACGCGCTGGCTGATGGAGAAGCCGCTGCAATCCTTGCCTTTCTTTTCATCACAACAATACCCGTATGAGGTCTTGACTACGTTTCCTTTTCCACAAACAGGACATTTCCCGATTACAGATAAACTTTTTTCTTTCTTCATTTTTTAGAGTGCTACAATTTGTCGGTCTCACCAATCCACAAATCCGCTCAATAAAAAATGTTTCAAAGCAAAGTCACAAATAATTCCATTCATAAATAAGGCTTTCAACGATGGCCTTCCCCGACATCACGGCAGCCCAGCCTTCAGGGTCGAGGCCATACCACAGATCCTGCCATGACATGGTCCTTATCTGCCATGCCAGCAGCCACAGGTCTGTGTTGATGTTCTCCAGCTTTGTCACGACTTCGTTCGCGACATAGTAACGCTCGGCAGAGTTCAGCAAGTTGACCTTGTGCTTCTCCGTCTTTGGGTTCCCGTTGTCGTCATACCCGTCCACGTTATAGGAGCCGTTTGTCACCAGCTGCTTCATGAACGGGTAAAGGCTGGCCATCTGGGTGGCGGCATCGGTAAGCTCGTCAGACACGAGCAGGGCGATGGCCGTTCCTTTCAGATGACCGGGCACCGATTTGCTCACGAGGCTCATGTTCCGTGGAATCTCCACGCCCACCAGCTGTGCAGCCCTCTTGATCTGGTAGAGGTTCTGCATGGCTCCCTGCGCGTTGGACAGGTAGTCAAGCATCTTATTCTCGACGGCGTGCATGCGGTCCATGGCCACGCTAACGGCAGCTTCCGCTGCAATAATCTTGTTCTGCGTTTCCTCCCTGTCCTTGAATATCTTCTTCAGGATCTCCGTTTGGGCAACCACGGCACCTGTCAGCGTCGGGTCAGTCTGCTGTGCCTCCATCCTTCCCGCGATGGCGATGGCCAAGCAAAGGCTAATGATTCGCAATCTCATAGATTCTCTTTTCTTTCCTGCATTTCTCAACATTGTCCCGGATGATACCGATCAGATTCATGTCAGCTGGCACTCCGGGAATGTCAGTGACCTCATCAGAGCGGTCAGTAGAGTACACCGTCACCGTCTTCACCCCCATGATTCTCTGGAGGAAGGACTGGTTCTCCTTATAGTCGGTGATGCGGTACATTTCGATATAGTCCGTCTGTTTGGAGAAGATTCCCTTGATCCTGCAGAGTGTCTCCTCCTCGACGAGCCATTTCACATTCACAAGCATGACATATCTCAGGACCAGGAATATCAGGATGAATGCTGCCAGGGAGCCCATGGCTATACCCATCATCCTGTCATAGTCCCTGATGATGACAGGGACAGCTCCTGTCAGCACGGCCATGATGGCAATCAGTCCTGCATCCTCTGCCACGAACTGTCTGTAGTCTGCTCTTATCTTCATATGCTTATGCTTTTAATCCTGAGGAGCGCCTTTTTTCCAGGGCGGCATCCCTCTCGAACTTATCTTTCTGAGTCAGCTGAATAAAAGGCTTGTTCATGATAACATCATTCCAGTCCTTGAATGCTTTCGGAGGCTTCCACTGTCTCATCCGGCTACTGAAGCCCATATGCCTTGACACCTCCTGAAGATTCGTCTCAGCTTCCTTGAAGGCCACCTCCTTACCGTCCAGTGTGATGCGCACGGCATCGTCACACTTGACGATGTTAAGGTGCTTTCCGGACAGCAGTCCAGCCATCTTGATACCGTAGATTCGGCCAGCCAGGTCATTGTCGAAGCAGTCCACGGCATTAGCATTCTCGTAATGCCTCATGATGCCCGTTACCTGCCTGTCGGAGAAAGTCCCGCCAATGGACACGAATACCGACGTCTCGCGGTCAATCCTCATGGCATTGGCCTGATAGAAAGCCATGATGTCATAGGCACTCTCGGCAAAGTACACATTCCTGACGGCCATCGGGTTCTCTTCCCTGGACAGGCTGGCAATCCATGCCGCAGTGGTGGAGTTTGTCCCTGTCACCTTGCCCTTGAAGTTCCCGTACCCTCTGATCTCATAGCCAAGAATCTCGTCCTTGCCAGGTTCTCTATAGGGGAAGCCGATGTTGTAGTCATTGAAACGATCCGATTTCAGGTCCTTGATACGGACGATGAAAGGCGAGAACGTCTTCAGCGTCTCCTTGGAGAAACCACGGGGAGTCATGTACATCATGCCGTTCTTCAGATGCTCAGCCATCGGCTGCACCTCATATCGAGAGGCATCGAAATGCTGGCTTTCCGTATAGCCCATCTTTTTCAGGTAGGCACTGTCACCGATGTCAGGAATCGGCTCGTTGGCAAATTTGCGAAGGATGTTCGCAATCTTTTCCCACTGGTTCCTTCCTTGTTCGTGGAAGCTGTCGATGTTCTCCTTGATGAAGTTGATGACATCCCCCTTGCCCATGGCATTGTGGCGGAAGAAGGACTGCCCGGCCTTGTCTTTGGGGTTCCTGATGACGATGGTGTCAATGTGCTTGCCATTTCCGTCCGTCAGGCACATCTCTACGAATTTCCCCACACCGGCCAGCCTGTTCACCCGATAGCCTAACGAGTAGGCAATGTCATCGATGCCCACCTTTTCTTTTAGCGCTTTAAAATCCGGCAGACCCATGGCTAGCTGATTTTAAGGTTTCTGCTCTCACTGCGTCCCAGGTTCAGCACGTCTTTCCCATAGTTCCGGGTAAGCGTCTCGTTCAGCAGCTGTGACTTCGCCTTGCCTTCCGGCATGAGCATGTAGCGGATGCCCGTTTCCCTGTCGATGGTCTTCATCCCCAGTTCCATTCCCTGATACGAAGCCCTCACCGCATAGTCACCGTTCTTTTTCTTGATGATGGCGGCATCCTCGAAATCCACTTCCACGGCCAAATGTTCACCGGCCTCCTTGTTCTTGTCGAGGATAGGAGCTTCGCCCAAGACTATCTTCTGCTTGTCAACAGCCTCCAGCACCATGTTCGAAGCCTTGTTCACATCAGCCATGACGGAGACGATGAACTTCGGATTCTCCTTCAGCACGGAAATCCACCCGTCCAGATACGCGGCGTTGTTGTCCAGGATTCTCTTGTCAAAACCCATGGCATAGCCGACGTTGGCGGCTGTCAGCTCGGCCACCAGCTCCTCCTTGGCATATTTCGGATCCCCGAACTTGTCACCTTTTACACGGTTCAGCCTCTCTTCAGTACCTGTGGAGTGAGCCATCTCATGAAGGGCAGATGAATAGTATTCCATACCATCCTTGAATCTCTCCTCCGGTGTCTCGCCGATGTTGAACTGCTCCTTCTTCGGTACCACGATCTTGTCCTGCGAAGGACTATAGTAGGCGTTTGAAGAGAATTTGTCCACCTGTATGGGGCACACCCATTCCTGTTTCTCGAACAAACGGTCCAAGGCGGCATTGGCATACATGCCCTCGGCGTCCTTGATCTCAGGAGCCTTGAACTTGGCTATCAATTTGTCATATTTCTCCTTGTTCACCTCTTCAAGGTTCGTCTGATCCACGTTGAACACGTTGTACGCTTTGAGGAAAGGGATGACCGTGCACTTTGCCTGTTCCTCCTTCGACATGAACCGGTAGTCATCGCGTTTCACCCTTTTACCGTCCTTGTCCTGAATGGAGAAGTCCCAGTAGATGACCGGCATGGCCTCGGCTCCTTTCTTGATGCGTGCATTCTCTTTCTGGATTTGCAGGAATGTCATGTACACGGGAGTCTTGTAGCCCTTCATGGCAGAGTCCATCTGCAGGAAAAAGGAGTTGGATCCCGAATAATTCCTTCCGGAGATATTCTGGGGCATGCCGTAGACAGTGCCGTCAATCCATCCCTTGCGCCATTCATCTGCCTTCATGCTTTCCATCCTGGAAATCATCATTTCCGTGAACTTGTCGATGGCCTTCTGGCCTTTCGATTTGTAGTCACCGCCGGCAGTCGTTTCTGAACTCTTCTTCCTGTACATAGCTAGTAATTATCCTCGTTGAAGTCCGCCATTACCCAGTATTCCTGCATTTCAATGAACAGCTCTGCATTTTCCTCAGATTGCTGCTCCCCATGCTCTTCACACCAGTTCCTGAAATCCTCGGCATCGTCACCCAGCTGCAAGAACTCCAGCCAGCCGATCTTGCCGTCCTGTTTGAGTTGTACCAACTCGTCATAAGTCTTTTTTGCCATAGCTAAAAATGATAAAGATGATAAAGATGAATAATAGGCCAGCGGTCAGGAAGAAAACATTCCTGGCCACTGGCACGAAAAGCGATCACATTTTGAGGCCTACTTTCTGTTCCTGCTGTCTTCCAGCCATCAGACCCTTGATCTCATGGCTGAGATATTTTGCTGCCAACTGCTCCCTTGTGGCGGTCTTGGCCGTGAAATAGGAATATCCGTCATCGAACTGAAGGGGTTTCTTCGGTGTCACCCCCAACTGCCCCATGTCAGCGGAGATATTCCACTGGTTCGTCTTCCTGTCCTTCGCTATGCGGATGTCCTCGACCTTAGCCCCTTCAGGTAGCTTGTATTTCTCGTAGGCAGAAGCCAAGTGCAGTTTCTCTCCGAAGTTCTTCTCCACCAACTTTGCCGGTGTCGTAGTCCTGTCGAAATACGCATTCAGGTCAGCAAAGGAAAGCGTCTGGGACATTTTCTGATCACCCACGACGGCATACAGCTTATAGCGTCCGGCATCCTTTTTCGTCTCATCCGTCTCCTTGTACACATTCATCTTCTCGATGACACGTCCGTCAGAGAGCTTGTTTGCGGCTGCATACTCCTCCTTGCTGACCTTCTGTTCCATTTTGGAGGGATAGTAGGTCTTCATCAGCTGCTCAACGGAAATCTCCCTCTTCTGATAGGCAGCCAGGTCAGCGGCGTGCATGACCATGGGACGGAGCTGCTTGCCGTCGAGCCTTGCCGTGAAGTACCATGTCTCGGGGTTCTTGTTGGACTGAAAGGCATGGGCATGGGAGACTTTCTCGCCGTTGACTGTGACCAGTTGCGGTTCACGCTGTGTTTTCTGCTCCTTCTCCGTATCGGCCTTTGCCTGTTCCTTTGGCTGTTCCTGCTTCTTCTCCTGTGCGGAGACACCTTTTTTCACATCGGTACCAGCCTTTTGCTCCTTGTTCAGAGAGATATCATCGACGATGGCCACACGTGCACCTGCCCGTATCAGCTTGGGCAGATAGGTGTCAATGGCCTGGTGCGGGAACATGGCCAGATACTCGCCCTGTGCTTTCGCATTCGGCTTGGTCAGTGTGATACCCAGAATCTCAGAAGTCTTCTTGGCATCCTCGTTGACCGTCTGATAGAAATCGCCCTTGCGGAACAGCAGCACCGCGTCCGGGTTTTTCTCTTTCAGGGATTTGTACTGTTCCACCAGCGACGGAGTTTTCTGCTGCTGGCTTTCCTTTCCGTTTTCAGCCATTGTCCCGGCCTTTTTCCTGGTAGCAGTCTTTTTCTCAGAAACTGTCTTCTGAGGGGTCTCTTGCTGCTTCACCTCTTCCTGTTTTTTCTTTCCAGCCATAATGGTTACTTATAAGGGTTAGACACAAAGGGCCGTCAATCTCATGAGACTCATGAAATGCAGGAAAACCGCCATTAGCACACCATTGATGGAAAAAAAGCAAAGAATTGGCCGTAGCACGGAAACTGTCACCGACAGCCCATAGCCGCCCAATGCCGTGCTTCACCACGGTTCCATCATCATGCACCATGAGCTTTTGCCAAGGCTTTGGCAAAAGGGGTACAAATAAAAAGATCCACGAATCCAAGTGTCAGGGACACCAGATTGTCAGTGGCTCAAATAAAAAGACTCCCAATTTCGGCACCTATTCGATATTATAATTTTCCAGATTATAATGAAACGGGAGGTCTGATCAAAGCTTCAGTCCGGAGCTTTTCTTTTCCTCTTTCTTTAAGGGGATTTCCTGGTCATCCTTCCGTGACAACCTGTTGATGACCTGCTGGTACTCCCAGCGGTTCTCGTCCGTCATGACATATCCCATGAATCCCTCATGTTCATTGTCGTATCTGATCTTCAGCTGGCGTTCCCATTCCTTCATGTCGCCATTGACGATCTTGAATCCCTGGGGCTCACGGAGATCCACGCCGACAGTCACCTTCTGGTCGCCTACGGAGAGTTCCACGGGTTTCCCTTCCACGGCAGCCTGCTTCTGGTTCGTACCGAGTTCAATGTCATTGACTTTCTCCATTTCACGCAGCTTGTCCAGAATCTTGACAGTGGCCGAATCCCTTGTAATGAGGGCATTTGTTTCCTTGTCGAGCTGGATGAACTTCTGCTTACGGACACCGTCTTCCCGGACTTCCCGTTTCAGCGCATCACCGTCTTTGAGCTTTTCCTTTTCCTGTTCCGTGAGTCTGAAATGACCTTTTTCCATGCTCTTGTGTACCTGGTATGTCATCAGGTTCACCTCGCCGTTCTCTTCCCTGAAGAGCTGCAGCTTCATGGGCATTTCCACAACCTTTCCGTTTTCCGCCTTGTATCTGGTCATGACAAGTGGCGTAATGCGGCCATTGACAAGAGGCTCAATGAGGTCCTTCGGCATGTCAAGCACGTTCTTCCGGCTGATACCGAGATCCTCCAGCATCTTGTATGGAATCTCATTTTCCAAAAATTTTGACTTGCTAATCATAAGAATATTATATATTTTATGTAACTTTGCCGCAAAATTACTAAAAATATATCAAAGTATGAATAAAAGAATGTATTTTATTTGTTTTTTAACAATCCAAAGCGCATTCTTGCCGCTTTATGCACAGTTTTACACCATTTCAGCCGATACGGCACATTATGTAGACATGAACAAGAGTGGGGAGAGTGGAATGATCCAGGAAGAAAAACCTTCGGTGGACGAAGAAGCAGACGAAGAAGAATTGTTCTTCAGTTCAACCAGGGGCATAGAGGTTGAAATAGAGATAGAGAAAGACATTCCCGTATTCGTCAGTGTGAAGGACAGCCTGATGGCCGGACTTCTGGAAGACCGTCTCAGTGTATGTCTCCCGTTGGATTTCCTGAAGATGAATTCCAACTACGGCTACCGTACCGATCCCATTTTCCGGTGTACCCGTTTCCATGATGGCATAGACCTCCGTTGCAGCTATTCCAGTGTCTATTCCATGATGCCTGGTACGGTGAAAGAGGTACACTTCGGCAACCGAGGCTATGGCAACTATGTTGTTCTGGAGCATGGGAATCTAGAATGCCTCTATGGTCACCTGAGCAGAATTTTCGTTACTGAAGGAGAGGTCATATCAGCCGGTACGGTCGTGGCCATATCAGGGAACACAGGTAAGTCCACTGGTCCGCACCTGCATATCAGGATGAAGAAAGACGGGAAAAGCGTTAACCCCAAGCCCTTCATCGACTACCTGAATGATTATATTACAAGGCTCCAGGACAAGATCCGCTACCTCAGGTTCGGGGAGAAGCCCCAGACGGAGCTGAACATAGCCAATCTTGCCAAGGCCATAGAGAAATACGGCATATCCCATCCCCGTATCGTCATCGCCCAGGCTTTGCTGGAGACCGGCTATTTCACATCAAGGGTATGTCTTGAATGCAACAATCTTTTCGGACTCCGCAGGAAAGACGGTTCCTATTACGAGTTCAACAGCTGGGAAGAGAGCGTCAAGGCCTATAAGGACTATGTCCAATATAAATACAAAGGTGGCAGCTATCTGAACTTCCTGAGAGTCATCGGCTACGCAGAGGATCCCAACTATGTCTTCAAAGTTGCCCAGATAGCCAAGAGCCTTTGATCTCTTTGTTATAGTCCTTCTTTAATGTCATCAGGCCACCAGAACTGTTGCAATTCGTGGATGATGTCATCCCAATCCTGCATGGTGAACGTACCTTCGCCTCTCATCATGATGGTCATGGTGATGTCGTTATAGGTACGATAGACGTTCGTGTCCCTAAACCCGTTTCGCAAGTAGAACGCCTGACGTTTTCTACGTTCCTCCAGGTTATCGCAAACTTGGGTGATACTCTCCATGTCAAGAACGAAAGGCTGCTCCTTATACCGTTCAATCAGTTGGGTAAGGATCTGCTGGCCATAGCCTTTGCCTCGCAGTTCCTTACTGACAGCGAAGTACCAGAACCAGTTGAATGACTTACGTGGATAGACGATAGTGAAGCCTATGAATGCTTCTCCATCATAATATGCAGTGAAGTCCAAGGGCATTTCCCCAACCAGGCGCATCAAGTCATCCCATGGGATTTGTTCGTCTTCAGGGAATGCCCTTTCATACAGCTGTCTTATCTTGTTTTCTGCATTGGCTGCTGTTATCTGTTTGGTATTCATTGTTTGATGTCTATTCCTGCACGATGGGCTTGTGCCATCTGCTGGTTTCTTGGTATGTTATATAGTCTTCCATCTTTGCGGAAATGTGCTCCTGTCTGCTTGAAGTGGAACGGGACATTTGACTTGATGCATTGCTCACGGATGTTTAGCACCCAGTCATAATCACATACACGGGCATCTCGGCCAGACTCGCCACCGACTGTCACTTGCTCACACCAGGAACCGAGTGTGTCGTGGAAATCAATGGACTCCAGCAATGGTTCACAGATGATGGACTTATGGCAAATGGGCAGCTCGCGGTAAAGAGGTAGACGCTCGTCTGCTCGCCGCTGGTTCTCCATCGTACAGCAGATGGTGACGTTTTCATAGCCATCGCCCCAGTCTTCTGGCAGACATTGGGCGATACGCTCTGGTCTTTTGGTAATCATGAAGAAATGAAGATCGCTCCTTCGATGGATCATCAGCCATGCGTCTTCGCGCCATTCATCGGCTTCCTCGATGAAGAAGTCTGAGGTAAAGCACGTCCACATGAGCGAGCCGGATGGAACCTTCCAGTTCCCCTGCCGGTCTCGACGTATGGGCAGATTAAAGCTGGCTGTCTTCGTCACGATATTGGAGTCCTTCTCAAACTCCGCATCGCGCCGATACACATAGCAGTGCTGACAGCCCTCGCTCTTTTTATGGCATCCGTGCCACAGGTTCCACATCTCACCCATGCTTCTCGTATTTGGTTTTTACTAACTTCATCCCCAACCAGTGTGCAAAAGCCAAATTTACCACTATGAACAGTACACCTATCAAAGTCCATAAGCATAGTCGTACCGTGCTGAATGTGTTCCAGATGCTCTGTATGCCGATGTAGGAGAAAGGCAATAGCAGGATGGAAGTTACAAGTCCAGGGACATAACCTCTCACAACGATTGCCTGTCCGATATGTACAATGAGATGAATGGAAAAAGCCATGAAGGCTGCCGTCCATAGTTCTATTGCATACGGGCCACCACAAAATACATATACTGTGATGACTACCAACAGGATAAGTTCCTCCAACACTGCGATTGTAAAGGCTTTGGTGTTCATCTTCCTCAAATGGTTAAGCATACGACGAAGCTTGGGATGCTTCTCACACAATGCATCGCCATGTGCCAGCAACCATTTGTGCTCCACTGCAATCTCCTCGCCATCATGGATGATAAATGCAAGGATGAACAGGACATATAAGATTGTGCCCATTATTGCCGTCATCTTTTTTCCTTTGTGAATTTGTAAACAGCCCACGTCGGTAGGATAACCAATAGCAACAATGCAATCTCTACAAATATGTATGACCCGAAATAATCCACCAGTGTCTGGAATTTCAAGACTCCATCCACAAGAAAGACCAAAAAGGCAAACCAGCAGATAAAGAAGATGGTCGCGTACTTAATTTTACGTTTCTCCAATTTTATCACAAGCTATTTTAATACCATTTATATCCGTGTTCCTTGCAGTAGTCGATGGCTGGCTGATAGCCTTGGAAGGTAGCCTTGTGAATCCACTTCAGCCCAATCTTCTCATCAACGGGGACACCATTGCCCGTCATGTGAAACCAGCCGATGGCAAACTGTGCCTGGGCATCGCCGCCGTTGGCTGCCAGCTCGTACCAGAAAGCACACTCTGAAAGGTCTTTCTCTACGCCATCTCCGTTCCAGTAGGCTGCACCGCAGTTCTTCTGGCTCTGTATATGTCCTTGAAAAGCGGCTTCGCGATACCAGAGGAAAGCCTTGTGGTGATCCATTTCAGTACCGTTTCCGAGATAATAGGCATTGGCCACATTGACCTGTGACTGCATATCCCCTTTATCGGCAGCTTTCAGGTACCAATCAAAGGCCAGTTCTGCATTCTGCTCCACACCCTTGCCGTGATAATAACACTCGCCGACGTTGAAACAGCCATATACATCACCCAACTCAGCAGCCTTCATATACCACTCGAAAGCCACTTCCAGATTGACCTTTACGCCAGTGCCACGCTCGTAGCAGACCCCAAGGTTGTTCATCGCCTTGGTGTCGCCCTCGTAAGCCTTCTCACGATAGCCGTCTGCCTTGTTTCTTTCTTTTGGCATACGTCTTAAATTCCCTGCATCTCGTCAGTCACATGGGCCTCACAATCCCGCATGGCATCAAGGGTCTTTTGAAGCACCTCGTCCAGTGGCCATCCCAGCATCTGGGCTCCCTGTTCAATCACCTCGCGGGAACAGCCTGCTGCAAAGCCTTTCGACTTGTATTTTTTCTTCAGGGACTTCAGCTCCATGTCCTGGACACTCTTCGAGGGGCGCATCAATGCGGCTGCCCATATCAGTCCCGTCAGTTCGTCGGTAGCGAATAGCACCTTCTCCATCAGGTGTTCGGGCTTCACGTCTACAGTTATGCCATAGCCATGGCTACAGATGGCATGAATCATGTCTTCACCCACGCCTCCTTCGTGTAACAGTTCAGGGGCCTTGATGCAATGCTTCTCAGGGTATAGTTCGAAGTCGATATCGTGCAGAAGTCCGACCTGTCCCCAGAAATCCACTTCATCAGCAAAGCCCAGCTGCCCTGCATACCAGCGCATCACCCCTTCCACCGTCAGCGCATGTTGCAGGTGAAACGGGTCTTTGTTATACTTTCTCAGCAGCTCCCAAGCTGCCTCTCTTGTAATTTGACTTTCCATTATCTTTGTTTGTTTTATGATATCAAATAATTGTATATCCCGCCTGTTCCAGCACCTTAAAGGCTTTACTGAAATCACACTCCTTGGTCAGTATATAGTCGGTGTTGAACGTCGAGATGGCAAAGATACCGATAGCGTTATCCGCGAGCACGCCAGAGATTCTGGAGAGTATTCCGATAAGGGAGAAGTCAAGTACCCCTTCGATTCGGAAAGCCTTCCACCCGTCGTTACGCTCCGTCGTGTTGTCAGGTACGAGAGTTGTGGAACACACAAGGGACAACTCTTCATCCGTATGCCCTGTAAACACAAACTCTTCATTGAGGTCAACCTGCGAATAGTCCTCAAACTTACAGACGGAAAACTCTGTGTCAATCACTTTCAGGTTCATAGTCCTTTACTGTTCCTAATATGGACTTGCCTTTTATTTACCGACTCGCTCTCCGTGGGCATAGACCACATTCATACGCTCAACGGTAATCTTCTCCCAGACGTGTTCCGTGACGTATATCTCATTGGCGAGGTATTTGTCAAGCTCGTCACGGTTTTGAAACTCCATAATGAGAACAGAACCTTTCAGTTTTCCTTCATCATCGAGCAGACCACCAGCAGCGATGAGATGTTCCTTCAATCGCTCCATGCCTTCCAAGTGAAGGGGGCGCACCTCCATCCGCTTAGCAAGCATTCCTTCTCCATCGTAAGCTGTAATCACAAATTGCATAATCGTTTATTATATAGGTTATAAATTCTTTTCCATTCTAAAACAGGTGAACGTCTCACCTTCTATCTTTTGTTCCATGTCTGCCACATACCCCATAGACTCATAGAACGGTATCTTGTTATCACGGCTCTCAACAACAGAAGTCGTAAAGCCAAGTTCTCTCGCCCAAGTTTCTGCTTCCTTGACAACCAGCGTGCCGATGCCTTGATGACGGTATTCGGGCAATACGACAATGCGCCCCAACATGACTTTGGCATCATCAATGGCATATAAACGACAGGTGGCAATAGGCAGGTAGTTGTCAACCGCCACGATATATTTGGTGTCAGACGTATCGTGTTCGTCGAACTCCACTTCAAGCGGAATCTGATGCTTCCGTGCCATTGCCTGAATGCGAACATAATAGGCACCAGCCCGGCCTGCCGTCGTTGTTGCTCTAAGTATCTCCATTTATCTTTTCTCCTCCAACCTTTCCTTCATCTTCTTCCACGCATGCGAATCGAAGAGGAAGCATTGTCTCATGGTTTCCAACATCACGCGGAAGCGGCTCATGGGGATGGTGAATCCCAGCTCGTTGGCTCCGATGTATGGCCGCACCGAAGGATCGAGGAGACCAATGAAGCACTTGTAACCCTGGCGGGCGTTTTCCACGACCGTCATCGAAACAACTGTACTGCAACCAGAACCGAACCGGGCAACGACGGCATCATCAGCGTTTGTATCATAGAAAGCCCAACCGCAAAGTCCTGAAAGCATGTCGGGCGTGGCATAGAACAGGATTCCCTCAAAACCGTCGAATGTCTCAGCCTTGTCTATCCGAACGAAGTTCAGGTATTTCTTCTCAGCACGTTTCATGCCCAGACCGTTAACATATTCAGCCACCATCTCGGGTGTCTTCTTGTATTTCTCCTTAAGCGAAACAAAACCCGGCACATGCTCGGGCATATCAGAGAAACCCGTATAGAGTTTTCCACCGCCACAGCCGATGACCTCGGCACTCAGGCTTACGGGCATGCCGTCCCTTGCGGCCTGCAACCCTTTGAAGAAACAGCCGCCTATTTTCTCAGTCGCGGTCACTGGCTGGTCACTATAACCGAACAACAGAGGCAAGGCAACCTTTGGGCCGAAAGCCTCTCTGTAATCTTGTATAAAATGTTGTGTGTCCATGTATCTCGTTGCTATTTGTTTCAAGTCACATTATTCGATGTTCAGTGTCATCACAAAGGGATCTGATGCAAAAATACGATGAAGCACTTGAAAAGCCAAATAAATCTGAGTTTTTCTGATGAAAAATCTTTCAGAACATAGTTAAATATTGGTACAGCCAATCAAATCTGAGGATTTATCACTAATTTTGCAGCACTATGATGAAGAGATAAATGCAAGAACCTCATACATTTGAATTCCGCAGAGCAACAAAGGAACAATCAGCTGATATTGCACGTCTGATCATGATGGCCATGACCGATGAATGCTGCCTGTATTTCTGTGGAGACGGCTACGGACTGGAGGACTTTTATGGGATGATGACCAGACTCGTGGAAAGAGAGGATTCGCAGTACAGTTTCAAGAATACGCTTGTGGCCATGGACGGAGATAAGGTTGTCGGAATATCAGTCAGCTATGACGGCGGCAAACTGCATACCCTCAGAAAAGCATTCATAGAGTCGGCAAAGAAGTATGTCGGCAAAGACCATACTGGGATGGATGATGAGACACAGGCAGGTGAACTCTATCTTGACTCCCTGGCAGTATTGCCTGCATATCGAAGGCAAGGAATAGCCAGACAGCTGCTGTTTGCCACAAAAGAACGTGCCGGCAGTATGGGACTGCCAATTGTCGGTTTGCTGGTTGACAAGGGCAACCCGATAGGCGAAGCACTCTATGCCTCTCTGGGATTCCGATAT
>Ga0256404_1004003_pt1 | contig 28681 bp, 25 predicted proteins | sample RumenRJG_01DNA_FD_185990 | JGI IMG/M metagenome (GOLD analysis project Ga0256404, IMG submission 185990) | Bovine rumen microbial communities from Lethbridge, Alberta, Canada - RJG_01 | ecosystem: Host-associated > Mammals > Digestive system > Stomach > Rumen | place: Canada: Alberta | collected...
GATCCTCATTCCTGAGGATAGGAACCCGCCGTCATGCACCGGTGCGTAAAAAAGAGGCAGCTGGACCGCGAAGCTGATATCCCCCGCTATCCGCTACCTCCTTGTAAGCGCTGAAAAATATGCTAAGCGCTTTCCCCGCTCCTGTCAAGAATTTTGCGACCGCACCAGCACCGTCTTATTTTGCGACCGCACCAGCACCGTCTCACTCTCTGCCTTGTCTCTACGGCCGCGCGGTCTTGCGGCGAATATCGCATTCTATTGCGGCTGCACCAGTGCCGTCAGTGCATCCAGAATCTCCGTCTCCACGGAATCCTCAAATCCGTCCACATGGGCGACCCGCTCGTGTGTCACGCCGTCTACGCTTCCAACCGCAACCATTCGTTCGATACTCTCGTGTACCTTCTCTGCCGGACGAAGGCCGTCGATCTCATGGAACACCGGTTTTCCGCTGATGCGCTCCAGCTCCTCCGCCATCCCATAGGCGCCCCAGTTCGACACGCTCGCGATCACCAGCCTGTCCGTCCTGACACGGCACGGCACAAGAGACAGCTTTTCCGCGATCACAGAGGCAAGGTAGCCCATGCCGATTTCGTTGCCGCCGTCCCCGACCCCGATCGTCGGGATATGGAATGTGCTGTCCGACCCGCGGTCCGGCCCAGCCATCGTAAACAGCAGATCCGCCTTCGCTGTGTGCTCCGCGATGCTGATCCCACGCATATTTTCATAATCATTCCGCGTGTTGATGCCGCACCGCTCAATCGAAATCATCCCCGCCGGCTTCAGCTTCGCAAGTAGCGCGGCGCACTCCTTCACGCCCGCCTCCATCGGCAGATAAACGGTATCAATCCTTTCCGGTTCAAAGAATCCCCTGCAAAATTCATCCGTCACGATCACCGGATGATACCCGAGTCCGGACAGCGCTCTCGACAGAACAATCGTCCCCGCAGGTCCGTCCGTCTCTGCAAAACCTGCCACATAAAATCCGGTAGTCAGAAGAATCGTCCCCCTGTCCCAGCGGAGAATCTCCTCCGCTGCCTCCGTGCAGTAATCCGTCGGCAGATACTCCCGCAGAAGATTCATGCCTCTTCCGGAATGCCGCAAAATAATATCCTCAGTCTTTCCCATGATTGTCAAACCTCCAGCTCCGCGCTTTGCATTTCCGCCAATTTTGACGCGCGGTGATCTATCGTCCGATAGCCTTTATCCAGCGGATATTCTGACGCCAGATCCGATTTTGACGCGCGATGATCTGTCATCCGATCACCTGCGCGATCGGCGCAATCCCGATTCCCTCTCTTGTCAGCTCCTCGCGGATCATCTTCGCAAAGAGCACCGCCTTCGGAGAATCTCCGTGTAGGCAGATGGAATCCGGAGACACCGCAATTTCCTTTCCCGTGATCGCCTTCACCTTGTGATCCTTCACCATGCTGATCACCCGGCGGATCGCCTCCTGCTCGTCTGTGATCATCGCGCCGTCCTTTCCTCTCGCAACGAGCGATCCGTCCTCCTCATACGCGCGGTCCGCAAACACCTCGCGCGCGAAGCGTAGACCAGCGCGTGCCGCCGCGCCTTCAAAGGCAGACCCGGACAGGCCCAGGAGTATCAGGTCAGGGTCGACAGAGGCAATCCCTTCGCAGATAGCGTCCGCCATCTGCGGATCCTTTCCTGCCATGTTGTACATCGCGCCGTGCGGTTTTACGTGCTGAAGAGAAAGCCCCTCCGCCTCTGCAAACGCCTTCAGAGCGCCGACCTGATAGATGATCATCGCCTTGAGCTCCGGCATCGTCACCTTCATCTGGCGCCGTCCGAAGCCGACCAGATCCGGGAACCCGGGATGCGCACCGGGCGCCACGCCCGCCTGTCTGCACAGTCCGATCGTCTTCTCCATCACCAACGGGTCCGACGCATGAAATCCGCACGCGATATTCGCCGAGGAAATGTACTGCACAATATCCTCATCCATTCCGATTTTGTAATTTCCGAAGCTCTCCCCCATATCACAGTTGAGATCCACCCTGATTCCCATTGCCGCGTTCCTGCCTTTCTTCCCAAAATCCGACTCTTCCGCCTCTGTTTCACTTCTGCGTGGAACATCTTAGTATTTCAGATTCACGTTCTTCACATCCGTGATAAGCATATGACCCGGGGCATGCGTGATGACAAAATCCGGGCGTGACTGCATAATCACGTTCTGCGGTGTCACGCCGCACGGCCAGAAAACAGGCACCTCGCCATCGCGGATCGTCACCATCTCGCCATAATCCGGGTGCTCCAGATCATGGATGCCGATGTATTCCGGATTGCCGATGTGAACCGGCGCGCCGTGCACCCGCGGCATCTGTCCGGTAATCAGCACCGCCTTCGGCACGAGCTCATACGGGATCGGGCGCATCGAAACGACCATATTGCCATGAAACACACCGGCAGAGCGGCAGGGGATGTTCGTGTTGTACATCGGGACGTTGCGATGCTCCTCAATCTGCCTCACCGGTACATCCGCAGCCAGCAGGTCCCCCTCAAAAGAAAAACTGCATCCGATCAGAAAGCTCACAAAATCGTCTCTCCAGAACTGTGAGACATCCGTGTACTCCCCGGTCAGCTCTCCCTTTTCATAAATCCGATACTTCGGAATATCCCTTGCGATATCCGCGCCGTCCGCAATCTCGTGCAGCGTCCTGCTGCCCATGTCACTCACCTCAAGCAGCGGGCAGGGCCTCGGGTTTCTCTGCGCAAAGAGCAGAAAATCATACGCCAGTTCCTTAGGCAGCACCACGAGATTCGCCTGCGCATATCCGGGGCACATCCCGGAGGTCTGATCGGTATACTTTCCCTCCCGAATCAGCTGCCGCACTTCCCGCGGCGTCATTTGATCAAAATTCATCTCCATCCTCCCTCACATCTCACAGCTTCGAATAGCTGTGCCGAAATTGTGACCCTCCATTTTCTTCCACAGACGCACCCGTTTTTCCTGCATCTGACAGCTTTCTCAAGTCTGCCGGAAACTCGCCTGGTGCATCCTGTTCCAACAGCATTATCTGATGCTGTCGTCCTATTATGTGTGCCGGAATCCCCGGCCGGGTTCCTTCGCCCATCCCCGCCCATGTCCTCTGCGAAGAAGGCTGCCTCTCCGGTCGTCCGCGCTTTCCGGCCCTGGTGCCATTCCAGTCCCGCGTCCGAAGCTTCCGATCGGCAGCTGCATGGTCCGTTCGGAGCGTCTGCGCTCCTCTGGATGCAGCAGAAGACGCTGCGCCTCCCCGACAGAAACCCGCTCGAACCGTACCCGGTCTCCCGGCCTCAGCTGGGCAAGCTTTGGCAAATCGAACGAACAGACCGTCGCAATCTTGGCATATCCGCCGGTCGTCTGATGATCCGCCATCATGATGATCGGCTCACCGCCGTTTGTGATCTGCACAGAGCCGAACAAAATACCATCCGAAATAATATCGACGCTGCCGCAGCTCTCCACCTTCGGTCCGGACAGACGCATTCCCATCCGGTCGCTCTGCGGAAGTACCTGGTAGGAGGTCTCGAAGAAGGTCTTCTTCCCTGCCTCCGTGAAATATTCCTCCTGCGGACCTGCCACTGCGCGGACCGTGACCTCTGACGGATAGCGGGGTGGCGCCGCTATATTCCGCCCGGGGCCGCCTTTTCCACCCTCGCTGCCTGCCGTCAGTGCACCAATCTTCAGCTCATCGCCGACCTGCAGCGCCCTTCCCTCAAAACCTCCCATTTTGCAGCGGAGATTCGTCGACCGACTTCCCATGACGACCGGCACATCGATGCCACCTTTTACCGCTAAATACGCTCTGCATCCTGAGACGGCCATTCCCATCGTGAGTCTCTGCCCTGCGTCGGCGGTCAGCCTCTGATATCGCGGAACGGAAATGCCGTCAAGCTTCGCATCCATATCCGCACCGGTGAGCGCAAACTCGCAGGATGCAGAAAACAGACAGGTCATGCCCATCAGGGTCATCTCGATTTCCGCCGCGCCAGCCGGATTTCCGACAAGCTCATTGGCCGCCGCATAGGCTTCTGAATCCATTGCGCCGCTCTGTGTGACGCCATACTGCATAAGCCCAAAGCGTCCGGCGTCCTGAACCAGAGACAGCGCTCCTGGCTGTTCCACAACAATGCTCATACTATTCTTTCTCCACGTTTATCAGAACGATGTATTTTAGAACATCATTCTAATAAACGCCATTCTAATAAACATCGTTCTAAACAAAATCTGTTCAAATAAACGGCGTTCTAATAAAATCCGTTCTAATTAAAATCCGTTCTAATAAACGTCTTTCTCAGGAACGTAAACTCTCTTTTCCACGTCCCGCGCAATTGTCTTATATTCATCCGGTGTGATCGATACAAAGCGAATGGAATCCCCTGCGGCACACAGGATCGGGTGCTCACTTTCCGGATCATAGAACTTCACCGGCGTCCTTCCGATGAGGCGCCACCCGCCCGGAGAATCGATCGGATAGATGCCGGTCTGACTGCCGCCGATCCCGACACTCCCGGCCGGAATTCTCACCCGCGGCGTCTCCAGACGCGGCGCCGCGATACGCGGATCAAGCCCGCCGAGATAGGGAAATCCAGGCAGAAATCCGAGCATATAAATTTTATATTCCGGCTCCGTATGAATCCGGATGATCTCTTCGGACGAAAGGCCTGTGACCCCCTCCATCCCCTCGAGGTCCTCCCCATAAATGCCGCCGTAGCAACAGGGGATCCTCCAGACCCGCCTCTTCCGGCTCTGACTCCCGTCGCCCGGAACAGATGCACGCCTGATTATCCCACACAGCTCCTCATAGGATGCTGACGACGGATCATAGCGGATCAGCAGCGCCCGGTATGTCGGCACCATCTCCATAATGCCCGTTCCTTCCTGTTCCGCGAGCGCTCCGGCGAGAGCCGTCACCTTACCGTTTACTGCCTCGCTGATCTCATTTTCAAATTCTACGGAAATCCCCTGATCCCCTGACGGGCAGATTTTCATGCATGCCTCCTCTGGTCAAGGCTGAACAGACCGATCATCACCTGCGGAGCCGTTTTCTTCTCCGACTGTTCCACGCCGCTCCGCTCTCTTTCTTCTGATGGGGTTGTGAAAAGAGGCTGCTCCGCCCACGGAACAGCCTCATCGCTACGCAGTGAAATATAGACCAGATTCTGCAAAGAATCAAGGGCGGATATACCCGCCATATGCACCTGACGTAAAGGGCAGACATACGTGCCTCACGTAAAGGGCGAATATACGCATCTGACGTAAATGGCGGACAGGCGTGACGAGCAAATGTCAGACATATACCCCGGCACGTGCCAGCGTATATCCAGTCCCCGAATCATGATATAGTAAATTCAGCGACGACCGCACATCGACGGACACAGGCCGGAAGCATCCCATCCCGAAAGGAGTTCCTCATGGACAATCTTCTGCTGCTCGCGGGGGTTATTTTAATCTGCTGCGCTCTGTTTCAGAAAATCTTCCGCCGCACCGGCGTTCCCGGACTCTTTGTATTCATTGCGCTGGGTATGCTGTTCGGATCGGACGGGCTTCTCCGGATCCCCTTTGACAACTATGATTTTGCAGGCAGTCTGTGCTCGGCGGCGCTGGTACTCATCATCTACTACGGCGGCCTGGGGACCAATCTCCGGGCGGCAAAACCTGTGCTGGGAAAGGCGATCCTGCTCTCCAGTCTCGGCAGCTTTCTCACCGCCGGTCTGGTAGGCTTCTTTGCCGTGTATGTGCTCCGGATGGAGATGCTGGAAGGAATGCTGCTTGGCGCTGTCATCTGCTCAACTGACGCAGCGTCGGTCTTCTCTATCCTCCGCTCCCGGAAGATGGACCTTCGCTACAGCACAGCTTCTCTGCTCGAGGTGGAGAGCGGCTCCAACGACCCGTTCTCCTATCTTCTCACCGTTGTGGTTCTAAGCCTGATGCAGGGGGAGCACCTCTCCGCCGGACGAATCGCGCAGATGCTGCTTTTGCAGGTTGCGGTGGGGATCGCCATCGGGGCAGTCATGTCCTTTGTCACCGTACGTCTGCTGCGGCTTCTGCATCTGAAAGATGTGGTTCTCACCGAGGCATTTCTGCTCGGGTTCGGCATGCTCACCTACTCCCTGACCAGTCGTCTCTCCGGAAATGGTTATCTTGCCGTGTATATCGCAGGAATTCTGATCGGGAATCAGACGATTCCCGACAAAACCGAGAGCATCCGGTTCTTTCACAGTCTCACGGGACTGATGCAGATGCTGCTCTTTTTTATGCTGGGCCTTCTCGCATATCCTTCGAGGCTCCCGTCCGTCGCCGGGCCTGCTCTTCTCCTTGCACTCTTCCTGACTTTTGCCGCCAGACCGGCCGCTGCCTCTCTCCTGCTGGCCCCCTTCCGGTGCCCGCCGCGCCAGATCCTGTTTGTATCCTTTGCCGGCATGCGAGGTGCCGCCTCCATCGCCTTTGCCATCATGGCTGTCAGCCGGGCGGCGAATCTGTCCTATGATCTGTTTCACACGGTTTTCTTTCTCGTACTGTTCTCCATTCTGGTACAGGGAACACTGATCCCGGCAGCCGCCCGCCGGCTTGACATGATTGACGCGCGGGAAGATGTCATGGCAACGTTCAACGATACCGCTGAAGACCTTCCGGTACAATTTGTTAAGTTTCGAGTCATAAAACAACATCCCTGGGCCGGCAAAACCATCGCGGATATCACGCTTCCGCCGGGTTCCATCCTTCCTGTGATCGAGCGCGGCGGGAAACAGATTCTTCCAAAGGGTGATACCCGGCTGCTCGAGGGTGATGAACTGATTCTCTGTGGTCCGGAAGGCGGAGACGCGGAAAACAGCGGAATGCATGAGGTCTGTCTCACTGCTTTTCATGACTGGACCGGAAAGCGCCTCTCTGACCTTGCTCTGAATGACGAGCTGATTATATTCATCCGCCGTGGCGGCGAAGCCATCATCCCATCTGGTGACACGGTCCTGCACACGGGAGATCTTCTGTATGTCGTAGAAAAGCAGAGTCATCCGTAGGCACTGTAACCCCCGCAAAGGCAGAAAGCCCGGGAGTTCTCTCCTGCCGGTACCACAATGCACGCGGTACGATCCCCCCGGCCAGCCCTGCTCTGCTGATGTGAAAATCAGATTTTCGTTCATTTTCTGTTTGATTTCAGTGTTTTCTTTTCATTGACAGCGCCCCGATCTCATGATATATTATCACTTGCGTTCAGCGTGGAACGCAATGATGGAATGCTGATGTAGCACAGTCGGTAGTGCGTCGCATTGGTAGTGCGGAGGTCACGGGTCCGATTCCCGTCATCAGCTGAGAGCGAAAAGCCCCGAATTCCTGGAAATACAGGGATTCGGGGCTTTTCTGTTACATACTGCCCTGCTTCACGCCGGATGGACCGCGCTCAAATGCACCGCACAGTGGCAGCTGAGCAGGGCAATGAGAAAGAGACCGGTGCATCCCGCATCCGGCCTCTTTCTCATATACTTCCAAACCTCCCATCAGAAATACCGCACAAACAGGCACAGCATGGAGATGGTGACAACGATGATCGTGGCAGGCGCCGCGTATCTGCAGTACTTGCCCCAGCCGATCATATGGCCGTTTTTGGCTGCGACGGAAATGCCGACGACATTGGCGGAGGCGCCGATCGGCGTTCCGTTCCCACCGATGTCCGTTCCGATGGCCAGCGCCCACGCAAGCACATCCAGCGGACATCCGGTCGCCTGGCTGAGCGTCCGGATCACCGGCACCATCGTGGCAGCAAACGGAATGTTATCTACGAAGGCGCTCGCAATCGCCGAAATCCACAGAACCACCGCAACCGTAATCATCGCGTGACTGCCGCTGATGCGTGCGATGAAATCCGCAATGATATCCAGAATTCCCGTTGTCTCCAGCCCCGCCACGACGATAAACAGCCCCACGAAGAAGGAAAGCGTCTTATAATCGAGCTTCCGGAGAATATCGATTGCCTCCTTCCCTGCCGTGAGCAGCGTCAGCGCAGCGATGAAGCAGCCGATGGTAGCTACGGTGAGTCCCGTCTGTGCATGCGAAACAAGCAGTGCCACGGCGATCAGAAAGATCACCGTGCTCACCGTGAACCGCCTTTTATCCGTGATCGCCTCGCGCGGATCCGGATACTGCACTTCTCCCGACACAGCAGGTACCAGCTGCTTCCGGAAACTGAAATAGAAGAACAGAATCACGAACACAAGCGATACCAGGGCGATCACTCCCGTATTTTTCACAAAATCAGCGAAGGAGTACCCGAGTGACGTACCGATGATGATATTCGGCGGATCTCCGCACATCGTAGCCGAGCCGCCGAGGTTTGAACAGAAAATCTCGGAGATGATGAGCGGGACCGGATCAAATTTCAACAGTTTTGACAGCTCAACCGTCGCGGCAGCCAGAAACAGGATGACCGTAATGCTGTCGATAAACATGGCCAGTACGCTCGACATGATCATGAAGGCCACGAAAAGCGCGCTCACCTTGTAATGAACCGCCTTTGCCATGCGCAGGCACAGCCAGCGGAAGAACCCCGCGCGGCTCATTCCCTCTACCATGACCATCATGCCGGCGATAAAAAGAATGGTTGCCCAGTTGATCCCAACCGACGTCTCCGCGGAATTCCCCGCGCTGTACCAAAACGACGCCTGGCGGAAGCTGTCGAAGGACAGCGCGCGCCACACCGCCCCGCCGTCATGCATGATCAGTCCGAACACAAGCACCAGCGTCGCAAGACCGCAGCCGAGCGAAACAATATGCCGCTCGATTTTGTCCGAGATAATCAGCCCGAACATCACAATGAAAATAATGACAGACACCGTCTGTGCAAGTACCATAATGAAACCTCCCGTCCGCAGACAGACACAACGAACAAGATTATAGAAGATTCTACGTCAAAATATCAAATGATTTTTTCAGAGCATCAGCCGGCTTATATTTTTTCAGGGCAGCAGTCAGCCTGTTTTTCAGGGCAGCAGAATATACCATTCCAAAGGTCCGAGTTCAGCCCCCCGTAATCCGGGCTGAACGCTCACCCCGTAATTCTGGCCGAAAGCTCCTTTACCCGCTTTTGCAGCGCCTCGTGGCTGCACAGTCCCTGCCTGTACCACCGGCATCCGCCGCAGATCCGCTCAAATTTCTGCTCGTCAAGCAGCGCCAAAATCCGTTCCAGCAGCATCTGCCAGGAGTATGCCTTCCCTGTTTCCAGATGAAGCGCATCCAGCACCGCGTGATCCGTCAGCACAACATGATTGTGCTCCTCTGCGCATCCCGGCAGCGCCCGTCCCTCAGGATATCCTGGGAGAGACCGATCCACCGGCCCATCTGCAGCAGGCTGCTCTTCTGCTCGTCCCGTCCATGACGTATTCTCTGGCCCCGCAGTCGATATCACGTCCTGCCGCGCAGACGCTCTCCTCTCCGCACGCTCATACGCGAGCGGGTCTGCCTGCGTAACCATGATCCGCTTCGGGCAGCCGGCGCAGATCCGGTCCGGCTCGTCCAGCAGAATGATCGTATGATTTTCCCCATTATGAAGAAATTCCACGGTATGCAGAAGTCCTTCTGTAAAGCTGTCACTGTATCCATGTCCGGAAAACAGGGAAGTGCACAGCAGATGATGTGCCCGGATGGAAATAGTCATGCTGTGCGCTCCTCTCTTTGCATCGCACGGTCTTCCTTCATTCGCTTCAATTCAGGCCAGACTGTGAGGATCATCACCGTGAAGCATGCAAGGCCGCCGATGACATTGGAAATCGGCTCCGCAAGAAACACGCCATCTGTCCCAAGACCGGCTAGGTGCGGCAGAAGATACGTGAGCGGCACAACCATGATCACTTTCCGGAAAAGGCTGAAGAAGATTGCCTTTCCCTTCTTTCCCAGCGCCTTGAACACCGTCTGTCCGCTGTACTGCAGAGATTGAAAAATAAACGCCAGAAAGTACAGATGCAGCGCGCGGGAGGCATCCGCCATGATCGCCTGATCGCTGCTGAAAATGTGGATAAAGAAAGAAGGCCGGAGCAAAATAACAAGCCAGACCAGAAACGTATAAGGCAGCGTGAGAGACATCATCACACCGACTGCTTTTTTGACATTGTCCGGTCTGCCCGCGCCGTAATTATAGCTGAGAATCGGCGTTGCGCCCTCCGTCACGGCGAACACCGGCGTGTCCAGAATCGAACGCACCGAGGAGACAATTGTCATGACTGAGACAGCCAGCGAACCGCCGAACGCCATCAGCACCTGATTGCATGCAATCTGCACCAGGGAGTTGGTAAACTGCATGATAAACGGCGCGACACCGAGACCGGCGATATCCTTTGCATAGGGGAACCGGAAGGCGAAGGAGACCGGATAATCATTCCTTCCGCTCCGCAGAAAATGCATCACATATAGAAAGGACAGGATCTGCGACAGCACCGTTGCAATTGCTGCCCCGCGCACGCCCAGTCCGAGGCCGAACATAAATATCGGATCCAGGATCAGATTGGCCACCGCTCCGATCATGACGGAGCACATCCCGGTCGTGGAATAACCCTGCGCATTGATGAAGGAATTCATCCCCGTGGACACCATTGCGAAGACCGTGCCGAGAAGATAGATCCGGAGATAAGAAAGACACACAGGAAGCTCCGACACCGTCGCGCCGAAAAGCCGGAGCAGGCCGCTTCCGAACAGCTCCCCGGAGGCAGTCAGGATGACCGCTGATGTCACCAGAAGCCGCAGAGACGTATTTTGAATCTGCGCCGCCTTGCTATGGTCTCCCCGCCCGAGCTCCATGGAAAACAGCGGAGCGCCGCCGAGTCCGAACATATTGGTGAAGCCGGTGATCATGATGATCATTGGAAAACACAGGCCGACCGCGCCGAGCGCCTCTGTGCCGACATCCGGAATCCGCCCGATATAAATCCGGTCGACGATACTGTACAGAAGATTCAGCACCTGCGCAATCAGCATCGGGAACGCTGTTCCAAGCATATTTTGCGTGATGTGCCCATTTTCAAAATTGACCTTTTTCATTGCTCCTGAGGGGCAGAGACTTCCCGGACTCAATGCAGACTGGTGTCATGCCCTTTCCGGAACGCGGTGCCCTTATATTCCTCCCCCCTGATTTCTCTTTCATGGTATTTTCCGCCCTTTTCCGTCCGGCGTCCAGCATTTTTCTTTTCGCACAGCTGTTAACTTATCCCTCTGGATTGCCCGCTGGCTCTTTTCCGCCCGGCGTCCGGCACTTTTCTTTTCGCGCAGCTGTGAACTTATCCCTCTGGATTGCCCGCTGGCTCTTTTCCCTCCGGCGTCCGGCACTTATTGACGTAATAAGGTCGGAAAGAGACGATAAAGAACGGTAAAGAATAGAGGAAAGATGAACTTTGGGCTATAATAGGAGAAGAAGTTCCATCACGAAATCACGGAAGGGGAGAGGTGCAATGAGCACACACACAGGAAATGCAGGCCAGATGATTCTGTCAGTCGGAAGAGAATTCGGCAGCGGCGGTCACGAAATTGCAGAGGCGCTTGCATCACATTATGGCATCCCGCTGTATGACCGCAATCTGATCTTTCAGATTGCTAAGGAAAACGGCCTCGAATCAGAAGATCTCGCCCGCTATGACGAGCGCCCCAGGAATGTTTTTCTCTCCAGAACCGTCAACGGCTATTCCAGTTCCATGCAGGAGAATCTGGCCCACATTGAATTTGATTACTATCGGAAGAAGGCCGAGAGCGGCGAATCCTTCGTAATTGTCGGACGCTGCTCCGAGACAAAACTCAAGGATATGAAGGGCCTGATCTCCATCTTCGTCCTCGGCGACACGGCAGCCAAAATCAGCAGAGTGAAGGAAATATATCTGCTGAACGACAATGATGCCTTAAAGCTCATGAAACGAAGAGACCAGCAGCGCAAGAACTATCATAATTACTACTGCGAGGGTAAATGGGGGGACTCCAGAAACTATGATCTCTCCATCAACAGCTCCAAACTCGGTGTGGAAGGCACTACGGCCTGCCTGATTCACTACATCGACGCAAGACGCGCCGCGGGTTCTGCTGATGCGAAGGCAGAGTGACTGCAAAGGCAGAGGCTGCAAGAGCAGAGTGACAAATACAATAGAATCTCACAGTACAAATAATAGAATCTCACAACACAAATAATAGAATCTCACAACACAAATAATAGAATTTCACAGTAGAGAAAAATCGCGCTTATGTGAATACATAAGCGCGATTTTTCAGGTATTGTCCGTCAATTGTTCACCGATGATCCGTAGAGAACTGATAATCCGAAGAGTCCTGGTGATCCGTAGAGCGCCGACCGGTGGCCGCGCTGCACAGATACCTCAGCCTCAGATCTCCGCTTTCCAGAGTCCATGCAGATTGCAATACTCATAGGCTGCAACCGGCTTTTCGCCGTCTGTCAGAGCAAACACAGCATGCGGCTTTTCGCCCGGCTTCAGGTCCTTCTTCTGCCAGCCATTCGTAGTCTCCAGAATAATGAACTGAATGTAATGATTCTCCAGCATCGGATGATCCACCGAACCGACGTTCACTTCCACGCAGCTGCCGTTCACGGTGACAACCGGAACATGCTTCTCCTGTGCCGCATCCGTTGTATTCGGTACAACCTCCGTCATCGGCTTGCCGCAGCAGACAGGCGTCGCTGCCTTTTCTCCGAGAAACGTGATGAAATTTCCGCATTCACTGCACTTGTAAAATACCATGGGCTACTCCTCTCCGGAGACATTTTACTGTCTTCCTGTACAGGTCATATTCAACCCGTTATAGACTGTTCTGCCAAAAAGCGTCTGCAGAGACACAGCGCTTCCTGGATAAGTCACTCTTCATTCGTCACAGACTCTGCCGGACCCGCGGCCCGCCCCGGGAAATCCTTAAAAGCATTTCCCTCCCGGCGATGTCACCGATCAGACAGCATCACGGGCGCTGATCAATAATTCTCCGCTCTGAGTTCAAAGAACGACTGCGGATGCTTGCAGACCGGGCAAACCTCCGGTGCCGACGTTCCCACAACAATATGACCGCAGTTCCGGCACTCCCAGATTTTGACCTCGCTCTTCTGGAAGACCTCCTTCATCTCAACATTGTGCAGAAGCTTCCGATAGCGCTCCTCATGCGTCTTCTCAATGGCAGCGACACCGCGGAACTGCTCCGCCAGATCATGGAACCCTTCCTCGTCCGCATCCTTAGCCATGCGCGCATACATATCCGTCCACTCATAGTTCTCTCCAGAAGCAGCCGCCTCCAGATTCTCCTCCGTATCCCCGAGAAGACCGAGTGCCTTGAACCAGAGCTTTGCGTGCTCCTTTTCATTGTCCGCCGTCTTCAAAAACAGCGCGGCAATCTGCTCATATCCAGCCTTCTTGGCCACAGATGCGAAATAAGTGTACTTATTTCTCGCCTGCGACTCTCCTGCGAACGCCTCAAGCAGATTCTTCTCCGTCTTCGTCCCTGCATACGGATTCTTTGCGGTCTCTGCCGGAACAAAAACTCCCTTCTGGTGACACTTCGGGCACTCCTCCGGCGGATTGTCCCCTTCATAAACAAAGCCACACACCTTGCAGACGTACTTCATGCTCAAAACCTCCTTCTTTCGTTTCTGCTCCCACTGAAACCGTGCCGCCTCCGTCCTCCCCCTGTGTTCGAAAACAGCACCTGTTGCAATCATCTTATCATTTTGGCCATTCCTTCACAACCGGCATTAAAAATTGTCCCTAACGAGTTTAGCTTGTTTGGTACAATTTTTGTACCAAACAAGCTAAACTCGTTAGGGACAATTCCGCATTTCGTCAGTTGAATGACCAGTTGATCTTCTTCACCATCTGCACGAATTCTCCGTTGCTGCGCGTGCGGGCGAAAAGATCGATGACGCGGTCCACCGCGTCGTCAGCCTTCATGCTGTTGAAAGCCCTTCGTATCATGTTGATTGATTCCAGTTCCTCCGGTGTGAGGAGCAGGTCGTCGCGGCGTGTCCCGGAGCGCTGTATGTCGATTGCCGGGAAGATGCGGCGCTCGGAAAGTCTGCGGTCCAGCACCATTTCCATGTTTCCGGTGCCCTTGAACTCCTCGTACACAACGTCGTCCATCTTGCTCCCGGTTTCGATGAGCGCTGTAGCAAGAATAGTGAGCGACCCGCCCTCCCGCATATTGCGGGCTGCGCCGAAGAAGCGCTTTGGCATGTGAAGCGCCGCCGGATCAAGACCGCCGGACAGCGTGCGTCCGCTGGAAGGCTCTGTGAGGTTATAGGCTCTGGTCAGTCTGGTGATCGAATCCAGCAGAATCATGACATCCTGACGATGCTCCACCAGTCTTCTGGCCCGCTCGATCACCATCTCGGAAACGCGCTTGTGATGCTCCGGCGTCTCATCGAAGGTGGAGTAGATCACCTCGATATTCGGTCCCTGAATCGCCTCTTTGATATCCGTCACTTCCTCGGGCCGTTCATCGATCAGCAGGATAATGAGATGGATCTCGGGATGATTCGCCTTGACAGATTTTGCCACTTCCTTGAGTAGCGTGGTCTTTCCCGCCTTCGGCGGCGACACAATCATGCCGCGCTGCCCCTTGCCGATCGGGCACATCAGATCCATGATGCGCATGGCAAGACTTGCACCCGGCTTCTCCAGACGGATTCTTTCGTCCGGGAAGATCGGCGTCATATCCTCAAAATTATAGCGTTTTGTCGCTTCATCCGGCGGAAGGTTATTGACAGAGGTCACATAAAGGAGCGCGCTGAATTTCTCGCTGGATGTTCGAACGCGGATGTTCCCCGTCACCATATCTCCGGTCTTCAGATTAAACCGTCTGATCTGGCTCGGTGCCACATAGACATCGTTGTCCCCGGGCAGATAATTCGCACAGCGAATGAACCCGTAACCGTCCGGCATCACTTCCAGAATGCCATGCGCCGTCTGTCCGCTGTCAAGCTCCGTGTTGATCTCATCCTTATGCAAAATAGGTGTGTCCGGGCGAAGTGCTCCCCTCACCGCATTGGGACGTGGCGCGGGAACGGGATACTCTCTCTGCCGGGGCGCCTCCACCTGGCGAATTCCCTCATTCTGGCGGGACAGGTCGCTTTGTCTGGCAGGCTCGCCCGAAAGAGACATATCATTCTGACGTGTCGGGCCTTCCGGACGCCGCTGACTGTCATCACGCGCCAGCTCATCCTGCCGGCGCTGGCTGTCCTGACGCTGCGGATCATCCTGACGCCGTGGTTCATTTGCACGCGTCTGATTGTTCTGTCGCTGCTGTTCGTTGATTCTCGCCTGGCTTTCAGTGCGCCGTACGACCCGGTCTGTTCTCTCCGCGCCGGCCTCCTGAGGACGCCCTGTTCCATTCATCTGGGAAGGAGTCGTCTCCTGCCCGTTCTGGATATCCCGGCGGCCCTGCATTTGCTTGCGGAACGGTCTTCTGTTCTTCCCCTGTGTCCGTCCGCCAGACTCCTTTTCTTCGGATGACTCCGTCTCTGGCGCTTTCGTCTCCTCCCTCTTTGTGCCGCGGCCTCTGGCAGTTCGCGCCGCCGCTGTGCCAGATGGATGTCGCTGTGCCCTGGTGTGCGCGTGTCTCTCTGTCCGTTCCTCCTTCGCCGGCTGCTGCTCCCGCCCGGTTCTGGCCTGTTCCTCTCTCGCCGGTTCGGCGGACTGTTCCGCTCTTTGCGCCTTGCGTGCTTCCATGTTGGCAATCGCTTCTTTGCGGTCCTGTTCCATCATGGCATCAATCAGCCCCGCCTTGCGCAGCGCGGAAACACCCTTCATTCCGCGCCGTTTTGCAATGTCCCGGAGTGCAGAGAGCTGCAGTGACTCATACTGATCCTTCGTCATAAATTCTCCTCATTAATGTGGTCTGGTCTTTCCTCTCCGCCAGAAAAAGCGCTCGCTGCAGTGATCCGACGGACAAAATACGTTCAAAATAAATTCGGGATTCTTTATCTGAAATAGATAGAACGAACGGACGCTGACAGAAAGATTCCTGTTCAGTATCCACGCCGAGCAGGATTCTCTTTCCTCCTGCCATGAATGATCCGGAGATATTCCGATCGAACTGATTATAGACCGCGGCAAAACTGATTTCAACTGCCGCTTTCCATCTCGCGCTCCGCGCTCGATGATGGACGGTCGCCAGGAGCCATGATCTGCAGGCAAGCCTGCATCATGGCTTCTGGCTCGTCGCTTTCCATCTCGCGCTCCGCGCTCGATGATGGACGGTCGCCAGGAGCCATGATCTGCAGGCAAGCCTGCATCATGGCTTCTGGCTCGTCGCTTACACAAAATAAGAGAGACTGCTGTTTTCTCGTCGCAACAGTCTCTCCTATATCATGCTGTCCGGTTCATTGTCCAATGGACTGCACCTCCATGTCCCCTCAAACAAATTCTTCAGGGATTTCCCGATGCTTTCCGATTACTCTTTGAATTTCGCTTATGATTCGTCTTTGCACCCTTTTTCGTACTCCGTACATGTGATGATGGAATCTGATCACTTGTATCAGTCCTTACTTCGTCACCATTCGTCGCCGACTGACATTTCACTTTTCAAAGAGAAATCATATTCCTTTCAGATTATCAATCTTTGGAACTCTTCCTATTCCGGTGGAGTGTACCTCCTTCGTCAAATTTGCGGAACCTCCGCATAAGGTGAAGGAATTATATGCTGTACATTGGTCCTGCTGCCCTATTATGCAGCTCTGCAAGTGAACAGTTCCATTACTCAGCCCATTGGTTTTCCTGCCCCGTCCAGCAGTTTTGCATGTGATTTGTGACTTCCGATCCATTTTCTCTGGGATCGCTTTCTTTCTCTGTTTCTTTGTTGATTACAATATATCATCTTGTTCAATAGTTGTCAATTATTTTGGTCCATTCTTCCGTATTGTCTTAATATTTGCAATATTAACAACTTCGCTCTTCATTCTGTTCAGTCTGTCAGACGGTAAAAGTAATTGACATCCATGCAGAAATAATAGAAAAAATCCTCCAGAATGGATAAAATATCATTATCCAGTCATTCGATTTCATTTCATTGCATTCCATTCCTGCGCAGGAATATACCACGCAGCGGATTCCGAATGGCAGTTGTGCGGTTGTATGGTGAGCACAATTGTTCTCCCGCTGCTTCAAATCAATGCAGCCCGGGACAATTGGCTTTCATCCTGCCAAAGGAGCAGGCAAAATAAAAGGAGGGTCACAGATGGAACAGAATCGTAAGCCAATGGAACAAGCCAGAGAGCTTCTGGCTCAGGCCGTGATCAAAAATCTGAAGATGCGCGGCATGGACGCCGAATATCACGCAACCGCGGAAGAGGCGCGGAAGGCTGTCCTCTCCCAGATCCCGGAGGGTTCCTCCGTCACCTGGGGCGGCAGTATGACGCTGGAGGAGATGGGGCTGCTGGACGCCGTGAAGCAAGGACCCTATGTTGTAAAAGACCGTGACACGGCAAAGACCCCGGAGGAAAAGCGGGCGATATACGCGGAGCAGACGCTCTGTGATTATTACCTCATGAGTACAAACGCCCTGTCGCGCGACGGCCAGCTTGTCAACATTGATGGCATGGGAGGCCGTGTTGCCTGCCTGATCACCGGTCCAAGCCGTGTATTCGTCCTGGCATCCATGGACAAGGTTACGCCCGACCTCAATTCTGCCATCCTGCGTGCGAGGAACACTGCTGCGCCGGCCAATAACATACGTCTCTCGAGGCCGAACCCCTGCACAAAGGTCGGTTACTGCTGTGACTGCCAGACGCCTGACAGCATCTGCAATCAGATCGTCATCACCAGAAGAAGCAGCGGCGGTGTCGGAAGAATCAAGGTTTTCCTCATCGGAGAATCGCTTGGCTATTGATCTGCGCCCCAGGGATCCGTCGCCTCGTCGCCTGCACAAAGAAACAGGGCTGTGAGAGAATTCCCACAGTCCTGCATCTGTCTTTCCTACGCCGCGCCGGTTGCGCGCCGCCCGCAGAAGAAACGCCCGGACAGGTTTTCCCCCGCGGGACATTGATGCCAGCGGCGCCTTCTGCCTGATTCCCGTCAGATTAATTCTCTGTCAGGTCGAGCGGATATTTTGCCGTGATCTGCGCGACAATCGCTCTGGCAGGTTCGATACCTTCTTCGCGGTTCCGGATCACGAGGGAAATTGCTTCCGCCAGGTCATCCATATCCGCCTCCTTCAGGCCTCTCGTCGTCACCGCCGGCGTCCCGAGGCGAAGTCCCGAGGTTACAAACGGGCTTCTCGTTTCGTTCGGAATCGTTTCTTTGTTGACGGTGATATGCGCATCATCCAGCCATTTCTCCACCTCTTTGCCGGTCTCGTCAAAATTCGTGAGGTCGATGACCATGAGATGGTTGTCTGTGCCGTCAGAGACGATCTTGATTCCACGTTTCATGAGACTGCTGCAGAGCGCCTGCGCGTTTTTCAAAATCTGTTCGGAGTAGGTTCTGAATTCCGGCTGCAGATCTTCCTTGAAGCAAACCGCCTTGCCTGCGATCACATGCTCCAGCGGGCCGCCCTGAATGCCGGGGAATACTGCCTTGTTCAGCTTGAATTCCTTCGCAGCGTCCTCATTGGCAAGAATCATGCCGCCGCGGGGCCCGCGCAGCGTCTTGTGGGTCGTCGTCGTGACGATATCCGCGACGCCGATCGGGCTGGGATGAAGTCCGGTGGCAACCAGACCTGCAATATGCGCAATATCGGCCATCAGCACAGCGCCGCAGGCATCCGCCACTTTTCTGAATTTGGTGAAATCAATCGTCCTGGCATAGGCGGAAGCACCCGCAATGATCAGTTTCGGGTGATTCTCCATTGCCAGATCCATCAGTTTGTCATAATCGAGATAACCATTTTCATCCACTCCATAGGGAACGACATGAAAATAGGTGCCGGAGATGTTGGCGCTGCTGCCATGGGTCAGATGACCGCCCATGTTGAGATCCATGCCCATGAGCGTGTCGCCCGGTTTCAGAATGGCAAATTCCACTGCCAGATTGGCCTGCGCACCGGAATGAGGCTGAACATTTGCATAGGTGCACCCAAAGAGCTTTTTAGCACGTTCTCTGGCCAGATCCTCCACGACATCAATATACTGACACCCGCCATAATAGCGGTGTCCCGGATATCCTTCCGCGTACTTATTCGTCAGCGGGCTTCCCATGGCCGCCATGACAGCCTTGCTCACCCAGTTTTCCGAGGCAATCAGCTCCAGATGATCATTCTGTCTCTGCATCTCGTCCGAAATAGCCTGTGCGATTTCCGGGTCTTCTCTCTTCAAAAGCTCCAGTGAATACATTGAAACCTCCCATCCTCAATCAGCTCCGGGACCATCCCCGTATGCATGAGTGTACCATCCCGGTCTGTACAGGGCAATCTCAGAACGCAGAATGTCCGTCTGACCGGCGCTATATTATTGTTCTGTCCGTGCAAAGCGGTATCTCCCGCTGATCCGCGGGTCTCATGCCACTGCGAATCGTTCCTTCCTTGATGATTTCTGCATGATAAGCTGACAGAAATCGACGTTTTTTCGTCAGAAGCACCATTGTGCGAATACCGGCATACAGCTAAAATGACGGCAGTGCGGAGTGAAAACTGCAGCGTTTTCCCCGCACCTGTCAGAGATCAGTCAGGCAGGGCAGATGAAATCTGCCCTGCCTGATACAGCGGCTCCGCCGTCATCTTGTGCTCCGCACCCGATGATGGACGGCCGCCTTTTATAAATAATATGCCGCAGAGAACGCGGCATGAGGTGGCAATAATAATGAACCGGCTTGTCCAGAAATTCAAAAATACATCTGTTCCCGATCGTCTCAGTGACTGCCATGGTGTCGTACAGCACCTGAAATTTGCCAATACAGTAGCAAACGATGCCTATCCGATGGCGCTCTACATGGCGGTGTATCTGGTCTGGTTCTCCATTCTGGAGCGGATGAACCGTCTTCATTATACCGTGATACATACTGCGCTGGACGATAAAATCCCATTCATCGAGGAGTTCATTCTTCCCTACTATGCATGGTTTTTCTTCGTCGCAATCATCATGATTCTCCTGTATTTCAAGGACAGGGCGACGTATCACCGCGCCTGTGCGTTTCTAGCGATCGGCATGACGGTTTTCCTTATTGTTTCGACCGTGTGGCCGAACATCCTGTATCTCCGTCCCGCGCAGATGCCCAGAGACAACATCTTCACGCACATGGTCTCGGCAATCTACCGCAGCGATACGCCGACCAACGTCTGCCCCAGCATTCATGTGTATAATTCTGTCGCGATCATCCTTGCTGTGCACTCCAGCAGCTGGCGCGTTTTTCAGAAAAGATGGGTCCGGACACTGGTCACAGTGCAGGGGATCCTGATCATCCTCTCCACAATGTTTGTCAAGCAGCACTCCGTCTTTGACGTCACAATGGCGCTGCTGATGTCGCTCCCCTGCTATCTTCTGACGTTCCGCATGGGCTTCACCTTCGTCGGGAGCTATATGACAAAACAGGGAAGGCGCCTGCAGAATTCAGAATCCTGAGTCAGTTAAAATGGTAGAACCGCTGCAGCAGCTTGTAGCCGCCCACCGTGATGTCGCGTCCTCCGCGCCGGACCGTGTTGGAAGCAAATCCTAACACGCTTGTCCGGAGTCTGCGGTACAGCCAGAAATCTTTGCTGCGGATGTAATCCCAGAGTTCCTTCTTCTTGTCCATGTCCTCCTTCGTATAGGACAGCAGCGCAAGAATCGAAGAAATCGTTGTGATAATCTCCAGATAATTATACATGTACTGCCGGCAGGCAGGAATTTTGGCAAGGCGGCTCCTCGTCTCCCGGTCCGTGTAATAGTCCACCATCAGCTTGTTCACGCGGATCTGCTGGTCAATCCGGGAAATCATGACCTTCTGATTCACCGACTGATCGCTCCGTCCGATGAAATAATGGTAGAAGTTGATGTCCAGATAGTAAAGATACTTCACATACGGCAGCGGCTCAAAGACGTAAAGATTGTCAACATAGAAGCAGTGCTCCGGAAGCTTCAGACCGCATTCCCGCAGGAGTCCCGTGCGGTAAATCACGCTGTGCATCAGAATATAGTGACCGCGGTGAAATTTCTTCGTATCGTCCCACGTCAGCATCTGCCCGGCCGGCAGAGAGGAGCGATACTGCATGACCCGGTGACGGCTCTCACCCACCTTGTCATAGACAAAATTGGACACAAGCATGTCAAGCTGCGGCCTGGTCCCCGCGATCGAGCGGAGAAAGGCCATGATCTCCCGCAGCGCCTCGGTGTTCACCCAGTCGTCGCTATCCACCACCTTGAAATAGAGACCGGTGGCATTTTCGATGCCTGCGTTCACGGCCGATCCGTGGCCCCCGTTTTCCTTGTGAATGACGCGGATCACATTTGGATTCATAGTCTGGTAGCGGTCCGCGATTTTCGCAGTGCCATCCGTGGATCCATCGTCCACGATGATAATTTCCATGTCGTCGCCGCCCGCGAGCAGGGAATCCACACACCTCGCCATATAGCCTTCCGAATTGTAACAGGGCACTGTCACGGAAAGAAGCTTCATTGCCATCCTCCAGTTCTGTTCAGAATCCATTCACGATAATGGCGAAATGCGGAAGGGATCGGATATCTGCCGCGTATTTCGTCTGTTCCGGCGAGGATGATATCGTCCTCACCGCCGTTCGAATCATATCGTATTTTGGCAAACTCGTCCACACGAACAGCATACCCGACCATGTCCCACTCGACATGGGTGAAAATATGCCTCGCCGCACCCGCGTCCTCAATCCGGATCGGAGAAAATCCAAGCCCCCGCACATACTCAAGGGCCTCCCTGTCCGTCAGATGACCCTCCGCCATCGGGAACCCGAACAAGCCGGCGAGCAGACCCTTTGGCGGCCTGCGGCGAAGCGCGATGCGATCCGCATCCTGCAGCAGGAAAACCGTGTACTGCTGGATTTTCCGTGGCTTTTTAACTGGCATCTTCGGAAGATCCGTCTCTCTCCCCGGCAGCTGCAGATGTGCCATGCAGCATGCGCTCCACGGACAGGCACCGCAGACCGGTGCACCGTTTGGGAGGCAGACAGTGGCGCCGAGATCCATCAGCGCCTGATTGAGTGTACCGTAGAGATTGCTGCTCTGCCCAGAGACTGTACCATCCCCGGCTGAAATTCGCGCTGTCTCCTGCCGTATTTTTCCCGCCGCTGTAAACAACCCGCGGTAGAATTCCTCCGCGGTCTCCCTTGCGGCGCGCTGGCTGATCTCCTCCTCATAGCGGGTCACTCTTGCAAATACACGCATCAGATTGCCGTCCAGGGCCGGCTCCGGCTCACCGCAGGCGATCGACGCGATCGCCGCAGCCGTGTAGGCACCGATTCCGGGAAGCTTCCGAAGAGCGGACGCCGTCTCCGGCATTCTGCCCTGATACTCACTGCAGACAACCTTTGCCGCCTTCTGCAGATTGCGGGCGCGGGAATAATAGCCAAGCCCCTCCCAGAGCTTCATCACCTGATCTTCCGGCGCGGCGGCCAGCGAGGAAATATCCGGCAGAGCAGACAGAAACCGCGCATAATACTCCTTCACGGCCTCTACCCTCGTCTGCTGCAGCATGATTTCAGAGAGCCATACATGATACGGCGTCGGATCCTCCCGCCAGGGAAGAATCCGGCGGTTCTCATGATACCAGGTCAGAAGACGCCGGATCATCCGGCGTTTCTTCTCCTCCGTCTCCGCAGAAAGGACCACTGACTCCTCCGCGCGGTTCTCCCCTGATATGCCGCGGTCCTTTTTCTCTCCATCCACGGAGGTCACCCTGCACTCTGTACCGCTGATTGCCCTGCTATTCCTTTCAGTTGTCATGGAACCGGCTCCGGCTCTGCTCATAATGATCGATCGTCAGAAGGCAGTCCCTCAGCTCCTGCCAGCGCTCCTGCACATCGCCCTCGTCAATCTCCACACCCGAGGCCATCGCACACACATCAATCATGTCGTTTGTCACCCGCGGGCGGAGCGCCGAGAGAATGTTGAGCCGCTCCTCGTTGGAGTCCGCATCAAGATACTGCTCCACAAGCGGGTCTAAATGCAGCGTTTCTTCCTCCGCGCCCCCTGCAGGCTCAGATTCCTTCGCCAACTCCGCATCATCCCCGCGGCCACCTTCTCTCACCGGCCGCGCAGTATCGCTGTGCTCCACTTCTGCCGGCATATCCCCGACACGATCCACCCGCTCGAAACGCCGCCGCTGCAGCGCGTTCGGATATTTTGCCGGATCCAGCTCCTCCGTGAAATTCTGCAGCGTTCTCGCCCAGATACCGAACTCCCCGTACAGCGCCTGATAAATCACCAGCGGCTCGCCCGACTCCGTGTCCCTTGCCATCGTCACAACCTGATAATAATTTCCCTTGAAATGCCGGTAAATCTCCTGCGGCGCCGGCACCCTGACCTTCTCATCCATCCTGACACTGCCTTTCTCCATTACCAACCTCGCTCATCCGGTACGCTAAAACCCGGCTCCCGTGATCAGCATCTCCACTGCCACCCGGTCCTCTATCCGCCCGCTTTTGTATAGAGCATCAGCGCGGATGCAACTGGCATAGGCATCCCGGATTTCCCTTGCGCTGGCGTACCGGCGGCAGGCAGCCGCGTATTTGGAATAAAACCACGTCGTCATCCCCAGCCTCGCAGCCGCTTCCGCATCCGATATGCTCTGACCGAAATCTTTCACCTGCATCATTGTTTTGTATTGCCGCTCCATGAGGGCAAGAATGACCTGCGGCGGTGTCTGCAGCCGAAGCAGATCGGCATAAATCCGGAGTGCGCGGTCTGTCCGCTTCTCCGCAATGGCCTCGATCATATCGAAGACGTGGTCCTGCGCAACCGGCGTGCAGACATCCTGTATGTCCTGCGGCCTGATCTCAGCCCGGTCCCCGGTATAAGCGCAGAGCTTCTCCACCTCCGACCGGATATGGAGCATATCCTCGCCCGTGTAAGAAAGGAGCATGGCGAGAACACCCGACCCGATTGTCTTGCCGGCCTGTCGGAACAGGTTCACAATCCACTTCGCGATCATATCCTGCGGAATGTCCTCGCATCTCAGAATGGTGCAGTCCTGGCGGTTCTTCGTGAGCGCCCTGTAGAGCTTTCTGGTCCTGTCAACTGCGGGTTCAGACAAAATAAAATACGTCGTATCCGGCTGGCTCCCGAAGTACTCCGCCAGCGCTTCCGACTCCGTCGACGGCATCTGGCGGCTGTTCCATAGGCCTGTGTCCTCCAGGATGATCACCCGCCGTTCCGCAAAGAACGGCAGGGTATCCGCCGCGTCAATCACCTGCTTTGCGGTAAAATCCGAACCGGTGAAGACCGCAAGGTTCATGGAGTCCGCGCCGCCGTCCTTCCCCATCCCCATGCTGAATCCGCTCTCGCTCTTCATCAGCGTGTCCCGGATCTGATTTCGATAGAAATTCCGCAGATAGGCCTGATCGCCGTAGAGCAGATAGAAGTGAGTGAAAGCTCCAGCTTTCAGCCCGGCGTTCAGCACTTTCAATCCTTCCCCGAAGGAAGGCTCATCCTTTCTCTTTTTCCCGGTATTGTTCCGAGCAGCCATTCTTCTCCCCGACAGTTATGCACTTCTCAGAATAGAGCAAGTGCGTCCATCTGAAATTTATTCTTCTCCCCGGCAGATTACAGATATCCACATCTGGAGCATGCACCCGAATACCCGTCTGGGATGCGTGCTCCGCGCCAGGTTTACGCCTTCCGCCTGTCCTCTTTCAGGATCGTCCCTCCCGGGATTCGCAGAACACCCCGGCCAGGAGAATCGGCCGCGCCTTTCCACCCGGCTGAGCCTTGCACAGTGCGCGGACCGATGCCGCTTCCACATCAAGGCTCCTCTCCCCGTCCGCATTGTGTATCCGGAACCGGTCAGGGCCGAGGCGCGTCACACAGACCGTATGCACCATGGCGCGAATATCGTCCTCATCATTATACAGGTTCATCAGGAAACTGTCATAGGTCCGGAGCAGGCTGTCAAAATCTGTCTCGCGCCGCCTCCAGCCCGTGACGGGCATCACCGTTAATCCTCTTCTCCGCAGCATCCGGAGAAGAGCCAGTGTAGAGGTTCCCCACCTCCCGCGCAGCACGCTTCCGTCCATCTCCGCCTCATGGATCAGCGCGGTAAGACTTTCCGGTCTTTCCCAGTAAAGAAGCAGATTGTATACTGCGAGAATGCCGCATCCGGCCTCTGCCATATTTGTGGCGCCGTAAGGAATCCCGTAAAGGCTATGCTGCGATTCCAGAAACTCCACGCAGGGCGGCCGCACGGGCATTCCTCCTCCGCTGCCGTTGCTGCACCGGCGCTGCAGTTCAGACTCCCCGCCTCCGCTGCCATTGCCGCGTCGGCACTGTGGATCAGCCATCCTGCCCACGCTGCCATTGCTGCGCTTGCGCCGCAGAACAGACTCCCCGCCTCCGCTGTCATGCCTGATCCGGTGCGACGCAAGCAGATCATATCCTCTCAGGAAAACATCGTCTCCCACATAATGAGGAAGAAACCCGCACCAGAACAGCTGCGCGGCTTTCCAGAAATTCCCGGTTCTGTGAAATTCTCCGCCCTCGTCAGCATCCATGCGATGCTGCCCCTTCCCCTGTCGTCACAGCTGGCTCGACCACAACATGGATCCTGTCGCCGTCCCCCTTGCGGAGCCGCTCCCGGATCGCCTTCAGAACGCCGATGATATAGCACACCGATCCATCCTCATTTTTCAGTCCCATGTTGACAATACTGCCGTCATAGGGAATCCCGTCAAAACTCGCATGAACCTTTACGCGGCCCTTCCCGAATTCCTTCCGGATATCCCAGGGAAATACCACATAGGCTCCGCCCCTGTCCTTCAGCTCATGCAGCTCTGTGTCATATTCGTATCGATCCATGTTTTCCTCTTTTTTCCGTCACAGCCTTCAGATGGTGTCTGCTCCCTGACGATTCCGACATCCCGGCAAAATACGCTCCGTCCTTCTCAGTATATTGCGGCAAAACATTCTCATTAGCAAGTCTTCCCATACGCTGGAAGCAAGCACTGTCAGGTATATACAGCATCTATCTGAAAGCGACAAAACGACGCCGGTTAAGATCAGTTTCCCAGAAACGTCCTCACCCGGACGCTTCTGCCATCCGTGTAGAAGGCAATCTCCCCGGTGTACCTCGTATCCAGTATTTCAGCTCCGGCGTCCCGGATGCGGCTTAGCGTCTCTGCCGCGGGATGACCGTACCGGTTTTTCCGGCCACAGGAAATCACACTAAACTGTGGACGAAGGTGCCTCAGCCACGCAGCGGAAGTAGCATACCTGCTCCCGTGATGGCCCGCCTTGAGCACTGTGACGCTGCTCTCCGGAAGCCCATTCTGCTGAAGATACCGCAGACACTTCTCCTCCCCATCCTCCTCCAGATCGCCGGTCAGCATCGCGGAGAAACGATCGTAGGTCACAAACAGCGAGATCGAATCCTGATTGATGTCATCCGGGTGAAGGTGCTCCGGCGAGGGATGGACGCAGGTGATCGTAAGCTGCGGCCTGCTTCGGTTCTGCCTGCTCCGATTCTGCCTGCTTTGATCCTGTCTGCTTTGATTTTGCCTGATCCCATTTTCCCTTCTTCCCGGCTGTATCACACTGCCCTCACGCAGATAGATCACAGGGATATGCCTTGCCCTGCAGAGTTCCAGAATCCGCCGCTCATTCTCCCCGCGCCTTTCCTCCGGCGTTTCTCCAAAATCCGCCATTCCGACCATGCGGATGTCGTATCCTTTCTCCAGCAGCCAGATCAGTCCATTCGCGTGGTCCGAATCGTCATGCGTCAGCACGGCGAGATCCAGATGACCGGCTCCCTCCTCCAGCAGAAATGGTTCGAGCTGGTACTGTCCCAGCGAAGCCTTACTGGAACTCCCACCGTCAATCAGAATTGACGTGCCGTCTGCCTGAAGATATATACCGTCTCCCTGCCCTACGTCCAGAAAGTGCAGCTCCAGTCCTCTGTGATTCCGCCAGCACAGGACAAGCACGGCTGCCGCAAGAAACAATCCCTTGCCCATCTCCAGTACTGCCTTCCGCCGATTTCTCCAGGAAACCGTCCGCCTGATCTTCTCCTCATCACTCTCCGGTTCCTCCAATCTGTCCACCCGCAGCGCAAATATCGTCGCCCCGGCAAGCAGACCATAAAACAAAATAATCTCCCACGGGTACGGCCTTCCCAGGATCAGGCGATGTCCTGGCAGTCCTGCTGTCAGCTCACAGGCAGCACGGTAAAAATACAGGAGCACATGGCATGGTATGCCGGCCGCTCTGCCGGCAGCAGGCCACAGCCCTCCTGCAGCGGTGACGACAATGCCCGCCGTCATGACGACCGACATCAGCGGAATGACGGCGAGATTCAGAAGAAGCGAATAGAGCGGAAATGTTCCATAGAACCACAGATAGACCGGCATCGTCCAGACAGGAATGGCCAGAGCCTTCAGAAATGGGGAGCGGAACAACGGCATCAGAATACCGATGCCAAGCACCGCGCCAAACGAGAAGAGAAATCCGCTGTTCCATAAATACAGCGGCTGATCGATCAGAAGCAGAATTGCCGCGAGTGCAGCTGCGGTCAGAAGATCGTAGGTGCGGCGCAATAATTTTGCGCCGAGATGCACCAGAAACATACAGATGGCCCGCACGCCGGATCCCCGGATCCCTGTCATGCCGCCGTAGAGCAGCATGAACGCCGCGGCAAGCGCACACGCCGGCAGCAGCGGCATGCGCAGACGCCGCAGCACCCGGAAGAATCCCATGCCGAGCAGTGTGACATGAAGCCCTGAAATCGCAAGAATATGTATGATTCCACTCTCCCGGTACAATGCCTTCAGCTCCGCGGAGAGGAAGCCCTTCTCCCCCAGGAGCATGGCCTTGAGCACCGCTGCATCTTCCGTGGCGAGACAGGCGTCCAGAACCGCGGCCAGCCGCCGTTTTGTCCGGTGCAGGGCGTTTTGAAGCGGATGTCTGCTGCCGGAAATGCGATGGACCGTTCCATGGTTCAGTCTGAAATTGAGCTTGAGCGTCTGATAGTAGAGCCGACTGTCAAACTCCCCCGGATTCGTGGCTTCCTGAAATGAGCGCAGGGTCCCGGACACCTCGGCCAGTGCGCCGACAGGAATCCGGTCATCGTCGCGGTACAGCGCCGCCGGATCCGTATCGAGACTGAGCAGAACGCCATCCGGAATGGACGGCCTGCTGTCCGACGGGCTAAAGTCCGGTGTTCTGCCGTATGTCGGACTGCTGTCTGCCGGTTTGCCGTCTGCCTGTCTGCCATTTGTCGGCCTGCTGTCTGTCGGACTGACGCCCTCCGATTCCCGGATCTGGCCGGTTTCCGTTCTGGTTTCTGTTTCAGAACCCCTGACCTCATCCGCCCACTGCACCTGCCGGAGGCTCACAAGCAGTGTCACACTTCCGTCTGCCGCCGTATGAAATTCCTTGCCGGAAACCATGCCGGTCACCCGGACCTTACTGCCGTCCAGACTTTCATAGGACGGCTGAGCCGGAGGATCAGCCAGAAGAAGGAGAAAGATAGCCGCCGCGAAGATCAGCGCCAACACGCAGAATGGTCTTCTCATAGGCGAAATTTAGATGTGTGGAAGCACTCTTTCGGAGTTCCTCCGCAGACGCCGCGCGCA
>Ga0256404_1004004_pt1 | contig 28680 bp, 25 predicted proteins | sample RumenRJG_01DNA_FD_185990 | JGI IMG/M metagenome (GOLD analysis project Ga0256404, IMG submission 185990) | Bovine rumen microbial communities from Lethbridge, Alberta, Canada - RJG_01 | ecosystem: Host-associated > Mammals > Digestive system > Stomach > Rumen | place: Canada: Alberta | collected...
CTGCTTTTGCAAGGAGCATTTCCTCTGATAAGCGTGCACGTCTGCTTGGGGGTATCGGCTACTATGCGTGTCAGCCCGCCCGATGGCGATGCGCCCATGCCCTCCTGGTTGTCGAGGGCATGGGCTGTTTCCCGGTGCTAGAGCGACTGCTCCTTGCGGACGTGGGCGAGGTAGGCGCCTATCGCCGCCATCGCCATGCCGGCTGCCGCCGCCCATGATGCGGATGCGAGGTCGGTGGCATCCCCCGTGTGCGGGAGGGCGTAGACCTCGACCGTCTGGTTGGCGTCTGCGATGTCGGCATGGGCCGCCACGAGCGTGTCTTTGTCGTAGAGGCGGCAGGCCTAGCAAGAGGAATGCTCATGCCGATGCCGTTATAGCGCTTTATAGAGGCGGGATGCATGTCTCGGATATCGCGATACACGAGGGAATCAGCCGGACGACGGTGTACAAGATCATCGGCGAGCAAGAAGAACGATAAGGCTACCGCTAAACAGCCTCTCTAGCTGCGGAAACGCGCTGAGTGACGTTCTGAAGGCATAAATATTCTAATACGGGGCATTAGTCGTAGACAACACCATAATTGAGTTGTTGAGGCACTCAGCATTGTGCTGATTCGCCGTGTTGAATAACGTATTCCCTCTGCGAACAATGCAGCTCATCGAATAAGTAGATACTTTACAAGCTCCGACTTCAGTCAGGATGGATCAGGCCGTAATAGCTTGTATGCAGAAACAATGGCTCGGGAAGCGTCGGCAGAATACCCTTTCTGCCGCGATAACTACAGGATGGGTGTTGAGTAGAATTGAGTTGGACTGATTGCTGCATGCTTGTTTGCTGAAGATAAGCGGCTATGTTATTTGCAATGGAGGAGTAAATGGGCGCTTTGGTTAAAGTGGAATACATCTCCCTTCCCGTTCATAAGAAGGGAGATAAAACTATCACGGTTCCCGACGGCGTGGTAAGCTTCCCCGTACTCATTAAAGCCATAACTGGCATCAATGCTCATCAGAACCCGTTCTATAGCGATACTTGGACTGTTAAGGGGCAGAACGGCTCTGAAGCTATGGATCCTACCTTCGAGCTGACAAAAATGTCCATCTCTGGCTCTCAGATTGTGCTCGAGAAGTTTCGAAAAAACACCCTCAAGGAGCTCGTCGTCGATGCCAAAAAACTCACTATCAGAGAGGACGCATTCAATGAATGTGAGTCTCTCGAGAAGGTCTTGCTATCCGCCGGTTCGGCGTGCATCGAAGACTTCGCTTTTTGGGGCTGCCACAAGCTTTCGACGTTGACTCTTCCCGAAGGCCTGACGAGCATCGGCAATAATGCTTTTCGTCATTGCTCCGAGCTCGGTCATGTGTCCTTCCCGGCTGGCCTTAGAGAGATTGGAAAGGAAGCATTCGCAAGCTGTAAGCTGACCGCAGCTATATTGCCTGATACGGTCGTGTCCATCGGGGCGAATGCGTTCTCGCTTTGCAAGCACCTTCAGTATGCAAGCATGCCATCGGACGCGAAACTGGGAAAGGTGTTCAAGGTTCGCGGTTACTCAAGCTCCTTCCCCTTCTCGGATTGCGATGATAAAACGCTGATCTTCATTACCGACCAAGGAGGTTCGGAGGGACTGAGCCCCGATAGTCTCTTCCACGGGTACGTGACGACTCCGAAGACGGAATCTGGGGTTCGGATACTGTGCCAGTCAAAGGCGGTTGATCCCACCCTCCGCAAAAAGGCGGCGGAAATCGTTCGGAATGCCCCAATTGCTGGGAAAACTACCGAGCGTTCGGGTATTACAAACGATGCAGAGTCTCTGAGAAAATACCTGAAGCTCGTCTCAGATGCTGAGACATCCGTTCTCCAACTCTCCGAACTATATGCGCATGCTGCATCCGTGAGTGAACTCATCGAGGCAGCGATGGAGCGTAGGATCGGGTTCGACGACTACACAAGAGAAGAGCTGGAGGAGGAGCAGCGTGCCAAGGTGGCTGAGCAGAGAAAAGAGTACAACAGTAGGAGAAGGAGCATCCTCGACGGAGAGCTGTTGACAATTAACGACACTGGAAAAAAGCCTATCAAGCCAGAAGCCGAACCTGAGCCCAAAAAACCCGAGCCTCCTAGGTTAGAGAAACCCGGGCTGTTTAATCGGAAGAAGGTCGAGGCTCGAAACGCAGAATTAGAGGCTCAGTATCGAGATGCCATCTCCAAATATGAGGAGATGCATTCTCAATGGAGGGAGACTGTAGCGAACGCGAATACGAAGTTCGCTGAGGACCTTGCAACCTGGCAAGAGAACAGGGATAAGGTGATTAAGAGGCAGCTTGACGAGCTGGGCCCCTTCAAGCCGCGGGACTGCGAATCGTTGGAGAACTACAGAAGCGATATCCTGATAAGTCTCGAGGGAGCGGTTACTGCATATGACGCCATGTGCGGGGAGCTTGAGAAGCAATTATCGGTTGCGGGAGGCATGCTGAAACTTGCCTACTCCGCAGACGTCATCTTCCCCAAATACCGCACTATTGAGGCAGTAACCACGATGTATGAGTACCTCGAGACGGGGCGCTGCTCGACGCTCCAGGGGCCAAACGGCGCCTACAACCTCTATGAATCGGAGGTCCGATCGAACGCCATCATTTCAAAGCTGGACATCGTCTCCGGTAAACTCGATGCAATTTCCCGCCAACTGAGCGCAATCCAGTCAAACCAGTACACCCTCTTCAAGGCCGTGGAAGGTATCGGGATGAGGCTCGACTCCATGTCTGCAACGCTCGGATCGATACTCGAAGAGACAAAGGCAACTAGGTCCGCAACACAAGATCTGTCCTCTAAGGCCATCGAGCTCGTGAGAAACTCCGCGGAGATTGCCTACTGGACAAGGAGGAACGCCGAGCTCACGGATTCGCTGGGGTATCTCATCGCCTTTACAGCTGTATAGCGAATTACTGCTTCGAGAGCTTTCGTAATAATGACCCGCTGGAAGAGAAGCTCCCAGCGGGTCGTATTGTTACGCTTCTGCATATCGCCCAGTGCCTCCGTATAGGAGGGGGTGCGCAGGAGGCACCCTGTTACGCCATGTCTTCTTTGCGACGTATTCTGAGGAAGAAGCCGATTGCTGAGATATTTGCCCCGGCAACTCCTAATAGAACGACGTTTCTGAGATCGGTGGCATCTCCTGTGTGCGGGAGGGCGTAGATCTCTATTGTCTGGTCTGCGTCGGCGATGTCGGCGTGTGCCGCCACGAGCCTCTCGCTGTCGTAGAGGCGCTCGAACACGACGACGCTCTTGCCGGCGAGCGCGGAGGCGTCGAACGTGAATATCATCTCGACCGTGCCGTTCCCGGCGCTCGGGGTGAAGGAGGTCTCCGCCGTCACGGCCCTGCCGTCGATCTTGAGCTCGCCGCCGTCGGTGCCGTCGGCGTTCTTGATGTGAAGCACGCCCTTCATCGTGTAGGTCTTGCCGGGCACGAGGTTGGTGTAGCTCACGGTATCCACGATGGTGGCGGGGTTGCCGGCAAGTACGCGATTGGTGCCGTTGTCGCCTGTAGCCTTCGTGTGGATCTCGGGGAACTCGACCGTCTGCTTGACATCGTCGATGTCGGCGTGGACCGCCACGGTGCGGCCATCGGCCTCGACGGTCTCGAACGCGACCACGGTCTTGCCCTTGAGCACGGAGGCGTCGGCGATCTCGAACATGACGTCGACGGTGCCGTCGGCCGCCTCGGGCACGAGCTCTGCGGTGGCGGTGATGCCTAGGCTCTCGCCCGTGGCCTTGTCGTAGAGCTCGCCGGTCACGGTGTAGGCGCGTCCCGGCACCAGGTTCTCGTAGGCGACGGTGTCGACGAGGACGATCGGGCCCTCGGAGACGACCTCCTTGGAGCCCTCCTCGTCGGCAAGAGTCGTGCCGATCTTCGGGATCGTGACCGTCTGGTCCTCATCGTCGATGTCGGCGTGGACGATGACATCGCGGCCGTCGCGGGTCACGGTCTCGAAGGCGACGAGGGTATGGCCTGCCATCTCGATGCCGTCGAACGTGAACTCGACCGTCACGGTGCCGGAGGATGCTTCGGGCGTGAAGCTCGCTCCAGCCGTGATGCCGGTGGACTCGCCGGTCTCCTTGTCCATCAGCTCGCCTCGGACCGAGTAGGTCTTGCCGATGATGAGGCCCTTGTACTCGATCGTATCGGTGAGGGTCAGGCTCTCGGTGGCGAGCACCTCGTGGTTGCCGTCTGCATCGGTGAGGGTGGTGCCGCCGGAGGGGAAGTTCACCGTCTGGCCCGCATCTTCGATATCGGCGTGGACGGCGACCTCGCGGCCCTCGCGGACAAGCGTCTCGAAGCAGACCGTGACCTTGCCCTCGACGTCCGCATACGGAACCTCGAAGATGACGTCGACGGTGCCGTCGGCTGCCTCGGGGACGAACTCTGTCTCGGCGGTGGCGATGACGCCCCCGGTGTCCTTGTCGATGAGCTCGGCCTGCATCGTGTAGGCCTCGCCGGGACGGAGCGCCTTGTACTCGACGGTGTCGGTCAAGGTTACGGTCTCGTCGGCCACGACGGACTCGTGCTCGCCCTGCGCGTCGACCATGGTGGTCGAGATCTCGGGGAAGTTGACCGTCTGGTTCTGGTCGTCGATGTCGGCATGAACCGCCCAGGTCTTGCCATCTCGCTCGACGGTCTCGAAGGCCACCACGGTCTTGCCCGCGACCTCGACGCCCTTGAACGTGAAGGTCACCTCGACCTCGCCGTCCTTCTCGGCAGGCGTGAAGGTGGTGGACGCCGTGATGCCGGTGGACTTGCCGGTTGCCTTGTCCATGAGCTCGCCCGTGGCGGTGTGCTCGACGCCGGGCTCGAGGTTGGTGTAGGCGACGGTATCGATGAGGGTGATGTCCTCGGTGACGAGGACCTCCTGGTCGCCCGCGCCATCGGCAAGCGTGGTGCCGAGGTCGGGGACGTAGACCGTCTGGTCGACGTCGTTTATGTCCTTGTGGACGACGATGAACTCGTCGTCGCCCTTCATGTGGAGCTCCTCGAAGCAGACGATGGTCTTGCCGCGCGCGGTGGCCGCATCGAGCGTGTAGGCCATGTCCTCGGTGCCTACCCTGCGCTCGGGTGTGAACTCGTCGCCGGTCGCGGTGATGCCCAGGCTCTCTCCCGTCTCCTTGTCCATGAGCTCTCCGGTGAACCAGTAGGTGTCGCCCGGCTCGACGCCCGAGTAGGCGATGGTGTCGATGAGGGTGATGGGGCCCATGGCGGAGACGTAGTGGCCGCCACGGCGCTCGATGAGCGTCGTCGCGATCTCGACGGGTCGGTTGACCTTCGCTCCGAGATCCTGCACGATGTTCGCGGTGCTGTCGTCGACGGTGAACGAGAAGTCGCCGACGAGGATCATGTCCTGGTTCACGCCCTCGGTGCGCAGCTCATGGACGGTATAGGAGTCGTACGGGAACGCGCCGAGGTCGTTGTCGACCGTCGTGCCCTGCGGCATCCAGGCCTGCGCCTTGTCGGCGGGGCGTGACGAGTCGAAGACGCCGTTCGCGTCGGTCTTCACATCGACGTACTCGCCTGCGGAGTTCGTGATGCGAAAGGTGACGTCTGCCATGGGGTTGCCGTCGGAGTCGAGCTTCACCCAGCGCACATCGCCGCGCTTGACCTGCTCGTCGACGATGACATCGTTGAGCTCGGTGACGCTTGTGGCGGTGTCATCGATGGTGATGACCTGCGTGTGGATGGAGGACGATGCGGTGTAGCCGGCCGGGGCCTTGGTCTCCTGGACGGTGATGGTGCCGACGGGTATCCCCGCGGTGCTCCCGAACATGTACAGCGGGTCGCTGCCAGAGACGAGGAACTCCTGCCTGAGGCGCGTGTATCCGTCGGAGTTGGTCCTGACAATCCAGGTGCGGGTTGGCGAGCCTGCGGTGTCGCCGTCGACGTTGTCGTAGTACTTGATCGTGAACTCCGCGCCCTCCAGGGTGCCCTTGCCGAGCGGGCTCTCCTGCCCCGTATCCCTATCGCGCTTCCTCACGCGGAAGACCGCAGGGTCATTGCCCGGAACCTCGGTCGAGCTCACGTTCGCGGTCTTGCCGGCCTCGACGGTGACCTGATGCGTGCTCTGGTCGATGTAGAAACCGGGGGACGGGGAGATCTCCTTGACCCAGTAGGTGCCTGCGGCGAGCTCGACCGTGTTCGTGCTGCCGCCCGCATCGGTGGTGAGCGTGGCCACCTGGGCGGTGCAGGCGCTGTCGCTGTAGACGCCGTAGGCGGCGCCCGCGAGGCTGTAGCAGCCGGGCAGCGACTCGGTGAGCGTCGGGTTCGATGAGGCCTTCCTGAGCGTCAGCTTGCCCGCGCGGTCGCCGAGCATGACCATGTGCTGGTAGATGAGACCGTCTGCGTCATGGCCGCGGCCCGAGTTGAGGTAGATCTTGGCGAAGTCCTTCTCGGGGCCCGCTGCTCCTCCAGAGGCCCAGGCGTTCGCCGCGTCGAGGAGCTGCTGCGCGGCCCGCGACGCATCGGGGTAGTTGACCGCGAGGCCGGGGACGCGGTTGTACCAGTTGTCGTTCGAGAAGATGTTGCTGCCGTCCTGAGCCGTCCAGTCGAGGATGCTGCGGGCCTTGTCCGCCACGACTGCCCAGACGGCCGCCTGCGTCGCGACGATCGACTTCTCCCTGTCGAGGCCGCCGACGCTCGTGACGTAGTCCCCGTCCCAGCCGTGGTAGAGGACGTAGTCGAGCGCGGGAATGCCGAGCTGCGATGCCGTCCCGTAGTAGGTGAAGGTGTCGCCGACCGATGGGCTGGCGAGGAAGGAGGAGATGCAGTAGGCCACGTTGCCGTCCATCTCCCAGTACTCCTTGGTGGCGATGCCGTCGTAGAGGCCCGTATCGCCGACGTAGGTGATGGTGCCGGTCTGCGCGGCAGCGGCGAGCATGGGCGCGCCATAGGCCATCATGAAATACTGGCGCTGGACGTCGGTCGCCTCGATGCCGTCGAGGTAGTCCTCGATGATGCCCATCTGCTCGTTGTAGGCGGGGAGGTCGACCATGGGGGCTGCATCCAGATCGCCCTCGCCTGCGGGGACGTCGACCGCCTCCTCTCCGGCCGGAGCGACGGGGTCTTCTGCGGTCGCTTCCGGGGCAGGGCCGTCGTCGGTCCCCTCGGCGACGGGGCTTTCCGGGACGGTGTCCGAGGCGGCCTCGGGGGCATCGATCGTGACGATGACCTCGACCGACACCTTGGCGAGGTCGATGTCGACGGGCACGTCGATACGGCCCCTGTCGGCCGACATCTCGACCTTGTCAGCGATGTCCGCGTCCTCGAGCTCCATCTTGACCTCGATGGAGAAGCCCCTTCCCTCCTCGATGCCGAAATCGGTCTTGAGCTCGATGCGGTTCATCGGGTCGCCGGCGATAGCTGCGGCGGGCTCGACCGTCACTGTCTCGTCCTCGCCCTCGACGATCCTGTACTCGACGTTGACGGTCGCGGGGACCTCAGGCAGCGCGTCCTCGTCGGGTTCGGCCGGCGGGGCATTGGCATCCGCCGGGTCGGCCTCGCCCTCGATCGCGGGCGCCTCGGGCTCCTCGACAACATCCTCGGACACCTCGATGACCTCGGGCTCCGCCGCAAGTTCGTCGACGATGGCGACGGGAGCCTCCGTCGACTCGTCGACGAGCTCGACAACCGCCTCGGGCTCCCCGGCCTCCTCCGCATACGCGATGGCGGGGGAGAGCCCCGTGAGAAGGTTGCTCAGGACGAGGATCGCCGTGAGGGCGAGAGACCCCGCCTTCTTCGCAGGGCCGTTGCCCCAATGGGGCAGATAGAAGGGCCTATACGTCTGTCTTCGCGTTCGCATGTGTCTTTCCTTTCTCTTCGCTGAACGCACGGCTTTGCCGTAGCCGGAGCATGGAGAAGGGAGGCCTCATGCGATGGTGCACATCATGCTGCCTGTCACTTGCCATTGGTGGGTCTCGATTCTGCGTGCTCTCTCGTACGGGTCGGAGCCGCGGGCCCCTTGCGGGGTGTTGGAAGCACGGCTCCTCTATTCGCTGACCGCCTGAAGCGGAGATGCGACATGTGGTGGATAGCGTGGATTCCTATATCTGGCCGGATCCTCCGCACGTGGGACACGTCCCGTAGGTGGTCTCGGTGTGGGTCACGGCCGGGTGATGGACGGTCTCGTAGACCGCGTCGTGGTGGACGGTGTGGCCCACCTCGTCATGATGGACGGTGGTGTAATGGGGTTCGGAGCGGTATGAGAGGTCGAAGTGGTCGTCGTTGAAGAGGTACTCGTCGAGCTCATCGTCCGAGTAGCAGACATGGCCGTCCGAGACCAGGTAGTACCAGTAGTCGATCACCTGCTCGTCCCATGCCGCCTGATCGACGACCCATTCGTCCCATGCGCCGCTCACGAGCACCTGCTCGTCCCATGCCGCGCTGTCGGTCACGGTCCTGGAGCCGGTCGCCGCGGTGCCCGTGCCTCCGCATGTGGAGCAGGTTCGTTTGGCGGGGGTGGTAGGACGGCTGCCGGAGGAAGAACCGCTCGGACTCGACGATCCGGAGCTGCTTCCGGACGAGCGCGAGCTGGAGGATCCGCCGCTCGAAGACGGGCTGCCGCCGCTGCTTGATGAGCTCGAGCTTCCCGTGCCCGAACCCGAGCTGCTCACGCTCTGCATATCCTTTGAATCTGCATCCTCGGACTCGACCTGCTCCTTCGCCTCGGCCTCCTTCTTCTCGTCGGCCGATTCGACCCCATCGTCCTTGGCCTGCGCGGTCGCGTCGGCCTGATCGCCGTCCTTGCCAGCGCCAGCCGTGGCCACGGTTGGCACACTCTCGCGTTTGGCCTCTCCGACGGCGCTCGCCGAGGGGCATGCGCGGAGCAGGAGGATGATGAGGATCACGCTTATGACGGCCATGATGGACGTGATGCCCATCATCTTCTTCCCACCCTTCATCGCGCATCATCCTCGAACCGGAAGGTCGGGCGGAAGCCCTCCTCCGCATCGAGCCTCGCCCAGGCGTCGAAGGCCCTGCCGCTCCTCCCCTTGAGGCCGCGGAGGAGCACCTCCTCGCCGGCTGCGAGCTTCAGGATCTCCGCCATCGAGAGGTCGACCCCGTTGATCGTCTTCTGAACGCGGAAGGAGCACGTCCCGTCGTTCACCCAGGAGCCGTCCGCCTGGTGGGTGTGGTTGTTCTCGCAGCGCACCGTGCGGTCGCCCTCGAGGAGCCTCGCCCCGCAGGCCGGGCACGTGCCCACGACCCTACGGACGGGGTAGAGCGCGTAGTTGCGGTCGGGGTCGAGGAACACGGTCATCCCGTATGCCTCGCCGCCCTGCGTCCTGCACTCGAGCCTTACCTCCTCGCCGCCGATGAGGCGCTCGAGAACGCGGTCGGTGATGGCGGATCCCCTGAAGGTCTTCCAGAGCCTCCAGTTGCAGGCGCCCTCCTCGGGCACCTCTCCCTTCCAGCTGGCGTGCGCCGCGTTCTCGCAGACGTAGAGCCTGCCCGAGTCCTCGATGCGCCCGCCGCAGCGCGGGCACGTCCCGACGTATCTCTTCTCATCCATATCCGACCCCTTTCCGAAGGCTTGCTACCCGAAGAGCGATTGGGCCCATGCGCCTGACTTGGTGAGGGCCCATATGTAGAGCACGTTCATGACGAGCGATGCGGTGATCCAGTTCATGTAGAGGCCGCCCTCCTCGGCGAGGTGGTTCGAGGAGACGATCAGGATGTTCAGGATGGTGGGGTAGGCGGCGATGATGAAGAACATCATGACGCCCGCGAGCGAGAGCGACACGAAGCTCTTCAGGAACCCCACGGCGAACTGGCGGGTCTGCTCCATTCCCATGAGCGAGAGCGGGATGGGGGAGAGGAAGACCATCGCGTAGACCTGCAGGACCCTCGCCATGACGACGAGCTGGGTTATGGCGCCCGCCACCGTCGAGAGCAGGCTCGTGATGAGGGCCGCCAGCGCGATGCCGATGACCTCGCCGACGCCGACGCTGCCGTACGCGAGCTCCGGCGTCACCATCTCCTCGACGCTCCCCGCGGACAGCTGCGAGCTGAACGAGTTGACGATGCCCGCTGCGATGTCGAAGATCGCCTCGCAGAGGTCGGTGGAGATGTTGATGAGCCAGACGCAGACGGCGAAGTAGACCGCGAGGGTGAGCACCTCGCGCACGACGGGTAGCTGCGCGTTCGCATCGTACTTGCGCGAGATCTCGAAGAGCTGCACGAGCACGACGAGGCAGAGGATCGAGAGCGCGATCGGGCGCACGACGACGTGGGAGGCTGCCGTGACCTGGCCGTAGAACACGCCCCCGTCGCCGAGCGCGTTGCGCAGCGTGTCCATGAGCCCCGAGGTCGAGGCTATCTGCCTGGTATGCTCTGCGATGCTCGCGAACTGGGCGTTGGCGGTGTCCACGAGGAACTTCGCGATGAAGGACTCGGCCTGCTCCTGCACCGTCGCAGCATGCGCGGCGGTGGGGGCGAGGGCGAGGAGGCACGCGCAGGCGAGCGCGATTCCGCGCGCCCTTCCCATGGTCTTGCGCCGTCTCATCTCATGCCCTCCCTATCTCTATCGCCCCGCCGTCCAGGTCGCAGACGGCCTCCACATGGGTGGACGAGGCGTTGTCGAGGGCGAACTCGATCGCGAGCGTGCCCTCCGCGTAATCGATCTCCACGGCATCCAGCCATGCGGCCTCGGATGCGGTCGGATAGCGCTTGGCGCAGTACTCGGTGAGGGCGCCGACGAGCGCGTCGCGGTCGATCCCGTAGGATGCGCACCATGCCGCGTCGGGGCCGTCGACGGAGAGCTCTTCGGCCGCCTCGGCGAGCACGAGCCGCCGCCCGCCGAGGACGAGGGGGCATTCGAGCGTCGCCGCGACGACGCCGTCGGCCTCGGTCCGCGTAAGGACCGCGATCTCGGTTCCCTCGTCGGTCGCGAGCGCGAAGGTCCAGGTCTCCGAGGACGCCCCCTGCTCCCTCGAGCATGCGGTGATGACGTAGGGGTGGACCGACTCCTCGGCCGCCGCCACCTCGATCACGAGCTCTCGGAAGCGCACGGCCTGGGTCTCCCCGGAATCAGTCCAGACGTTGGCCTGGAGGAACGCTGCGAGGTCGGACTCGAGGGTCCCGTATCCTGACCGGATCCCCTTCGCGTCTACGTCGAGCTCGCCATCGAGGTCGACGGAGGCGCCTGCATCCTCCACACGCGCCGGGGCGACCGCCGGGATCGCACGGCCGTTGCGCGCGCAGAGCGCGGCGGTGAGGCAGGCGAACGCCACGGCTGCCGCTGCAATCGCGGCTACCGCGCGCCTGTGGTGCCTGAGCCAGACGAGGATGTCCGCCATCAGATGCCCATCTCCTTCGCCGCTTCCTGGTTGACCTCGTGGAAGGCGGGCTTCGAGCCCTTCTTCGACATGTCCCATTCGGCCTGGAAGAAGCGCGTCTCGGGGATCTCGTCCTCGAAATCGTCCACGACGAGCAGGAACGTTACCCGCTTCCCCTCGGTGGAGACGGATGCCCCGGGGATGCGCGCCGAGGTCCCCGAGACCTTCTTGGACGAGGCGAACTCGAGCCAGGGGCCGACGAAGCCCGATGCCGCCTGGCGCGGCATGAGCCCGGCGAGGGCGTCCTCCTGGTAGATGGAGTACATTCCGTCGCGCGCCCTCATGGCGGGCGCCTCGTAGCCCTCGATGCCCTCCCCGTCGCCGTCGTAGGTCCAGACGGTCCAGGCGCCGTCCGTCTCCTGGCCGGCGATGAACGCCTCTCCGCCGTCGACGGACCAGACGACCAGCCTGGCAAGCCTGCCGTCCCCGATCTCGACCGTCTCGTCCGACACGGGCACGACCTCGCTGGATGTGTCGTAGCCGTGGTCTCCGAGCCAGCCCATGATCTCGGTCGAGAGCTCGGGGTTGGCGGGGGAGTAGTCGATGTCGGAAGGGTGCGCGCCGCCCTCAGGTTCCGGAGCGTTCGGTTCCGGCGTTCCCGCGTCCTCACTGTCGACCGGCGCGGGAGGCGCCTGCACGGGCGCCTCCGCCTCGCGGGCGGGGCGCGCGCAGAGCGATGCGAGCGACAGCGCAAGCGCGAGGGCTGCTGCGCAGGCGATGCGGCCCGGCCATGTCGCGACGAGGTTCCCGATGATCTTGCGCATTAAGGCCTCCTAAAGGACCGAGCCGTGGTTCGTGGCGGATACGACGCGGCGCCCCTCGAGCCCGAGGGCGCCGTAGGGGTCGTCGCCGATGGCGGGCGTCCCGCAGAACTCGAGGACGTTCGCATCGTGGGAGTGCCCCCATCTCGTCGCGGGATGGGGGTCGTGCGGCGCCACGGCCTCGGCCTTGGCGTCGATCTTCACGCACTCGATCTCGGTGCCGTCGTCGAACGCGAAGGTGATGCGGTCGCCGACGTCGCCGAACACAGATGTGCAGGCGATGAGGTAGCAGCCGTCGAGCATGTTGAAGCCGCGGGGGTCGGTGACGGCGCCGGCGCTCTCCCAGAGCGCCTCGACGCGCGCCTGCGCGGTGCCCGCCGCGAAGTCGTTCGTCCCGAGGTCCCACTCCCTCGTCGCGTAGGTCCCCACGCGGACGTTCTCGAAGGCGTGGCCCGCGGGACAGGTCCCGCTGCTGAGCTCGGGGACCTCGATCACGCCCGTACCCGAGGGGTATGCGGGGCGGATGAAGGAGGGCTCGCCGCCCCCGCGGCCGTTGCCCGTCCTGTCCGCCGAGGGCCAGGAGTCCCCGACCTTCTGGTGGTAGTGGAGCCCGCAGTGGTTCGCCCCCGTGCCGCACACCCCCGAGTGGGCTGCGTAGGTGTTGCCCTCGACGGTCTCGAAGCTCCCGTCGCCCTGCACGGAGACGATGATGCCGATGTGGTCGTGGCCGTACCGGGGCCCTCCCGTCGAGTTGTAGATGATGAGGTCGCCGACCTGGGGGAACCACCCCTCGAAGCCGTGGAACACGGTCCCCGCGGCGGGGTTCATTGCGTACCAGGAGAGGAAGCCGCCGCAGCCGCCGAGCCTGGGGACGATGCCGTCTTCCACGAGCCCGCAGCTGTCGGCGCACCAGGAGACGAAGCATGCGCACCAGGGGGTTGTGTTTCCGTCGGAGAAGCCCCCGCCGAAGACGTAGTCCCAGTACTTGGCGTTGCCGTGCTGGTTGTGCCCCCGCGCCTCTCCCTCGCGGTACTCGGCGAGCGCCGTGCGGGCGATCAGCGCTCCGCCCGATCCCTGCGGGAAGAGCGTGAGCGTCGCCGCGCAGGTGGGAAGGGAGGTCGCGAGCGCGAGCACGAGGAGCAGCGGGAGGGCGAGCGGGAGGAGAATGACCACAGCCTGCATCGCGGCTGCTGACACTACGCCCGCGGCCGCCCCGGCCGCCTTCGCGAGGATGCCGGCGATGCCTCCGCCGATCGCCTCGGGCACGGCCGACGCAGCCTCGCGGAGCCTTCGGGACGTGGCGGCGTTCGCCTTCGCCTGGGCTGCCTTGAGCCTGGGCACCGCAGGGGCGGGTCTCCGGGAGATCGTCGGCCGCGAGGCCGAGGCGTCGCGTGCTGAGAATCTGCCCTGTGAGGCCGCGGGTGCGCCCGGGCCGGATGCATCGGGATGATGGGCATGACGGGTGTCATGGGCATAACGGGCATGATGCACGTGACGGGGATTGCGCCCGTCATGCGCGTCATGGCCGTTACGCCCATCGTCGGTATCGAGGTCATCCCATACCGATGCGGCCCCGGCCCCCATCGCGGCCCTCTTCATGTACGCCTTGGCGCTCACAGGCTCCCCATCCCCCTCCTGCGCGCGTACTCCTTGGGGTCGGTGTTGAAGATGTCGTAGAGGACGTTGTCCTTGGGGAAGTCGTCGCGGAAGGGCACGCGGGCGCCGTCGGCGATGAGCAGGCCGCAGCCCGGCTCGCAGCTCTCGTCGATCGCCTCGAGCTCCCTCTGGGAGAGACCTTTGCGCTCCGCCCAGTAGGCCCTGTCCTCGTCGCCCTGCCTGAGCAGGAGCACGAACCCCGACTGGTCGATGAGGTCGCGCGTGAGCTCGTTGTCGCCGATCGCCATGCCCGACTGCGTCATGCCGGTGCAGATGAGGCCATACTTGCGGCCCTCCCTCCAGAGCCTCCCCAGGTACTCGAGGACCGCGGTGCGGCCCGTGAGCGACTGGATCTCGTCGATGTAGACCCAGGTGGAGATCCCCTTGGCGTGGTTCACGTACATCTCCTGGCGCACGTTCTCGAGCATCGCGATCATGGTGAGAGAGCGCATGTCGGAGGGAACGTCCTTGATGTTGAAGGAGACGAGGTTCGCCGACGGGTCCTCGGGCGTGGAGGGATGGTCCAGGAACGAGAAGGGGCCCGAGGTGTAGCGGCCGAAGACGAGCGCGAGCCTCCTCGCCTCGTCCGCGCCCGTCCCCTCGTAGGCCTCGAGATGCCGTACGAAATCGGACATCAGGGGCTCGGCGCCGCCGCGGGAGTGCTCCCTGTACAGCTCCTCGACGACCTTCGTGATGATCGAGCGCTCCTCCTGGCTGAGGGCGGAGTCCGCATCGGACTTTAGGGCCGACGTCATCGCGAGGACCGCGTCGATCTTCCAGGCGAGCTTCGCCTGGAAGGTGAGGGCGTCGCCCGCGTCGAGGGAGAACGGGTTGTAGTGCACCGATGAGTCGGGCCCGTAGGCGTACTCAGTGCCGTGGAGCCGCTCTACGAGGTAGCTGTACTCTCCCGTGCTGTCCTGGATGAAGATCCTCGCGGAGGGATGCGAGAGGACGGTGTTCGCTATCTCGCGCTTCACCGCGAACGACTTGCCGGACCCCGACATGCCGCAGACGAAGCCGTGCGGGCTCATGAGGACCTCGCGGTTGCAGATGACGAGGTTGCCGGACAGGGCGTTCTGCCCGTAGTAGCCGCCGCCCTCCATGTCGAGCTCGAGCGTCGTGAAGGGCACGAATATGCCGAGCTCGCGCGTCATGAGGTCGCGGTAGACATCGCAGTGGTTGTGCCCGAGGGGCAGCACCGAGTTCAGGCCCTCCCTCTGGCGCAGCGCATACGCCTCGAGCTCGATGCCCTCCGCCTGGGCGGCGGAGATGATCTGCTGCGCCTGCTCGTGGAGCCTCGCCTTGGTGTCGGCGTAGGTGAAGACCAGGCCGCTGAAGAAGTAGGAGCGCTGGCTCAGGTGCACGAGGAGGTCGAGCACGCGGGCGTTCTCGTCCTTCGCCTCGGCGAGGGCGGGGGAGAGGAGCTCGTAGTCGTAGCCGCCCCTGATCGCGCGACGCTGCTCGTCGATGACCTCCTTCTGGATCCATCCCGCCTGCGCCCTGGACATCTCGATCGCCTTCGACTTGTCGATGGGCTGGAGGTGCCACGAGACGGCCATGGGGATGGGGAGGTCGAGGATCGACGCAATCGCGCGGTCGGTCACCTCCGCCGCGAAGTCGGGGCGGAAGACGAGGATCTGGCACCACGTCTCGCCGCTCCTGTAGCAGACCGCCTCCGCCCCGCTCGGCTTGAAGTTGAGCGAGGAGGGGCAGACGAAGTCCTTCGCGGTGAGCGGGGAGGTGGAGCTGAGATCCCGCTCGTAGCTGAAGTTGAAGGGTCTCCCCGGCCTGAGGATCGAGCTGATGACGGCGAGCCGCTCCCGCCCGTCGAGGCGGTGCGTCCTCGACTTGAGGGCGCCCATGCTCTGGCTGATCCAGCTCCTGGACCGTGCGAGCAGCTGCATGGCACGCTCGGGGCTCGGGGCGAGCGTCGAGAAGGTGATGTAGCGGTCGCGGCGTATATTGGACGACCCCTCCCGCATCTTGGAGGAGAGGATCGCGTTGAACACGCGCGCGGCATCGGCGTTCTCCCCGCAGGCCGCCGGGTCGAAGAAGCGCCTCGACTCGATGTCCTCCTCGGAGAGGAGCGTATTCGTGATCGTGAACTCGAGCGACGTGCTCGGGGAGAAGTGGTCGACGAGGCGGCAGAGCTCGCGGAACATCTCGGACTGGGACTCGGTCCTGGCCGTCTGGTAGCTCACGTCCTCGAAGGAGAGCGTCTGCGAGAAGAGCCCCTCCTCGACCTCGCAGGTGCCGTCGCTGAACATGAGGTCGAAGCCTATGGCCGAGTAGACGTCCCGGGCGTGCCTCCTCGCGCGGCGGCGCTCCTCCATCGCCGAGGCGAGCGTCTTGTCGCAGGCGCGCATGCGCTCGACGGCCTCCCTGTAGGAGAGCTCCTCCTCGTCGCGGGCCGGCAGCAGCATGGCGCGCAGGCGCCCGAGGAGGCCCGTAGGCGCCGTCGCCGGCGCGGGGGCCTCGGGCTCCTCGTCGCCCATGTCGGCCTCGCCGAGGTCGTAGACCTCGAGCGGCCCCTCCTCGTATGCGTCGCTCACGTCGACGGGCAGCTCGAGGCCGCACGACGGGCAGAACCTCGTCGCGCGACCGACCTGCTCGTGGCATGCGGGGCATCTCCTGCCGAGGTCAAGCGTCTGGCCACCGCTCGAAGCCCCTCGTGCGGCGGTACTTCCTGTAAGCCCTGGAAATCTCATGTCCCTCCCTTGCAGCCGCGGGCATGCCCTCGAGCCCCGCGGCCTCGTAGCGCGCGCCGTTGCCGTAGACGAGCTCGTCGTCGCCGAAGTTGTGCCGGAGCCACAGCGGCAGCCACCGCTCGAACTCCATACCCTCGGGCTCGAGGAACCCGATCGCCCAGAACGGGATCACGGCGACGAAGACGACGATGCCGATCGAATCCGTCCCGACCCCGAGCGCGAACCACGCCCATGCCGCGATGAGGACGGCGGTCGCCAGGGCGAGCGCGATGCAGGCCAGCGTGCGGGCGGTGAGCCCTCCCGCGATCTTGGGCCGGTACTTGGTGAGGTCGGCGTGGATGCTTGTGGTGAGCATGGGCCGCTCCTAGGTGGCGACCCATGCGGTGGGGAGCCCGCCGAAGATGGCGGAGGCGACCATGATGATGGCGCCGGCCACGATCGCCTGGAAGGCGGAGACGATCTGCGCGCCGCCGCCCTTCGTGTCGCTGAACACGGCGATGCCGATCTGGACGAAGCCCCATCCCATGATCGCGGCGCCAATGAAGAAGACGCCCTGCGCGATGGTGTTCATGATCGACTGCAGCGTCCCCTGGGCGTCGAACGACGATGCCAGGAGCATGCGCGCCCCGATCTCCGTCAGTTTCCCTACCATGCGTATCTCCTCAATCTCGGGGCCCTCCGGCGGGCGGCCTCGGGAGGATTTCTGCTATCCTCGTCTCCGAGGGGAGCTCGCCTGCGAGCCTTCTCTCGTACGGATCCGGCTGCCCGGGATGCGGCGGGGGTGGAAGCCCAATGCATCGCAGCGACCCTCGTGTCGCCCGGGCGGCCGCTCTCTATCTCCCCATCACGAATCCCCCGTCCCGCCGAGCGCCCGCCCTGCGTCCTGCTCCGCCTCGAGGGCCTGCCTCCATGCGGATGCCTCGGCCCCCAAGGGCGAGCCCGCGTCCCGCCAGGACCCGAAGTCGAACTCGTAGTGCCGCTCGGGAGGGCACCCCGGGTCGAACATGTAGGCGGGATCGTAGTTCCTGTGCTCGAACACCCAGCTCTTGTCGTCCTCGATGGGGTACTCGGACCCCATCCAGACGACGGCGTGGCCCGCGTCCATGTGCGCGAGCTCCGAGGCCTCGAAGACGTCCTGCTCCTTCTGCGAGTACTGGTAGGAGACGTCGGGTATCGCCCCGCCGTGGACGGTCTCTGACTGGACGGTGATGGTGCGCTTCCCGCTCTCCTCGGCGAACTGCCTTGCGGTCGCGTAGTCCTGCCCTCCCGCGAGGAACACCGTTGTGGCGCAGTTGCCGCGGATGGTGTCGGACCCCTCCTGCCCGTAGACCTCCTTCAGCTGCGAGAGGTTCTGGAGGATGATCGTGAGGTCGATGTTGCGCGAGCGCACGACGGCGATGCACTGGTCGAACGACGGGAGCTTCCCGATGTTCTTGAACTCGTCCATGATGATCGAGACGGGCCTGGGGAGCCTGCCGGTTCCCTTGTCCGCCTCCGACATCGGGAGGAAGATCGCCTGCCACATGAGGATGGAGAGCAGCGCGTTGAGCTTGCCGTCGAAGTCCGATGTCCTCACGAAGATCGCGTGCGGCGGACGGCGGGTGCCGTCCGCCCTCCTCGTCTGCCCGAGCTCCTCGAGATGGAGCTCGTCGGCGCCGTCATCGCCGGAGAGCATCTCGAGGACGTCGTCGGAGCAGAGGCTCGTCATGCGGGCGTGCGACGAGATGACGAACGAGCGGAGGGTCTTTCCCGCCCCGCTCCTGAACTGGTGCCACTTGCGCAGCGCCATGTCCTCGGTGACCGAGAGGCCGCGCCTCCTCGTCCCGCGGACGATGCGCTCTGCCGACGGGTCTGCCCCGTCGCGCCTGCGCATCCTGGTGGGGACGCGGTGCTGCCTCTCGGGGACGTGGACCTGCCTCGCCTTGCGCGCGGCCTCGGCCCTCGTCCTAGCGGGGGAGACCTTCATGCCCGTCTCGATCTGCTCGAAGATCCTGTCGACGGGGCACGGCCTCGGACGGGAGCCGCCCTCCTCCTCGACCTTGAGGTAGCTCGTGAACTTGAAGAAGCTCTTCAGGGTGAACTGGTCCCGGGGGAACCAGTCGAGGAGCAGATAGAGGATCGCCTGGTAGAGGAGGCGCTCGCCGTTGTCCCAGATGGGGTCGTTCGACTCCTTGCCGTTGTTCGTGTTCCTGATGAGGCACTCGACGAAGGTGTCGACCTGCGCATGGGTCGTTATGGCCGCGAGGGGGTTCCACTTGATTGACCTGTCGAGGTCGACAAGGTCGAGCTGGACGGGCTCTATGCCCGCCTCCACGAGGGCCATCCCGCAGCGCTTGATGTCCATGCCCTTCGTGTCGATGACGACGAGGTCGCGCCCTGCTCCGAGCTGGAGGATGTTGGGCTCGACGTAGCCCGCGGTCTTCCCGGATCCCGAGCCCCCGACGATGAGGACGTTGCGGTTGTTGATGGACCTGCGCACGCCGCCGGTCTTCCTGAGGGCGATGCCGAGGTTCTTGGTGAGGACGATGTTGTTGTCCGGATCCTCGCGGTCCCTGTAGACCGCTCCCTCTGCGACGGTCCCTTTCCGCGACTTGCCGTGCGTCCCCTCCCTCACGACGTCGCCGTGCGAGAGGAGGGCGAGGCTGTAGACGAGCATCGGCGCGGAGAAGAGCACAGCCGACAGGGCGAGTGCGGGGATGGACGAGGATATAGCGAGGGGATCGGAGATGATCGAGGGCAGGATGCCCTCGGCCGCCGACCCGAAGACGGCCTCGAGCGGGTTGCGCGAGGAGGCGATGAGGGCTCCCCAGCGGTTCCCGATGTAGCCGCATGCGGCGCCGGCGCCCAGGGCGGCGAGCGCACCCGTCCCCTTGGCGCTCATAGCGTGCCTCCAGCGGCGCCATCCATCTGGCGCTTCTTCTCGTTGAAGTAGACGGACCATGCCCGGAGGGACTCGAGCCTGTCGGTGACCCGCCTCGAGGGCTTGTCGGGGAAGGCGAGGGCATGGAGCCTCCGCGCCTCGGCGTCGGTCGCGACGAGCTCCTCGGCGAGGCGCTCGTCCGCCTCCGCCGCGTCCTGCTCGGCGCGCTCCTCGGCGAGCCTGCGTTCCGCCTCCTCGGCCGCCATGCGCCCGGCCTCCTCCTCGGCCGCGCGCATGGCGCGCGCCCTGATGGCGGAGTCGAGCGTCAGCCCCTCCATGGGGCGCTCGGGGGCGATCCACGTCGAGAGCGCGGCGATGAAGCGGTCCTCGCAGCCGTCTTCCTCCAATGCGGAGACGTAGCTCCGGTATCCCTCCGAGAGGATGTCAGCGTCGATGCCCCGCCCCAGGGCATCCGCCCATGCGCCGGCGGCCGCCTTCCTCGACCTCGCGTTGCGCTTCGAGAGGGGCATGGCGTCCCAGGCGGCTGCGAACTCCGGCGAGCAGTCGATCTCGTCTTGCATCGCCCTTGGATCTGCCTTGGAAGACCCTGACCCAAGCCCATCGTCCCCATGGCTCGGGACGCGATGCCCTCGGATGGCGCCACCCGCTGGGTTAGGGTTTTTAATCTCATATTCTCTTAGTGTATGTCGGGGTAAATCCCGGGGGAGGGGTGCGGAAATTTCCCCATAGGGGGGACCACTTTCCGGTCCCGCCTGTGCGGAAAACTCCCCATAGAGGGGGCCTGTTTCATGTCCCCCTGCGGCCTCCCCGTCCCAGGTGCCGGCCGAGGGGAAGGTGAGCTCCCTCAGCCGCTCGATGCAGATGTCGATGTTCAGGCAGTTGTTGAGGGACCGCCCGTTGTACGACTCCGTCGTGTAGATGCGCTTGATGACGCCGAGGTCCTCGAGCAGGCCCACCGCAGCCTTGACGCGGTCCTTGCTCTCGTTGAAGAGCCTCGCCAGCTCGCCGTAGCTCGTCTGGTAGTACCTGTGCCTGCGGTCGATCTTCATCTTGTAGTCGATGATGTGCTCGTCCCCGACGAAGCGGGCCTCCTGGTAGGGCATGTACTTGTAGACGACATGGGAGAGGATGAGCATGGCGAGCCAGTTGGGCTTGTCGCCCTTCGCCTTCGTGGGGTCGACGATGGTCTGGCGCCAGTAATGGGGGATATGGTCCCCTGCGGGCCATGCGAAGCCGATCATCTGGTTGACCCGCTCGTTGGGCGTGTAGTTGACCTTCCCCATAGCTGCGCCGCCCCCGACTACCGCTCGGCAGGCGCGCCGAGCGCAGCGAGGCCCTCGGGCACGATCCTGAGATAGAGCGCGCTCTGCGGACGCGTTGACGCATCGGGCAGCGGCACCTCGTCCGACCGCACGTCGCGCTCGATGGCTCCGAGACCCTCGAGCTTTACGACCGCGGCCTTCACGCGCCTCTTCGGGCAGTTCAGGGCATGGGCGAGCTCCTGGTACGAGAGGTGGAAGAAGCCGGCGTCGTCGCAGTCGGTCTCCCCGTGCCATCCGGCGCGGTCCCCGTAGGCGCTGCCCTCCACGAGCCGGGCGCTCGCCATCTTGACGAGGATGGCGAGGACGTCCTGAGCGAGGAGGTCGGGCCTGCCCGAAGGGGTGAGCACGGAACGGTACCACGAGATGGGCTTCGCCACCCCTGCATGGGCGGAGCCGTCGGGTTCGAGCCCGAGGAGCATGTTGTGAATACGGGCCTTCTCGGCGGAGATCGTTCGCATCTACCTCACCTTCTCGGCGATGTCTGCGATGACCTCGCCGATCTCGGTCGAGGCCTCCTCCTGCCGGATCGCCATCGCCGCATCCTCGAGCTCCTCGTCGACCGAGACCGAGTACTCGGGGTCTCGGATCTCCGCCTCGCCTTCCCGCGAGGGGAGGGGAGCGTCGTGGGCGTCGGCGGCCTCCTGGGGAGCCTGCGCCTCCAGCCCCTTCGCTCCGATGCCGAGCGATGCGAGGGTCGAGTTGACGATCGAGCCCTCTCCGAGGAGGGGGTCGAAGGCGACAGTGGCAACATATTGCCCATTGATGGGGTTCACATTGGATTGAACGAGGATGTTCTTCTCCTCGAGGCGCTCGACGAATGCATCCCTCTTCGCCTCGGTACCGAAGCTATACGTCATGACCATGAGGTCGTATCCAGGGCTTCTCGTTCCAGGTGCAGGCAATCTTCCCGGCTCTGTGCCGCCGCGCTCTGCAGCCGAGCTGAGGGATTCCTCTATGCGGGGAAATACGTATCTCGATACGAAGTCCCTCGTCATCTTGGACATCGACTGGGTGCTCTCTCTTCCTGCGTCATCGCCGGCATCGTATGGCATGGCATGCCCTTCTCTCTGTACGGATCCGATCATCCCGCCGCGGGGTGTGGAAGGCCCCCATGGCAGGTGCGCGATCATCTCAAGTGCAATCGCTTGGCATGATTATCCCAGCTCAGGGCGGTAGCAGCCCTTTAGATGCACGATGTGGGCAGAACTGATCGGATGCTGCACGATATTGCTCATCTCCTGTTGCAAACGGTCCTTACGGCGAGTTATTTCGACCCTTCCCTACGCAGCTCGGACACCGCAATCACCATAGGCTTCCTGTAGTCGCTCAAGCGGAGGAGGTAGTCGATCGAGCAGCCGAAGATGCCGGCGAGGGTGACGAGCTGCTTGTCGGTCAGGGTCTGCTCCCCGGACTCGATCCGCCTTATCGACGACGTCCCGCTGTAGCCGAGCTTGCTTGCCAGATCCTCCCGGGTCATTCCCACGCGGATGCGCTCTATGGAGACGTTGTTCCTCAATTCGGTTACCGCCTAGCGCAGCTCAAACTCACGCGGAAGGTAATCATCCATTCCGGCAATCTCATAGACAGTCCGCGGATTGAAGAAGAGACGGTTCCCGATTTTTACCGCAGGCAGCTTGTTTTGCCTTACGAGTCGGTAGACGTAATCGGTTGAAAAGCCGAGGAACTCAGCAACCTCTTCGGCATTCATCGGCTTTGACGGATCGAAGACCGGGATACGGTCGAATACCCTGAGCATAGTCTTGCGCGGAACGATTTTCGGCATTTTCAGTTCTCCTTGGGTTCTGAGGTGGGGCTATCCGACTGGATGGGGATTCCTGCCAGTACGACATTTGGGATAGGCAACCTGTAATCACTCAGGCCGAGCAGAAAATCGCTCGACACGTTGAAATAACGAGCAAGAGCGATGATTTGCTCTCCGTTCATCTGGGACCTTCCCTCTTCCCAAGATCTGAGCTGATGAACGGTGAAGCCTGTCGCTTCTGCGAGATCGGCGCGTCTAATCCCTGCTCGAGCTCTTTCCGCGGCAATGTTGTTTCCATATTTGGTCACTTTGCTCTCCAATAACTCGAATATGAGTTATATATATGATAGGAAAGCAAAATGGGGTTTGCAACTCATTTTTGAGTACTCAGAGCAAAAATAATGCATAATAGAGCTATCGGAACTGAAGGGAGAATCAGATGAGCGCTAACATCATGGTTGCCACACGCCTCCGTGAGGCAAGAGTGGAAAGCGGCCTCAACCAGAAGGAGGCGTCCATCGTCCTCGGCATCCCTGTTTCCACGCTCGCAAGGTACGAGCAAGCTGTCACCGATGTGACCGGGGATGCTGTTGCTAAGATGGCGAAGGCATACGGCGTTACGGCCGACTGGATTCTCGGACTCTCCGATTTTAAGACGAACGTTCAAGGCATGGGAAAGTGCGATCGATGCGTTCCCATTCTCGGTGCCTACGTTCAGATGAATGAGGGGAGCAGGGGCGCGCTGAACGAGGTCATCGATGCCCTTGTCTATAGGGACTCGACTATCAACAACAACCATGTTGACCAGAATGGTGACGGGAACAACAGCGTCGTCAACGGCGACAATGCTTCCGTCGTCAACTGCTCCGGCAATGCAACCGTGAGCATCAGCAACAGGAACAATGGAGACGGCACCGGAGAGTAGGGGGATCCTCTGTGGCCGTCCTTTCTCACCGAACATATACCGATGATGAGTTGCTTGCCATCATGGCGGGCAGGGAGCTGTCTCAGGAAGGTAATGTCAACGCTTTCTCGCGCCTCTTCGTGGAGCATGACAGCGACGGCGATTGGGTCGTGAAGTTGTTCGACGGTTCGGATTCGCGCTCCGCCATTCAGCTCGAGAACCTCGAGCGCATCTCGCACGTTCAGGGCTTCGGACGCAGCGCGCATGTAACCTGGCCGTACGAGATAGTCATCCGCGATGGCGTCGAGGTGGGATACCGCATGCCTTACGCGGAGGGCGCCACGCTGGCCGATTTGCTCCTCCGAGATGGCTCCAGCTTCCCGGTTGCCCTGCTTAACGAGGCCCTGGCCGCGCTCGACCGCGTCCTCGATGAGCTTGGCCCGTCCATCTGCGTGGGAGACCTGCACGGGGGCAACATCGTGCTAGGCGATGGGGGCGAGATCACGGTTATCGACCCCGACGCCTTTTCCGCGGTGGGCGGGGCGTGCTGCTCCAGCCCGCTTTCCTATATCCCCCGCATCCCCGCCCATCTGCTGGCCTGCGGGAGCAGCCCTGACGGGAGCCCATTGATCGCGGCCTCCCGTTCGCAGGACTTCGGATGCATGCTTCGGCTCTACCTCTCCTTCCTGCTCGGCAGCATGGATGCGTTCGCCATGGAGGAGCGGGTACTCTCCGCCTACCTCGACCACCTGCGCACTCTGCCGTCCTGCCGCACGCTGGCGGATGCGGCCGCCTCGTGGCTCTCCGACGGCAGCACGGAGCGGTGGGATGTTATCGCGACCGCGACGCAGGGCGAGATGGAGAGGGCTTCGTTCGCGGCCTTCTCCAAGACGCCCCCATACAGGTCCCTGCTCGAAAGCCTATACTGGGAGGGAATGGGAACCATACTCTGGGAGTGATGACCATGGCGGATCTCGACACCATCAAATTCTACGGTGTGCACAGCGGCCTTGTTATCAAGCGCAAGGTCAAGATCGGCCTGTTCAAGAGCAAAATCGTGTGTCAGAATGCCGACCTGTTCTTCTACGTGAAGGACGGCCGCTCTTACGAGTTCTTCACCAAGGAAGACATCTCCGACCTCTTCCCGCCTGGAGGCTTCGGGGTCTGCTCCACAAGGTACAGTTTATTCCACACAACGTCGGGTGTGTGGCCGTTCGATGCGGCCACCTTCGCGTCATACACGAAGGGCTACAAGGGCGCTACGCCCTCGGAAATCAGCGCCGCCTTGGCTGACAAGCGCGCGGAGAAGCGGGCTAGGGAGAAAGCCGCGGCAGAGGCGGAAGCTGCTAAGAAGGCTAAGGCGCAGGCCGATCTTGATTGGCTCAACCGCTCGATCTAGCATCGGTCTCTTTGCTCGGGCTCCGATAAGCGCGGGGCTTTGGACTATGCCCTGAGATATTTGTGCCTAGCGGCTGGAGCATGTATCAGCTCCAACTTTTTGCCTTAGGTGAATAGGCCCAACGCCTAGGGCATCAGCGTGTCGAGCTTCTCCATTCCGCTTCGCTTCGCATCCTCCAGGGCATCCGCATAGACATTCAGCGTCATAGAGGCGTCTTTGTGACCGAGGATCTCGGCGAGGGCCTTGATGTCGATTGCCTTTGACCTCACTGCCAGCGTTGCGAACGTATGCCGCAGATCATGGAAAACCGGGTACTCTGATTGGGATCCGTATATACCGTTCGACTTTACGAAAGCCCTCCAGTCTCTCGTTATCATGTCTGGGCTGTAAGGCTTCTCGGTGATCGCATTCCCGACAACGTAGAGGCTCTGTTTCCAAGGAAGCGAGAGCAGGCCTCGCATCTCTTTCATCTTGCGGCGCCGAGCTAGAAGAACCCCTGATGTCTTTTCCCCAAACGGGATTATCCGTTTAGAATCAGATCCTCCCGGATCCTTGGGAGAGGTGAGCACGTATCCGCCGCGGCCGTTTTTTGAGTAACTGTAGTTGACCGATATCGTGTTGTGGTCGAAATTGACGTCCGTCCATCTTAGGGCGCAGATCTCTCCGCGTCGCATGCCTGTTGCAAGTGCGATGTAGACCGCAGTGGAAAAATCGTCGGGGATTCGCGGCATGAGAAGCGAAAGAACCTTGTCCCTTCCTCCCTCTGTGAGGGAGTTGATCGGCTTTGGCCGGGCTTTCGGGCTCCGCATCGATGCCATCGGCGAGAAGGGAATCTTGCGGTTGATGACAGCCTCTTTGAAGACGGAGGCGAGAAACGAGTGATGATGCTTCAGGGATGATCCTGCCAAGCCGCTCTGCGCGAGCGAGGACTCGTGCCGGCGGATGTCCTCGGTTGTAATGTCTCCGATGGGCATATGCGCGAGGGGCGTTTTCGATAGCCGGTTGGTCTCGCTTAGATAGCCAAGGTACGTCGAGTCCTTCACAAGGTATCTCTTCGCCTCTGCGTATCTGTAGCAGAACTCTAGCAAGGGCGCGTCCGAGAGGATAATGGGGGATGCCGCAGCGTCGTTGGCGATGAGCTCGTCCCGCCAGTCGCGCAGAACCTTCTCGGCGCTTTGCTTTCCCCGCATATCGCCCTTCTTCGGGGTGCATCTCACGCCGGTCCTCTTCGTCAGCCTCTTCTGCGTTCCAGCCTCCTGATAGGAGATGACCGCTTTCCATTCGCCCCTGTCTTTCTGCACCGATCCCTGGCTGTATTTTTTCATCTGCAGCTACCTGCTTTCAGCACCCTGGGTGCTGAAAGGGTGCTGAAAGTAGCACCTCGACCAGCAAACCCACAACATCCGGTATTAGCCGATATTGTTTCGTTTCCGCAGGTAAACCCTAGAAAACAGCTCTCTATGGTCAATGGTGTTCGACTTCGCAAAAACCGCCGAATTCAGCTCGTAATGCGTAGGTCTCGGGTTCGAGTCCCGATCCCGGCTCCATTGTTTCCGCAGGTCAGAGGCCTAATGCCTCTGGCCTTTTTGCTTAAGGGTGCTGAAAAGGGTGCTGAAAAAGCCAGCGGAGTTCATGAAAAGGCATGAAATCTGGTGAGTGGGATCCGCAGAATCATCACCAATGACAGCGATGGTCTTAGGATGCCTACACATCAGCGATGTGTAGGCATCCGCATCATCTGGTCGTTCCGTTCACTCGTCAATCCGCCCAGAAGCTCAAAACTGCCGCTCCTCTGCTACGAAGTCGACGATGTTGGCGTGCACGATGCCGCTCCTCTTTTGCAGAAGGCGGTCCATTGTGAGGACGTACTTGGGGTACGAGTCGCGGATGCGCTCGAGCGCGCGGTACTCGCGGTCCTCGACCGACCTGTCCGCGATCGTCATCGCGACCTGCACGTACGAGTAGTCGAGAGCTTGGTCTCGCAGCACGAAGTCGCACTCGAGCCTTCCGATCCTGCCCACGCTCGCCTCGTAGCCCATGCTCCGTGCATAGCGGTACACGACGTTCTCGAGCACCGGCCCGTAGTTGATGCGGTTGTCGGTGTTGAGGGCGAAGTAGAGGCCGAGGTCGGAGAGGTAGTACTTCTCTTCGCGAGCGAGTGAGCGCCGCGACTTCATGTCGAGCCGGCTACATCGGTAGAGGATCTTGGCGTCCACGAGGATCTGGATGTAGCGGTTGAGGGTCTCGCGCCTGATGGGCACCTTCTCGACGTCGTTGAAGTAGGCGAGCAGGTTTGAGATGCTCGTCGTGGCCCCAAAGTTGTTGACAAGGTAGTCGCGAACCGCATTGAAGACGGATACGTTCCTGACCTTGATGTTGCGCTTGATGTCCTTCTCGAAGATCTCTTGGATGACCCCACGGACGTACGTCCTCTTGTCCGCGAGCGAGTCGTACTCGGCTGCCTTGGGGAAGCCCCCCTCGAGGATGTAGTTGTTGAACTCCGCATCGCGGTTGGCGTCGACGGGCTTTCCCAGATGATCCTTCATGCCGAGGTACTCGGAGAAGTCGAGCGTGAAGAGCTCGAACTCGAGGTAGCGCCCCGTGAGCTTGGTCACGAGCTCGCCAGAGAGCAGGTAGGAGTTGGAGCCGGTGATGAAGATGGAGTAGCCGCCGTCCGTGCGGTAGCCGTTGACGAGCTCCTCGAAACCCTTCACATTCTGCACCTCGTCGATGAAGAGGTACTGCGTCTTGCCGGGTTCCGCAGGATGGCTGTCGATGAGCTTCTCGAGCTGGTCGGGTGTCCTGACCCGTCGGTTCCCGCGGGCGTCGAGATCGATGTAGGTGATGCGCTCTGCGGGGACGCCCTGCTCCATGAGCTCCTCTGCGATGGTCCGCATGAGGCACGACTTGCCGCAGCGGCGCACGCCGGAGATGACCTTGATGATACCCTCGTCGTGGTAGAACCCGCGGATCTTCGCCAGGTAGCGTTCTCTCCTGTACAGCTTCATGGTGCTCCAAATCAGTGGTTAAGGGGGTACTTCCTGTCAATGATAGCATAAATCACCGTGTTAACTTCGTCATTTGCAATCTGGAAGAGTGGTGACAGAAGGGTGCGGGGCAAAAGAGAGTCATTGTGGGTGAGAATACTTCGTAGACGAGACTTTGGATGTCACCGACCCGATGATAGGCTGCTGATTTCTATCCCACTGCTCCTGCGGCCCGATGCGTGCGGCAGTTTTGGTGATTGTGAGGGGCGGTACAATTACAGGAAAGCCAAACCAGCGTCCTAAGAAAGACTGAGGCAACGTCTATGTATAGTTTCAACATCTTCAAAAGGGCTGGGATTGCTCCTCGGGCGAACGCTCTCGTCTACGGAATCAAGGCCGGCCTCCTTCCCACGTCGTCGGTGCGGGATTTCGAAGAGTACATGATGACCAACTGCTCTATCGAAGGCTCGTACGATCTACTCATCTTCGAAGGCTCTACCGAGGACGCGCTCAAAGCACTTTCCGACGCCGGGTATGAGGATGATGGACAGGGGAAGGACGTTCTTCGCTTCGCTGCGTTAGCGAGCTTGGAATCAAGCGGGCAAGATCTGCTCGTTGAGATCGAGGGAGTTTATGCTGACTTTGGGTATCCGAGCGATATGGAGTCTTTCATCTACTACATGCCTAGCGACGAAGGCGATTCATCTCAAGAGGTTCTGATCGGTCGATTCCGGTCCTTCCTCGTCACCGAGAGAGAGCGGCTGTGCCTCTAGCCCATGGGAGCAGAGCCAATTTGCCAATCTCGCGAGCGTTATCAGGGCCGGGCGTCAATTTGAACTGCATCCCAAAACTTGGATGGTCAAATAGAGACTAAGCCGCATTCAGGGACTGATTCCGGAACTCCTCCGGGGTCAGTCCCTTCAGTTTAAC
>Ga0256404_1004005_pt1 | contig 28671 bp, 23 predicted proteins | sample RumenRJG_01DNA_FD_185990 | JGI IMG/M metagenome (GOLD analysis project Ga0256404, IMG submission 185990) | Bovine rumen microbial communities from Lethbridge, Alberta, Canada - RJG_01 | ecosystem: Host-associated > Mammals > Digestive system > Stomach > Rumen | place: Canada: Alberta | collected...
ATCCTCGCGCGGCCGCTCTTTAAGAGTTTCCGCGCCCGGTACTCATTGGTCGGCATCAGCCTGATGCCGGTATTGCCTACAACAAACACCATGCCGGTGCCTCCTTTCGATGATTACTTTTCCGGCTGTGAAGCTGCCGGGTTCTCCCCTTGCGGGGGTGGTCCACATCGCCAATGTTATCCTGCGGTTTTGTACGGCATACGCACTTCCTCTACCCTTTAAAGATGTTTAACGTATACCCGCAGCGCGGCGGACGTGTGGAGTATCCGCCGGTGCCTGTATATTCGCCGGTAACGGAGCCTGTTCGCTGTATGCGATCTGTATGATCGATACATTCCGACAGGCTGAGGCTAATCAACAAGGCTTACGGTTTCCCGCAAGCCCCCGCTTCAGACGCCGTCAGGCGTTAAGCGGTGGGTAGTTGACTTCCATTGCGCACCTCCATGCCGTCAGCTCCGGCCAGCTGTCATCCTAATTATAGTAAACGCCAGAATGGCGTTTACTATTCACAGGACGCGAATGCGTCCTGTGCCTCCCCACTGATATAGTGAACGTCAAGTTATTTTTGACGTTCACTATAATTACTATTATTATAGCAAATATGAACATATAGATCAAGTAATCGCTATTATAATAGCGATTTTAAATTGCGTTATACAGAGCTGTTTTGGTACCAATCTGACGCCTCCCCGGAACTCCGGGGAGGCGCTTTAACACAAATCAGCAAGAATTCCCCCATCCTCTACAGGTGGGGGAATTCTTGCTGATTTGTGTTAGATTGCAGGATTTCTCCCTAAAGGATAAAATACACTTATCTCTCATAAATACAGGAGGCGCTCCCATGAAGCGCAGTGTATTTGCCCGAAGGAAGGAGGTGATTGCAGATGCCATTTCAGATCATCCGGAACGATATCACCAAAGTAAAGGCGGACGCGATTGTAAATACGGCGAATCCGAATGTGGCCGTGGGAAGCGGCACAGACAGCGCGATCTATCGCGCCGCCGGTGAAGAGCAGCTTCTGGCCGAGCGCAGAAAGATCGGGGTCCTCACGCCGGGTCAGGCGGCGCATACGCCGGCTTTCAACCTGGACGCGACGTATATCATCCATACGGTTGGCCCGTCGTGGATCGATGGGAATCACGGGGAGCGGGAGATCCTGCACTCCTGCTACGCCAGGTCTCTTAATCTGGCGGCGGAGCTGAACTGCCAGAGCATCGCATTTCCGCTGATTGCAACCGGCGTGTACGGGTTTCCCAAGGATGAGGCCCTGCAGATTGCGCTGGCAGAGATCAACAGGTTCCTTCTCTGGCATGACATGAAGGTGATCCTTGTGGTGTTTGACCGCAAGGCGTTTGAGCTGTCCGGGAAGCTGGTCGGAGATATCGAGGAGTACATCGACGAACACTCCGCAGCCGAGATCCGGCATGCCGAATACAGCGGCAGAAGCAGGGGTAAAGGGGGCATGTGGCTCGAACGGTCCGATGATCTTCAAATGACCATGCGGCCCGGCTTCCCCCATCATGCAGACCTGGAGGATTCCGACCTGGAGGATTCCGACGCCTCGGAACAAATCGCATATTCGGAGGCATCCGCCGCCTCATTCCCGAACTTGTCCGGTATGAGCCTGGACGAGGTGCTGGATCACCCGGAGGATACATTCCAGCAGCGGCTTCTCAGGCTGATTGATGAGAGCGGCATGGATGACGTGACAGTCTACAAAAAAGCGAACATCGACCGCAAGGTGTTTTCAAGGATCCGCTGCAAGGAGGATTATAAGCCAAAGAAAAAGACGGCGGTGGCCTTTGCCATCGCCCTGCGGCTGGATATGCCGACCATGACGGACCTTCTGTCCAGGGCAGAGATCGCCTTTTCTCCAAGCAATAAGTTTGACCTGATCATCACCTATTTCGTGACGCGCAGAGTCTACGACATTTATAAGATCAATGCCGCGCTGTTCAAGTACGGGCAGCCAATACTTGGAGAATGACGGAAGGTAAAGGCTGAATAAACACACGCAGCTGGCGCAAAAAATGGTATCATACTAACAGCAGATTAATTTAGAAGAAATATGGGTGGTGCGCAGCATGTTAGAAAAACAGCAGCCTTATAAATATAAGGTTTACGAAGTAATCAAAACAGGCATCCTGACAGGAGAATACAAATCAGGGACTGTTCTGAACGAAAGAAAGCTTTCCGCAGACCTCGGGATCAGCAGGACTCCCGTGCGGGAAGCCCTGCTCATGCTCGAACAGGATGGATGGCTCCAGGCCGAAACCTACAAGGGGACCGTCGTCAGAAAGTTTGACGAGAAGTATTTCCACGAGATCCTGGAAATCCGGAAATGTCTCGAGCTTCTTGCGATCCGGAACGCGATTCCGAGAATCTCGGAAGAGGACATCGAGAAGCTGGAACAGATCCAGCGGGAACAGACGGAAGTCCTGAAAGAATATGAAGACAACGCCTTCATCCTGGTTGACCGGAAATTCCACAAATATATCTACGAGTTAAGCGGCAACGAAGAGCTGGTTCATCTGCTCGCAAACTACTATGACATCTTCCGTTTTCTCGGCATGCGCGCTGTCACAGGCTCCAAACAGCGCCAGCTGACCACTCTGACAGAACACCAGAGTATCCTGGATGCTCTCAAGAAAAAAGATACCGACGCGGCCGTCGCCGCCATGATCACCCACATGGAGCAGACGGAAAAGAACGTGATCCTGCAGCTGGAAGCGATCGAAAAAGCGACCGCCGAACAGTGATCTGCCGCCCCAGCAAAAAACCATCCCAGCCTGAAGTTTTATGTTCGGGCTGGGATGGTTTTATTCGTACCTGTTTTACGTTCAGGCCGGGATGTTTTTCCTGATGCGTAACGGTTCCCTCAGATCGTGTAGAGATAGGGCCTTCTGTCTTTATAGGCGGGCAGTTTCTTTCTCACCTCATCGATCCGGTCCGTATCGATATAGACCGGAATCACCTTTTCTCCCTCTCCGGCGCTGGCAAGCGTTACTCCCATGGGATCCACTGCGATGCTTTCGCCCATACGGGTGCTGCTGTACTGGTCGCAGGCAATCATATAGACCGTGTTCTCGATCGCTCTTGCGGTGATCAGGGTATTGAAGTGGAGGCTCTTAAGATCTCCCTTGACCCACGCCGTCGGCATAATAATGATATCTGCGCCCTTGGAGCGCTGGTAACGCGCCACCTCGGGGAATCTCACCTCATAGCAGACAAAGAGGCCGATCTTTCCGAAGGGCGTATCCACCGGCTCAAAGAAGGCATCGCCCGCTTTAAACTCATCGGACTCCTTGTACCCGAAGGCGTCGTAGAGATGCGTCTTGTGATAGACCTGGACGGTCTCGCCGCGGTCGTTCAGCATGACAACGGCATTGTAAACCCGGTATTCCTGCGGATCTTCCGCCTTCTCCTTCATACCGAAAACCATCCAGACGCCGTTTTCCTTCGCGAGCTTTCTCATGCCAGTGACAAAGGGGCCGTCCAGGGACTCCGCCCAGGCGTTCCGCGCCCTGATATCTCCCGTGGCTTCGCTCATGAAGGTCTCCGGGAACACGATAAAGTCCGGGGCGCACAGCTCCATGGCTTCTTTGACAAAGGCTTCCGCTTTTTTCAGGTTCTCAGACGGATCCGCGACAGACTCCATCTGGATCATTGCAAATTTGCTCTTCATAGGATTCTCCGTTCTTTAGCTCAGCAGGTTCGGAAGGAAGGTGACAGTCCAGGGGATGTAGGTAATGATTGCCAGAACGATCAGGAGGATGATGAGCATCGGAATCAGGTCGTGCATCATATCCTTCAGGCTGATCTTCGCGATGGAGCTGGCCACAAACAGGTCCACGCCCAGCGGAGGAGTGCACATGCCGATCGTCAGGTTGACAGCCATGACCAGGCCAAAGTGGATGAGGTCAATGCCCATCGCCTGCACCAGGGGAAGGAACAGGGGGGTGAAAATCACGAGGGCGCTGGTGGTATCGATGAAGGTTCCCGCGATCAGGAGGATGATGTTGATAACCAGCAGCATCATGTACTTGTTGTGAATGGATCCGGAGAGGATCGAGCTGACCGTCTGCGGGACCTGCGCGACCGTGATAACCCAGGTAAAGAGGCTCGCGAACGCGACGACGACCAGGACCTGGCCGGTGGATTTTGCGCAGTCAACGAAGAGGCCGAACATCTTCTCAGGCTTCAGCTCCCGGTAGACCACACCGCCGATAATCAGCGCGTACGCGCAGGCGATGGCGCCGGATTCGGTTGCGGTGAAGATTCCGGACATGATTCCGCCGATAATGATCAGCGGCATGATCAGGGCCAGCGCGGCGTCCTTTCCGGTGCGGAGCACTTCGGAGAGCGGTGCCTTGTGATCCCGGCCCACGTAGTGGCGCTTCTTACCGATGAAATAGCTCAGGATCATGAGGCCGAGGCCCATGATGATTCCGGGAATAAAGCCGCCGATAAAGAGCTTGCCGACGCTGACATTCGCCATTGTACCATAGAGCAGAAGCGGGATAGAAGGGGGAATGATCGGCCCGATGGAGCCGCCGCACGCGATCAGCGGCGCGGAGAATGTATCCTCATAGCCCTTTTCTCTCATGATCGGCATCATGATTCCGCCGATTGCAGCCGTCGCGGCGATCGCGGATCCGGTGATGGCCGCGAAGAACATGCAGGCGAGAATACTGACCAGTGCCAGGCCGCTGGGGAAATGTCCGATCAGGGCATCTGCGAAATCAACGATTCTCTTGGAGATTCCGCCCTGCACCATGAGGCCGCCGGCAAGGATAAACAGGGGAATCGCGATCAGTGCCGTGCTGTCAGCGCCGGTAAACAGACGCTGCACGACCACCATGGTCGGAAAACCGCCCTTCAGGATCCCAAACACCGATACCATTCCCAGAGAGAAGCAGATCGGAATTCCAATCAGAAAGAACGCAAAAAGAAGAAGAATATAGATCATGCCTCGTGTTCCTCCTTGTTATTAAATTCCTTGACCTGCTGGAAGATGATCTGGACCATATAGAAGACCATGACGACTGCCGCAGAGGGAATGCTTAAATAGTAAAACGTCATCGGGACCGGAAGGTAGGAGGTCGTCTGGGAGAAACCGCTCTGGGCGAACTTTCCGCCCTGGACGATCAGGAAAATGAACAGCACGAGGAGGATGCAGTTAATCAGAAGCTCAACCGTCTTTCTGATCTGCTTCGGGAACGAGGTCAGGACCACGTCTACATTCAGGTGTCCCTTCTCTTTCACGCACCACGCGGCGCCCCAGAATACCATATAGGTAAATGCCAGGCGGAGGATGTCCGTACTCCACGCCAGCGGAGACTTAAACACGAATCTGCACAGGACCTGTACAAATGTAATGACAAAAACAATGAGCGCGCTGCATCCCATGATCAGCTTGCAGAGCGTATCCACCACAGTATTAACTGCTTTCATATTTGCTCCTTTAAAGGGAAAGAAGTCCGAAATCCGGACGGATATCCCGGATTCCGGACTTCTTTGAATATCTCCGGTGTCAGGCGGTTTTGTTACTGCTTCGCCCTGTACTCTTCGACCGCCTTGCGGACCGCTTCGGTAAGCTCCGGCTTAACAAGCGCGCTGACCGCTTCCTGCTTGTACAGATCCGCAGTCGCCTCCTGGAAGGACGCAAGATCCGGATCCTCGCAGACGGTGACGCCATGATCCTTAATGGACTGAAGCATTGCCTCCTCGTTGGAGGTGACGGTTGCACGCTGCGTGTCGCTGGCATATCTGGCGGCTTCCTCAACCCAGCCCTTCTGCTCATCGGACAGCTTGTTGAAGAAGTTCAGGTTCATGATCATGGACTCTGCCGCATAGGTGTGGCCGTCGAGCACCATGTATTTCTGGACCTCATCAAACGCGGACGAGGAGATCGATGCAATGGGGTTCTCCTGGCCATCGACCGTTCCCTGCTGGAGCGCGGTGTAGAGCTCGTTGAAGGGGATCGGGGTGGCGATGAACTTCAGGCTGTCAGCAAGCGCGAACCAGATGGGAGCCTCCTGGACACGGATGGAAAGGCCTGCCATATCAGAAGCCTTGGTGATCTCCTTCTTGTTGTTCGTGAAGTGACGGAATCCCAGCTCGCAGAAAGCAAGGTGCTTCATGCCCTGGGCCTCGAACTTCGGTTCCAGCTCATTCTGCAGGAAGTTGTCCAGAACGTAGTAGGCCTCTTCCTTGTTGGAGAACAGATACGGAATGGACAGGACCTGGGTCTCCGGGACGAAACTCGGAAGTGCACCGTCAGAGGTGACGATGGTCATCTCAATGGAACCCATCTTGACGCCCTCTGCCATCTCTCTCTCAGAGCCAAGCTGGGAGTTCGGATAAACCGTTGCGGAGATCTGGCCGCCGGAGAGCTCCTCGATCTTCTCCTTGAATGCCTGTGCGGCGATTGTGGACTGGTGCTTTTCGTTACCGGTAGTAGCGATCTTCATGGATACGGATGCTCCGGAAGAAGCTGCCGCAGCGGTAGTCTGTGCCGCGCCGCCCGCCGGTGCAGCCGCCGGTGCTGCCGTTGTCGCAGTGGAAGCAGAACCTCCGCCGCATGCCGCAAGCGTCGCTGCCATCGTAACCGCAAGAACCATGCTGACTAATTTTTTCATTACCTCTCCTCCTTGTCACTGATCGCAATAATGTTGTAGTCGGATGCGAGCTTCCTCCCAAGAGTCTCATCATCCATTTCATACCGGAAGTTCGTTCCGTAATGAAATCCGTCGCTGACCGGGACCGTTCCCGAGTAGATCACGCAGTTGTCAATTCCGCCGACCCGGGTGTTCAGTTCTTCCAGGATCTTTTCAACCGGCAGAATATCTGCAAGGGATCCGCTCTGGTAAACGATCTCCTTCCCGTCAACCGTCTGCCAGGAGCGAAGCTTGATGCTGTCCCAGTGATCCTTCATCTCCTCGTAGTCCCAGACCTTGCTGCAGATGGGCTTCGCGCAGACCTGCTTTGCCTTCGGGACATTGTCCGCCTCCAGCTCTCTGTCGGTGTGATCACTGCCGAGGCCAATGTAGATCTTTCCGTCCTTGATGATGATCACATACTCAACCTCGCCGCAGGTCTTTTCCCCGACAAAAACCAGGTCCTTCTCCTGGGTCAGCACATAGTTGCCGCACTGGAAAATCGTCGGGATCTTCTTCGGCGCCGGCACACCCAGATCTCTTTCCAGCTCCTTGATATGTTCCATGGTCTTCGCCATGTCACGTCCTGCGTAACCAATCGCAAATACTCTCTCATAGTCCAGCTGAAGTACAGACTCTCCACCTTTACTTTCAAGGGTAAATGTCATTCTGCTCATCTTCCGAAACCCTCCTGATCTCCTCCTGATCTAGAAACCCTGTGGCAGCACGTTGGTATATGGTATACCAAAAATAGGTAAGCTCATTATATCATACATTACTTCACTGTCAATTGAAAAAGCGTCCAGGCCGATCAAGGCTGGGCGATCTGGTTACCAGAAACACCCGAGAAAGCCCCCTCCTCTATAGGAGGGGGGATGAATCGAGGAATTTTTTTGAAACCTGTAGTTGAACATATGTTCGTTCTATGGTATAATGATCTTGTCCAAAGCAGTGACTATCAGGAGACGACATCTATGGGCAATCAGGCAATTAAATATCGCATCTATCCCACAGAACGGCAGAGAACACTGATCATCAAAACCATTGGCTCCTGCCGTTTTGTCTACAATGAAGCCCTGGACAGAAAGGAAGAATCCTTTGCCAGGGATAAAACCTGTCTCAGCGTCTACAAGCTGATGAAACGCCTCCCAGAACTGAAAAAGCAGCACCCCTGGCTGAAGGAGGTTGATTCCATAGCACTTCAGCAGTCCCTTTGGCATCTCAATACTGCCTATCAGAACTTCTTTAACAAAGCGCTGCATGCTGCGAGGCCTAAACATAAAAGCAGGCGGAAAAGCCGCTGGTCCTACACAACCGTCGTGACCAATCGGAATATCCGGATCGAAGGCCGTTCGATCTTTCTTCCGAAGGTCGGAAAGGTAAAGGCGGTTATCTCTAGGGAGATTCCGCCGGGCTGGACTCTGAAAAGTGCGACGGTCAGCGCTGAGCGGGATATGACGTTCTATGTTTCCTGCCTCTTTGAGTATGATGATAACCCGTCTTCCTGTATCCCGGATACGGACCGGGCCGTTGGCCTGGACTACAAGTCAGACGGTCTCTACATGGACTCAGAGGGCCGAACAGTGGGCTCCCCGAAGTATTTCCGGCGGTCAGAAAAGCGCCTGGCATCTGCCCAGAGAAAGCTGCGGCACAAAAAGTCCGGATCAAAGAATTATAGAAAGCAGCTTCGGAAGATCGCGAAAATCCACCGCCATACAGCAAACCAGAGACAGGACTTCCTGCATAAGAAGTCATTGAGGATAGCCAACTCTTATGACATTGTGTGCATCGAGGACCTGGACATGAAAGCAATGTCGGCAAGAGCGGACAGGCTGGGGAAAGCAACGGCGGACAACGGATGGGGAATGTTCACCCGGTACCTGGAATATAAGCTTTCAGACCGGGGGAAGGTCCTTGTCCGGGTAGGACGGTATTTCGCATCCAGCCAGATCTGCCATTGCTGCGGAGAAAAGAATCCTGAGGTCCGGGATCTGCGGGTGCGTAAGTGGACCTGCCCTGTGTGCGGAGCACAGCATGACCGCGACAGAAATGCAGCTGTGAACATCCTGCATGAAGGCCTCCGTATCTATACAGAAGAAAACCTTCAAAAGTCTGTATCGTAAAGCGGTCGGTCAATGACATCAACTCATCTAGGGCAGGAACTGTCCGAAGTCAACGCCTGTGGAGCCCATGGTCCATGCCGGCAGAAGACAAGTCCTCTGAGGGTAAACCATAGCGATGAAGCAGGAATCCCCCGCCTCTCAAGGCGGTGGGAGGTTCAACAGAGGCGTCTCCGCTTCCCGCGGATGCGCCTTTTTCTTTGCGCGCAGCGCCTGTGCGCTTACTTCCCTTCCTTCCGCTTCTCTTCCATGTGCTTCAGGAACTCGGGGCCGTAGCCGTAGTTCTCGGCCACGAAATCCAGGTCTTTGTCGCCGCGGCCGGAGAGGTTCACCAGGATGGAGCCGATGTAGCCGGTTCTCGCCACGCGGATAGCGTAGGCCAGGGCGTGGGAACTCTCGATGGCGGGGATGATGCCCTCGTGCCGGGAGAGGAGGAACAGGGCCTCGATGGCGTCCTCATCGTCCACCGTGGTGTAGTTGACCCGGTGCATGTCGTGGAGCATGGCGTGCTCCGGACCCGCGGCCGGGTAGTCCAGGCCGCTGGCGTTGGAGTAGACCGGGGCCGGGTCGCCGTTTTCGTCTGCCAGCATGATGCTGTTGAAGCCGTGCATGACGCCCTCTTTCCCGTAGGTGATGGAGGCGGCGTTGTCACCCAGGGCGGGACCTCTGCCCAGGGGCTCCACGCCCACAAGCTCCACGGGATCCGCCAGGAAGGGCGTGAACATGCCGATGGAGTTGGAGCCGCCGCCCACGCAGGCCGCCACCTGGTCCGGCAGATGGCCGGTCTGCTCCAGGAACTGCCGGCGGGCCTCCTCGCCGATGACGTACTGGAAATCCCGCACCATCAGCGGGAAGGGATGGGGCCCCGCGGCGGTGCCGATGCAGTAGACCGCGTCGTGGTACTCCTTGGAGTATGCCTCAAAGGCAGCATCCACCGCTTCCTTCAGGGTCTTCAGGCCGAAGCTCACGGGCACGACCCGGGCGCCCAGCATTTTCATGCGGGTGACGTTGGGGGCCTGCTTGGCGATGTCAACCTCGCCCATGTAGATGTCGCACTCCAGCCCGAAATAGGCGGCGGCGGTGGCCAGTGCCACGCCGTGCTGCCCTGCGCCGGTCTCGGCGATGAGCTTCTTCTTGCCCATGTATTTCGCCAGGAGCCCCTCGCCCATGCAGTGGTTCAGCTTGTGGGCGCCGGTGTGGTTCAGGTCTTCCCGCTTCAGGTAGATCTGGGTGCGGCCCAGAAGGTTGGAGAGGTTCTGGCAGTGGTACACCGGGGTGGGCCGGCCCTGGAAGTCCTTCCGGATGCGGCGCAGCTCCGCGATGAACTGGGCGGACTGGGCGATGGTCTGGTAGGCCTCCGCGTACTCGTTGAAGGCCTTGATGAGCTCCGGGTCTTCCAGGTAGTTTCCGCCGTACTTGCCGAAATAGCCGCTGGCGGAGGGGTATTCCTTCAGATAGTTGTCAAAATCACGGTACTTGTTCAAGTGTCTGATTCCCCTTTCTGAGCAGGAACGGTTCAGTCTTCCTTCTGGATCTTGGCCACGTCGCGGCGCAGCAGCATGTTGATGTACTGGGAGAGGGAGCGCTCGTCTTCCTCTGCCAGGACGCGGAGCTGCTCGAGAAGGTCATTGTCCAGGGTGATGCTGATTTTGGCTTTCACAGTTTTCATTGACGTAAATCCTCCTGTCTGTGGATGAAGTGTGAAACCCGCGGGAAAGCTTCTCTGCCTGGCAGGCCGGAGCGCCGGGACGGCCGGAAAGGCCGCAGACCAAGAGGCCCGGGACGCGGTAGATGCCCGGCGGGAGAGACCCTCCGCACGGAGAAGAATCAGGCGCTTGCAGTCGCCTTTAAGAATAGTTTATCACAACTTGCTTTGTTCGTAAAGAACAAAACAGAACTTCCGTTCGGAAATTTCCAGGATGGCAGAGAGAAAGGCCGCCTGATGGCATAAAAAAACCTCCGGATTACTCCGGAGGCTCTGAGAGCGATAGACGGGACTCGAACCCGCGGTCTCGACCTTGGCAAGGTCGCGCGTTACCAACTACGCCACTATCGCACAGCCGTTTTTCACAGCAAAGGCATCATAGCACATTTTTTTCGGATCGTAAAGGCTTTCTTCGGAAATTTTTTGGCCGCCGGGTTCAATCCCCTGCATCTGAGCCGCATCTGGGCTGCCCCGGGCTTGCATCCAGGCAGCTTTCGAGAGGCCTACAGGCCCCGCTTCCGGTACTCCCCCAGCAGCAGGACGAGCATCACCCCGCTCAGCACGGTGAACATGACGTAGGCGGGAATGTAGCTTCCGGTCAGGTCCGCGATCATGCCGGGGATCACGCTGCAGAGCAGGCCCCCCAGGGCGTAGGTGAACTGAAAGTTCTTCAGCATGGAGGGGTAACTCTCCGCGTCGCTGAAATCAGCCGCAATCACCGAAATGCCCACGGAGGACACAGAGACGCCCAGGGCGAAGAGCAGGAAAATGAAGACCAGGCCCGCGAAGGAGAGGTGGGCGCTGAAGCAGAACAGGACCAGGGAGATTCCGTTGATCAGCTCAAAGACGATCAGCATGCGCTTCCCGCCGAAGCGGTCCGCGAACTGCCCCAGGACGATCTTGGCGGGGATCAGGAAGAAGCCGAAGAGGGAGAGGAGCAGGGAGATGGTCTCCATGTCGTGGCCCGCGTTCCGGAGCAGCATGGAGTGGGCCGAGGCGGGGCCGAAGCCCATGAAGCCCATGATGATCATGCTGAGAAAGAGAACGGGCTGCTCCCTCAAAAGAGACAGGGGGGATGCCGGCACGTGCACGTGGTTCGCGGCTGCCTGGGAGGCGCTGATCTGCCGGACGGATTCCGGCGGCTGGTTCTTCGTGAACAGAAGCAGGGGCACGAGGCACAGGAGGATCAGCCCGCTGTGGAACAGGAAGGCGCCGGATAGGCCGAACCGCTCCACCAGCTGGGTGATGGCCACGGGGAGGATCATGCCGGCGATTCCGCTGCCGGTGGCGGCGATCCCGATGGGGGTGCCGCTGTGCTCCGGGTACCAGCGCCGGAGCAGGATGGACATGGGAATCATGCCGCCCAGGGCGTAGGAGAAGCCCAGCATGCTGGTGGCGAGGTAGAAAAAGACCGGGGACGGCGCGAAGGCCATGATGGCGAAGGACAGGGCCGCCACGAGGAAGGTGGCCGCCACGCCCGCCTTAATATCGAAGCGCCCGAAATAGCGGTCCGCGAGGCTCATGAAGGAGATGGCGAAAATGGACCGGGTGGTTGTGAGCAGCAGGACCCCGGTGTTGGAAAAACCCTTCAGCTCGCGGAAATACGGGAAGTAGACGGGAAAGGTCGTGGTCAGGATTCCCATGTTCACAAAGAGCATGAGCATTCCGCAGAAGCAGTTCAGTCGGCGCTGGCGGTTCAGGTTCATGGAGCGCTCCGGTTCCGGGCCAGTGGCCCTGAATAGCGAAAAGGAATAGAAAAACAACGCAGAACGATGTACAACAATGCACAGCAAAGTGCGGTGACGTTCTGTTCCGCAGAAAGGACTGCATTGATGTCATCTTAGCACTCGGGCGGAAAAGCACAAGTCTTTCCTTGACAAAAGGAGGACGATGCGCGCATGATGGTAACGTTTTTGAGACATAGGGGAGTGTTTGGTTTTTATGAGTAAAACGGTAAGCCGGGGCGGCCACGCCTCCGGGATTGATATGCTGAACGGCCCGCTGGCCGGAAAGCTGATTGCCTTCGCCTTTCCGGTGATCGCGGGGAGCGTGCTCCAGCAGGTGTTCAACGCCGCCGACACGGCGGTGGTGGGTCAGTTTGCCTCCCGCCAGGCCCTGGCGGCGGTGGGCGGCAATTCCTCCACCATTTCCCTGCTCTTGAACCTGTTCGTGGGCATCACCTCGGGGGCGGGCGTCGTGTCGGCCACCCTGATCGGACAGGGCAAGGAGGAGCGGGTTTCGGAGGCGGTCCACACGGCCATGCTCTTTTCCATTCTGTCCGGGATCTTTCTCGCGCTGGCCGGACAGCTGATCGCGCGGCCCCTCCTGGAGCTGATGGCCTCCCCGGAGGACGTGATCGGCCTGGCGGCGGTCTACCTGAAAATCTACTTCACCGGCATGCCCTTCCTCATGTTTTACAACATGGGGGCGGCGATCCTAAGGAGCGTGGGCGACACGAAGCGGCCCCTGTACAGCCTGCTCTTCGCCGGGGTGCTCAATGTGCTTTTAAACCTGCTCTTCGTGATCGTCTTCCGCCTGAGCGTGGTGGGAGTGGCGCTGGCCACGGTGATTTCCAACGGGGTGAACGCGCTCCTCATGCTCTCCTTCCTTCTCCGGGAGGAGGGGGCCCTCAGGCTGGTCCCGGGAAAGTTGTCCATCTCCTGGCCAGCCCTGGCCGCGATCCTGAAGATCGGAGTTCCCACGGGGCTCCAGGGGACGGTGTTCTCCCTCTCAAACGTCTGCATCCAGACCGCCATCAACGGCTTCGGCTCTGTGGTGGTGGCCGGCAGCGCAGTGGCGCTGAACTTTGAGTTCATGAGCTTCTTCGGCATCAACGGCTTTGTCCAGGCCTGCATGAACTTCACCGGGCAGAACTACGGGGCCGGAAAGATGGACCGCTGCCGGAGCATTTTCCGGCTGTCCCTGCTCTTCGGCGTGCTGTCCGGCCTGATTATGAATCTGGGCTTTTATTTCGCGCGGGATGTGCTGCTCTCCCTCTTCACCTCGGACCCGGAGGTGATGTCGGTGGCGGTGCTGAGAATGCAGCGGGTGCTGCTCTTCCAGAGCATTGCGGCCACCTACGAGGTGGCGGGGGGCGCCCTGAGAGGCCTGGGACACGCCCTGCCCCCCACGGTCCTCACGGTCTTCGGCTCCTGCCTGTTCCGGATCTTCTGGGTGTTTGTCGTCTTCCGGGCAGTTCCGAAGCTTGAGGTGCTGCTGAGCGTCTACCCCGTGAGCTGGATCCTCACGGGAGTCCTGGTGACCGGGGCCTATTTCCTGCTGCGGCGGGAGACGGAGCAGGGGGCGCAGCAGAAGGCATAGACAGAGCAGAAGATGGAAGGGAGCCGGCCCGAGTGAGACTGCGGTCCGAGCAAGACCGAGGCAGCAAGACCACGTCAGCAGGACTGCGGCCGGGGATCATCAGCAGAGGGTCGTCAGTAGTCTACCTGCATGAGGCAGAGCCCCTTGGCCGGGGCAGTGTAGCCTGCCGCCGTGCGGTCCAGGGCCTCCAGGATACCGACCATGTCCTCCGGCTGCCGCTTCCCGAAGCCCACCTCCAGCAGGGTCCCGGTGAGGATTCGAACCATGTGCTGCAGGAAGCCGTCTCCGTGGAACCAGAAGTGGAGAACCGGCCCTTTTTCCTTGATTTCGATGGAATCCACCGTGCGCACGGTAGATTTTTTCATTTTCGGGTTCCCGCAGAAGCTCTTAAAGTCGTGGGTGCCGATGAGATACGCCGCGGCCTGCCGCATTTTCTCCACGTCGGGCCGCTCCGGAAGCACGGTCAGGTACTTCCGCTCAAACACCGGCTTCAGCTTCCCGGTCCAGCAGCTGTAGCAGTAGGTCTTGCCGACGGCGGAGTAGCGGGCGTGGAAGCGGGGTGAGGCCTCCTTCAGCTCTGTGACGCAGATGTCCTCGGGAAGGTAGGCGTTCAGGTACTCCTGGATCGAGTCCGCACTGCGCTCCGTGTCCAGGCGGACACTGGCGGTCATGGCCCGGGCGTGGACCCCGGCGTCGGTGCGGCCCGCGCCGAGAACCTCCGGAACGGGGAGAGCGCCGGCCGCCGCGGGATCTGCCCCGGCTCCAGGACCTGCGGGTGCTTTGGCTGCGGGGGTGCCGGTCGCAGGGCCTGCGGCCGCTTTAGCTGCGGGGGCGCCGGTTGTTTTGCTGCCTTCGGGACCCCGGTCTTCGGCGAGCATGCGGGCGAGGACCGTCTCGATCTTCCCCTGAATGGTCAGGTCCGTGGATTTCTGGTGTTCCCAGCCGTAGTAGCGGCTGCCGTCGTACTGGATGGTCAGTTTGTAGTTCTGGGTCATGTAAGTGTCTCCTTTAACAGGGCGGGACTTGGACGCCTGTTGCCTGCGGGTGGAACGTTGTCTGCAGGAAAAGATTTCAATCGTGTTCGGCTTGTTCTTGTGGCCACCGCCTATAGAGGCGGGGGAACTCCCCTGCTGCGTTGATTGTATCACATGAGGGCGTTTTACGGCCGGACGGAAAGACGTGTCCTTCAGGGCGGGTACAAAAAATTAGGAAAAAGGAAAGAAATGCCGAAACAAAAGGAAAGGGAAATCTGGTATCCTTATACGTACTGAACGGCAGGAAACTGGGCGCTGGTTCTGAAAGGAACCTGCGGCCTGAAATGTGAAGGAGAAAATGACCATGAAAAAAATGTTGAGTGTGCTTCTCGCCGGCGCCGTGCTGGCGGGCGCTCCTCTTTTTGCGCCCGGCGCCGCCGGAATGGCAGCGCGGCCCTATGAAACACTTCTGAATCCCGCGTCGGAGGTCCTGGCGGCATCGATTGACCAGAGCACCCTGACCTATGACGTGTCCCGCTTCCAGCTGCCGGAGGGCGCCCGCTCCCTGGTGGTGGTGGAGGGCTTTGCCGTGAACGGCGGCCGGGACACCTACCGGGAGGGCTATGTCTCAGATCCGGGCAGGTGGAACCGGGCCCGGGTCACGGCCTTTTACCGGGACTCTGACGGCAGCGCCTGGATTCCCGTGGTGCAGAGCGCCGCGGTAATGGGATGGTCCGGCATGTCCAACGCGAGACATTCCGGTGACGGAAGCACGCCCATCGGCCTCTTTAAGATGGATACTCCCTTCGGCCGCCGGCCGGCGGAGAGCGGCTTCCCGGAGAACTACCAGGAGATCATGATCGCGGATCACAACCAGTATTGGTCTGATGAGACCAACTGCCTGGAGGTGAACGGCGACTTTTCCGTCCAGAGCGGAGAGCGGCTCTACGAGGACTGGGCGAAGGGCATTTACAGCTACTGCCTGAATTCCGGCTACAACAAGAACAATGCCGTGCCCGGCAGCGGATCCGCCCTGTTCCTGCACTGCACCAAGGAGGGCAAGCCCTCCACCGCGGGCTGCGTCGCCATGGAGGAGGAGGCCATGAAGGCCATTCTCCGGCTGTACGCCCTGGGACCCGCCTACGTGGCCCAGGCTCCGGCGGGCACCTTTGAAGGAATTTACGGGGCTTACTCGGAAACCGGCCAGTCGCCGGCGGGTGAGTTTCCGGCTTCCAGTCTTTCGCTCCCGGAGACGCCGCTGACGGTGCTGTACTGAGAGGCAGAATCAGGCCAGATCAGGCGGCTGATTCGCTGCTGAGAAACTGACAGAACCAGGCCGGAGCAGGCGGCTGAGCAAGCGGTCGGCATCAGCTGGCATCGCGGACAGAGTTGCTACAGGAAAAGCAGAATCAGGCTGGCATTACGGACAGAGTTACTGCAGGAAAAACGGCGGGATTCGCTGAACGCAGGGGGGAAAAACGAGATGAAGAAGATGAGGAGTATGACAAGAACCTCGATTGTATTCGCGATGGCGCTGGCCATGGCCGCAGTGCCGGCGGCGGGCGCATTCGGGTGGACCATCCAGGACCAGTCCCCGGAGATCCGCTATATCCAGGCGGATACGCTGAACGTGCGCACATCCCCGGAGATCAAGGAGGGAAATGTCTCCGAGAAGATGTATCGGGGCGAGGAGGTCATGGTTACCGGCAGCGGCGACGGCTGGGTGCGCATCAAGCGGAACGGCGAGGACCGGTATGTGTCTGCGGAATTTTTAAGCAGCGCACCGGTTTCGACTGAGGCCGCAGGGAACACGACAGAAGGCGCAGGGAACACGACTGGAGCCGCAGGGAACACGACAGAAGGCGCGGGGAACACGTCGGGAGCGCCGGCATCCGCCGCTTCAGGCAATGCGGAGAGCTATGGCTCCGGCGTCACCGTGACGGAGGTGGGAATGGATTCCGGCTTCCGCTTCTATGACTTCTCCAAGATTAAGACCGGAACGGCGAAGCTCTATAAGAACCACGACGGGGCCCACGGCGACGTGGTGGTCTGTGTGAACGCGGGCCACGGCACCAGGGGAGGCGAAAGGGTGAAGACCCTCTCCCACCCGGACGGCACCGGAAAGGTCACCGGCGGCAGCAATCCCAACGGGGCGGTGGAGAGCATCTCCGTCTCCTCCGGCATGGAGTTCCACGACGGCACGGAGGAGAGGGCGGTGACGCTGAAGGAGGCCATCAAGGTGCGGGACCTGCTCTTAAAGCGGGGCTACAGCGTGCTCATGATCCGGGAGACCGAAGACGTGCAGCTGGACAACATCGCCCGCACGGTCCTCGCCAACAACTACGCCCTCTGCCACATCGCCATCCACTGGGATTCCTCCAACAACAACAAGGGCGCCTTCTTCATGAGCGTGCCCGACGGCCTGAAGTACATGAGCCCGGTGGCAGAGACCTGGCAGAAGAGCGAGGCCCTGGGAGCGGCGCTGATTCAGGGGCTGAAGGGGCAGGGCGTGAAGATCTTCGGGGACGGCACCATGGACATGGACCTGACTCAGACCTCTTACTCCACCATTGCCAGCGTGGATATTGAGCTGGGAGACAAGGCCTCCGACCGCTCCGACGACACCCTGAACCGCCTGGCCCAGGGGATTGCGGACGGCGTGGATATCTGGAACGCCGCACGGTGATATATTGAATAAAGACAAATGACGGAGACCGGGACGGATGTTCCCGGTCTTTGCTGTGTTATTGGGAGAATGCGTGCATTCTATGGAAAAAAATCTCCGGCCGTGGTATGATTGCACGGCTGAAGAGAGACCAATCCCGCCCGAGCGGGAAAAAGAAGATCGGCAGAGAAGATCCGACAACGAAGATCGGCAACGAAGATCGGCAACGAAGATCCGACAACGAAGATCAGAAATCAGGATCATAGACAGAGGAACGGGTTATGGGAGAAAAACTGACAAAGGCGGATGTGGAAAAGATCCAGGCAGAGATTGACCACCGGAAGCTGGACTTAAGGCCGCAGCTCATCGAGGCTGTGAAGGAGGCCAGGGCCCAGGGGGACCTGAGCGAGAACTTTGAGTACTACGCCGCAAAGAAGGAGAAGAACCGGAACGAGAGCCGCATCGGTTACCTGGAGCGCATGCTGAAGAACGCCACCGTCATTTCGGACCGGTCCAAAGCCGACGAGGTGGGACTGAACAAGGTGGTGGAGGTCTACATCCCCGACGAGGACGTGAAGGAGAAATACAAGATCGTGACCCCCATCCGGGGAGACATCATGGAGAACCGCGTGTCCATCGAGTCGCCCCTGGGGAAGGCCCTCCTGAGGAAGCGCGTGGGGGACAAGGTGTGGGTCAGCACGGATTTCGGCGGATACGAGCTGGAGATTCTGTCAATTACTGCTGATTCTGCGGACGACGATATCCGCAGCTACTGATTGTGTGCTATGATGTAGGAAATTCGGAATATCTCAGTGGGAGATGACCCCCACCTCTTAGGTGGTGGGAATGCAAACTCGTCTCAGTGGGGGTCCAATCTCCCACTGAGATATCGCTCCGCGGGGATGCGCAGGCACGCGGGAAGGTAATTGTTGCCTAACGGCAACCCGCGCGCCGCGCCAAGTCCCGCGGAGCGGGACTTGAACTATGCCTCCCCGTGGAACACGAGGGAGACCGAAACGCGAAACAAACGCGAACGAAACGCAAACGAAACGCGAACAAAATGCAAACATAACGGCAAGGAGGAGATAGCAATGAAGACTGCACTGGTTGTGATGGCGGCCGGCATCGGCTCCCGCTTCGGCGGCGGCATCAAGCAGCTGGAGCCCATGGGCCCCAACGGCGAAATCATCATGGATTACGCGATCTATGACGCCCGGAAGGCCGGATTTGAGAAGGTGGTGTTCATCACCAGAAAGGACCTGGAGAAGGATTTCCGCGAGATCATCGGAAATCGGATCGAGAAGGTGATGGAAGTGGAGTATGCCTTCCAGGAGCTGGACGATCTTCCGGCGGGCTTCTCTGTCCCGGAGGGCAGGAAAAAGCCCTGGGGCACCGGCCAGGCGGTCCTGGCGGTGGACGGAAAGGTGAAGGAGCCCTTCCTGGTGATCAACGCGGACGATTACTATGGTCCCGAGGGCTTCCGCCTCATGCACAAGTACATGACCGAGGAGATGGATCTCACCGGAAAGAAGCTGGATATGTGCATGGCGGGCTTCATCCTGAAGAACACCCTGTCCGACAACGGCGCGGTGACCCGCGGCGTCTGCGACGTCCAGGACGGCATGCTGAAGAAGGTCACCGAGACCTTTGAGATCGGGTACAAGGACGGCGCCCTGAAGGCGCAGGACGGCGCGGGCATGCCGGCATCAGTCAACGCGGACCAGATCGTGTCCATGAACATGTGGGGCCTTCCGCCCGCATTCCTGGAGGAGCTGAAGCAGGGCTTCCCGGAGTTCCTTTCTGCCATCAAGCCCGGCGACATCAAGGCGGAGTACCTGCTGCCCACCATCATCGACCAGTGCATCCAGTCCGGCAGAGGAACTGTGCGGGTGCTGCCCACCAACGACCGGTGGTTCGGCGTCACCTACAAGGAGGACAAGCCGGTGGTCGTGGAGTCCATCAGGAAGCTGATCGCGGCCGGCGTCTATCCGGAGAAGCTCTATTGAGCTGAAAAAAATTAATTGCATGAAACAGGTGGGCGGTATGCAGACTTATCAGTTTGATTTTGAGCACCCGGGAAAGGTGCATTTTATCGGCATCGGCGGCATCAGCATGAGCGGCCTCGCTGAGATCCTCCTGAAGGACGGCTTTGCCGTCTCGGGGAGCGATATGCATGAGAGCGAGTTCACCGAGCATCTCCAGAGCCTCGGCGCCGGAATCTTCATTGGCCAGAGGGCCGAAAACATCAGCTGGGGGCCGGACTGCGCGGTCTACACGGCGGCCATTCACCCGGACAACCCCGAGTTCAGGGCGTGTCAGGAGGCCGGCATCCCCCTGCTCTCAAGGGCTGAGCTCCTGGGACAGCTGATGCGCAGGTACCGCCATGCGGTGGCGGTCAGCGGGACCCACGGCAAGACCACGACAACAGGCATGCTGTCCCACATCTTTCTGGAAGCAAAGCTGGACCCCACCATTTCCATCGGCGGCGTGCTGCCCCTGATCGGCAGCAACCTGCGGCTCGGCGGCCGGGACACCTTCCTTCTGGAGGCCTGTGAGTACACCAACAGCTTCCTGTCCTTCTTCCCCACGCTGGAAATCATCCTGAACATTGAGGCGGACCACCTGGACTTCTTCAAGGACCTGGACGATATCCGGCACTCCTTCCGGCGCTTCGCGGAGCGCCTTCCGGAGAACGGCATCCTGGTGATCAGCGACCTGATCCGGGACTACAGGGAAATCGTGGGTGATTATGCCGGGCAGGTGATCACCGTGGGCTCCGAACAGGCGGATTTCTACGCGGAGGATGTCCGGTACGACGACACCGGGCGCCCCTCCTTCATCCCGGTGGAGCGCGGACAAGCGGGGGAGCGGATCTCCCTCTCTGTGCCGGGCGTGCACAATGTGGGCAACGCGATGGCGGCCTACGCGGCGGCCCGCTCCATTGGCGTGCCGGCGGATGAGATCGTGCGGGCCCTGGGACACTTCAGCGGCGCCGAGCGTCGGTTTGAGGACAAGGGAGACCTGCACGGGGTGCGGATCGTGGACGACTACGCCCATCATCCCCAGGAGATCGAGGCCACCCTCCGGGCCGCCTCGCTCTGTCCCCACAACCGGATCTGGTGCGTCTTCCAGCCCCACACCTACTCCCGCACCAAGGCGCTGCTTCCCGAGTTTGCCGAAGCCCTGTCCCTGGCGGACCGGGTGGTGCTGGCGGAAATCTACCCCGCCAGGGAGACGGACACCCTGGGGGTCTCCTCCGGGGACATCGCCAGGCTGATCAACGACCGGGAGCCCGGCAAGGCCGAGGCGTTTCCGGACTTTGCCTCGATCGAGACCTTCCTGCTGGAGCAGCTGGAGCCGGGGGATCTCTGCATCACCATGGGGGCCGGCGACATCTACAAGGTCGGAGAAGAGCTCCTGGGACGGAACTGAAACCTGAAAACACATTGCCGCAGCAGGAAGAAATTTTCGTGCTGCGGTTTTTGCGTTCCCGGGGGCGTCTGGGAAGCTTTCCTTCCATCCGCCTGCGACCAGGAACCCTGACATATAAGAGAATAAAACTGAAATTAGGGTATTTCTTTCGGCATATTTCCGACAAGGAAAATATGCGGGGGTAATCCCCCGGGTTATCCACAGAAAAAGGGCGAATAACAGGTGGTTTTGGGAGGTTATCCACCAAATCCACAGTCCGTACTTGTCAACAATGTGGAGAAAGTTGTGGACAGGGGTTGGTTCTAAATTCAGCCCCCCTATGGTATGATAGGCATGCTTTTCCGGAGGGAAACAGACCGGAAAACTGACAGCAATGATTCACGGAACACCAGGGGGACAAAGGAATGCGAATTGGTCTGGACGGACTTCGAATTCCAGCATTTACCGCAGTCGCCAACGCATTTATTGATCAGTACATGCCTTCTGCCAACGGAGAGTATGTAAAAGTATATCTGTATATTCTTCGCCACGCGGAGGAAGAGATCACTGTGTCCGAAATAGCGGATGCGCTGGAACTTACGGAACGGGATGTGGAGCGGGCCCTGCTCCGCTGGAAAAAAGAAGGGCTCATGACGGACGCTGACACGGCGCCGGCGGGAAAGAGTGCGACGGAAGCGGAGAGAGAGCCGGCGGATCAGAGAGAGCTGGCCAGGAAGAGAGAACCGGCAGCTGACAGAACGCCGGCAGAGAAGAGAGAACAGGCAGCGGAGAGAACGCCGGCTGCGGAGAAAGAACCGGAAAATAAGAGAGAACCGGCGGAGACAGCTTCGGAAACGAAGGAAAAAGCGGCCGGGATGAGAAACACGGAAACTGTGTGGGATCAGCCGGAGGCGCCGGCTGCAACGGAGCCGCGCAGCATGCCGGCTGCCGCTGAGGAAGAGGCGTCTGCCGCGGCATATGCGGCACGGACCGCACCGGAAATCGAAACCGGACGGGAGCTGCAGGAGACGCGCACGGCCGGAGAACGCCCTGCGGACATGGTGATGCCGGCGGCACAGCCTGCCGCAGAAGCTGAAACCGGTCTGGAGCGGCTGCAGCCGCCGCCAACACAAACACCGGAGCCCCTTGCGCCGGTGCAGCCGCTCCCCGAGCGGTCCGGCGCGGATTTCGGGCGGCTGAAGCGGGATGAGGAGTTCACGAACCTTCTCTATATCGTGCAGCGGTATCTGTCCAGGATCTTCTCCCAGACGGATACGGAGAAAATGGCCTATCTCTACGACACGCTGGGCCTTCCGGCGGAGCTCCTGGAGTACCTGGCGGAGCGCTGCGCCGAGAACGGGAAGACCTCCCTCCGCTATTACGAGTCTGTGGCCATCGACTGGTACCGCAGCGGGATCAGGACGGTGGAGCAGGCGAAGGAGAGCAGGGAGCGCTACAGCGGCGAGGTCTACGCGGTGATGCGGGCCTTCGGTCTGCAGGGCCGGGACCCGGCGGCGGACGAGCTGAAGCTGATCCGGAAGTGGTTCGACGAGTACGGGTTCTCCAGGGAGCTGGTTCTCCACGCCTGCGGCAGGACCATCCTGCGGATCCAGAAGCCCAGCTTCCCCTATGCGGACCGGATTCTCTCGGACTGGAAGCAGGCCGGGGTCAGGACACTGGAAGATGCCAGGAAGCAGGAGGAGGAGAGCGGCCGGGAGAACCGCCACGGAAGAAACGTATCCGCCCAGAAGAGCCAGAGACCCGGCGGAAGAAGTTCCTCCCGGTTCCACAACTTCGAGGAGCGTGACGACAACCCGGACGACTTTGCACTGCAGCAGATGCGGCAGCGGCTGAAGCAGGGATAAGACACTATGGCACTCAGCAATTCACAGTACAACGCAATCATGCGGGAATATGAGCGCCTGCAGGCGGAGGACCGGGCAGATCTGGAACGGCGCCGGCAGGAGGCCTACCGCAGGGCACCGGAGCTCAGGCGACTGGAAAAGGAGCCGGGGCTTCTTGCCATGGAGCGATTCCGGCGGGCTGTGGGAAAGCCCGCAGCCGGCGGAACGGGAACTGGAAAATCCGCGGCCGGCGGGAATGAGGCCGGCGGAACCGCAGACGCCGCGCGGAAGGGCGCCGCGGACAGCGCGGCAGCCGGGACAGACGTCACGAAGGGCTTCTCTGAGGAGCTGGCCCGGATCGAGGAGAGAAAACAGGCCCTCCTTAAGGAGGCGGGGCTCCCGCCGGACATGCTGGAGATGCGCTATCACTGCCCCCTCTGCAAGGACACGGGCTTCACGGAGAGCGGGAAGTGCAGCTGCTTCAACGCGAGGGCCGTGCGGCTCCTCTACGCCCAGTCCAACATCGACCGCGTCCTGGAGAAGGAAAATTTTGACGTCTTCTCTCTGGACTGGTATGATAATGAGCGCGTGATCTCCGCGCTGGGGGTCACGGAGCGGGAGTGGATGAAGCACGTGCTGGCCATCTGCCGGGAGTATGTGGAGCAGTTCCCGGTGAAGCACGGCAGCATCCTGTTCCAGGGAAACACGGGGGTCGGCAAGACCTTTCTCTCGAACTGCATCGCCAAGGCCCTGATCGAGCGGGGCCACTCCGTCATCTACCTCACGGCGGGGGAGCTCTTCGACTGCATGGCGGCGGTGCGCATGGAAAAGACGGAAGATCTCTCTGTCCAGGAGCTCTACGAGTGGCTGTTCCGCTGCGAGCTCCTGATTCTTGATGACCTGGGAACGGAGGTGGGCAACACCTTTACGGACTCCCAGCTGTTTTACCTGGTAAACGCGCGGCTGAACGCAAAGCATGGCACGGTGATCTCCACCAACCTGTCCATGCGGATGCTCCGGGATACCTACACGGAGCGGGTGACCTCGCGGATCAGCAGTGGATATGAGACAGTAATGCTCTACGGAGATGATATTCGCAAACAGAAGCGCATGAAGGAGTACAAAAATGGCCAATGAAGACAAGACGATCGAGACCATACCGGTAGGGCCTCTGGGGCTGATTCCCTTAAAGAGCTGCGAGGAGCTGGGGAAGAAGGTGGACGCCTACCTGGTGCGCTGGAGAAATGCGAGACAGAGCGAGCACAAGAGCACGCTGGCCTTCTCGGAGTACCAGAAGGATACCTATATCATCGATTCCCACATAAGCCGCTTCGGAACGGGTGAGGGAAAGGGACAGATCAGCGTGTCTGTCCGGGGAGACGACCTCTTCCTCATGGTGGACGTGTGCAACAACAGTCTCACCTACTCCCTCTGCGGCATGATGAACCACATGTCCCCGGACGATCACTTCGCGGACCTGAAGCGCGTCATTTCGGCCGCGGCGGGCAAGGCGCGGCGGCTGACGGTGATCATGCCCTATCTCTACGAGAGCCGTCAGGAGACCCGGAAGGGCAGAGAGTCCCTGGACTGCTCCATGGCCCTTCACGAGCTGGTGGATATGGGCGTGGACAACATCATCACCTTTGATGCCCACGATCCCCGGGTGCAGAACGCCATCCCCCTGAAGAGCTTTGAGACGGTGACACCCATCTACCAGTTCATCAAGGCGATTCTTGCGGCGGAGCCGGACCTGCAGGTGGATTCTGACCACCTCATGGTGATCAGCCCCGACGCCCACGGCATGGGCCGGGCGATCTACTTCGCCAACATGCTGGGGGTGGACCTTGGTATGTTTTACAAGCGCCGGGATTACACCCGCATCCTGAACGGCAGGAACCCGGTGGTGGCGGTGGAATTCCTGGGGTCGGATGTTGCCGGGAAGGACATGATCATCGTGGACGACATGATCTCCTCCGGCGAGACCATGCAGGACGTAGCTCGGGAGCTGAAGAATCGGGGAGCGCGGAAGGTGTTCTGCTGCGCCACCTTCGGCCACTTCACCAACGGCCTGACCCGCTTTGACCGGTACTTCGAGGACGGGATCATCGACCGCGTCTTCACCACCAACCTGGTGTACCAGTCGCCGGAGCTCCTCTCCAGGCCCTACTACTGCAGTGTGGAGATGAGCAAGTACATCGCCCTGATCATCGACAACCTGAACCACGACACCTCCATCAGCGAGTTCCTGGATCCGGTGGAGCGCATCCGCCGGGTGCTGGCGAAGCACAAGGCAGAGCGGGAGGAGCGGCTGGCGAAGCAGAGCGCGGAGTAAAAGCGGCTGATGCAGGAAACGCCGGGTGAGACGCCGGGCGCAGAGCGCCGGGCGAAGCGGCTGATGCAGGAAAACGCCTGGTGAGGCACCGGGCGAAGCGGCTGATGCAGAAAAACGCCGGGTGAGACGCCGGGCGAAAAACAGTTACAGATTATTAAGAAAGAAGAGGACGGCATTATGGCAGACGACAAGAAGCTGGTCAAGGAAATTACCTCCATGGAGGAGGACTTTGCCCAGTGGTACACGGATATTGTGCGGAAGGCGGAGCTGATCGACTACACCAGCGTCAAGGGATGCATGGCGATTAGGCCCGCCGGCTACGCCATCTGGGAGAACATCCAGAAGCGGCTGGACGAGCGCTTCAAGGAGACCGGCGTGCAGAACTGCTACATGCCCATCTTCATTCCCGAGAGCCTTCTGCAGAAGGAGAAGGACCACGTGGAGGGCTTTGCCCCCGAGGTGGCATGGGTCACCCAGGGCGGCCTGGAGCCTCTGCAGGAGCGGCTCTGCGTGCGTCCCACCTCTGAGACCCTGTTCTGCGACTACTACGCCAAGACGGTCCAGTCCTACCGGGATCTGCCCCAGCTCCTGAACCAGTGGTGCTCGGTGGTGCGCTGGGAGAAGACCACCCGTCCCTTCCTCCGCTCCAGGGAGTTCCTGTGGCAGGAGGGGCACACGGTCCACGCCACCGCGGAGGAGGCCGAGGAGAGAACCATCCAGATGCTGAACGTCTACGCGGATTTCTGCGAGCAGGATCTGGCGATCCCCGTGGTGCGCGGGCAGAAGACGGACAAGGAGAAGTTCGCCGGCGCGGTGGCCACCTACACCATTGAGTCCCTCATGCACGACGGCAAGGCTCTGCAGAGCGGCACCAGCCACAACTTCGGCGACGGCTTCGCCAGGGCCTTCGGCATGCAGTTCACGGACAAGGACAACAGCTTAAAGTACATGCACCAGACCTCCTGGGGCATGACCACCCGCATGATCGGCGCCATCATCATGGTCCACGGCGACAACTCGGGACTGAAGCTTCCGCCCCACATTGCCCCGGTCCAGGTGGTTGTGGTGCCGGTGCAGATGCAGAAGGAGGGCGTGCTGGAGGCCGCGCAGAAGCTGGCTGATGACCTGAAGGCCGCCGGCATCCGCGTGAAGCTGGACGACACCGACCGCCGGCCGGGCTTCAAGTTCGCCGACTGCGAGATGCGGGGCATCCCCCTCAGGGTGGAGATCGGCCCGAAGGATATGGCCGCGGGCCAGTGCGTGCTGGTGCGCCGCGACAACCACGAGAAGCTGACGGTCTCCCTGGAGGGCATCGGCGCCACCGCCGCGGAGCTCCTGGAGACGATCCAGAAGGATATGTTCGAGGCTGCGAAGGCCCACAGAGACGCCCACACCTACGACGCCATGACCATGGAGGAGTTCACCGACACCATCAAGAACCGCCCCGGCTTTGTCCGGGCCATGTGGTGCGGGGACCAGGCCTGCGAGGACAAGATCAAGGAGGTGGCAGGTGCCACCAGCCGCTGCATGCCCTTCAAGCAGGAGCGCATCGCGGAGACCTGCGTGTGCTGCGGAAAGCCCGCGAAGAAGATGGTCTACTGGGGCGTGGCTTACTGACGCATTGTCTACAGACGCATGGCTTACTGACGCATTATCTACTGACGCGTGGCTTATTGATGCGAGGCTTACTGACGCGTGGCCTATTGATGCGTGGCTTACTGATGCGGTCATGTAATTGCGGCCTGAGGGCGCCCGCGCGTTGCGTTTTCGCCCGCGGCAGCGGTTCATGAGACAAGACGCGAAGCGGATTGCGATTGTCCGCTTTTACCAGAATATGCCCCGGATCCGGCTGTGACGCCGGGCCCGGGGTTTTCTACAGGAGGAGATTGATCCATGGTGCTTCCCCAGGAAGTCAGGGAAATCCTGGAAAAACTGAACCGGGCGGGCCACGAGGCCTACGCGGTGGGCGGCTGTGTGCGGGACGCCTGTCTCGGCAGGGAGCCGAAGGACTGGGACATCACCACCTCGGCGCTGCCGGAGGAGGTGAAGGCCCTCTTTCCCAGGACCCTGGACACCGGGATCCAGCACGGCACCGTGACGGTCATGCGGGGCAGGACCGGCTACGAGGTGACCACCTTCCGGGTGGACGGAAATTACACCGACGGCCGGCATCCGGACAGCGTCACCTTTACCCGCTCCCTTCCGGAGGACCTGAAGCGCCGGGACTTCACCATCAACGCCATGGCCTGCGGCGCCGGCGGGGAGGTGGTGGATCTGTTCGACGGGCAGGGAGACCTGAAGCGGAGGATGATCCGCTGCGTCGGAGACCCGGACCAGCGCTTCTCGGAGGACGCCCTCCGGCTTCTCCGGGCGGTGCGCTTCTCCGCCCAGCTGGACTGTGAGATCGAGCCGCGGACGGCGGCGGCCTTAAAGCGCCACGGCGCGGCCCTGGGCCTGGTGAGCCGGGAGCGGGTGTTCGCGGAGCTGAACAAGACCCTCCTCTCGGAGCACCCGGAGAAGCTCTCGGAAATCGCGGCCGCCGGCCTGGAGCGGCAGGTGTCGGAGGAGTTTCCGGGCATTGCGGGGGACTGCCGCATCGCGGCCCTGCCGGAGGACAAGGCGGTGCGCTGGGCTGCCGCGGCGGCCGCCGCCGGAAAGGCGCCGGAGTCCCTGGACCGCCTGCTGAAGGAACTGAAGAGCGACAACGGTACCCGGGAGACCGCGGTTCTGCTGCTCTCCTGGCTGCCCCGGCCCCTGCCGGAGAACCGGGCAGAGACCCGTCGGCTCCTGTCGGAGATCGGGACGGATAAGGCAGAGGCCCTTCTGAAGCTGAAGGAGCAGGGGTTTGGAGCGGTGGACGCTTCCGGGGGAAGCGGGAGTGACTCCGGGGTTTGCGGGAGTAGCTCCGAGGCCGGAGCAGGCGCTCACAGGAGCCCGCAGGTCGCCCGGGTGAGAGACTGGATCCGGGAAATCCTCGCCGACGGGGACTGCTTTTCCCTGAAAACCCTGGCGGTCAGCGGGCGGGACCTGATGGCCGCCGGCATTCCCGGCGGGCCTGCCATGGGAGCCTGCTTAAAGGAACTCCTGTCGGCGGTACTTGAAAACCCGGAGAACAACCGCAGGGAGGTGCTGCTTTCCATGGCGGAGAAATGGTGCAGCCGGAAGTGAAAAAATCCAGGTTGTGAAATTTCAAGTTTCAAAAACAGACAGGGCGTCGGGATTGCGGAAAAAGCGAATCCCGGCGCCATGCTCGCAGGGAGCGGGTCACGTTAAAATCCAGAGAGGGCGCCGGGAATAGGGGAAATGGCGAATCCCGGCGCCCTGCTCGCAGGGCGCGGGTCACGTTAAAATCCAGAGAGGGCGCCGGGAATAGGGGGAATGGCAAATCCCGGCGCCCTGTTCGCAGGATGCGGGTCATGCAAAAACATAGAGGTTTTCCCGCTCGCCCTTGTTTTATCCGCCTGCGTCGGACTAAAGCTTTGTCACTGGGCGGACGAAAATGCGAAAAGTGAGGGAAACGCCCGCCTAGAAAGGAAGCAAGCTTTGTCGCTGGGCGGACGAAAACGCGAAAAGAGAGGGAAAGGCCCGCCTAGGAAGGAAGCAAGCTTTGTCGGCGGGTGGACGAAAATGCGAAAAGTG
>Ga0256404_1004006_pt1 | contig 28652 bp, 23 predicted proteins | sample RumenRJG_01DNA_FD_185990 | JGI IMG/M metagenome (GOLD analysis project Ga0256404, IMG submission 185990) | Bovine rumen microbial communities from Lethbridge, Alberta, Canada - RJG_01 | ecosystem: Host-associated > Mammals > Digestive system > Stomach > Rumen | place: Canada: Alberta | collected...
CTCCCAGCTGCCTCGTATCTGGGAAATGCTTTGCTGTGACTGCGGCTGGAAATGGAGCAATCTCAGAACTCCAAACCGGCTTAATTCCAGCACGAACAGCAGCTATCTGCCAGCCACCAATTCCATCAAAAAGGCTCCCCAACGTCAGATTTTTCACAACAAAAACCACCATCCTTGCTCATACTACTGAAATTGTAGATTGGAAAGAGGTGTCTGGTTTCTTGTCTTTATACAGAACAAGCGCTTGCCCATGTTGGACAAGCGCTGTGATTCTTTCACAAGAAATTCGTGATGATGATTTCTTCTCCGACTCTATGCTTCGCATCGCGGTTGATCATGCGTTTCACTGGCAGGACTTCCTGATGATATTCTCGATACAGTTCTCGGATGAAAGGCGTATTGTGATTTGTGAGCATACAGTACGCGCCTCTATTCACGAGCCTTGTAAAAACCTCTGCGAGACGAATATGATCCTCTTTTTTGAAACCTTCTTTCGTATAGCTGCGGAATGAAGTGGGATTCAGAGGTGCATAGGGGCTGTCGAAAAAAACGAAATCGCCAGCACCCGCATCAGAAACTGCTTCCTCGAAATCCTTGCAAGTCATGAAAGCATCCTGCAAAGCATGTGAAACATCCAGTATCTGCCTCCTATTGAAAGACGAACCCCTACTGCCATTGAAGGGAGCATTGAACTCCCCTTTCTTGTTGACGCGAAAAAGACCATTAAAGCAGTGCTTGTTGAGAAAAATCATCTCAGCAGCAAGTGAAGCATCATACACGCCTCTCTTGACGCGGGCGTTAAAATCACTGCGGATAAAATAGTAAAATTCAGCAGACAACGCCTGATCTAAATCGGAAAGATACGACAAAACAAGGTGGCAATTGTCGCGAATCTGCTGATACGTATTCATCAAAGCCTGATTGCTGTCATTGATGAATGCTTTTTTCGGCAGAAAGCGAAAAAAGACCGCGCCACCGCCGAGGAAGGGCTCATAATAGCCCGAAAAGTGACGCGGCATCTTCCTGCTAATGACATCCAACAACTGTCTTTTTCCGCCTACCCATTTCAAAAACGGTTCCGCCATGAAAAATCCCTTCCTTCGTATGTTGAAAACATCATACAAAAAGAAGGGTACTCAGGTTTCTTGTCTTTTCTGCCTGTTGAGAAACTGCGTTGGAATCTTTTCTAAGTCACCAAAATATGGATTTGAGACAAACATCATGCCGCAAACAAAAATCCCCTGCAGTCAGTCACTGCAGGGGATTCTCAACGTATCAAATACCTTATCTACAAGCGGCAATCGGTTCATGGGACGCAACGATATGTTCCGCTTCTTCCCTTGATGGAACCGAAGGAGAATATTTGTAAATAGCTTCTGTGATATTATCTTTCAAATAGCCACGCGACACAAGTTTTGCAGCAATGGCATCATCCACTTCCTTTCCCCAGGAGCCATCGCGAATAGCATAAGCCTTCTTCGCGATTTCCACATACATCTTGCAGCAGTCATCGCCGACAGCCCTATATTCAGGATCACCAAGCGCATCGAGCCGGGACTGCTTTTCGGCCTCCGACTCATTCTTTTCAGAATCAAGAACGAGAACATTGACCTCCGCAAGACGACGTTCCTTGCTTGCGAGCAGTTCTTCTTTGCCGAATGGTACGAGATATTCTGCCTTGGCCTCCTCCAAAGCTCCGGCTTTCTCTTCCATCGACTTTTTATTCTCTTCAATAGCTGCCTGCAAATGAGCACCGATTTCGAGGAAACGCACGGCATTGGCTTCCCAATTCGTCTTTGTCATCTTGTAAGGACCATACGAACCTTTTCCGTAGAATGACAGCTTCGGCTGGATATCCTCTTTCGGATTATAGGTCACAGTGAATTTGAGACCGTGATATGTACCGCGCGGCGAAGATGCTACCTTCTCAGCGTAGTAGTCACTGGTGACCTTGGCGAGGAATTTACCGATTTCCTCTTTGGACGAATAGACCTTGCCATCAACAGTCATCGGCTCATTCTTCTGTGCAGAGAACCTTTCCATATCAGCGGCAAGGATTTCTTTCCTTTTTTCCAAGGCATGCAACTGAACCGGATAAACATCATGAATCTTATGATTGAGATTCTCCTTCGACTGATAGAACTGTGCCCGTTCCATCTTGAGCAGGGCAATCTCATTTTCAAGCGTCATCTGTTCTTGGAAGATAGGATTCTCCGTGCAGGCAGTCTTGGTCTTGGATGCTTCAAGTTGGAAATCATCCACATCGTCACAGATACGGGATGGAGCCTTGCTTGTCATGACCTGCGAAATGAACTTCTGCTTGTACTCGTTCGTCTGCCACATATAAGCGTCGAACGTGCCTTTTGTGACATACCGATAGATATCGACATGCGGATTTTCGTTGCCGACACGCACCATGCGGCCACGCCGCTGTTCGATCTGTGCTGGCTTCCATGGGCAATCGAGCTCATGCATGGCAATCAGCTTGTCTTGGATATTGGTGCCGACACCGAGCTTATCAGACGAGCCGAGAAGTACACGTACCTTGCCAGACCGCACCTTCTTGAAAAGCTCTTCCTTCTTCTTCGGATTGTTATAGGAATGGATATACGCAATCTCGTTTTCCTTGACACCGTTCTGTACAAGTTTTTCTTTCAAAGCGTCATAGACGTTGAAAGAGCCGTCTGTACTCGGAGTTGCAAGATCGCAGAACACGAGCTGTGTGGACTTCTTGTCGGCAGTATCATGATAGATCTTAGCGACATTATCAGCGCAAAGATTCACCTTGCTCTTCGGATTATCCGGCAACTCTTCATTGAGTGACCTCGGATCGAGTGCGATATAGCGTCCTTCCCGCGTAATATTGAGCATATTGTCGATGCCCTTCTTGCTGTCTGCCTGATGGGATTCATCGTTGATGACACGTGGATTTCCCTTCTTGATCTCTTCAGAACGCTTCACGAGGTCGCGAATCATCGCCTTCTGTGTCGCCGAAGCCTCTGCCGTAACGAGGTGCACATCTGATTCAGGAACAGGCAGTTTGAGCTGATCGCCGAGCTTGACATCAGCGAACTCCTTGAACATGCTGATAAGTTCCGGCACATTGGCAAAATGAGAGAACCGTGTTTTCTGACGGAACTTGTCACCTGCCGGTTCCAGCTCCATCTGCGTAACCTCTTCGCCGAACGTCGAAGCCCAAGAATCGAAAGCTTCCAATCCTTGCGACTTGAGACGGGACGGTTTGAGATAGCGCGACAGAGTATAAAGCTCTGCCATAGAATTAGAAACGGGCGTACCGGAAGCGAAAACAATACCACGCTCGCCAGTAACCTCATTGAGATAATCACATTTAGCGATCATATCATCCGTCTTCTGAACATGAGCCGACTGCATGCCGGAAATCCGAGTGAAAAAACCAAGGTTCTTGAAATAATGCGCCTCATCGACATAGAGACGATCAATGCCAAGCTGCTCAAAAGTGATTGTAGCATCCTGGTGCTTGTGGTAATCAGCCTCCAGCTTTGCCAAAGAGGTCATGATTTTCTTATATTCACGCTGTGCTTGTTTCACAGAAAAACTTCTCGGATTCTTACTGGCAAGCTCTGCTTTTGCTTCGAGAATACGATCAGCTTCATCCTGCAGGAATTTCTTGCGGCGTTCATAGGAGATAGGGATCTTGCCGAACTGCTCATAGCTGAGGATTACCGCATCCCAGTTTTTCGCGACGATTTTCGCGCAGAATTTCTGCCGGTTTTCCTTCGTGAAATCGTCCTCTCCCGCGACGAGGATATCCGCGTGGGGATAGAGACGCTGGAATTCAGCACCGAACTGTTGCGTAAGATGTTTCGGCATGATCATCATGGACTTGCTGCAGAGACCGATACGCTTTGCTTCCATCGCAGATGCCTGCATCTCGAACGTCTTACCAGCACCGACGACATGAGCCAGTAAAGTATTGCCACCAAACAGGGTACGTGCAACAGCATCCTTCTGATGAGGCCGAAGCTTGATCTCAGGATTCATATCGGGGAAGTTGAGGTTGGAACCATCGAAATGACGCGGCACGATATTATTGAAATGCCTGTTGTAGTAGGAAACAAGGCGATGCTTCCTCTCTTCATTCTTGAAGATCCATTTACTGAACGCTTCGCGAATATCTTGAATCTTCCGTGCTGCAAGGAGCGTCTTATCCCTGTCGATAACGGACTTCTCTTCCCCGTCAATCCTGACCGTCTTATGGATATTGACTACCGTATGATTCAATGCTGCCTGGATAAGCTTCATTGCATTATAATCATTATCCACGCCGTAAACCGTTGTCATTTCTTGATTGTCAAAACTCTCAGAAGCCGAAACATTCCACGCACCGGAAATTGGAGAATACTCCACCGTTACAAACGTGCTTGGAACCCTGAACTTATCCTCGATGAACTGAGCGATGTCTTCTGTAGGGATCCACGGTGCACCGAGGAAGATATTAATCTCCTCCGCCGAAAGGTCTTTAGGCTTGACCCGCTCCAATGCCTGCAGATTCTTTTCCGCGCGGGCAATATCCTCATTGAGCGAAGCAATCAGCTCGTTATCGGGATGCGCGATGATGTCGTCCACCTTTTTGTGGCATTCTTCAATAAATCCCTTGAACCCAGCGAGTAATGCTTCTCTCTTGAAAACCTCCGGACGCGCCCCATGATCATAATCCCTGCAAACTTGAGCGAGATACGCATTGGCATACTTACTGGTCTCCACAGACCAATATTCTGTATGTTCGAGTGTATGCTTGGCCTTCAGGACGAGCTCAAAACCAGGGAAATCTTTTGAGAATCGACGGTAGGCAGGAATATTCCTCATGAATCCAAGTCCGAACATCGGATCTTTCAAGAGATCAGCAACTTCTTTATACTTTTCCGACATATCTTTGATGAAATTATAGGCATCCCTGTAATGCGCATGCTTCAATGCAAACATCAGGATATTACGATGTTCCGGCTGGAAGAATTTACGTTTTTCAGCATCTGTATACTTATGCAACGAAACACTGATATCCCCATTTTCATCATCTTTCGACATACCGCGAGCAACCAAAGGATCTTGAAAATCCGGTTCATCAAATACAGGCAGTGCATCCGTCAAAATCTGCTCATTGATTAAAGACCGACGACCAGAAAGCCAAAACTGCATACGTTTTTGCAGATATTCGATCCGAGCCCGTACATCACCGGAAAGATATTCATCCGCTGTGACATATTTGCCATGTTCGATGTCTTCGAAAATCTCACGGAATTCAAGTTCTTTTACAAGATCTGCAGGAGTAGAATCCATAAGCTTGGCCATATATGACAGATTGACCTTGCCCTTTTCCTGCATAGAAACCAAGAGTGCATCATTTGCCGTATCGACATGCGTAGGAACATGATAAGCATGCACCGTGCGTTTTGTAAACATATCGGCCTTGCCAATAAATTTCTTATCCTCGAACTCCTCCATCGACAGGAGAAGCGCATGAGAAGAATCCTCTGCAAACGCCTTCACGAAGCTCCTGTCTTCATTGAAATGACCGAACTTCTTGACATGCTCGTCATAGAGCTTGTTCAATTCAGCCTGCAGAGCACCGAGGCGCTCATCCGTGCAGTCATGGACCTCTTCATCAATCATCTTGCGGAACAAATCACGAATCTTGACAGCAGAACGGATCTTGGGCTCAAGACTTTCAGACACATCTGCATCACCAAGCTCGCCTGCCGGAGAGAGATACATGAGCTTGCCATTGTCGATAAGGAAACCGTACTCATTGTCTTTCTGAACAGTCTTCTCCTGCTCTGGTTTTGGAAGTCTCTGCTCAGATGGTTGATAGAACTTGCCAAGCTCCTTGATGGAATCAGCGATTTTATTGCCGATAGATGCTACTGTTTCATGATAATCTGCTGCGAAATAATCAACGACATACCCGATGGCGGAATTTTTGATACGACGATTTCCCAAGATATCACTACGATGTTCAACAAAATAGTTGTTCTCCAGGTATTTGAGATCTTTCGGGTAAGTGTGGAAAGTGTATTCCGTTGAATTCACCCATTCCGGCAAGGGATCTTCTGGAGCCAGTTCCTTGCTCCGCTTGCGGAAAATAAGGATATCAGAAGTAACATCTGTACCGGCTTCTTCGAACACCATGAACGGGAGACGGATTGCCTTGACAAGCTCTGCCTTCCGAGCGAATTCCTTACGAGCCGTATCATCCTTCTTATCCATGGTTCCCTTGGAGGTGATAGCGACAACGATACCGCCTGGACGAACCTGGTCGATCATCCGGTTGATGAAATAGTCATGGATCAGGTAATTGTGACCGGCATAGCGAGTATCATTGATGGGAAAGTTTCCGAAAGGCACATTCGAGATGGCAAGGTCGAAAGAGTTATCCTTGTAATGCGTATCCTCGAAAGGTGAATGCACGATGGCGGCATCCTGGTTGAGTGCCTGTGCGACCTTGGAGGTGAGTTCATCGAGCTCCACGCCGACCAAGGAGCTGCCATGCTTCATTTCCTCTGGCATCTCGCGCAAGAAGCGACCGGTACCAGTAGATGGATCGAGGATATTGCTGTTGCCAGCAAAACCAGCCTCTTTCAAGCCGTCATAGATTCCCTTGATGATCTCATGAGGAGTATAAAACGCCGTAAGTGTAGATTCACGCGCCGAAGCAAACTCCGTATCAGAAAGAATCTCTTTCGCGAGTGCATATTCATTCCGCCACCGATAGTTCGTAGCATCGAACGCCTCGGAAATAGCACCGAACCCTGAATACGCCAACAGTACCTTGCGCTCCTCTTCTGTCGGCGCACGATGGGCAGACTCTAGCTGATGCACAATCTGGATGGCTGCAAGATTGCGACGGAACACCGCACGCTTACCAGTGACACTATCCAGCGTTGCCTCCATATCCAGAGTTGAAAGATCGATAGCCTGAGATTCTGTCACATCAGGGCAATTACACCGTTTGTTTCAGTCACCTCATCAATGCTTGCGGCTGGAGCAGTCTCCCCTGCATCGGGACGAGAATCTTCTACAGACAAATCCTGCTTCTCATCAGCCGCATCAGGACTTGCCGCTATCTCGCTAGAATCCTGCGTTCCAGACGCCTCTTCAGTACGAGAAGTATCTTCCTGTGATTCTGCCATACCTGCAGTCTCGCCAGCAATATCATCTTTTTTATCAGACACATCAGAACTTGCAGCAGTCTCGTCAGACGCCTGCATATCAGAAGAATCTTCAACTTGAGAAGCTTCTTTTTCTGCTGTCTCGGTAGCAGTTTCAATATGATTACGAATTTCAAGACCGCAGTTCTGGAAATATTTCTTAAATTCACCGTTACGCAGATATTTATAAAGCTTATAATCCTCCCAATGACTAAGCACCCCCGCCAAAGGAGAGAAAAGCTCCGGATGTTCAAGATAAGCAAGCCCCACAGCAATGGCAATCATATTGTTCTGTGGCAGGGAATCATAATCAGGATCTTCACCTGACGTTGCCAAGGAAAGTACGCGCTCTTTGACAGCAGCATACGGCTTGCTATCAAATGGAAGATGATTTTTCCAAGTCTCACGCATCTGTAAACGGTTGCGGATATCTGTTTCAATTTTAACAAGACGCGCCAATTCAACATCAGCAGTCGTCTGATTATTTTGTGGAAGGAATTGCTTGAAGTATTCAGCATAATCCTCCATCATGAGAAGGGCATTCTCATGATGGAAATTGATATCTTCGAGGAAATCGTTGATACGCCCCCTCAAATCCGGCTCTTTCTGGTAAAGAAATCCAATCGCCACAGATTCATTAAGAGACAGACCATAATCAAACATCTCAGAAAGAGACCCAAGAGGAATTTCAGCAGAAAAGATATTACGGAGCTTTTCAACCACTGGTGCATACCGTTCCTGCAATTCAGTCAACTGATCCTCAGTAGAAGCGACCTCAACCGACTCAGCTTGCAATGGTTCAGACTGTGCAGATGCTGTCGGAACGGCAACATCTTCCAGCGTTTCTCCAGTCACTGAACTTGCCTGTACTGCTTCATTTGCGGAGTCCGTATTCGTAGCCGATGGTTCTGCAAAAGGCTGTTCATCCTGCGCTTGGGCAGACGCCTCCCCCAGATTCTCACGGAAGAATTTCATGGCAGAAGCAACCTGCTTGACATAATTCTTCGCCATGAGCTGATGGATCTCTCTGACAGGCACATTCATACGATGAGCAAGCTCTTCACCGAATGACACAAAATCATTTTCGATGACAGCTCCGTAAGTCTCCTCTGGAATCTGTTTGCCAACAAAATCAAGGAACGACGGATAATCTATCTCCCCATTCAATGCAGCATAAAGCTCTGCAAAAGAGAAATCACTGCCATCTGCTTTCGTAAGCCACGGAGCATCTTCTCCCTGCGTTGAAACATAGGCACGGACAGACTCCGTGCGGCTGGCAATGACAGCAGCATCAAGAAGTTCGAAATCATTGATTTCTTTCTCTGTAAGAGGGTGATCGTAATAGGCAATTCCCTGAATCTTCACATCATCAGGAAGCGTAGACTGCTCTGCCGCGATTTCTTCATCGCTTGCAACGCGCAAACTCCCCTCCGGCTGTGCTCCAGGTGCAGAAGGACGGCGAATGAGATAATATTTATACTCATCCTGCGAAGTAGTGGCAATCTTGTCTTCCTGCACCGTCTGCACATGAGCCGGATCAAGCCAGAGGTCATAGATTTCGTTGTATGGACGATTGGAAAAATTTGAAAGTCCCGTAAAAATCCGCTCACGAACGAGAGAATCGCCAACACCGATAAGATGGTAATAATCCTCATGGTGTTCCAAAGCATCCATCAGCTGCTGAAATGATACGCCAAGAATACGATCAGCCAGCTCATCCTTAGGATAAGTCGCCTGATACCAATCACGAATAGATGAAGACATATCGAAAGAAGTTGTCGCTTCCGCCACATCCTTTGATTCATCTTCTTCTGCCTTTTCAACCGTTTCCTCCGCATTTGCTTTTTTGTAAGTATGCGAAAGAGATTGTGCGACAAAAGCGACGAGCTCATCTCTTTTTTCCGCCGTGAAATCGCCTTCACCGCTGACAATCAGGGTGAGACCGTCTCGATAATATTGCCGTGCTTGTTCCATCGAAACATGTCCATCTGCCAAGGTAGAGGAAATCGAATCAATGAAACCACGGAACGATTTTTCCGCCTCATCGGATGAAAGGCCGCCGAGATTTGGAAGGTCTTCTACGCCTCGATTTCCTTCCTCATGATCTCGTACACCATCGACCGGATATTGTTCGCGAGCCCCACCCAGCCCATCGAATCGCGTCTCTTGAGTTCTTCCGTCAGACCCATTTCCTTCTGCAACTTCTCCTCTATCTTCTCCGACTTCTCCCACATCGCTTCCTGATAATCCTTCAGATACTGCTCCGCGTCCCCTGATGCGACCATCTTCGCCCATTCCTGCGGATGCTCCCTGTCCAGATAATCCCGCCTCAGGCTGGCCCACATCCCGTAATGCGTATGTTTCAGCTCTTCTGCTGTTTTCATGTTCTTTTTCCTCCTCTTTCTTCCTCTCTGCGAACGCATCGAGGAGTGACTTGGAAAGTTGCTGGACATCTGCCAGCATCTCTCCCATATCAACATGTACACGGCTCATCGCTAGCAGGGAAGTATCATCAGCAGAAAGGTTCAGTCGCTTTCTGACGACATACTCCACAGCGACAGCCGTCTGGCTCGGATATGCCATATCCGCATCAACTACAGCTGACTGGATGTAGGCACGAAGTGCATCAACTGTAGATATATTTTCTTCAGCATGAACCGTCTCGCGAAGCGAAGATTCATCCTCAGGCTGATATGACCAAGGAATGCTGTGCAAGCGGGCATTCCCTGTCAAAAAACCATTCGTGTCACGAATATCATAGACATACGAAACATCACCATCAGCCGAGAGTAACGGAATCCGCTCTGCGTTTTCAACGATGGACGTACCAAACGCGCGTTCCCAAATTTTCCTCGTCGCAACAGCAGGCGTACCTGCAGGTGCATGTATATGCAGACTCAATTGTTCAGGAAGAGAATATCTATGGAAATTCGCCATAGTATCGAGCATACCGACAAATTCGTCATCATTGCTTTCGAGCGTCCGAAGCAGGTTTTCCTGTTCGTTCTTGAGCTCCTCTTTCGTAATCATAGGCTTGACCTCCCTGTAGATTTGATTCACTACGGGAATAGTAGCATGATTACACTCGTGCAGTTTCTTGTCTTCTAGCAAGCACCTACTGAAATGATACCATCTTTCAATTTCGTATAGATGAGTTCCTTGATGACATTTTTCAGCTTCTCCAACAATAGAGGCTGTGGAGCATGTTCCTTAAAGAAGGATTCATGCTTTTTAACCAACATGGACAAATCATCATACCTGACTTCAACCTCTGCAAGACCGAGGCATCCACTTTTCAAAGCCATCAAGAAATCTCTCTCTTCGCCATTCGGATATCGGACAGCTTTCCCAAAATCAAAATCATAACGAATCATGCGGTCTAGGAAGCTCAATATCCGAATCGAGTGATACGCATCCTTGATAGAATAGCCATGCCTCTCAATCGAATCCTTGGAAATAGGTGTCTCTTTCAAGAGCCGTCTCCAATGATGGACTGCCATTCCGAGAGACGAATCGAAAAGATGCGGCAGATTCATACTGCAAAGCTCTTTTCGATTTTCTAGTAAAAATTCTTGCAACCGTCCTGCTTCATGCGAAAACGTCAATTCCTGGCTGTAAAGAACTTCTAGAAAATTCACATGTGCCTTCCAAAGAAGTGACTCTAGCTTGCGGACATCATGGATAGTGTAGTCAATAAGAGCCGTCTCCTTTCCTGACGAAAAAAGCACTCCGTTATACAAATCATCAAAAGAAGGAAGAACGAAATATTTATAATCCCTATCTGACGACTCAATATTCAAATTGTAATTACGGCTGCCAACAAGAGCCTTCACTATAACGATGCGATGATTTATTCTCATAATTTGCTTCCTTTTCTACACAAGAGCAGGAATTACGGTCTAATGATCTGCAACTAGAATTTGATACGCTTCTGAAAGAGAAACAAATCCATTTCTCCGCAATTCTTTCTCTTCCTTTTCAGTATATCGTTCAGCACATGAGCAGCTCGCATTTGCTCTTCATACTATCACCTTATCTTCTATCTTGACCAGAACATTCTTTAGTCGGGAATCAAGAAAATTTTTTCTTTTACTACATTTTCAAGGTCAATTGCCTCATTATATTTAAGGCATTCATATCCAAAAGGATAACCTTTGTCATCTGTTTTGGCAGAGCCGTACTTATTACAATTACGACAATCTTTGTTACATTTTACTGGCCTCATCTACATCAATCCTCTCATCTTAAACAAAACAAACTGCGCCGCTTCCAAAATGTGCATTTTTTGCACATTGATATTTCCAAGAAGCCTGGTTTTACTTTTCAAAGAATTGGCGTCATGGAAATCCTCCTAATTTCCCTTTCTTTTAATCCCACAAGTTAAGAAAATACTTTCCAAAGAGATCTTTTCCGTGATTGTACTTCTGCTTGTACTCTTCTGCACTATAATTGCAGGAATTTTCATTGTAATAAATGATTTCATGAAATGTAAAAATCATGTTATCAAGATAGCTTTCCCAAACATCTGCTGTTAGCCCGCAAGGATGTCCATATCTTTTTGATTTCTTAAACTCAACAAGACCTTCATAGATATACCATTCTTGGTCATTCCCAAAAGCGCAAACTTTAGTTAGGATGGAATTGATTTTTCTTAGCTGACGATTACGTGCCTTTTTCGTTGCACCATACCCATAATTTATTGACATATCGAAAATAAACTCCATGAGATTAACATACAGCTTAATCCCCTCTTCAATAGTAGAGTCATATTTCTTTTGTGCTTCTTTTACACTATCCAGCGTTTCACAAACTACCTTATATGTTACATAATCTACTTCTCTCTTAAGGTTTTTGGCCACGCAATCTTTGTGGTTTTTATTCAACCAAATATTCCACGGAGAGTTAGGAAAATCTAAAGATACCTCCTCAAAAGAAAAATACATTTTCCTAAGAACACTAAGCAAATCCTGTTTGCTTTTATTCTGACTCCCAACAGCTTTATTAAACTTCATTAACGTGATATGAAGTCCATCTTCCCGACAATATTTTTCAAGCCACAGAATACGATCTCTAAGACTATACTTAATGTAGGTAGTAAGGTCATCAACAAGATTGTGCGGATGACGCTTATTATACCACATGCAATGGCGTTTATAGATAGTTTTCTTATTCATCACATACACCCCTTTTCTGGACTGCACATTCTCAAGACCTTAAATAGGCCATTCTTTAACTTTTCTATATGAAGAAATATCGTATGGATTTACATACGTATATAACTCAATTCTGGTAGGTACCTCTCTCATTGTCATTGCCCAATCAGATCCCTTTATTTTAGAAAGTCGCTTTTCTACACCTTTTAGTGTAGTCAAATCATCAATAGTGCCTTGACGGTCACTATCTATTATGTGAAATGCCGTTTCGTTTGGGCGTAATGCTACCCAATACCACTTTGGTTTATACAGAAACATGATTTTCCAAGCCAAGGATAAATGCGTATTTAATATAATTGTTTGCTTCTTCGGGATTTCCAATTAAAATCATCAGTCTGAGTTTGGGAATAGGAATACCAGATACTTTGATGACTCCATCTTCAATATCTCTCTTGATAGCTCGCCACAGAGCTTTTAGCCCTGCAACGCCAGAATAAAGATAATTGTCACACACAACATCCATGGAACTATTTGTTCTGTGCTCATCACAATGCAAATACAGGAAATTCGTATTCATTTTGCGTTCTCCTTTCGCGCGTAATAAACAAAATTACTTTTCTTCCTTCTTCATCGAATCGATCTTTTTGTTCAGAAGGTCGTTAAGTTCCTTAAAGCTATCTTCTTTTGGAACATAATGTTTTTTCTGTAGAAGATAGACAAGACCAATTGTTTTTGCGGCCTCATGCTGTCCGATAGAATCTGCGAACGCATAAGCAAGCATCAAAGAAAGACTGTCAATATCAACGATTCTCGTGCTGTTCTCTGTCTGGATACGTTGCAATAGATTACGAAATGTATATCCAAGTGTATTTGTTGCTTTTGTAAGATCGTCTACTGTATATTTTTCTATATCTACATTCCAGTTTTTCTCTTCTTTATCAATCGTAAGAAAATGTTTTTTTTCATTCTTCTCGATTAAAGAATCCATATTCATGGCTCCTCTCCTTTGGTATAAATATAGGTATTTTAGTATTCTAACGCTCTTGATAAAGTGACTAACACGTCTGCGATATCAGCCGCAAACACTTCTGCGTCATCGATCTTTGCAACCATCTGCAACTCAAAGAGTGATTCATCGAATATTCTACCTTTAGGCGTGGGATGATTGACTATATACCTGCTTCTATTTTTTATGTCAAAAATCGTATAAATAGTTTAGACAAACAATATCGCCATACAAGCAACGATAATTCTTGTATGTGAAATTCTCATGCCAATGTCCAAAAAACCACTGCTCAAAAGAAATCTGATTGCGAATATATTGCAGAATTTCTTCTGTATCATGTCTACCGTTCAAATCATAATCAGGATGACGATGTTTGATGACATCTAGCATTTCAAGTGGGCAAGTATGTGTCAGAACATAATCCACCTTGCCGTCAACTACTCTCAAGGTTTTTTCTGCCTGACAAATATCAGTGATACTTGGCCGTTCTTGTGGCCACCAACTGACATGAGGGGTACGATATGCGCAATCATAGGAGTCCGCACCCCCCATGACGAAGAACTTCTTGCCATTGATATCAAATACCTGTCCACGCATCAAATGGATAATGTTTCCATCCCGATGCACTTTGCCTCCGTGCCACGTTGAGATCGGCATCGAATCAATCCAGTCATGGTTTTCGTGATTGCCATCAATCCAAAGAATCGTGAACGACTTCTTCTGCAACCATTGGCGCCAGTACTGGTATGTTTTGTCTTCGTGCCAATACAAACCGAAATCTCCGAGAATGATGACGCAATCATTTCGCGTCAAATTCTTTTGCTCAGGGAAGTTTTTGGTATTCAATTTACTAATGTCGATGGGAATGTGAGTATCTCCAGTTAGATAAATCATACTATTTTCCTTCCTGTTAGCATATCAGGTGTGATACTCGATTTCTTTTCGAATGCTTTCTATTCATAGTATGCAATAAGACATACAAACTTCTCCCAAGTGGCCACACAGTACATATATCATCCCCCCTCAATCTTGTCTATATTATAGCATATCGGTGTTATTATTGCAATAATAGGAACAGGGATTGAAGCTCTTCCACAAAATCAACCAAAAGAAGCCTCATCCTCAATAGAATACAGCCTATCAAGAGCGACATCACGCATTGATTGTAAAGGACTCATGAGATTATAGGCGATATCTTCACACTCAATTGTATTAAGTGTATCCTGCGCCTTTTGAGCAATCAGAACAAACTGTTTCACCAGCCCTGAAAAAAACATCTCCGGCGCAGAAGAAAGAATATTCATCGCGGCAAGACGCAAACCTGATTCTGTAAAATCTTTCCGATTTTTGCAATATACAAGCATTTTTTCTTTTACTTCTTGCGGAGTATATTGAATGAGCAGTCCGCAAATATTGACGAGCTTCTTCCCTGAAAATTTTTCATCAATCACAAGATGCATAAAACTCACTTTCATATTCACTTGTACATCCATCATTGAAATAAACTCAACCTGATAAGTCATTAAAAGATGACGTAGTTTTGAATTCATCTCGGCATTTTTAAACACAAGCTTTTTGAATAACGGCAAGCGCATCGCCTCACAAAGAAACATTTCAGGAACGACATAATAAATCTTACCGAACGGAAACTGCTTATTCCGAATAACCACAGAATAATACGGATTCATCTTCCCTCGGTATACAGAAAGCGAAGTTCCTTTTGTAGAAAACCTCTCTAGAATATCATCAGCAAGACGGACGTGCTCGAACTTCAAAAACTCCATATCCGATGTGAAAAACACGATGCTATCAAGTTGAACACCGTCTGCAAGAATGAGTTCCGAAAACGACTCATTAAAACATTCCATATCCTCTTTCAGAGACTCAACATCAACATTTTTTAAATAAATAGAACAATCCCAATTATCTACTCCTTCTACTGGAATTTGATTCATAAGCTCATCATAAGACATACCGAGCCAATCAGCCAAGCCATGCAGATTGCCATTCTCGATATAATTCTTGAATTTCAGTTCACTGAAAACTGTAATATCATTAGTGTAATAAAGCTCAGAAAAATTCATAAAAACGCCCTCTCCTATCCGATGATTTTTTCACTCATTATCGCACAATTTTAATTGATTCTTTATTTCGATCCGGTCGAGCAGACTGGGTAAATCCCATTTTCCTGCAAATCTCCGTCTTATTTTTTTTAACATAGTTCAGGAATTCCTGAACCTCGGTGAACCCTTTTATGATGTGGTTAAACTCACGACGCATTTTTGTTGCTTCTTTTTCTGTTCGCTGAACATTTTTTGACAATATTTTCATAGCCTCAAAAACAATGTCATCTCTATTTTGAGAAGTTATCGGCTCATGTGTCTCTTTTTTACGAGCAGATAAAAGCAACCGATTCATAACGCCTTCCACAGCTGGAGACGGACGTCCACCATTGCCTCGAAAAGCCGCATACGCATTCTGAAAGATTCGCTTTGCTCTATCGAATACGCCTTGCAAGACGTGTGTAGGAGCTTTTCCTTTCTCTAAGTACCGTTCAAATCCTCGCGCAAATCGCTCCTCTCGCCATTCGGCGCGAAGTGCTTGTTCTGCAGCAGTATTCTCGCTCTTTATTGCCACACGGATTGCCTCATCGCGGCGGATAAATTCCTTTTCCCAAGCTGTTCCACGATATTCCTCGATTTGTCCAGGGTTCCATTCAGCCCATTCATCAATGGTCTTCAAATCCTTCTCTGCTACTTCATCTAGCTCTGATATTTTTTTTAAATCGTCATACATCACATGCGCAACCTCATGCAGAAAGGTCGTTTCATCCGCGTTCTCAAAAAGATTCACGATGCGCTTGCCATTTGTCAGAAAATCCGTGCGCCCTTGCATTACACCTTTTCTTTGTTGCTCTCGCTCAAGGATACGGATTGCTTCGTCATCAAAGACGACATAACTCCACCCATCACGATACGTCTTATATGCAAGCCCTTTGATACCATGTTCTTTCAAGTAAAGCGAGGCAGCCTGAGGATCACCATCAATAGGACGAGGCAACCTCTTGACAAAACGAAGAAGCGCTTCTTCCTCCGTTACTTCCTTGCGGATTCCATCTCCGAGAGCCCATGCAAAACATGCATAGATGTCAATGTCAGGATCTTGCACATCGCGACTCGCCCCAAATGCGTTATCGTAGCGACTTCTTTGTTCTTTCGTCAAATCCTCATAAGCGCTTTGAATCGCATGTTTAACGAATGGCGTCTGACTACGTAAAGATCGCCGCGAAACAATCATTTCCTTTGTAGAGGGAATATCCACCTTGTAGATATGCGCCTCCCCTCTCGTTTTCTTGAACGATTCATAATAAAAAGAAGCGGTATTCTTGTACCGCGAGACATAGATACCATACCCCTGCGACTGCGCCCCCTCTCCACTGCCGATATGATTCATGTCAAAGGCGTCAAAGAGATAGGGAGATCCGTGCCAGGCCATCTGATATCTTGTTGGAAATTCTCGCTTGATCCGTGCGAGGTCTTCTTCGGTCTTTACATTCCTAAAATCTTCTGATACAATGAAAGTAGAAAGAGCTTCAGTAAGTTCGGAGGCCACGGGGAATACGCCCTCGCAGGATCGAAAATACTTGAGGCTCTTATTTTTGTTGCAATAAAGAACATCTCTCGACTCTATCCTAGCTTTGAACCAACCAAACGCAGGCTGATCCTTATTCGCTCCTTTGGTCTTTCCATACGCTGAATTTATAAAATTTTCACTAGAAACTTGCCCGAGTATCTCTTTGTTTATCTCAATCGGGACAACAACTTTTGCACCATTGTTATCCTGCACCTCGATAACAAAGACATAGGTATCCGGCTTATTTCCACGAACCACCATCAAGGGATCTATAATCTGTTTCGGTATCTGCCGCAAGATATCAAGCGTCATGCCCGGATGTGTATGCTGGTTGACAGAGTGGGCAAAGAAACTACCGAATATCTTGATGTCCTCGAATGGGACATCAAGCATCTGCAAGACAAGCGGAATCTTCATGACTGGGATATGTTCTTGGTCTTTGTCTCGCCTCCAAATCTCCTTGTCAGAGGAAGCATACTCGTCGATCAGCCGGTTCCATCGACGGACTACCTCGCCAAGGTCTTCTGCTTCTGTACTTCCGGCATTCGCCACGACTTCGACGGACCGCATATAGTCCTCCGCGCTCTGCTTCCTGCCTGCTGCTGTTTCTGCCTTACTCCAGGCTTTCGCATGACTGGCGAGAATTGCCGCGCCAACACTCGCGGCGTTTTTTACTGCCTCGTTTCCTTTGGAGAGAACAGATGCCATTTTCTCATAAACACGCTTTCCGTCTTCTCCAAGACTTTTTTTCAGTTCCTGCTCATCTTCACAAGGCGCGAGACCTTCAACACGATGAATTGCTTCACTCCCTATTCGTTCCTGATAGCGTACATCCTGTACAGACGCATTAAAACGGCGACTAAGTGGAATGACATTTCCCTCGTCATCATAAGTAATAGGCGCTAATGTTTTTCTTGCCGCCTCACTCTCATCGCCGGTATAACCAAGGGAATCAAGTTGCAAAATTCCCTGCTCCCACGCCTGTGGTCTCATATCATGATCTTCGAGAATGACATCACATTCTTCCTGTGTCAGCGCACGATTTATTTTTATACTTCCTGAGATAGTCCATGCGCCGAGATTGGGATTATTTTGTGTCAAAGGGTTCGTTGCATAGTAATAGAATCCATTTTGGGGCATATATTGGAGATCTGTACGAGCTAAATTTAGATGACCATCTTTTGTGAGTGCTTTTTTCTGAGAACGAGCAATTTCCGTATAATCAACATCTGCCGCAATTTCACATTCGAACACGACCTGATTATATCGATGGATCATTGGATAAGGACTGCCTTTTGGTGCTTTCCTTCCACCTTGCGGGAAAAACGGCAAAGTCCCCGCATGCCATCCTGGGCGATAAGCAAGAGCTGTAACCTTCTTAGCACGACTTCCCTTAGGAAGAAACCCACGTCGAATGAGTTCAGCACGTACTCCCTCACTCGGAATTTCGATAGATGCACCTGTCTTTCCACCATCTGTATAGGGATTCTGAGTACTAGGTACATAATCATTTCCGTTTTTCGCGGTAAAATGAAAAGCGTCTCTTGCATCAAGCCAGACACCCTTTGGTAGTTTCTCAGTTCCACTGATAAAAAGAGCGGTCGGCGCACCATCATCAGAAAGAGTAAACACCTTATATACTTTGACAGTTTTCATTGGTATTCTCGAAATACGGAGCTTATAAGCAATCGTCTGCTCGGGAATGGTGTTATGAAAGCCTTCATATTCTGCCGCTTCTCGCACAAATTGACGCATCTGATTGAGGTATGCTTCCCGGTCATCTTCATTTGATGCTTTTTCATAAGAATGGTAGGCTTCCATATATTTAAGATTCAGTATGTCGCGTTCTTTCGCAATCATTTTATCCCTCCTCACAAAAAGCACTAGCTATACAATACATAGTATAGTTAGTCTAATTCAAAATATTTTCTTGTCTTTTCTCAAGTGCGATGATGATGAAATAAAAATCCCCTGCCTTCAAGCATGGGAAGTGTCAATTTTTATAAAAAAAGCATCTCACCTGTTTATGATGAGATGCTGTCAAACTATTTTCTTTTTTGTAAAACCATTTCTTCTTTTTTTAGGAATCTGGAATCATGATGATTCGCAAAATATTTCTTTTTCGTCTGAAAAATTTCTAAAAGCCGCTGTGCCCGCAACCTAATCATCTTAGACATAGCAGACAAGCAGTCATCAGAAACATTATATTTCGGATGTCTTGTGAAAGAAAAATCAACCAAAGAACGTATCGGCGCAACATGCCTTGGCTCAAGGAAAAGCTGCGCTTGTTCATCAAACCCCAGGTACTTTCCATGAATGGACGAAATATATTCCGACAGATTTTTCATATTCCGCTGCGAAGCACCAACTAGAAGTGAGAAACCGTTGTCGAAAATAGGTGCAGGTCGCAGATATTTTCCTGTATCGTTATCAATCAAGTATCCGAAATTTCCCAGATGGCGATCCTGATTACATATGATAGCATCGAACACCATAATATCCTCGTAGTCAGGAAGGCCGAACATATGAGCCATCTTTACTTGTGTACTCAGATCTTCCATATTCACGTTATCCATGTCGATGCCGTGATCGCAGAAGAAATCTAAGGCATTGACATAACCAACATGCTCTGACGTGAAAAGCTTGCAAGTGCATACGATTTCACGCTCGCCATCTCTATGATGAAATTCTTCGAGATCGTAGTTGATATGGGCTAACCCCATTCGCTCCGCAATCTGAGCTGCGTAGAACTCCATTGTAGCTTGTGATCTTCCATCATCTCGTTTCAGGAGGTCATCCCCCTTGATGAGATAGATACCATCTCCCCGATTTGACCAGCACTTCTTCAAAGCGCCGGAAGAAGTAAGTTCTGGTGAGGAAACAACGCCTGGAACACGCTCACTGTATCCAGTGAACGCCACATATGCCAGCACATCATTAAACGGATGCCGATACAGACTGAAATCATTCCATCGCGCAGGAACCGCATCATTAGTAATCCACAGGGTATCATTCAATGATAGGGCATGAGAAATATCAACATAGCGAAGGGGATTGTTGCTGTCCTCGATTGAACGCATGATTTCATTGACAAACTGGCGATTTTTCGGTGCTTTTCTGCGCTCAATCCAACGCAAGAGACACTGATCCGACAAATGACTTCTCAGAGAATATGGAAGCAGTCCTTTATCTTCAGTGCACTGGAGGATATGTACGCTATATGCCATTTTTTCTACACCGAAAGCTTCCTGCTTTTCCCCTAGCAGAGAAAAACGAAGCAATGGCGTATCCTTAGAGCGCAAAGTATACGTAGCAAGGTTTTCCATCGTTCCTTCCCCCAGTTAAGACTTAGGCTAGTCATATTCGTGAAAAAATTGTATCACACATCAAGCTACTCTGTACAGGAAAGAAATGCTCTCACGGATTTTCGCCCTGCTGCGAATCTATCTGCTGCTTTTTTTCTTTTTCAAGAAATGTCTGATAAACATTGGTTTTGGCAAAACGCCAGATTTTGTTCTCATCAACAACAAGCAGATAACAAGCCGTATCATATTTTTCCGCCTGCAGGATATCATCCGGAATTACCACATCATCTGACGGCATAGCAGAAACAACTACGCCACCTCTGGTATCGCTGACCAAAAAATGATATCTGAGATCCGTATCAAGATACACCTGATAGATATAGTATGCTCCTGAATCAAGTTGCGCATTCTCGATGACATTCGTCACAGGCATATGACGGTAATCCTCCGCCGCCTGATGCATCACATATTCAACCACAACACCGCCGATGACAGCCAACCCCGTAAAGGCAATGACGATACAAAGGATGATACGTCGCCACATCTCTGGATCTGCACGCTGAAGCCTACGTTTCACGATATTCGTTCTCTGAGGAAGAGCCGATATATTTTTACCATTACTCTTTTTATCCAAAACAAATCACCCCCGATAGTCTGGTGCTCTCAAAACTCTGAAATCCTGCAATGGCCAATAAACCATCTCGACTTTGCCCACCAGATATTTGCTTTGGACAAATCCAACATGGCTATCCCTGCTGTCCATCGAATTATTTCTGTTATCCCCCAAGACGAAATAGCTGTCAGTCGGCACACGCGCGGACGGAAATTCCTCTAGCGGGAAAGAACGGAGATAATCTTCTTGTATAGTACGACCATTAACATAGACGTAACCATTATGAACCTGGACCGTATCCCCAGGTAGACCGATGACGCGCTTGATGAAATCCCGCGTCGGATCAGCTGGATAATGGAAGACAACCACGTCTCCCCTTCTCGGAGAGCTAAGATGATACGAGATCTTTGAAAGGAGAACCCTGTCACCAGAAAAGAAAGACGGTTCCATGGAAGAACCGTCTACTTCAAAGGGCTCCATGACAAAGAAATGCACAAAAACGCCCACCGTGATAGCAACCATGAAGGCCAGCGCCCAGCTCAAAAATTCACGTATTGCAGATTCATGACTCATAATTTTCTACTCATTCTTCACTCGATTTCACACGCAGGATGAAATCTTCCCCTAGCTCTTCAATCCAGAGCGACGGATCAGCAAGATTCTTCGTCAAATTCATCACATTTAACACTTAGAATGCGATATTTTTCGTCACATAAACCTGGAACTGATATCCAGGGTCAACCGTCGTCGTCGGATTTTGCATATCTTTCATGCCGACAAGGGCGCTACCATCCAGAGTGACTCGATCAACATTGATAGTAGACAATGCCGACAGCGCACTGTTGAAGACACCGCGCATGAAATTAGATCCCGTATGCTTGTGGACAGTCCCCTGGATACCAGAATACCCCATACCGTCAACCGCCGTGAGCGTATTGCCGATATCCCAAGAACCGCCGTCCGGCATGACAAGTGTATTGAACGTTAGACCGACACGCCCACTGTCTGCAGAAATCGAACTTGTCTGCCCGAGAATCTTACTCCCTGCTGGAATTAGCAGATTCGTACCGCTTGCATCATACACGTCGCCAACGACCTGTACAGCGACACCACCAGGAGCATCAGAATTGATGCCCGTCAGAAGAATGACAGGAATCAGCGTGCCTGCTGTCAAAGTCGTATCAGAATAAGCCGTATAAGATGTACCACCATCATCGGCAGAACTGCCAGCCGAGCTGGAAGCAGTCACAGATTGTGAAGCCGGAGAAGCATCCCCGCTACTGGAATTACTGCCGCTATCGCCACCACCGAAGAACGCAATCGCGGAATGAAGCGTATCTTTCACATCTTTTTCAATCGTTGCAATTTTGGACTGCGGAGCCTGTTTAGGCTCTTCTGCTGGTTCAGCCTCGGACGGAAGACTGTAACTACGAGCATAAGAGGGCATAGGCGCAGGCAGACTTGCTGGAGATGGAACGACCACAGAAGCACGAGGAACTTGAGATACCTGAGGACTGGAGGAAACCGTCGAAGACGCAGGCACTGACGCTGCCGTAGTACGTCGAGCCTGCACAGTATTTCCCTCTTGTGATGGCGTATTTCCATTCACACCCTTTTTCTTTTCATTGGCACGATTAAGCGCCCCATAATCATCTGACAACTCACCATTTCTGCCGTCATGTACATTATCAGCAATTTGGCTGGTCTGAGTCTTTTGTTTAGCAGGTGTCCCCCCTGAATCTTTACTGGAAGCAAAAATAAAAGCCAGCGCAAAAACCACAAAAAAGAACACAACCACACCGATGACGACTGGTCGGGAAACACCGAAGATCTTACCGTGATCCCCTTTCAACATATCCTTCTCGCCTTCCGGCGTACCTACTTCCATCTCTGCTTCTTGTTCAGGAGACAGTTCTTCTTCAGCACCTTCCAAGTCATCTAAGGACTCAGGCTCCGCCTCTTCCTGGTGCTTCTTTCCATGCTTGCGTCTTACCGTATCAGACACATTCTGAATAATCTGTTTGATATTCATATCTTCCCTCCTTTACCGAATGATACATATGGCTAACAAGCATGCCGTCAACAAAAAAAATACGAATATGATCCTTCCGACCAAAACATAAGATGAAACAGGTTTAGCTGATTTCCTGTTGAAAAACCAGTCATAAATTTCAAATGCGAAAAAAACGAAGATGAAGCATGCGAGACAAATAAAGGAAATAATGAAGTTACGGATATACAACGAGAGCGTGAGCCACATGACAGCTGTACAGAAAACATACAGCACCCAAGGCGGAAAAAGCTCCTGTAAAAGTTCCTTGATGTAAGACCTCCGTGCTTCCGAGTTTGTCAATACATCATATGCTTTTGTCAGGAAAGCCCGCCACCTCATCTTCACGCCCATCAGATACTCTTCTATTACCGACCACACCTTGATCACCTGTTTCTTTCGATAGTCACGATGTCATTCTCGTTATAGCGCAACTCCGCATAATCGATCAAGCGGTCAAGGATATATGCGCCGTCCTTCATTTTATAGTTTGTAAGGGATAATGTTTTATGTCCACGCTCGCGGATAAACAGTGCTGGCATCTTGTCCATTTTTTTACCGAATTTAATAATAGTCTTTTCGCCATCATCAAAAACCATTTCCGGCTTGGAAGCACTGCCCTTCGTTTTCACCCGATAGTTGAAATTCAAATCATCAACAGATACGGCATTCGCACTAGCTGTAATATTCTTCTCGTCAGACTGCTGACGCTTGAAATCCATTTCAGCTTCTTCTGCGCCATACGTCCATCTGACCATCGGATTATACCAGTCACTCGTGCAAACGATAAGCTGATAGCTCCTCTTATCCGTCGTGATGATGATATTCGTCGTACTCGTCTGGGTCACAGGCTTGATGTAGATGTGCGGTGTCTTACCTACCGTCGTCGAATTGATAGCCCAGGCGCTTGTATCGCCGCCGCCGACGAATTTTACAGTCTCCCCTTCATGCAAGCTGATATCTGTCAGATAACCAGTTCTGCAATAAATCTTGTAGAGTTGATCCGGCGCATAGCTGAACACCATGGTCGAATTATTCTGTGCATTGCGTGCATCCTGCGTGTAAGATAGATTTCCTCTCGGTGCAGGATTCACAAGACGATTGATACTGCCGTTTCCACCCGTAGTCTCCTGACTATATGCCCGAGATTCAAGTTTGTTTAACTTTTCTAAAGTCTGATTGAGAAGATCCTGCGTCTTTGCCTGCTCATCAAGCTGTTCCTGAATTTTTGCAAGCTGGGCAGAAAGAGCATCGATTGCTCCCTGGGCATCATAATTCTTCTGCTTCTTCAAATCATCAATCTGCTCTTCGATATCCTTCATTTGGCTCTTGAGCTGATTTTCCGTTGCATTACGTTTCTTTGCATTGAGCTGATCAAGAAGATGCTGCTGTTCTTGAATCTGTGCTTCAATATCGTCTGAAGAATCACTATCCGCCGCAAAAGCAACCATAGGAGTCAAGGCACACGAGGTGCAAAGGATAGTAGCTGAAATTGCCATCAATACCTTGCGCTTCATCATCTGATATTTCATGGAAACTCTCCCCTTCACTTTTTCTGAGCAACCTTACTATCTTTAGGAATCTCAGCCTTTGCAGCTTCATCCTGTTCATACCTGAAATCGCTGATATACATGCCGAGCGGATTGACCTTCAGCTGTTCCTTATCATCCGTCTTGATATTTTCAATGGTGAACATGCCGGTGTAAGGCGTCACACTCTTGCTACCACCACCGCCATTACCATTTACAGCATATTCGACTTCTACCCAGCGCACCTGGTAACTCTTGCCGCCATCCATTGGCAGTACGGACTGGATAGTGATCTGCACCGTCGATTTGCCAAGCTTCTCAGCTCTTTTTTCCGTCGTGAAACGATTCTGGAGCACATTTGCTCCATCCTTTGTCAGGAATCCATACGCTTCCTTGAGCTGGTTCTTGTAAACGACCTCATCAAGCGGCACGGAACGGATGTCTTTCACAAACTGCCGGATGAAGTAGTTGTATACCTGTTCGGACGGTTGGTAATTCTCCATCTTGTTTGCGGTTCCCACATTACGAACCTCTCCTGTCTTGATATCCGTTTCAACAACATAGACGAGATAATTTTCGGAGATAGCTTTGTAGGAAAGAGCCACACCGAGAACAACGATGACAATCATGAGACCGATGAGCAATCGTCGCAGATTATAATTCTGCTCGATAATTTCCCCCTCGCGAGCATCCCATTTTCTGCTGGCCTTCTCAGCCGGACTAAGCGATGAATCCGGCGTTGTAAAATGCTCTGGTCGATGGAATAACGACTTTATATTCATGTAAAAACCTCCGATCTTACATACCCATATCCTTGTCCTTACTGACAATCGGATTTTTTCTGATGAATGAATGTGTCAGCTCATACTCATCACCATCATCCATCCTATGGCACTCATAGCAAAAGATTTCTCCCGTATTCTTATCCTTGATTACAACCTGCCGAATATCTTTTGACTTACGATACACGACAAGATATGTATCCATATCCTCTAAAGGCTGAATACTGTTGAATGTCGGGAAATATTTCTTAGGATTATGATTTTCCAATTTTTCACCATCAGGAACAGTTATCACAGGAGATTTGTTCTGACCATCAGGAGTGATCGACTTCTCAACAATCTCTTTTGGAACAATCGTTCCCTGGCTGGAAAGGGTCGATCTTTCATATTCAATACCGCAAAAAAAGATTACAGTCAATAAGGTAGCGGAAAGGATACTGCCGAATATGATAAGCAAAACCGTATGCGACTTGAGTAAAAGATTTTTTACTTCTCCAAGCATTTTATTTTCTCCCATCGATCAATTACGCTCAACAAAAATAAATGGACTAGGATCTCGACCTGTTTTGCAACAATACCTGTAGATCAACGTCAGGGTTTTCGTTCCGGCATCTCTATCAGGATTCATAATGATGTCTCTCAGATAATTCGGTCGGATTCCCAATGCCTCCGCACATTTACGTATATTGGCATTAAAGTCAGGTTCAAATATCTGATGTATAAAATTGAATCTATTGAAGCCGATAGCCACCTTGTTATAATCCACATTTTTATTCACACAATCCACCCCTTTGTTGCCATTTTTTACAAGCAAAATATGCTGGGACAAGACTAATAAAGACAGTGAACAAAGTAAAAATTAGCCCGAAGATTCCAATCATCGCACCGAAGAAATAAATATCTCCATCCCCAAAACCACGATAAACGAGATTATATCCTTCCTTCATAAATCTTTTGGCGCGATAATGTAGATAAACCGAAAACAAGGCCAATACCATCGGAAAGAGCCAAACATACCACGGTATCTGCATATCAGCGAAAACAGGAGGCATAAAAACCGAAAATTCAAAAAATGACGGCATAGGAAGCGCAAGCATATAGTAAAGAAGAAGTACCGACATACTACCAACAAAGAAAGGAACATAAGCAGGAGCTGAATTCTCATCCAACCCAGACCGGATCGAAGTAAAACGGAAATCTCCACAATCCTCAGGGGATTTTTCCTTTATCACAGATAATTCGTGGATGATGTGAAGAACGAAGAACCCAGAAACACCCATGAATATAAACACCCAAGGATATGTGCCTCTACAAAAGAGCCCAACGGTAAAGAGAACACCAATCCAACGCACATCGATCGTTTGTTGCTTATAGTCATCCCACATTATCCTCCACAATACAAGAGCAAAGGCAAGTGTGAAGAGAGGATTCGGGGGCTGAAAAAAATAGATAAGAAGGACGTCCAAGAATAAGACGGCTCCGCAATGAAGTAACCAGTGAGTTTTTTCAGAGCTTCTTTTCATTATCTTTGATTTTTTCATAGCTTCCAGGGCTGACATATCTTATGATATCCCCTTTCTCATTCTTGTAAAAAACCTCAAGATTGTAATACGTGACAGGCTCAGAGCTGGATACCGTTATTTCATTACCATTGATATCAAGTGGAGTATATTTGAACTTGTACAGATTAGCCCGTGGATCTTCACCGTTCTTACAAAACTCAACGTTTGAATTGATGAGCCCGACATTTTCTTTTGCAGAAGTTCCGCTAGATTTTTCTTCTATCTGCCCTAGATCGTCTAAATATAAAGGATAATCCTGTTTCTTGGTGTAAACGACTTTTGATTTGAAACTATCATAATGAATGCCCTTATCTTGGATTCCCTTATGGGTTTTGGAATATTCCACCAACGCCTTATCAATTTCATCAGCTTGTGCCCTGACAGCATTGGCACGCCATCCATTGACGATATAATAACCAGCACTAACACCAGCAAAAAGCAGTATCATACAAATTGCCAGTATGATGATATGAGAAAAAGTAAATATTGCGCCACTCTTCTTCACAACGTTCCCTCCTTTACTATCTCCTTTTTGATTCTATCGCTAAACAGCTACTCGTTATTCTTATTTTTCTTCAAAAAAAAACTTGTCCATGTTGGACAAGCAATTTTTTTATTTCGCAACGGTCGTTGAATTAAGAATCCCCTGTATTTATGCATGGGGAGTGTCAAAATGCCGAAATCTCTTTGTACAATTTTTTCATTGCTTTGCGTTGGGTTTCTTTTACCGAGTGCGCATAGACATTTAGCAACGTATCGGGGCGTGACCAGCCTCCAAGTGCTTGAGCATCCGAAATCGTAGCACCGCACTGCAACATATTCGTAGCCCAAGTATGGCGTGTGGAATGAAGATGCAGATTATCTGACAAGAACGGCATATGCTTAATCAGATTTTTGAAATTACGACTAAAATAATTTGGATTATATGGTGAGCCATCCTTACTGGTGAAAAGGAGCCCGAACTCATTATGATATCCATCCCCGAACGCTTGAGCTTCCTGTTTCTGTTTTTTCTTATGATCTTGCAGGACAAACTTGATTTCCTGCGGGATTGGCAAAACCCGAATAGATGCCCGTGTCTTCGTGCTGTTTCTCAGCACGATATCATTCCCCTCCATCACCAGAGCCTTCTTGATGCTGACAGTATTTCTGCGCAAATCGATGGCATCCCAAGTCAACGCAAGAAGTTCTGAGCGCCTCAATCCGAGAAAGAAGAGCAAGACATACGCGGCATAAAATCTACGAGACCTAGTTGCAGCCAAGAACTTACGCTGTGCTTCTGGAGTAAAAACTGGCGACTCCTTCCACGGCAAAGGAAGCCGTTCCGTATCCTCGGCGACATTCTTTATTATAACGTCTTCTTTCTGAGCCTGACGATACATCGCAATCAGGATCTGTCTAAGCTTAACAATAGAGTGCGTAGATAGAGGTTTTCCTACCCTGCTGTAATGCTTTAGCTTGATTTTGCATCCGTGCATAAGCTGATCCGTCAAGAATCTTTGTATATCAGCAGCCTTTACATCCTCTAGTTCTAAAGCGCCAAGTTCGGAACCAATGATATGGTTGCGGATAAGACTAAGACAAGTCTGTTGCGTCGTTTTTTGTTGTTTAGGCATCCTATAAGTCTGATACCAATACATCGCATACTCTTCAAGCTTCATCAATCTCTCTCCTTTGTAATGATATATTCTATCATATCAAAAAATCGGGAGTGTAAAATAGTTTGTGTAAAAGGCCTTTACAAGTCAACGTCGGTTCTGGCATACTGACAGAATCACTCGCAATCGCAAAGGATGAACACAATGGCAAAACGCGAACTCACCCCTGAACAG
>Ga0256404_1004007_pt1 | contig 28650 bp, 24 predicted proteins | sample RumenRJG_01DNA_FD_185990 | JGI IMG/M metagenome (GOLD analysis project Ga0256404, IMG submission 185990) | Bovine rumen microbial communities from Lethbridge, Alberta, Canada - RJG_01 | ecosystem: Host-associated > Mammals > Digestive system > Stomach > Rumen | place: Canada: Alberta | collected...
GATAGCCTTTTTTCAAACGCTCGGCTACGCTGAGGCTGAGCTGGTCGGTCAACGATTCCATCCTCTCTTTGATGCGGACCGGCTCCGTCAGCACAACGATGCTGTCAGGGTCTATATAATCAAGGATGGTGCCCGAATCCGGATAAAACAGGGTAACATAGTTGTCCAGATCGACCGGACGGTTGGTTTCCAGCTTCTCGATGGTGCGCTCCGTCATCTGCCTCAGATGGTCCGCTTCCTCAGTCATGCCCTCTTTTTGAAGCTTTTTCAGTCCCTCTTCCAGCCCCTTGCGGATCTTGTCGATGCCGGTCCTGCGGACATCTTCTTTAATGGGGATCTCGGTCACCGGGTAGATCATGACCTTATCGACCGCGTCTCCAATACTTCGCTGGGTATCCGGGTCCATCCGGGACATATGGTCGATCTCGTCTCCCCACAGCTCGATGCGGACAGCCGTGTCATCACCGATGGGATAAATATCGACAATACCTCCCCGAATGGCTGCCTGGCCGGGCGATTCTACCTGCTCGACCCGCTCATAGCCCATGTCGGCAAGGCGCTGAAAAAGGTCATCTTCGTCCAACTCGGTATCCTGGCTGATAGTCAGGACAGACTGCTGCCATACCTTACCGGGAGCCAGGCGCTCGAACAGACAATCCACCGATAAAACGACCGTGCGGGCTGTTTTTTCATAGATGGCCCTCAGTCCCTTTGCCCGGTTATCCGCCACCGCCAGGCCCTGCGAGTCCGCGCTGGAAAAAAGCAGGTCTTTGGAGGCGATATAATAGGTGCCGTCGGAGTCATAAAATTTCATCTCGCTGAAGATCTCTTTGGCTTTGACTTCATTGGCGGCAACGATCAGCAGGGGACGGCCCGTTGCATAGGAAAAAGAAGCGGCCAGATGGTCCTGGACAGACTCCCCCGCCCCATAGATCAGAAAAGGTTTCTTTTCCCTAAGGTCCGTCAGGGCTTTCTGATACCAGGCCGTCTGACGGATAGGTTCGAACAATCCTTTCATAGAGCTTCCTTTCTGCTGAAAAAGTTTCTTTATTTGCGGTGCTTGGTGTTATACAGGTTCATGGCCTTGTCGATCCCGTCGGTCACGATGCACTCGGCGGCTTTGGCGGCCGTTTCGACGGCCTTGTCCATCAGGGCCGCTTCCTCCCGGCTGAAACCGGACAGGACATGGTCGGCCAGGTCCCAGCCTTCCGGTTTGGCCCCCACCCCCACACGGATGCGAGGGAACCGATCGGTCCCCAGATATTGGATAATACTTTTCATACCGTTGTGGCCGCCGGCCGAACCGTTTTTGCGGATACGGATGGCACCGACATCCAAATCGATATCGTCGTAAATGATCAGGATATGGTCGGGTCCGATCTTATAAAAATCCGCCGCCTGCCGGACCGCGATGCCGCTGGAATTCATATAGGTCAAAGGACGGACGATGATTACGTCCGTGCCCCCTATGGTCCCCTTGGATACCAGAGCCTGGAATTTCTCCCTCTCCGGAGGGAATTTCATCTGATCGTGTAAATAAAGAGCCACATGAAAACCGGTGTTGTGGCGGGTATCGGCATATTTGGCATCCGGGTTGCCCAGACCTGCTATAAGATACATAGGTGTTTCCTTTATATTCTGCTTCGTTGCAATTAATATGGATTCTTATTGTATCATTCCGAGAGCCTATTGGCAAATCCGGTGCTGAAATTTCTTTCCTCGTATGCTATAATAAAATGATTTTTGAAAGTCTGCGCAAGCTTTGCAGACGGAAAGATATACACTTATGAAACATTATCATTTTATCGGTATAGGCGGTATCAGCATGAGCGGTATCGCTATGATCCTTAAAAGCCGCGGCTATATAGTCACCGGTTCCGACCGTTCCGAAAATGAAATGGTCCGGGCTCTTGAAAAAGCAGGGATACCGGTCGCCATCGGCCAGAAAGCTTCCAATATCACCTCGGACATCGATACGGTCGTATACACTGCGGCTATCCACGACGACAACGAGGAGCTGATCGCAGCCCGCGCCGTCTGCCCCCGTGTCATCGAGCGTTCGGTCATGCTGGGAGAACTTTTGAATGAATCCCGTATCCCCATAGCCGTTGCCGGGACTCACGGCAAGACCAGCACCAGCTCGATCCTGGCCTGCATTTTGATGGCTGCCGGCAAGGATCCTTCCTTTGCCATCGGCGGCGTCCTGGCATCCACCAACACCAACTATCGGGTCGGCAAGGGTGATCATATGCTGATCGAGGCTTGCGAATACCATGACAGTTTCCTGGATTTTCATCCCGTCATCAACATCATCACCAACATAGAGCCGGAGCATCTGGACTATTTCAAGACCTTCGAAAATGAACTGGCCTCCTTCGACAAATATGTCAGCACCATGAGACCGGGAGGCGTCCTGATCACGTCACCACAGCTGAAAGAACATTTCAAGACCGTAACGGACCATATCTTCACCGTATCGGTGGACGGTCCTTCCGACATTTACGCTATAGATATCGTGCGCCACGAGACGGGCCTTGGTTCCTCTTTCCACGTCGTATATCAGGGTCAGGATCTGGGTCAGGTCGACCTGTATGTACCCGGCCGACACCTGATCTACGACTGCCTGTGCGCCATTATGGCTGCCATATACGACGGCATTCCCTTCGAAGCCATCCAACAGGGCGTTGCCGGCTATAAGGCGACCAAAAAAAGGTTCGAGTACCTGGGCAGCTGGCACGGGACTGCCATCGTTGACGATTACGCTCATCATCCGTCCGAGATCAAGGCGACCCTGAAGGCCGCCCGCGAGATCCCTATGAAGGACCTGTGGGTCGCTTTCCAGCCCCATACCTACAGCCGCACCATCAACTTCTTCGATGATTTTGTCGACGCCCTTTCTATGGCGGATCATATCGTGCTGGCGGACATCTATGCGGCGCGTGAAGTCGACACAGGTGTCGTTTCGTCGAAGATGCTGGCCGATGCTCTTCGCGAACGAGGCAAGGACGCTTACTACTTCCCCACGTTCGATGAGATCAAAAACTTTTTGGAAAAAAATATTTCCCCCAAGGACCTGTTGATAACTATGGGGGCCGGAACCATCGTAGATGTGGCACATTCCATGTTATCGGAAAAGTAATCCACATTATCCACAATTCCGGCTGTCGAACACTTGTTCACAATCGGGGCATAACTTTTCGAAAATGGGGGATAACTCGGACCAGTTACCCCCCTTTTAAATGCTTTATTCTTAACGATTCGGCCCATCCGAGGCAAGTTATCCACAATCGTCCCCCCCTGGTCCGTTTGTTCGGTCTTGTGGATTTCCCTCCTCTTTTCATTTAAAGTCTCCCTGTTTATAATACAGACAAGACCAAAAGCCGCCTGTATGTTCGGTGTCCCGCCTTCCGACAGAGGCTTCAGCGGTCAATTTTTTTGGACAAGGACATGACCAACTATGGCACATCTTTCGTTTACTCCCATCGATTCTCAGTTTACGACACCTGTTCCGGACTCTTTTATCACGGATAAAATGCTTTCGGCTTCCGCCACCATGATCAAAATATATCTGTATGTTCTGTATGCCTATCAGAAAAAGCTGGAAGATTTTACTTTCGCAAGCGTAGCGGAAAAACTGGACATTCTGGAGTCCGATGTGCTCAAGGCCCTGCAGTACTGGGATGAAAAAGACCTGCTGACCCTGGTCCATGATCCTTCCTCCGACAACTGGTCTGTATTATTTGCTTCTCACGCTTCGGTGCCGCCCAAGGGACAGGAACCTCTGCCGGACCGAGAGGCTTCCGCATCTGTCCAGGGGGCGGACAGCAAGATCATCCGGGTCGAACAGAAGCCTACCTACTCTCCCGAAGAGATGGCCTGCTATAAAAACGATCCCAAGATCGCCCATCTGTTTGAAGAATCCCAGAAGATCCTGGGAGGGCCGGTCAGCTCTGCCAACCTGTCCACTCTTTTCAGTTTTTATGATTATTACCGCCTGCCCTGCGACGTGATCCTTTATATGCTGTCCTACTGTGCGTCCAACGACCACCGGGAGCTGCGCTATATCGAAAAAGTCGCTCAGGACTGGTCCGACCACGGTATAAAGACCGTCGACCAGGCAAAAGACCATGTGGCTACCTTTACCAAATGGCGCCCCATCCTGCGCGCTCTTCACGAAAGCCGGCTGGAACCTACCGACGAACAGCTGATCTATTTCCGCCGTTTCCTGGAAGAATATCAGATGCCTATGGAACTGGTCCTGAATGCCGCCGAGCGTACCTATGACAACGTGGGCCGAGCTAACTTGAATTATATGGACAGTATCCTGAAAAACTGGTACAGCCAGGGCATCCGTACCTTAAAGGCCGTGGAGGCCGAGGACGCCCGTTTCCAGAACAGCCGGCAGTCGGGCCGCAAAACGGCTTCGGCCGGTTCGCTCAATAACTTCAAGTCTTCCTTCGACGATCAGGACCTGGATCTTCTTAAGAAACAGGCTTTAGACCGCACCTTCGATGAAAGGAGTCAGTCATGACGGATTACGGCAGGTCGGAGATCTTCAAAGCTGCCTTAAAGGAAATCAAAGAAAAACGCATGGCCGAAGAAGCCGATGCCCGGATCCGCCGTCAGGAAGTTTATCAGAAACAGCCCCGGGTCAGAGAACTGGACAGCGAGCTTGGCTCCACCGGCGCCGCAGCGATGAAATATTATCTGACTCATCCCGATCAGGATAAAGACCGGATCAAAAAAGAACTGGAGGGCAGAAACAATAAACTGCGCAGGGAAAGAGCCTCCCTGCTTATGTCCTTAGGTTATCCCGAGGATTATACAGACGTTCATTACGAATGCCCGGACTGCCATGATACCGGCTTTATCGACCGCATGCCGGACGGTTCCATTCCCAAGGATCCCCGCTGCCACTGCCTGAAAAAGAAGATACTGGAACTCAGCTATCATTCCCCATACATGAAAAAGACCATCGAAAAGGAAAATTTTTCCACCTTCAACGATCAGGTCTTTTCCGACCGCCCCTTTGAAAAGTACCAGCTGTCCCCCAGGGACAACGCCATGCGCTGCTTTGACCTTTTGCTCCGCTTCTGTCAGGATTTTCCGGATACCGATCCCCGCAATGTTTTTATCAGCGGCAAGACCGGGACCGGCAAGACCTACCTGTGCAACTGTGTAGCCAAAGCCCTTCTCGACCGTGGTTTTACCGTTATCTTCCAGCCAGCCGACGACATCATCAACGCCCTGGGCAGCCTGCGCTTCAGCCCCGAGCCTTCACAGCTGGGGTTATCTTTGAAAAGTGCCGACATGGTCATCATCGATGATCTGGGGGCGGAAGTTCCGACCCAGTCCGGTCCGGCCCTTCTTTTGGGCCTGATGAACCAGCGCCTGTCGGAAGGAAAAGCCATGATGATCTCGTCCAACCTGGATCTGAAGGAGCTGCAGAAAACCTATTCCGACCGTTTCCTTTCCCGCCTGCTGGGCAGTTTCAAATATCTGGAAATGTACGGACCCGATCTGAGACTGAGGCGGTTCTGATAATTTATCCAATAAAATATGACCCGTCAGAGGAAATTTCTTCTGACGGGCCTTTATTTTTCGTATATTTATGCTTTTTCGGAGTCGGTCTTCAATACGATCTTAGCCTTGCGCGGCGCGTACCGGCGGATATAGCGCTTCAATTCCTCCTCCGGCTGGAAATATACCACGTACATATCCTTCATATAGGTGCCCAGGATCACGTAGGTATCCTGATCCGGCTGGTCGGGGATAGCCAGCAGCTTTTTAGATGTTTTATCCTTTTCGATGGCCGCATGGACCTGGGGATCCAGGGCCGGGGCGATCAGTTCGACTTTGCGCAGATCGAAGCTGACCAGATGGCGGCGGGATGCCTTTCCGTAGATCACATCGATATCCAGGGTCCCGTCGGTATAAATGTACTCATACTCTTTGGCGGCCCGCCTCCACATGATCCACACCATCAGGGCCACCACCATCAAGAGGACCGGTTCAACGATATAAACGGCACTGGCTCCCAGCAAAAAAGGAAGAAAGCAGATGATGATACCCGAGATCACGATCAGGATACGGCGGGTGGTATCCTGTTTTTTTGTGCCCCGCTTGACCATCTGTTCATAATAAACGTCTCCGTTTCTTGTTTCCATCGGCTGTCCTCCTATCGCTCCTTATGCCTGATAATAGGCAATAAAGGAACGTTTGGTATAATCGTAATCTTTGACCGCCATCAGTTCGCGGGCGGAATGCATAGACAAAAGGGCTACGCCCATATCCATGATATGACAGGGGACGGCGGCGGAAAGCACCGGTCCGAGGGTAGAACCGCCCCTTTCGTCCGACCGGTTGGTAAACTTCTGGAATGGTACGCCGGCCTTTTGGCAGATGCTTTGATAAACGGCCACATCACAGCTTTGCGTCATATAAGACTGCTTGGCCGCCATCTTGATGACAGGGCCCTTTCCCAGCTGGGTCTTCAGCACAGGATCGTGCTTTTCCGGATGATTGGGATGGATGGCATGAGCCACGTCGCCCGATACCAGGAAGGAATCCATGATATCCGACAGATACTGGCCGCGGCTGCGGCCCAGGGCCAGGCTCATTTTCTCCAGAATAAAAGCCGCGGTCGAGGTGCCGGCACCCTGGGGAGTACGGCTGCCGATCTCCTCATGGTCAAAGCCCATAAAGACATTGACAGAGGTGGTCGGTTTACTTTCGATCAGAGCGGTCGCTCCGGTATGCACCATGACCAGATCGTCCAGGCGGCTGGCCGATAAGAATTCATCGCGGAACCCCACGATCTGCGGTTTATCGACAGCATAGGTAAAGAGGTCGAAGTCCAGGATCTTATCTGCCCCGACTCCCAATTCCCGGCACAGGGCCTCGATCAGGACCGGAACCTGATCATCCAGCAGCCCTTCTGTCAAAGCCCCTACCGGCAGCATATCCACCTGGGGATTAAGTTCGACACCGTTATTGACATTGCGGTTCATATGGATGGCCAGGTTTGGGATGACAAGGACAGGCTTTTTGAAATCCACATAGCGGATGTCCGGCCGGAAAGGATCGTCCGAAGCCAGAGACACTCGGCCGGCTAAAGACAAGGGCCGGTCCAGCCAGGTCGAAAAGATAGGGCCGCCGTATACTTCGACATTTAACTTGACATAACCGTTCTGGCGGATCTCCGCGTCCGGCTTGATCCTGAAGCAGGGCTGATCGGTATGGGCACTGATCATACGGAAGAAGGGGGCTTTCAAGGCCGACAGATGGTCCGGCAGAGCAAAAGCATAGATAGCCGAATCATACACAGTGGTAAAGTAGCGTCCGCCCGCCTCGACCTTCCAGTCCCGGCTGCGGTCCAGCTGGGTAAAACCGGCTTTTTCAAACATCTCTTTTAGATTTTTGACCGTGTAAAAGCAAACCGGCGAATCCTCCAAAAACTGCATGAACTCTTTCATTGCCCTTCCTCCTTCTTTGGGGATGCCTCACCGTAAAACTGACACAAATCTTTTACCGGGCAGGCCTCGCACATGGGTTTTCTGGCTTTGCAGCACCGTCTTCCGTGAAAGATCAGCAGGTGGTGGGACAAAGACCAGCGGTCCTTGTCGATGGCCTCCTTCAGCTGTTTTTCGGTCTCCTCCGCCGTCTTGGCGTGAGCCAGTCCCAGCCGGTTGGATACCCTGAAAACGTGGGTGTCGACGGCAAGAGCCGGTATCCCGAAGGCGTTGGCCAAAACAACGTTAGCCGTTTTGCGGCCTACGCCCGGCAGCCTGGTAAGTTCCTCCATGGTATGGGGGACCTGGCCGCCGAATTCCTCCTTGATCTGGCGCCACATGTAATACAGGTGCTCGGCTTTGGTATTGAAAAAGCCCACTGTATGAATGTAGTCCCGGATCTGGTCCTGGCTTAAGGTCAGCAGTGAATCCAGGTCCGGATAATCAGCAAACAGCACCCTTGTCACCTTATTGACCTGGCGGTCCGTCGTCTGGGCCGACAGGACCGTTGCCGTGATCAGCTGCAAAGGATCTTCAAATTCCAGCTCGCAGGCAGCGTCCGGATAAGCCTTGGCCAGCCGGTCCAATATTTCTCTGGTTTCCTCTGTCATCGTTTTTATCCGTTATTTGCCCAGGGCCGTATCCAGAGCTTTTTGCAGCTGGGCATCCTGGGTAATATCCGGGATACCGTTTTCGTCTTTGATCTTAGCCAGAGATACCCCGTCGTCCAAAGACACTTCGATATCCGGAGTCAGTCCCTTGCCGTGGAAGTTTTCACCGTTAGGCGTATAGAAATAATTGGTAGTCAGTTTGATGCCGCTGCCGTCGTTTAAGGGATAGACCGTCTGGGCAATACCTTTGCCGTAGGACTGCTGGCCGATCAGGACGGCTCCGTAACGGTCCCTGAGAGCGGCAGATATCAATTCCGAACAGCTGGCCGAATTGCCGTTGATCAGAATATACAGCTTCACGTTCAGCTCATTACCGTCTGTGGTGGAATTATAGTCTCTGCGGCTGCCGTTTTTATCAAGCATGTAGGTAACGGTCCCTTCGTCCAGGAACTCATCGGCAATGGCAACGCCGACGTTGACAAGTCCGCCGGGATTATCGCGCAGGTCCAGGATCAGGGAAGTCATACCCTGGGACGCCAGATCGCGGACAGCCGTATGGAACTGATCGGCCGCCACCTCGTCAAAACCGGTCAGAGAGATGTAGCCGACCTTATTATCCTTATCGAGCATGGTGGAATATACTTCCGTCACGGTCAGCTTCTGGCGTGTAATGGTCATATCCTTTTTCTCGCCGTTGCGGTAATAAGTGATGGTGACGTCGGTCCCCTCTTCGCCCCGGATATAAGAGACCATCTCGGAAAGGGTCATCCCGTCAAAGGAAGTCCCGTCCGCGCCTACGATCACATCGCCTGTCTGCAGTCCCTGCTGATAAGCCGGCCCGTTGGGGTTGACACTCATAACATCCGCCCCTTCGCCCGATGTATCCAGCATGACGGTAACGCCGATGCCGACATAGTTACCCTCTGTCTGCTGGCTCATATCCTGCATTTCGTCCTGGTTATAGTAAGCGGCATATTTATCGCCGGTCCCGTCGACCAGACCGTGAAGGGCCCCGTTGATCAGGTTCTCATGGCTGACATCATCGTATTCGTTGGAATCGATCATGCTGACCAGCTGATCTGCCTTATCGAGCAGTTCCTTCTGCTCGTCCGTGGTAAGGCCGCCCTCTCCGGAGGAAGTTATATTTGGGGATACACTTGAGCCGTTTTTCAAAGGGCCGACCAGGTTGATCAAAAATATTACCAATAGGCAAATGATCAGGCCGCTGACGAGGCCGCCTGCGAACCAGGCTCCGTGATGGGGCTTGCGTGGTTTCTGAGGCTGCATAGGATACATGCTGCCGGGTCCCTGAGGATTCGTATATCCCTGCGGCCCCTGATATTGCTGCCATCCGTTATTGGCGCCGTTACCCGGACAAGGCTGATTGTTCCAGATCTGGCTGCCCCAGTCCTGCTGGGGATTTTGAGGCTGCGGATCCTGGGGCTGCCCATTTTGCGGCCGGGGATCCTGATCCTGCTCGGCCTGATTGCTGCCGAAGTTCTGATCGATAGGGTCATTGATAGGATCGAACATATAAAAAGTACCTCCTGTACTATTACGATATCATTCAACGTACCGTTTCATTATAACCGAAAAAACCGGATGCAGATACCTTATCCGGTAAATGTTAAAAATTGTTCACGGATTTATAAAAAAAGGGACCGGAATATTTCCGGCCCCTTTGTAAAAAGAGTAGTAATTATGAAGAAACAGATAATTGTTATGATCAGTTAGTGATCACGTTTTCGGTCTCTTTGTCGAATACGTGCAGACGGCTGGGATCAAGGGCAAGTTTGATGGTATCGCCGTTCTTTACCTGCAGTCTGGGACTTGCTTTAGCGATCAGATCGACATCATCGATGTTCATGTACAGATGCAGTTCTGCACCAAGAAGCTCGGTCGCGTTGATTTCTGCGGTAATGCAGTCCTCGGGGAATTTAGCCATGGTCTCTTCATCCTCATGAAGATCCTCAGGACGGATACCCATAACGACGGTCTGGCCGATATAGCCGCCGTCAACGATCTTAACAGCCTTGTCTTTAGGCAGCAGGACTTTCTGTCCCTTGAAGGTCAGGTATACATTGTTTCCTTCCTTCTGAGGAACCGCGTCGATGAAGTTCATCTGAGGAGATCCGATGAAACCGGCAACGAAGAGGTTCTGAGGCTCGTTGTACAGTTTTACAGGAGCATCTACCTGCTGGATCAGACCATCTTTCATAACGACGATACGGGTACCAAGGGTCATAGCCTCTACCTGGTCATGGGTTACGTAAATGATGGTGGCATGCAGTCTTTCATGCAGACGGGCGATCTCGATACGCATCTGAACACGAAGTTTTGCATCCAGGTTGGACAGAGGTTCGTCCATCAGGAAGACCTTGGGGTTACGAACGATCGCACGTCCCATGGCAACACGCTGGCGCTGGCCGCCGGAAAGAGCCTTGGGTTTACGGTCAAGCAGATGCTCGATCTCAAGGATCTTGGCTGCTTCGTGAACTCGTTTTTCAATTTCAGCTTTCGGAGTCTTTCTCAGTTTCAGACCGAAGGCCATGTTATCAAATACGGTCATATGAGGGTACAGCGCATAGTTCTGGAAAACCATGGCGATATCACGATCTTTGGGAGCAACGTCGTTCATCAGCTTGCCGCCGATATACAGCTCGCCATCGGTGATCTCTTCCAGACCGGCAATCATTCGAAGGGTCGTGGATTTACCGCAGCCGGAAGGACCGACGAAGATGATGAATTCCTGGTCCTGAATGTCCAGATTAAAGTTGTTAACAGCCGTGATACCGTTGCTGTAGGTTTTCTTGATGTTCTTTAACTGAATACTTGCCATTTCCGCCTCCAAAAAAGAAAATGAAAATTCTTGGTATCATATTACAACAAACAACATTTTTCTTCCATTCAAAATTTTACCAAAACTATATTTGATACTTTGTGTATCTTGCCCAAGTCCCGAAAATGTGCTGTAAAGCACCTATGTGCCTGTTGAAAATGCACAATGGAGCTTCTGAAACGAAAATGATACAATGATGAAAACAATCAATCCTGCGAGGTGTTTTTTATGAAAACTGTCCTGGTCACCGGGGCCAGCCGGGGTATCGGACACGCCGTCGCGTCCGCTTTTCTGGATCAAAACGATATGGTCTTCGTCTGCTGCCATTCTTCTTTGGAATCGATGAAAGATCTGACACAAAGGGGCGCTCTGCCCTTTCTGGCGGATGTTTCCAAAGAAGAAGAAGTAAAAGCTTTATTTGACTTTATCTATCAAAAAACAACTCACCTGGACGTATTGGTCAACAATGCCGGCATATCGATCGTAGGCCTGATCCAGGATCTGTCCGTCAGCGATTTCGACCGTTTGATGGCCGTCAATCTGCGCAGCGCTTTTTTATGCTGCAAGGCAGCCATCCCCGGCATGATCCATCAAAAAAAAGGCTGTATCATCAACATCTCTTCCATGTGGGGGGATAAGGGAGCATCCTGTGAAGCGGCCTATTCGGCCTCAAAAGGCGGTCTGAACGGGCTGACAAGGGCGCTGGCAAAAGAATTGGCCCCCAGCGGCATCAGGGTCAATGCCATAGCCTGCGGAGCCATTGATACAGAAATGAATTCATTTTTATCCGCCCAGGAAAGAGCGGACCTGGAAGAGTCGATCGGAATGGGACGGTTCGGAAAGCCGTCCGAAGTGGCGGATCTGGTCCTTTATCTGTCATCGGATAAGAGCAGTTATCTGACCGGTGATGTGATCACGCTTGACGGCAGCTTTTGAAAAAATCGGTCCAGCGGTCCATCCAGTCATCATAATATACAAAGAAATTGACTGCGTCGGCGCCGCCTGAAAAGGCCGCTTTTACGCTTGTGTCAAGTTTGGGGTCATCGATCTGGATAATGGGTACCAGGCCGGTAGAGGCACGTTTGGAGCCCAGCCTTAAGGCCGCTCTTTGCGTTTCATCCTTAACAACAGACGGCTGGTAACCGTCCCGGAATAGATCCTGCCAGGTCTTATAAGAAGAAGTATCCAGACCCGTCACTGCTTTCATAAGAGCATCGCGTTCTTCTTTGGTAAACTGACCGCTTCCGTCGATCTGCCGGGCCATGACAGCTGTTTCCACATTCAGGCAGGCTGGGCCGTCCGGATCCAGATAGTCCCGGTAGATCATGGGACATACCAGGTCCAGCCTGCCGGCCAGGTCCGGATAGTGCTGACCGACCAGGTCGCTTAACGAGGGGGTAAACAGATAAGCCCCGGCGGCAAGGTCCGGATTTGTCTCTTTGACCGTTCTGACAAAGTTCAGCAGATGTTCGACTGACGATCTTCTGCGGAAATCCAGCCATTCCTGAATACGGGGAAGTCCTTCCAGGACTTCTTTTTTTGTTGCCTTTTTACCGTCCCCGCATCCCAGAAGGCGGGCCAGTGCCTGAACGGCCGGACGGATCTTTTCCGCTTCATAACCCATTTCCTTCATTTTCCGGCAGCAGGAAGGGCAGAAACAGGTGAAAAAGGACTCCATACCGGTCAGATGTAACTTTTCAGGAGACGGATCGGTTTCCTCTTTATTAAGAGGTGAAGAAGCAGGCGAAGCAAAGCGGGCTCCGTCCAGCAGGATTCCGCTGAGTCCCGGCTCTTTAGCCAGCTTCCTTATCTGATCCAGATTGTAGGCCCTGACATCGTCCCGGGTAGGACAGGTGGAATAAAACCAGTGCTGAGGCCGTCCGAAACAATCCTGAGCTAAGTATTCATCTCCGGTAAAATCCGGTCCGCGGAAGGAGCCGGACGATACAAAGGCGTCCATCCCCTTTGAGCGGACCAGACCGACCTGGCTTTTACTGCATACGACCGTAGTAAAGCCGGCGTCTGCCAGTTTGCCTGCTGCCGACTCAGGCGACTTGCCCAAGCCATGCATCCACAGACCATATCTCACTTAAGGGTCACCTCGATCACGGTGTCGTTTTCATCCGGCAGAGGGAAGGTAAGGACGCCGTTTTTATCAAAGGACAGGAAGGCGTCGTTGGGATACTCGGCCACATTCCAGTATTTGGACACGAAGACCTCGGAGCCGTCTTTGAGCAGGCGGCAGTGATCGATCTTGCCGGCCAGCCCCGGCAGACAGATGTTGCCCATGGTTTCTTCATAGACATGGGCATAGAGCTTTTTGCCGTTCTGCGTATAACGGCCCCATTCCGGTTTGGCAAAGTCCGCTTTGCCGCAGCCGTAAACGGAGGCGGAATTGTCACGCATCCAGCGGCCCACGTCCCTGAGGATCTTCTGCTGAGGCTCCGGGATCTGTCCCTTGGCATTGGGGCCTACGTTGACGATCAGATTTCCTCCCTTGCTGACGCACTCGACCAGGTTGCGGATGATCATGCGGGAACTCTTGTAATGATGGTCCTTGGCGCAGTAGCCCCAGTTGTCGTTAAGAGTGATGCAGGCTTCCCAGGGAATGGGATCGCCGTCGACGTCGGTCACTCCTTCCGGCGGGATCATCTGCTCGGGGCAGGCAAAGTCACCGGCATAGACCGTCGGATTCTTGGTCCGGATGGAACCGCTTTTTTCGCCGCTTCCTTCCAGGCGGTTATCGATGATCAGGCCCGGCTGCAGGCTGCGGGCAAGGTTGACCAGTTCGGTCGCATGCCAGGTCTCGCACTCCATGCCCGGATAGGAAAAATCGAACCACATGATATCGATTTTGCCGTAATTAGTCAGAAGCTCGCGCACCTGTCCCTGCATGTACTGGATATAATTGTCGAAATTGTGCTGAACGCCCTTCCAGGCCGGGTTATTGCGCTCCGGATGGTTGCGGTCGCCGTAATGCGGAAAGTCCGGATGGTGCCAGTCCAGCAGGGAATAATAGAAACCGATCTTGATACCTTCTTTGCGGAAAGCATCCACATATTCCCGCACCAGATCGCGGTGGCAGGGAGTGTTGGTCGATTTGTAGTCGGTCAGCTGACTGTCGAAGAGGCAGAAGCCGTCGTGATGCTTGGTCGTCAGGACCGCATATTTCATTCCGGCTTCCTTGGCCAACTTGGCCCACTCCTCCGGTTTATAATCCGTAGGATCGAACTCCTCAAAGAAGGGCTGGTAATCCTCCACGGACATCTGCTCGACGCTGCGGACCCACTCTCCTCTGGCCGGGATCGAATACAATCCCCAGTGAATAAACATACCGAAACGGTCGTGCATGAACCATTTGGTCCGTCTGGTCCGGTCTTCGATTCGCTGATTCATAGTCTTTTCCTTCCTATAAATGGTATAGATTTCATCACAGGCTGAAAACGGTCCCTACCGTTTTCTCGTCTGCCAGTGTTGCTAACATAACCGCTTTAATAGTATGCATGCGGTTCTCTGCCTCGTCGAAGACGACCGAAGCCGGACTTTCGAAAACAGCGTTCTCTACTTCCAGGCAGTCCAGGCCATAGCTGTCATAAATTTTTTTGCCGATCTCCGTATCGGTATCGTGGAAAGCCGGCAGGCAGTGCATGAAAATAGCATTAGGTCCCGCAAATTTCATCACTTCCGTCGTTACCCGGTAAGGAGACAGGGCATGGATCCTTTCCGCCCATACCTCTTCCGGTTCTCCCATGGATACCCATACGTCGGTATATACAACATCCGCACCTTTTAGTGCGTCAACTTTACTTTCAGTCAGGCAGATATAGGCTCCGGTTTCTTTTGCGACCTTCTGAGCTTCGGTCACCAAGGCCATATCAGGGAAGTAATGATGATTGGTCAGAGCCGTAAAGTTCATGCCCATCTTGGCACAGGCAAACATCAGGGAATTGCCGGTATTATAGCGGGCGTCTCCCATGTATACCAGTTTTTTCCCTTTTAAGGTATGATCCGGGAAATGTTCTCTGATGGTCAGAAGATCGGCCAGCATCTGGGTGGGATGGAATTCATTGGTCAGGCCGTTCCACACCGGTACGCTGGAATATTGGGCCAGGGTCTCCACTTTGCTCTGTCCGAATCCCCTGTATTCGATCCCGTCATACATGCGGCATAAAACACGGGCCGTATCCGCAATACTTTCTTTTTTACCCAGCTGGCTGGAGGAAGAATTCAGGTAGGTCGTATGCATACCCAGGTCGAAGGCTGCTGTTTCAAAAGAGCAGCGGGTACGGGTACTGGTCTTTTCAAAGATCAGGGCTGCCTGATAGCCTTCCAGCAGGCGGTGAGGTTTTCTTTCCTTTTTTAATTTCTTAAGCTGAGCAGCCAGATCGATCAGATATGTGATCTCTTCCGGTGAATAATCTTTCAGTGCTAAAAAGTCTCTTCCTTTCAGATCCATGGTACTAACCTTTCTTTGCCTGTTTCTTTTCATTGGCCGAATTTCGAACGGTTTATCCGCTTTTTAGGAAAATTACCGTAAGTTATCTCATAGGATAGCACAATCTTTGGTGGATTTAAATAATGAATATTTATAAATTACTATTGCATTTATATTCATTCTTCTGTATAATGTGTCTTGTTCAATCAAAAAAGATGAATCTTCTCCGGGCTCTATAGAATATACGTCAGTCAACACCTTCTGACTTTTGCAAGCGCATGTGCTTGCAAATTTGCCCGCCGCAGGATCCAAAGACATAATAAGGAGACACCATCATGGCAAAAGAAAAAGTTGTTCTGGCTTATTCAGGCGGATTGGATACGACCGTTATCATCCCCTGGCTGAAAGAAAATTATGACTACGACGTTATCGCTGCCTGCATCGATGTCGGTCAGGGCGCCGAGACCGACGGTCTGGAAGAAAAGGCTTTAAAGACCGGAGCCAGCAAATATTATCAGGTCGACGTCACCGAAGAATTCATTACCAAATATATCTACCCCACCCTTAAAGCAGGAGCCGTTTACGAAAGCTCCTACATGCTGGGGACCTCGATGGCCCGTCCTCTGATCGCCAAGGTCCTGGTCGATATCGCCAAAAAGGAAGGCGCGGTAGCCATCTGCCACGGCGCGACCGGCAAAGGCAACGATCAGGTACGTTTCGAGCTGGCCATCAAGGCGCTGGCTCCGGAACTGAAGATCATCGCCCCCTGGCGGATCTGGAACATCCAGTCCCGTGAGGAAGAGATCCAGTACTGCATCGACCACGGCATCACTCCTCCGGTCAAAAAAGGAGACAGCTACAGCCGTGACCGCAACATCTGGCACATCAGCCACGAAGGCCTGGAACTGGAAGATCCTTCCAATGAGCCTAATTACGATAAGATGCTGAAGCTGGGGGTTACCCCTCAGAAAGCTCCTGATGTTTCGACCAAGATTTCCATCGACTTTGAAAAAGGCATCCCGGTCGCCGTCAACGGCCAAAAGCTGGATCCGGTGTCCCTGTTGAAAAAGCTGAATGAGCTGGGCGGCCAGAACGGCATCGGAATCGTCGATATCCTGGAGAACCGTATGGTCGGTATGAAATCCCGCGGTGTTTATGAGACTCCCGGAGGAACCATCCTCTTCAAGGCTCACGAGCAGCTGGAACATATGACGCTGGATAAGGACACCTACGAATATAAGCAGCTGCTGGCTGTCAAATTCGCGGATCTGGTATACTGCGGCAAGTGGTTCACTCCCCTTCGCCAGGCTATCTCCGCTTTTGTTGATTCCACTCAGGAACATGTGACCGGTACGGCTAATCTGGTCCTGTATAAGGGCAACATCATTCCTGCCGGCACTACTTCTCCTTACTCTTTGTATGATGCAGACATAGCCAGCTTCACTACCGGTGAACTGTACAGCCACAAAGATGCGGAAGGCTTCATCAATCTGGTCGGCCTGCCTCTGAAGATCCAGGGCATGAAAGGTCTGACCAAGGTAGACTGATCTTTTACCACTTTCAACGATCCTCTCTTTTGCCATAGAAAAAGCCCGCAGAGTTTTAAAGCTCTGCGGGCTTTTATTGTATATCGAAAAGGTTATCAGAGATTACTTGTTGGACAGATACTCGTCAATGGCCTTTGCAGCAACCTTGCCGGCGCCCATTGCGGAAATAACGGTCGCAGCTCCGGTAACAGCATCGCCGCCGGCGTAAACGCCGTCTTTGGTGGTCTTGCCGGTGCCTTCTTCAACGATGATACCGCCGTGAGCGTTAACATCCAGGCCGGCTGTAGTATTCTTGATCAGCGGGTTGGGGCTGGTACCGATGGCGATAACAACGGTATCAACGTCCAGAACGAATTCGCTGCCCTCGATCGGGATAGGACGGCGGCGTCCTTTCTCATCGGGCTCGCCAAGCTTCATCTGGATACATTTCATACCGATAACGTTACCGTTCTTAGGATCGCGTTTGTCATCCGGATTGTTATAGCCAAGGATCTCGACCGGATTATTCAGCAGCTTGAACTCAATGCCCTCTTCCATAGCGTGCTCGACTTCCTCACGACGGGCGGGCAGCTCTTCCAGAGAACGACGATATACGATGTATACCTTATCAGCGCCAAGACGAAGTGCAGTACGGGCTGCATCCATGGCAACGTTTCCGCCGCCGACTACAGCGACCTTGCCGCCCTTCATAATGGGGGTAACCGGATCGTCTTTGTAAGCTTTCATCAGGTTGGAGCGGGTCAGATACTCGTTAGCGGAGTAAACACCCTTCAGGCTCTCGCCCGGGATGCCCATGAAACGAGGCAGGCCTGCGCCGGAACCTACGAATACAGCTTCGTAGCCCTGTGCCATGATCTCGTCAATGGTCAGCGTCTTACCAACGACTACGTCGGTCTCTACGTCAACGCCCATAGCGGTCAGGTTGTCGACCTCTTTCTGAACGATGGATTTGGGAAGACGGAACTCGGGGATACCGTAAACCAGAACGCCGCCTGCCAGATGCAGAGCTTCGAAAATGGTTACCTTGTAACCTTTCTTAGCCAGGTCGCCTGCGCAGGTAAGTCCGGACGGGCCGGAACCTACGACGGCTACTTTGTGGCCGTTGGAAGGAGCAACTTCCGGTTTAGCGGTAGAATGAGCATTGTGCCAGTCGGCAACGAAACGCTCCAGACGGCCGATCCCGACAGGCTCGCCTTTGATACCGCGTACACATTTAGATTCGCACTGGGTCTCCTGAGGGCATACACGTCCGCAGACAGCCGGCAGAGAAGAAGTCATATTGATGATCTGGTAAGCGCCTTCGAAATCGCTTTCCTTGATCTTCTGAATGAAATCCGGAATGTGAATGTTTACAGGGCAGCCGGAAACGCAGGGCATATTCTTGCAGTGCAGGCATCTCTGAGACTCATCAAGAGCGATCTCTTCGGTATAACCGGTAGCAACTTCTTTGAAGTTATGGGCACGAACCTGAGGATCCTGAGAAGGCATCGGGTTCTTTTTGGGGTTCATATTAAACTTAGGCATCTTACTTTACCTCCTGTTTGAACAGATTGCAGGCTTCATCATAGGCATGTCTTTCGAAGGACTTATACATAGCGCCTCTCTCCATAGCCTCATCGAAGTCGACTTCATATCCGTTGAAGTCCGGTCCGTCAACACAGGCGAACTTGGTAACTTTCTTACCGTCAACGTTCAGAGTAAGACGGCAGCCGCCGCACATACCGGTACCATCGATCATGATGGGGTTCATGGAAACGGTGCAGGGGATGCCAAACGGTTTGGTGGTAGCAACGACGAATTTCATCATGATGACGGGTCCGATGGTGATGACCTCGTCAAATTTCTCTCCGGCTTCAAGCTTTTCTTTCAGCGGAACGGTAACAACGCCCTTGCGGCCGTAGCTGCCGTCATCCGACATAACGATCAGCTCATCGGAAGCAGCTTTGAACTCGTCTTCCAGGATGACCAGATCTTTATTTCTGAAACCGACGATCGAAGTAACCTTGCAGCCCAGTCTGTGCAGTTCCTGTGCGATAGGAAGGGCAATAGCGCAGCCGACACCGCCGCCGACAACGCAGACATTCTTCAAACCGTCGACCTTGGTAGCAACACCCAGAGGGCCTACGAAATCCTGCAGGTACTCGCCTGCTTCTTTGTGATTCAGTTTTTCAGTGGTAGCGCCGACGATCTGGAAGATAATGCATACAGCACCTTTTTCCGGATCGGTTCCTGCAACGGTCAGAGGGATACGCTCGCCATCCGCATCAACACGCAGGATGATGAACTGGCCCGGTTTTGCTTTTGCAGCAACCAGAGGAGCCTCGATCCACATTCTGGTAACAGTGGGATTAAGAGGCTCTTTTGTAAGAATCTTGTACATCTCTTTTAACCTCCTTGAGATTTGGAAACAAACTCAGTCTTTTAAATTATATCATAGTATTGATAATATTTGAACACTTAATTATTGAGAATTTGCTTAAGGGGACGGGCTGATCCTGTCCGCGGCTGCCGCCATTCAGCACATGCCATGCCTGAAAAACACGAAAAAAGGGGATGTGAGAAACGAAAGACCGTTTCTTCACATCCCCCATCTTATTTTTTGGGTGGGACCCTCTCAAAGGTCAGATCAAAAATCTACCTCAGTGTCGTAGTAGCAGCACTTCAGCAGTTTTTCCATCTCTTCCTGGCTGGGCTGACGCGGGTTGGAACCGGTGCAGGCATCCAGGATAGCGTTTGCAGCGATCTGAGGCAGTCTCTCCAGGAATACATCTTCCGGAACGAAGCCCTGCTCGGTCGGATAGCTGTCTTTGCCATAGTTCTTAATGCAGTGAGGAATATTCAGCTCATCGTTCATGCCGCGGATGTACTTGATCAGAGCTGCAACCTTCTCATCGTCGGAAGCATCTTTGTCGGTCAGGTGCATGTAGTCAGCGATAACGCCGTAACGTTTCTTTGCGGTCTCGTCTTTAGCGTTGAAAGCGATAACTTTGGGCAGATACATAGCGTTTGCAGCACCATGGATGATGTGTGCGCCGTAGTCAGCAAAAGCAGCACCGGTCTTGTGAGCCATGGAGTGTACGATACCCAGCAGGGCATTGGAGAATGCCATACCTGCAAGGCACTGTGCGTCATGCATGGTAGCGCGGGCCTGTTTGTCACCATTGTAGGACTTGATCAGGTTAGCCTGGATCAGTTCGATGGCATGGATGGCCAGAGCGTCGGTATAATTGCAGTTAGCGGTGGAAACATAAGCTTCGATCGCATGGGTCAGAGCGTCCATACCGGTATGAGCAACCAGTTTCTTGGGCATGGTCTGAGCCAGTTCAGGATCAACGATAGCTACATCGGGAGTGATCTCGAAGTCAGCGATCGGGTATTTGATTCCCTTGTCATAATCGGTGATGATAGAGAATGCGGTAACTTCGGTAGCGGTACCGGAGGTAGAAGAAATAGCGCAGAAATGAGCCTTCTGACGAAGTTTCGGCAGGCCGAATACTTTGCACATATCAGCAAAAGTGGTCTCCGGATACTCATATTTGATCCACATAGCCTTTGCTGCGTCGATAGGAGAACCGCCGCCGATGGCTACGATCCAGTCAGGCTGGAACTCTTCCATAGCCTGTGCACCCTTCATAACGGTGGTTACGGAAGGATCGGACTCGATACCTTCGTACAGCTTAACTTCAAAACCGGCTTCTTTCAGATAATCTTCTGCTTTCTGCAGGAAACCGAAACGTTTCATGCTTCCGCCGCCGACACAGATCATAGCCCGTTTGCCCTTAAGGGTCTTCAGGGCTTCCATGGCACCTTCGCCATGATACAGATCACGAGGCAGAGTAAATCTCATCATGATAGTATACCTCCAATTAGGTTATCAGTAGACATTACCGTCTTCTGAATGCATTGTTATAGCTATAGTATATACCTTGTTATAATATTAACGCAAGCAAAAGTCGCATGACAGCGATAGAAATTCACTATCATGCGATATGTTTTCCCTATTGATCAATTTGGGTATTATGCTTTTTCCCAGACCGTGCCCTGACGGGTGTCCTTGATGACGATCCCTTTGCCTGCCAGCTCTTCGCGGATAGCATCCGCCTTAGCGAAGTCTTTGGCCTTTTTCGCCTCTTTGCGCTCCGCGATCCTGGCTTCGACATAAGCCCTCAGTTCGTCATCCACCTGGTCCTGTGCCTTGCCTCCGGCTCCGCGGGTCTTGGTCAGGTCAAGGGACAGGACCTGATCAAAATCCTCTTCGACCGCCAGCTTGGTGGAGTCGTTCAAAGAAGGATCTTTAAGGACGTCATACAAAAGGGTCAGGCTGGAAGCGGTGTTCAGATCCATGCCCATGGTATCCAAAAACTTTTGACGCCAGGCAGCCTTCTGCTCTTCATTGACCGCTTCTTTATCGGACAGGGCGGCTACAGAAGCCAGCAGTTTTTTATAGACGTTGGCCATCTGGTCCATGACGCCGTAGTCAAACTCCAGGGGCTTGCGGTAATGGGACTGCAGGCAGAAAAGGCGGTATACCAGGGGATCGTAGCCCTTTTCCTCCAAAGTGGAAACGGTCAGCACGTTGCCCTTGGACTTGCTCATCTTACCGTTTTTATCGTTCAGATGCTGTACATGGAACCAGTGACGGCACCAGGGGTGGCCCAGATAGGCTTCGCTCTGCGCGATCTCATTGGTGTGATGGGGGAAGATGTTGTCCACGCCGCCGCAGTGCAAATCCAGGTGTTCTCCCAGGTTTTTGATAGCGATACTGGTGCACTCGATATGCCAGCCGGGATAGCCGACTCCCCAGGGGCTGTCCCATTTGAGAGCCTGATCTTCAAACTTGGACTTGGTGAACCAGAGGACGAAATCCGCCTTATTGCGTTTGTTGGTATCTTCTTCCACGTCGTCCCGCACACCGACCTGCAGTTTGGACTCGTCGTGCCCGGTCAGGCAGTAATAATTCTGAACTTTCGACGTGTCAAAATAGACATTAGGGCCGGCTTTATAAGCGTATCCCTTATCCATCAGCACGCTGATGATCTTGATGAAGTCGCCGATCATGCTGGTCGCGGGGACTACTGTATCCGGCTTGCGGATATTCAGTTTGCGGCAGTCTTCAAAAAAGGCATCCGTGTAAAACTTTGCCACCTGCATAACGGTCTTATGCTCGCGCTCGGCGCTCCTGACCATCTTGTCGTCGCCCGTATCGGCATCCGAGGTCAAATGGCCCACGTCGGTAATATTCATGACACGGCGTACATCATAACCGCTGTAGCGCAAAAACTTCTCCAGTACGTCTTCTTCGATATAGCTGCGCAGATTTCCGATATGAGCGTAGTGATATACGGTCGGTCCGCAGGTATACATACGGATGATGTTGCCGTCTACCGGTACGAATTCATCGATCGTTTTGGTCAGCGTATTATAAAGCTGCATGATTGCGTCTCCTCGTTCTATTTACCCACTAAACCGGTGGGCTTATCTTAGTATACCTTCTTGGGCCATGAAAAGCAAGCAGGACGGCTCTTTTCTTTTATAACTGTCCTTTTCTTCTCTTTGCCCTGCCCCTAGTCAAACAAAGATGTCTGCTCATAGGCGTGTCCGCCGCTATTGTCCGCGTTTCCGTTCTTTCTTTCATCGGACCCGCTCCGGACTGCCTGGCAGACGAGGCCGGAACTTTCCGTGTCTAAAAGTTGCCGGATCAGAGCCCTGGCAAAGTCTGTTTCAAAGACCCATTCTTCCGCTCTTTTTTCCGGGACGATGACCGGCATCCTGTCATGGACAGGGGATACCGACGAGTCGGCCGGTCTGGTCAGAATGACGAATTCGCCGCCCTTTCCGGACGGGCGCCAGATACCGCCCAGAAAAAGGACGGGACAGTCATCATCCCAAAAACGCATCTGGCGGCGGTCTTTTGTCCATTCGTAGAAGGAAGCGGCCGGCAGCAGGCAGCGTCCCTGCTCAAAAGCTTTTCTATATAGGGGCCGCTCCTCTACCGTCTCGCTGCGGGCATTGATCAACAGGCGCCCGTGTATCTCAAAACCCCAGCAGCGCGGTAGGGCCAGTATGTGGCGGCTGCCGCCCGCCAGAGTCAGCGCAGACTGAGAAGGAAACACATCTCCCTTTTTCAGGGAAGGGACGGTCCCCTCCAGCTGCCCGGCCAGCAGGTTTTCGATCTGGGCCGACGTATCATCGGCTACGTAATAACGGCCGCACATCAATCTTTGCCTGTACTGCTGCGGTGAGGCCGGCTGACGTCCAGGCTCAGGTCCCCGGCATGGCTCTCGTCCAGGCCTTCCATAAGCAGCAGCTTCTCGGTCAAAAGGCGGGCAAAGGTGCCGGTCATGGCTGTCAGGATGATCAGCTCCGAAGGGTCCTGGGCCGCCCATTCAGGCGCATCCGGATGATCCAGGATCTTGCCGGCCATCTGGCGGATCTCCCTGCGGAACAGGTCTCCGGCCTTACTGTGCTGCTGGCAGAATTGTTCGTAAATGTCCCTTACCTGATCCTTGCTGATATTCATAGGAATGATCTTCTGGATCAGGGCCAGGCTCATCCCCTGTTTCAGCGAGCAGATGATCAGAAGGTAGGCGATGTGGACCCGGTAATAGCGCTTTTTGACCGGGCCCGGCATGATCTTCATGCGTACATAGTTGTTGATGGTAGCTGCCGTTAAGAACTGGTCGTCCTTGATCTCGGGAGGCATATAATCCAGGTAATCTTTAAGCAGCACGATCACCTGCTCCATATAAAGTCCCAGATCCGGGATCTGATCCCATTCGGGCAGCCGGTACTCTTCCAGATACTTTTCCCAGCGTCTGAGCTTGGCAGCGATAACTTTTTTATCAAAATCCATAATTATGACCGATTAAGAATCTTTTCTCCGTCAAAGATAATGACACCGAAGCCGGCTCCGTGTTTTCCGCCTTTGAGCATATACTCTTTCAGGGCTTTTCTGGCCCGCGTATTTTCCGGCAGCAGCTGGACCGGTATCTGAGCAAAGGGACCGAACATACGCCATTCGTCGCTGAAGGTCTGATAGGGATCTTCAAGGATCACGTCGAAATCATGGTAAAACTCGCGGATATGGGACCCCTGGGGCCATACCGGCTCGTAACCGGGCCACAAGAGCCAGGAATGGCAGACCAGAACGGCGATCCTGCGGCCGGTTTCCGGATCGGTATAAAGCTTGTCGTAAAAATACTGATAAGCCTTTTTATAGGAAGCCAGACGGGAGGGAGTATCAAAAGGCTCCCCGCTGGACGGAATGTGCATGTTCAGGATGAGGTCGCCTTTTTTGACGGTCAGCCCTTTATAGGTATAAGGTTTATCCTCATAATAAGTTTGGGTCTGATATTCCAGTCTTCCTAACTTAAACAGTTCATGTTTGAAGAAAATATCATACCAGAAAGCGACGAAGGTCCCCCAGATACCGTAGCGGTAGCGGCACTCCAGCAGTTTATAGCGAAGATCCTCAAAGGTTGGCAGAAAGGTTTCTTCATCGTATAAAGGTTCCGCTTCCTTAGCGCAGTCCAGCATCATCAGCATCATCAGAGTATATTCATGAAGGCCGGTGCGCCTGCTTATGTCTAAAAGCAGCGGGCGGAGCACCCTGTAGTCGAAGCCGGAAGAAGTGTAGGCTTCTTTGGCCGCGTCAAAGTCAGCCTGGACTTTTTCAAGGACACTCAGACAGTCCTCGAAATAGCTGACGGCTTCCTGAGGAAAATTCAGACGTCTGGCAAGATCGATCTGATATGCAGCATCCATGTCTTGATACCTCCAAAATAATACAGGAAAAGGACTTAGTTCTCGTCCCAGGGATCGACAACGACTTTGATGGACTCCTGTCCCATCTGGGTCTTGATAGCTTCTTCCATATGATTGATACCCAGCGTATGGGTAATGATGGGCTCGTAGTTGATACGGCCGGCATTGATCAGTTTGACGGCGCGCAGATGGGTGTCCGGATTGACGAAACTGCCTTTGATAGTCAGTTCCTTTTTATAAACGTCAAACAAAGGCAGCGGGAAGGTGGCATCTACTTTGGGAACACTGAACAGAACGATCGTAGCACCTTTTTTGGCAAATTGGAAAGCACTTTTGACGGCCGCGTTATTGCCGACACACTCGATGACAACATCGGCTCCGTCCTGGCCCAGGCCTTTTTCCAGCTGCTGCATATAATCAGGCTGTGTGGGATCGATGGCCGCATCCGCTCCTAAAGTCAAAGCTGACTGACGGCGTTTGGAGTTCGGTTCGCTGACACAGATCTTGGCCGCGCCGGACAATTTCGCCAGCTGCATCATGATCAGTCCGATGGCTCCTCCCCCGACGATAACGACGCTGTCTCCGGTGGTGATACCGGCCCGGTCGATACCGCGCAGGCAGCAGGCAGTCGGCTCCGTCATAGCGCCCCACTTCCAGGGAACGTTTTTATCCAATTTAAAAGCCTGGCTGGCCGGAACGACGCTGTACTGCTCAAAGCCTCCGTCCATGGTAACACCGATGGCTTCCATATGCTCGCACAGCTGTTTCTTGCCGGTCTGGCAGTAGTAGCAGTGTCCGCAGTAAATATTGGGATCGACGGTAACGTGATCGCCTACCTCAAAGCCTTCGACTCCGGCTCCCACTTCTACGATCTCGCCGCTGTACTCGTGACCCAGAACGACCGGAGGATTGACATCGGCTGAACCAGGCTCACCGTGGAAAATATGAACGTCGGTCCCGCAGATGCCTGCCGCCATGTTCTTGATAACGACCTGCCCCTGGCCGGCAGTCGGGACTGCTTTTTCTTTAACTTCAAAATACCCCTCGTTTTTGCCTTCGGGGATACCCATAAAATATGCTGCTTTCATGATTGCTCTCCTTTTTACGGGACATATTGTATCTACTTATTATATATGTTCTCTTACGATTCGTCCATTGTCAAAAAATCTTTCCGACTATATCTGTCAAAAAACTGACAAATTTACGTGCTTTTGATTGACACCGGCCAAGCTTACGAGTACATTAAAAATTATGGCAGAATGCTGTTTTGTCTGTCCGAATTTCCAAGTTGGAAACACAAAAGAGGAAAGAATCATGAAAATCACACTTGATCATCTGACCAAGAAGTTCCCTAACCGGGACAAAACAAAGGGTGATGTTACAGCCGTCGGAGATTTTTGCTTCGATATCCCTGATGGTAAGCTGATCGGACTGTTAGGCCCCTCAGGCTGTGGAAAGTCCACGACGCTGAACCTTATCAGCGGTCTGGAAACGCCTACCAGCGGCCGCATCTTTTTCGGCGAAGACGATGTGACCAAGCTGCCTCCCGAACACCGGGGGATCGGTCTGGTTTTCCAGAATTACGCCCTTTACCCTCACCTGACGGTAAGACAAAACATTCTGTTTCCTTTGCAGAACCTGAAAGGTAAAAACAAGCTCTCCAAAGAACAAATGAACGAAAAGGCCCTGGAAGCCGCCAAACTGGTCCAGATCGATGAACTGATGGACCGTAAACCCAGCGAACTGTCCGGCGGCCAGCAGCAGCGTGTTGCGATCGCCCGCGCCCTGGTCAAGATGCCCCGCGTCCTGCTTCTGGACGAGCCTCTGTCCAACCTGGATGCCCGCCTGCGCCTGCAGACCCGTGAGGAGCTGCGCCGGATCCAGCAGAAGACCGGCATCACCACCATTTTCGTGACCCACGATCAAGAAGAGGCCATGAGTATCTCGGATGAGATCGTCGTTATGAAATCCGGCATCATCCAGCAGATCGGTAAACCTCAGGATGTATATGATTCCCCGGCCAACCTCTTCGTCGCTAAATTCCTGGGCACTCCTCCCATCGACGTCTTCAACGGCACCGTCAAAGGCGGCAAGCTGTATATAGGAGACGAGGCGGTCCTGCCTGCTGTCGGCGTGGAAGATCAGGATGTCTATGTCGGCATCCGTCCGGAAGGATTTATCCTTAATGATAAGGGAGCTTTCACCTGCCAGCTGCAGAATGTAGAAGTCATGGGACGCGATACCAGTGTGGTTTCCACCCATAAAGAATCTCTCAACGTGACCATCCGTTCCATCATCAGTGCTGAGAACAAAGTCGACACCGCCAGCAAGGACGTCCGCTTTGACCTCAAGCCTTACAAAGTCTTCTTATTTAATAAAGAAACCGAAAAGCGGATCCTCTTCGGAGGCCAGTTAGCTGCCGACGTGCCCGCTGAAATGGAAGAGTCCCTGGATACTGCCGCCGGCAGGACCGACAGCCAAAGCAAGTGAAAGGACGGATTTCATGAAAAAATCTAATAATTGGAAAGCGTGGCTGTATCTGCTGCCCGCCCTGATCTTCCTGGGCGTGTTTATGATATACCCGCTGATCGATGTTTTCGTTTATTCCTTCCAGGAGGGCTATAACTCCGCTTCGCAGAGCTATTTCGGAGTCGGCTGGTACAACTATTCCTATGTGCTGCATGATCCTTATTTTCTGCAGGCCGTTAAAAACACCTTTCTGATCGTTATCATCACCGTCCCCATCTCGACCGGACTGGCCCTTCTTTTGTCGGTGATGCTGTCCTCGATCAAAAAGCTGCGCCAGCTTTATCAGACCATTTACTTCCTGCCTTATGTCACCAACACTCTGGCCGTCGGCCTGGTCTTCATGATCCTATTCAAAAAGACTCCTTACACGGATGGTCTGGTCAACCTGATCATCAAGATGTTCGGAGGACATTCGGTAGACTTCATCGAGGGACCTTACTGGGCCAAGATGTTCGTAATGTGCTTTTACACCATCTGGGTCGTTATGCCTTTCAAGGTCCTGATCCTGACCAGCGCCCTGGCTTCGGTCAACCAGGACTATTACAAGGCTGCCAAGATCGACGGGACCTCCAAATGGCGTACCTTTACCCGTATCACCCTGCCCATGATCTCCCCCATGATCTTTTACCTGATCATCACCGGTTTCATCGGAGCCTTCAAGGCATATTCGGATGAGGTCGCCATCTTCGGGACCAACCTGAATGCCGCGGGCATGAACACCATCGTCGGCTATGTATACGATATGCTGTACGGCGATTCGGGCGGATTTCCTTCCTACGCGTCCGCTGCAGCGATCATCCTGTTCGTGATCGTACTGACCATTACCGTCATTAACCTGATGGTCAGCCGCCGCAATACCCATTATTAAGGAGGCTGTCATGGCAGATACTCAAAATTACCAGGCAATCGAACATAAAGCCAAAGTCAGATCCAGGATCAGCCAGACCATCGTTCACATCCTGCTGGCTCTGTGGGCCGTCATCGTCCTCTTCCCCTTTTACTGGATGCTTTTGACCTCGGTCAAAAGCTACGGTGCCTACAACTCCGAATATATCCCCAAGTTTTTTACCCTGTCCCCCACCTTTCAGAACTATATCGACGCCTTCACGACCGTGCCACTGGGCCGCTACCTGCTCAATACCCTGATCTTCGCGGTAGTCACCACGGCCATCATGATGGTCGTCATTATCGGGGCAGCCTTTGCCTTCGCCCGTCTGGACTTTAAAGGCAAAAACTTTCTGTTCACTTTCTTCCTGGCCCTGATGATGATCCCCAACGAGCTGGTCATCATCACCAACTTCCAGACCATCACCCACTGGGGCATGCGCAATACCTTCCTGGGCCTGATCCTTCCCTCGGTCACCAGTGTTTTCTACATCTACCTTCTGAAAGAAAACTTCGAAGGCATACCGGA
>Ga0256404_1004009_pt1 | contig 28648 bp, 25 predicted proteins | sample RumenRJG_01DNA_FD_185990 | JGI IMG/M metagenome (GOLD analysis project Ga0256404, IMG submission 185990) | Bovine rumen microbial communities from Lethbridge, Alberta, Canada - RJG_01 | ecosystem: Host-associated > Mammals > Digestive system > Stomach > Rumen | place: Canada: Alberta | collected...
ACTCCATCCATCGTTAGCTCTCATCGAGCCGATAGGGTAAATGGCACGTTCGTTATATTTGGCCCATGCGGAGTTATAAAGTGGCTCTAGAAGTTTCAGCATGACACTTTGGTCAATGTCGTCTGCGCCATAAAAGGTTTCTTCTGTGTATTGGTGCTGAGGCAGACGATCCAGATAATCCTTGGCACAACTGCCCATTGTCAGCGACATTCCTAACAGCGCTGAAATGGCGAGTATATTGAATTTTATCTTTTTCATACCATATATAATTATTAGAAACGAACTTTCAGGCCGACGTTGTAGATGCGTTGTGATGGATAACGATAGTTATCAATGCCTTGCAAAGTGACAGTCTGGTTAATAGAACCCAACTCAGGGTCGTAGCCCTTATAGTTGGTGATAGTAAAGAGGTTCTGGATGTTGGCATAGACCTGCACCCAATCAACCTTCAGAGGTGCTAACCATTTCTTAGGAACATTCCATGAGAGTGACAACGACTTTAGGCGCAGATAAGATGCATTCTCTATAAATCGGCTGCTGACGCGGTTGTTGTCGTTAGCTGGATTTTGAGTAATACGCTGAACCTTGGCAGAACTTGCATTACTGATATATACATTGCTGATGTCTGTTGTTGAACCGTTTTCGTCCTTAAGTGCTATACGTGCGAAATCGAACACATCTTTCATGCGGTTACCCCAGCTTGATGGGTCAGAGAACTGTTGGCGAATATAGTTATAGGCATCATTACCTACACTTCCGTTGAAGAAGAATGACAATTCAAAGTCTTTCCATGTAATTACGTTGTTGAAACCAAAAGTGAAGGTGGGGTTAGGATCACCGATAAACTTACGGTCGGCCTCAGTAATCTTACCATCTTGATTGACATCCTCATAAATGTAGTCTCCTACCCAGATACCATTGTTTGGATTGATGGGCATAAGAGAACCATCGGTTGCAACAGGACGGGCTACAGGAACGCGGTTACCGTTGGCGTCAAGTACGAATTCTCCTAACTGGTTCTTCTGATAGAAATCGTCCTCGCAGGTAAACATGCCAATGACATTATATCCGTAGAAACGGCCAACAGCACCGCCTACAGGAGTCCATGTGACGATAGGGTCGCTTCCCTGTCCAGTAGGAATCTTGCCTGGCAGTGCAGCATCGGCAGAATTCAGACTGCTTAACTCGTTCTTGTTGAATGAGACAGTCAGTCCAGAACGCCACTGGAAGTCTTTGTTATTGATGTTAACGGTGTTCAGTGTGAACTCAACACCTCTGTTTTTCATAGAACCAGCGTTCACAATTGCAGGTGTTAGTCCCGTAAGGAAGTTTGGTAGTACAGCAGACATCAGCAGGTCGTCTGTGGTCTTCCAATAAGCATCAGTGATAAATTCGATGCGGTTATTGAGGAAGGCCAGATCCAGACCGATGTTCCATGCACGTGTTTTCTCCCAAGTCAAATCTTCGTTTCCGTAGTTGGCTGGTACATAAGCAGTTCCATTAGAGGTCGTTACATTCTTCATTTTGACACCATAGGCATATTCTGCGGCATTTTGGTTACCTACCAATCCCCAACCTAAACGTAGTTTTGCATTGCTTAGCCATGTAACTTTTTTCATGAAGGGTTCTTGAGTAATACGCCATGCAAGAGCTACAGATGGGAACCAACCCCAACGATGGCCTTTGGCAAAGTGTGAAGAACCATCAGTACGGAGGGTGGCTGTTAACAAGTAACGTTCTTTGAAATTGTAATTGAAGCGTCCGAAGTATGACTCAATGGACCAGTGATTGCCCTCCTCATTGTTCTTGGCAGTATCGGCATCGCCTACAGCAATACTGGTCAGTGCACCTGAAATGTAATTCCCGCGATACATCCAGCCTTGGTACCACTCGCCATCCTGAGACTCGTGACCTAGCATGAGCGAGAAACGGTTGTCCTTCAATGGCTCAATCTCGTAAGTTGCGTACTGCTTGAAGGAGTTGTATTTATTTGTAGAGTTGTATTTGTTATTAGCCGATGGGTAGGTGAATATGTTCCCATCTCTCCAGGTCTTATATTCTGGGACGAAATTAAGAGCTTTACCCCAGCCACGATTGCCACCATATTCTATGCGAATATTCAGCCCTTTAACAGGTTTGATATTGGCTGCAAAGTTATAGTCCAGTGACTGGTTTGTACGTTCATTGGTCTGGCGCTCTGCCATAAAAAGTGGGTTTACAGTATAGTTATATCTCATACTGCTTGATCCCATATCGTAACTTCCGTCAGGCCTATGAGCAGCCATGTCGGGTGTACTAGCAAGAGCCTGGTACATGATATTCCATTGGTCAAAGGTGGATTCCTGCCAAATATTGGCAAAGGCAACATTAGCATTGAAACTGAGCCATTTGTTAATCTCTGTATCGAAGTTAACACGGAAGGTAACACGTTCAAATGAAGAACCAATGGCAATACCATCTTGGTTTAGATAACCACCTGATATAGAATAATGTGTACTTTTTGTACCGCCGTTGATGTTCACTTGGTGGTTGTGCATAACAGCAGTACGGAACAACTCATCCTGCCAGTTGGTGCCATCAGTCAGCAGGTCGGGATTGAGATATTGTTCATTAGTTCCCCAGCCGTATACTTTAGAACGGGTGTTGTAATAGTCTGCATACTCTTTGAGATTCATAACATCCAACTTCTTGATGATAGACTGCCAACCCACATAGCCTTCATAGCTGACTTGAGGTCTGCTGTCTTGTCCTTTTTTAGTTGTAATAAGAACAACACCATTTGAGGCACGTGAACCGTAAATGGCAGTTGCCGATGCGTCTTTCAGCACTTCGATAGAAGTTATATCTGCTGGGTTTATAGTGCTTAATACGGAAGTGTTGCCATCCGTTTGTCCTGACACGGCAATACCGTCAATCACATACAAAGGCTCATTACCACCATTTAGAGAGTTAATACCACGAATTTGAACGGAGATGCCACCGCCAGGGGCGCCAGAGTTTTGGGTTACTTGAACACCTGCGATACGACCCTGCATGGCTTGTTCAACGTTCGTGTTTACACCTTGTTTAATTGCCTTCTCGTCAATAGACGATACAGAACCCGTCAAGTCAGAACGCTTCATCGTACCATAACCAACAACGACCACCTCATCAAGCATCTTCTTGTCTTCCTCGAGGGTGATGTCGTACTTTGCTCGTCCGTCAATCTTGATTTCCTTCGTCAGATAACCAATGTAACTGACGACGAGTGTCTGGCCTTGGCTGGCTTGGAGAGTGAAGTTTCCGTCAAAGTCGGTGGCAACACCATTTGACGTACCCTTGATTACTACACTTGCACCGATAACAGGACCCATGGCGTCGCTAACGGTACCAGTAATCTTCTTCGACTGTTGTACCTCAAGTGGGGCAGTGGTCCCCCCAGCGTACAAAGCAGGCGAATACCCTAACAGGAAGATGGAACATAATCCTGTCAGCAGAGTTTCCTTACTGCAATTTAGTTTCATACCTTGTTTATTAGTTAGTAATATTGAATAAAAATGTTATTATTTTCGGTTGCAAAGATAGTGGGTTTTTCTGAAATAGGTTACACATTTTTTGTTTAATATTGATACTTTTTTGCAAAGTTTTGTCCCCTGGAATGTGCTTGGATAACGTAAAAAGGCGTATTTAGGTAGAAATAATTAATAAATTTTAAACGTAAAGAAAAAATATAATACGCGTGTTTGCAAATAAAGTATCATATGTTCTCAAAAAATAATGCTAACTTTGCAACCGAATAGATATTAACTCACTAGCTAAAGCTCCTATTACAATGAGAAAGTCTCGCGCGTACCTATTATTTATTATTGCACTGCTGGCAGGAATGCCAATGAGTGCGCAGATTCGTGGTAACCATGTGAATGTCCTGGTGGTCCCTGATCATCAGGACTGGAACTATGAGGTAGGACAGACGGCTCAGTTTAAGGTGAGCGTTGTGCGTTCGTCAACGTTGGTTGATGATGTTATCGTCGACTATGAGGCTGGTCCGGAGATGTATCCTGAAATCAAGAAGGAAGGCGTCAAATTGAATAATGGCACGATGACGTGGAGGGGAAAGATGACAAAGCCTGGCTTCTATCGGCTGACGGTGACTGCCCATGTGGGTGGTAAGGAGTATAAGGGCTCCTGCACTGCAGCCTTCTCACCAGAGAAGTTACAGCCGACGACGGTAGAGCCCAAGGATTTTGACCAGTTCTGGAAGAAGACGCTGGAAGAGGCGCGTTGGACTCCACTGAACGCTACCCGTGAGTTGTTGGCAGACCGTTCAACGGAGGATGTCAGCGTATATCAAGTGTCGTTCCATAATATCCGATGGGGCTCGAGAACCTATGGCATTCTGAGTGTTCCTACCAAGCCTGGCAAGTATCCGGCATTGCTCCGAGTACCTGGTGCCGGCGTGCGTCCCTATACTGGTGATACCTATACGGCTCCGACGAAAGCTATTGTGTTGGAAATCGGTATTCACGGGGTGGATGTAACACAACCCCAACAGTTCTATGACAATCTGATGAATGGTGCGCTGAACTGCTACTGGGATTTTGGAATGAACGACCGAGACCAGTCATATTATAAGCGGGTTGTTGTGGGCTGTGTGCGTTCTGTCGACTATATTGCCTCGCTACCCGAATGGGACGGAAAGACCATTGGGGTGACGGGAGCCAGTCAAGGGGGCTTCCTCTCCTATGCCACAGCAGCTCTGGACAAGCGAATCACCTTTGTGGCTGCTGTCCATCCTGCACTCTGCGACCATACGGCTTCGCTGAAGGGTATTGCTTGCGGGTGGCCGCACTATTTCTATAAGAAGCAAGAGGTGAAAGGTGAAAAGTTGGAGAATAGTAAGGAGGTTGAGACCTCGCGCTATTACGATGGTGTCAACTTCGTACGTCGCATCCAATGTCCCACATGGGTGTCGTTTGGCTACAACGACGATGTGGTGCCTCCGACAACGGCGTATGCCACGTACAATACGCTAAAATGCGATAAGAAACTGAGTGTCTATCAGCAGACAGCTCACTTCTGGTACCAGGAGCAATGGGACGAGTGGCAGGAATGGATGAAGAAACAAATGAACATTGAACATTGAAACATTGAGCATTGAACATTAAACTTGGGACAATGAAGCATATATATATAATAGGTGTAGCCTTCATGATGGCAGCCTGTGGTCAGAAGACCGTTGTGGAGAAGACACAGCGCGAACTGTTGGCTGAGCGTTTGCAGACGTTGCAGCAGAAGGGTTATATGTTCGGACATCAGGATGATCCGATGTATGGACTGACATGGGCCTACGACAAAGATTCGAGTGATGTTAAGAATGTCTGTGGTGACTATCCTGCTGTGATGGGATTCGAATTGGGAGGAATTGAGATGGGCGATGAGAAGAGCTTGGACAGTGTGCCTTTCACCCGTATCACGGAAGAGGTGGTCGCTCACTACGAGCGTGGTGGTATTGTAACTATCAGTTGGCATCCACGCAATCCGTTGACTACAATAGAGGGCGGAGGTAATGCTGGTCAGAAATTCCCCCGGGGAACGGCGTGGGATACCAGCGATTCCACCGTGGTGAAGAATATACTGCCTCAAGGTTCGCACAACAAACTGTTCCAGACGTGGATGCAGCGCTTGTCAGACTTTTTAGCTACGCTGAAGACGGCAGACGGCAAGAAAGTGCCTGTCATCTTCCGTCCCTGGCATGAGAATACCGGGTCTTGGTTCTGGTGGGGTGAGAAACTCTGTACGGTGGAAGAATACAAAGCACTGTGGAATATGTTGCAGGATAAGTTGGATGCCGACGGCTTTGACAACCTGTTGTGGGCTTACTCACCGGGAATGGCTTCCGACCTGACCAATGAGAAATACCTGGAACGCTATCCTGGTGACGACCGTATCGGACTGGTAGGTATTGACGGTTATCAGTGGGGAACGAAGGAAGACTTCGTCAGTCAGCTGGACCAGAACCTTCAGATGCTGTGCCAGTTTGCCAAAGAACATGGGAAGATAGCTGCTTTGACAGAGTGCGGACTGAAGAATCTGACAGATTCGACGTGGTGGACATCGACCTTGCAGCCTGTTGTGCAGAAGTATCCCATCAGCTATCTGTTGGTATGGCGTAACTACAAAGAGGAGTGGTTCGGACCGTCCCCGTCAAAGCCAGATGCTTCTTATTTCCGCGATTTCTACCAGTCGGATAAGACCTTATTCCTAAAAGATATACAATAAACAAACCATAAAATGAGTGATTTTCAAACAAAAGTGAAAGCGCTCAGAGCCCACCACGAGGAGCTACTGACGCGCAAGAATGAACCCTTAGAATGGGGAAATGGTATCTATGACAAGTGGAAGAATCCTATATTGACGGCAGAGCATACACCGCTGGAGTGGCGCTATGACTTCAGTGAACAGGACAATCCGTATCTGATGCAGCGTATCATGATGAATGCGACGTTGAACTCAGGTGCCATCAAGTGGCAAGGGAAATACTGTCTGGTAGTGCGCGTGGAGGGAGCCGACCGTAAGTCTTTCTTCGCTGTGGCCGAGTCGCCCAATGGTGTCGACAACTTCCGTTTCTGGGAGGAACCCATTACGATGCCTGACGATGTGATACCTGCCACCAATATCTATGATATGCGTATCACTCGGCACGAGGATGGCTGGATCTATGGCGTGTTCTGTGCGGAGCGCCATGATGATTCGCAACCGGGTAACTTGAGTGCTGCTACGGCAACCGCAGGTATTGCCCGCACCAAAGACCTGAAGACGTGGTATCGTCTGCCTGACCTGAAGACGAAGTCGCAGCAGCGTAATGTCGTCCTACATCCCGAGTTTGTGGATGGGAAGTATGCCTTCTACACCCGCCCACAGGATGGTTTTATAGATACAGGCTCAGGTGGTGGTATCGGATGGGCCTTAGTGGATGATATCACTCATGCTGAAATCAAGGAGGAAAAGATTATCAATGCCCGTCACTATCACACCATCACAGAGGTGAAGAACGGTGAGGGACCGCATCCTATCAAGACTCCTAAAGGATGGTTGCATCTGGCTCATGGTGTTCGTGCAACTGCTGACGGACTGCGCTATGTGCTATATATGTATATGACTTCACTGGAGGATCCCACAAAGGTCATTGCTCAGCCAGGTGGATTCTTCCTTGTTCCGCAGGGAGACGAATACCTGGGTGACGTGATGAACGTAGCCTTTGCCAATGGCTGGATAGCAGATGAGGACGGCAAGGTGTTTATCTATTATGCTTCTGCCGACACCCGTATGCATGTGGCCACGTCGACCATCGATAAGTTGACTGACTACTGCATGAACACCCCAGAGGACGGTCTCTATACGGCTGCTAGTGTTGAAACCATCAAGAAATTAATCGCTAAAAATAAAAGCTTATGAGTTCCTTAAAAGAAAAAATCGGCTATGGCTTTGGTGATATGTCGTCCAGCATGTTCTGGAAGATATTCTCATACTATCTGCCGTTCTTCTATAGTAATATCTTCGGTCTGTCACTGGTTGACGCCGGTGTGCTGGTATTGGTGACCCGTATCTGGGATGCTGTGTCAGACCCTATGATGGGTATTATCTCTGATCGTACTAATACTAAATGGGGAAAGTATCGTCCTTATCTGCTCTGGGTGGCCCCGTTCTTCAGCATCTGTGGTATTTTGCTGTTTACCACACCCGACTTGAACTATGGCGGGAAGCTTATTTGGGCTTATGTGACGTATATCCTGATGATGACGGTTTATACGGGCATCAACGTACCTTACGGAGCGATGCTGGGCGTCATGACGGACGATTCGAATGAGAAAACCGTCTTCTCGTCATTCCGCATGTTCTTTGCCTATGGTGGCTCGTTCATCTCGCTATTCCTTTGGGAACCGCTGACCAATCTGCTGGGTGGCTACAACACACCTGGCGGATGGTTCTGGGCAATGGTTGTCATTGCAACAGCGTGCTTCGTGATGTTCATTCTCTGCTTCACGATGACGAAAGAACATCTGAAGACGATTTCAACGGTCAGTGTCGGCAATGACTTCAAGGCTCTGCTGACGAATAAACCTTGGTGGCTGCTGATAGGAGCCGCCTTGTGTTTCAACCTGTTCAATACCGTGCGCGGTGCAACGGTGGCCTATTTCTTCCAGGACATCATCGGCCCAAATGTCAGCCTGGTGTTCTTCGGACTGATGTTCGCCTTTTATGCAGGACTCTTCCTGGGCGTCGGTGAGGTCAGTAACATGGTCGGTGTGGCTTCGTGTGTTCCCATCGCCAACAAATTTGGCAAGAAAACCACCTTCATCCTGGTCAATGGTTCGCTGGTTGTGCTGAGCATCTTGTTCTTCTTCATCCCTTGTACACCGACAGGCTATTGGATGATGCTGATATCCCAGATTCTGATTTCTATACTGACGGGTATTATGTCGCCACTAGTATGGTCGATGTATGCGGATGTCAGTGACTATGCTGAGCTGAAGTTTAGTACCGCATCCACTGGTCTTATCTTCTCCAGCTCATCCATGGCGCAGAAGTTTGGTGGTGCCATCGGTGGTGCTGCTGTGCTATGGCTGTTGTCGGGCTTCGGTTATATCACCGATCCGGAGGTGCTGGCTCATGGACATGTCGTTCAGCCGGAGAGTGCCTTGACTTGTCTCCGTTGGCTCATGAGCTTCGTTCCGGCATGTGTCGCATTGCTGTCAGTGTGCGTGGTATGGTTCTATCCGCTGACGACAGAACGCATCAAAGAGATTAATAAGGAACTGAGGAAAGTACGTGCTGTTACAGACTGATATGGTAAAGTCAATGAAACATGAGATGCAGGATGTACTTCAAAACAATATCCTGCGTTTCTGGCTAGACAAAATGGTCGACCTGGAGCATGGAGGCTTCTATGGTCGTATAGATGGTCACGAAGTGTTGCATCCAGATGCAGAGAAGGGCGCGATACTCAATGCCCGTATTCTGTGGAGTTTCTCCGCAGCCTATCGTGTGTTGAAGAATCCGGAATATTTGGAAGCTGCCACCCGTGCCAAGGATTATATCATTGATCATTTTATAGACCAGGAGTATGGCGGTGTTTATTGGAGTGTTGACTGTATGGGTAATCCTCTGGATACGAAGAAACAGTTCTATGCTATCGGCTTCACAATCTACGGATTCTCAGAATATGCCCGTGCTACAGGTGATCGCGAGGCATTGGAGTATGCACTCGACTTGTATGAGTGTATCGAGGAACATGCTTTTGACCAAGAACACAATGGCTATATAGAGGCATGTACACGAGAGTGGGAAACGATTGCTGACATGCGTTTGTCGGAGTTGGATGCCAACTATCCCAAATCGCAGAACACACACCTGCATATCATCGAACCCTATACCAACCTTCTCAGATGCTTGAAGGAGATGCAGGCAAAGGAGCGTTGCGACTATGTGCCCGTCCTGGGATCTGTGTTACCGGTGGGCATCAGCGTGCCTGCGGAAACCATCGTGAATGTGGAGGCATCACTACGAAACCTTATTACTATTTTCACCGACCGCATTCTCAATCCGGAGACACACCACCTCGACCTTTTCTTCGAGATGGATTGGACACGGGGCGCTGGCCGTCTGGAGAGTTATGGACACGACATCGAATGTTCCTGGTTGATGCACGAGGCGGCTTTGGTGCTGGGTGACAAAGATGTACTCACTAAGGTGGAACCCATTGTCCGTGAGGTGGCAAAGGCTTCGGAGAAAGGATTACGTCCTGACGGTTCGATGATTCACGAGGCCAACCTTGATACAGGGTATGTGGATGATGATCTTCACTGGTGGGTGCAGGCTGAGAATGTAGTGGGCTGGTTTAACCTCTATCAGTATTTCGGTGACAGACAGGCCTTAGACCGTGCTTTGCAAGGATGGAACTACATCAAGACGCAGATTATTGACTGGGAAAACGGAGAGTGGCATTGGAGCCGCCATCCTGATGGAACGCTGAATACGGTTGACGATAAGGCTGGTTTTTGGAAGTGTCCCTACCATAACAGCCGCATGTGCCTAGAAATCATTGAGAGAGTGGAAAGCAACTGATTAATTTGGATTTTTGATAATTTCTTCGTATCTTTGCCGATATTTTTAATGAAAGCAAACGATATGAAGAAATTTTTTATTCTATTCGCTATTCTGTTCTGTGGTGCTGTCGAGATGTCAGCACAGGGGAAATTCAACGAACGCCCGAAATTGGTCGTTGGTATTGTTGTCGACCAGATGCGCTGGGACTATTTGTCTATTTATTACGACAAATTTGGAAAAGACGGTTTTCGTCGGTTGCTGGATCAGGGCTATTCGTTCGACAACTGCTTGATTGACTATGTTCCAACGGTAACAGCCATCGGTCATACCTCGGTCTATACGGGAACGACTCCGGCATTCCACGGCATCTGCGGTAATAATTTCTTGGTTGATGGAAAGATTGTCTATTGTTGCGAAGACAAGTCTGTGAAACCAGTAGGCTCGGATAATCAGAAAGACGGTGCAATGTCGCCCGTCAACCTGTTGGCAACCACCATAGGCGATCAGTTGCGCCTGCATACGGACTTCCGTTCCAAGGTTATCGGTGTGTCGTTCAAAGACCGTGCTGCCATCTTGCCTGCCGGTCGCTCGGCCAATGCTGCTTATTGGCTGGATAAGAAGAACCGCCAGTTTATTACAAGCACCTATTATATGCAAGAACTGCCACAGTGGGTCAAGGATCATAACAAAGAGTTGGTTAAGCATAACGGGTTCAAGGAGGTCGGTGAGAATGTTGGACTCTATCCGATGACAGGTCAGATAACGGCAGATATGGCTATTGCAGCCTTGACTGGTGAACGCCTGGGACAGGGCAACGAGACGGATATGCTGTGTGTCAGTTTCTCACAGACCGACGTCATTGGACATAAGTGGGGCACCCGTGGGCAACATACAGATGAGGCCTATCTGGAATTGGATAAGGACCTGGCCCGTCTCTTCCACGCGTTGGATGAGAAGGTCGGGAAGGGCAATTATCTGGCTTTCTTGACAGCAGATCATGGAGCTGCCCATAACAATCATTATATGATGGACCATAAGCTGAGTGCGGGTGAATGGCTTTCTGCTGATATACGCTCAGGTTTGGAAAAACATATTGCCTCTACTCTGGGAAATACCAAGAACGTCGTAAAGGGAATCATCGACTATCGCTTTTTCCTAGACCATAAGGAGATTGAGAAACAAGGTCTTGATTTGCAACGAGTGAAGGCTGTAGCCATAGACTACCTGCGCCAATGTCCGCATATTTCGTTTGTTGTAGACTTTGAACAGGCGGCAACAGCTCCCATCCCTCCTATTATCCGCCATCGTATCCTGATGGGTTATAACTTCCGTCGCTCAGGTGATATCATCGTTTGTCCGGACCCTGGTTACTATGAAGTAGGCCAATGGTCGTCGCCTGTCGGTACGACACATGGGGAGTGGAATCCGTATGATGCACACATCCCTCTGCTGTTCTACGGATGGAAAGTTCCACACGGTTCTGCTTCTCAAGAAGTACACATCACAGACATCGCACCAACCGTCTGTTCGTTGCTTCGTATTCAACAGCCAAATGCCTGTATTGGAGGCTCTTTGCGTTTTGATTGAAAGTAGCGAAATAAATTCCACAATAAAATGCAGTTATATTGAGATTTATTTCCTATCTTTGCACCCGAAAGAAATAAATAGTAGGGAAACAAAACTAAGGCTGAGAATATGAATATAGGTAAACACGTTGAGGAAATCCTCAGAAAACAGGGAAAGTCCGCTGCATGGTTAGCAACACAAATCCCTTGCGAACGCACGAATGTATATAACATTTTTAAGCGTAAGAGTTTGGATGCACGTCTACTGATGAGAATCAGTGTAATTTTGGAACATGACTTCTTTAAGGAGTTATCCGAAGAGACGTTCCCCAAAAGTAAATAACAATTAACCGCTGCCATTTGTTAGGCAGCGGTTTTTTATTTTGAAGTTTTTCAATATTTATGCTTTTTCTTTGCGATATTTTTTGTACCTTTGCACGCACTTAGCATACAATATTGTAATTATTAATATTTTTATGAACTTTACTTTGTTAATTACCGTCTTGCTGACGGCTATTACATTGGTGGTGGCGGCTTACATCGTAGCCAAACTGATAGGACCAAGGTCCTATGCGAAGGTGAAAGGTGAGCCGTATGAGAGTGGTATCCCCACGCGAGGCACATCGTGGTTGCCAGTTTCTGTGGGCTTCTATCTCTTCGCCATCTTGTTCCTCATGTTTGATGTGGAAACGGTGTTTCTGTATCCATGGGCAGTAGTTGTGAAGGAGTTCGGCACAGCAGCCCTGCTGAGCATCGGCTTCTTCTTGGTAGTCTTGGTATTAGGCTTGGCTTATGCCTGGCGGAAAGGAGATCTGGAATGGAAGTAAGAAAACCGCACATCAAGAGTATTCCTTACGAAGAGTGGAAAGACAACGAGTCTTTGGAGAAGATTGTTGATGAGCTCCATGAAGGTGGCGTCAATGTGGTGACAGGTACACTTGACCAGTTGATTAACTGGGGACGTTCCAACTCACTGTGGTCGCTGACCTTTGCTACCTCATGTTGTGGTATTGAGTTTATGGCTTGCGGATGTGCCCGTTACGACTTTGCCCGCTTCGGTTTCGAAGTCACCCGTAACTCTCCCCGTCAGGCTGACCTCATCATGTGTGCAGGAACGATTACCCATAAGATGGCTCCTGCCTTGAAGCGTCTTTACGACCAAATGGCTGAGCCCAAGTATGTGATTGCCGTAGGCGGCTGTGCCATCAGCGGTGGTCCGTTCAAGTCGAGCTACCATGTGGTAAAGGGTATCGAGGAAATCGTACCTGTCGACGTGTTCATTCCAGGCTGTCCTCCTCGTCCGGAGGCTATCATGTACGGCATGATGCAGCTTCAGCGTAAAGTGAAGATTGAGAAATTCTTCGGAGGCGCCAACCACAAGCAGACTCGTGATGAGGCTTCTTTGGGTGTTTCCAATGAGGAACTGACATTCCGCGAAAAGCATGGTGATCATCGCAGAGAACCGATGGTTATCACGGATGTACCTCAGGAATTTGTTGAAGAACTGAAGAAAGAGGAGGGCAACGTATGAAGTTAGATTTCTTATCATTTGATTTTGAAAAGTTCGCCTCGGAGATGCAGAACTTGAAAGACAAGAAAGGTTTTGACTATCTTGTCACCATCGTTGGCGAGGATTTCGGAAAAGAAGAGGGTCTCGGCTGTGTTTATATCCTCGAGAATACCCAGACACATGAGCGTTGCTCGGTGAAGATGCTTGCCAAGAGCCAGGTTTGCGGTGATGGCATTGCATCGAATGGAACCGGTGAGACTGATGGACAGCAGGTAGCCTATATCCCTACTGTTTCACATATCTGGCGTGTTGCCGATTTGTTGGAACGTGAGGTCTACGATTTCTTTGGCATTTTCTTCCTCGGTCATCCCGACATGCGTCGTCTGTTCCTGCGTAGCGACTTCAAGGGATTCCCCTTCCGCAAGGACTGGAAATTCAACGATGAGTATAAGCTGGAAGATGACGTGGAGCCTGACTATGGCTTGGAGTATTTCCTGGACAAAGACGGCAACTTGCAGTCGAAACAGAACAGACTCTTTGATGCCGACGACTACGTAATCAACATCGGACCGCAGCACCCTGCAACACACGGCGTTCTTCGCCTGCAGACAGTACTTGACGGTGAGACTGTAAAGCGCATCTATCCCCACTTGGGATATATCCATCGTGCCATTGAGAAGATGTGGGAAGGCATGACCTACCCCCAGACATTGGCACTGACCGATCGTCTGAACTACCTCGGAGCCATGCAACACCGTCACGCTTTGGTAGGTGTTATCGAGGAGGCCATGGAGGTTGAACTGACCGACCGCATCAAGTACATCCGTACGATTATGGATGAGCTGCAGCGTCTCGACTCCCACTTGCTATATACTTCGTGTGTCGCTCAGGACCTGGGTGCACTCACAGGTATGCTTTATGGTATGCGCGATCGTGAGCATGTGCTGAACTGCATGGAGGAGACCACCGGTGGCCGACTCATTCAGAACTATTATCGCATAGGTGGTTTGCAGGAGGACATCGATCCTAACTTCGTGAAAAACTGTAAGGACCTCGTGAAGTACCTGCGCCCGATGATTCAGGAATATATGGATGTGTTTGGTGATAATGTCATTACGCATAACCGTCTGGAGAAGTGTGGCCCGATGAGTCTTGAAGATTGCATCAACTATGCAGTCACTGGTCCTGCCGGTCGCGCTTCGGGGTGGAAGAACGACGTTCGTAAGAACCATCCCTATGACATGTATGATAAGGTAGAGTGGGAACAGTGTACACTCACCGGCTGTGACTCTATGGACCGCTATCTGGTTCATATCAATGAGATGTATCAGAGTCTGAACATCATCGAACAGCTCATTGACAACATCCCCGAGGGTGACTTCTACGTGAAGCAGAAGCCAATCATTAAGGTGCCCGAAGGACAATGGTACTACTCCGTTGAAGGTGTGGCTGGTGAGTTCGGTGTTTACCTTGACTCTCGCGGTGATAAGAGTCCTTATCGCATGAAGATGCGTCCGATGGGGCTCTCGCTGGTAGGAGCCTTCGACCCGATGCTGCGTGGTCAGAAGATTGCCGACCTCATCGCTACCTGTGCAGCTATTGACATTGTAATTCCCGACATCGACCGTTAGTCGAAGAATTGTAAAAATGAAGAATTGAAAAATTGAAGTGATTATGTTCGACTTTTCTATTGTAACACAATGGTTCGACGCTCTCCTTCGCGAGACTCTCGGTTTAGGAGATTTCCTGTCGATATTGATTGAGTGCGTGCTGGTGGGTGTCGCTATCCTTGTAGGATATGCCCTTATCGCTATCGTACTGATATTTATGGAGCGTAAAGTCTGTGCTTACTTCCAGTGCCGTCTTGGCCCGATGCGAGTAGGCTACTGGGGTTTGCTGCAGGTGTTTGCCGATGTGCTGAAGATGCTCATCAAGGAGATTTTCTTCGTTGATCGTGCTGATAAACTGCTGTATGCCGTAGCTCCTCTCTTGGTGATTATCGGTTCTGTAGGAGCCTTCTCTTTCTTGCCTTGGAACAATGGTGCGACAGTGCTCGACTTCAACGTCGGCGTGTTCCTGCTCACTGCTATCTCTTCGATAGGTGTAGTGGGTATCTTCCTCGCTGGTTGGGCTTCCAACAACAAGTATTCAGTAGTGAGTGCCATGCGTGGTGCTGTGCAGATGATTTCCTATGAGATGTCTCTCTGTCTCTGTCTGATAACAGCCGTTATCCTGACAGGTACCATGCAGATGTCCGGCATCGTAGAGGCACAGACTGGTCCTTTCAAGTGGCTCATCTGCCAGGGACACATCCCCGCGCTCATTGCCTTCTTCGTATTCCTCATTGCAGGAAATGCAGAGGCTAACCGTGGCCCGTTCGATATGGCTGAGGCTGAGAGTGAGTTGACGGCAGGTCACCACACGGAGTACAGCGGTATGGGCTTTGGCTTCTTCTATCTGGCTGAGTTCCTCAACCTGTTTATCATCGCAGGTATTGCAGCTACCGTATTCCTTGGTGGCTGGGCTCCTCTGAACATCGGAATCGAAGCCTTCGACCAGCTGATGAACTACATCCCTGGCATCGTTTGGTTCATGGGTAAGGCGTTTGGCCTTGTCTGGGTACTGATGTGGATCAAGTGGACGTTCCCGCGTCTGCGTATCGACCAGATTCTGAAACTGGAGTGGAAGTATCTGATGCCCCTGGCCTTGATAAACTTGGTCATCATGACTGTTGTTGTGGCCCTTGGCTTGTATATTAAATAAGGCTTATTATAAAAATGGAAGATAATAAATCATATTTCGGAGAAATCGGACATGGTCTGAAGACTTTGGCAATAGGTATGAAGACTACCTGGAAGGAGTTCTTCAAGGACTTCTTCACCAACAAGTCTACAGAACAGTATCCCGAGAACCGCAAGACCACGCTTCACGTCTCCAAGCGTCACCGTGGTCGCTTGGTGTTCAAGCGCAACGACGATGGAAGCTATAAGTGTACGGCTTGCACCCTGTGTGAGAAGTCTTGCCCCAATGGAACCATCAAAATCCTGAGCCACATGGCTGAGGACCCGGAGACCGGTAAGAAAAAGAAGGTGCTGGATGATTATCAGTACGACCTTGGCGACTGTATGTTCTGCCAGCTTTGTACCAATGCCTGCAACTTCGATGCTATTGAGTTTACTAACGATTTCGAGAACGCAGTGTTCGACCGTTCCAAACTGGTTCTTCACCTCGACAAGGAGGTCTACCAGGGTGGTTCGCTGCCCAACCTCATCGAGGGTGGTGCTTCACTGACTATCGGAAAGTTTAATACCAAAACGAAGTAAAGACTATGGCTAATTTAGTAATGTTTTGCATCCTCGCTGTTGTCATCCTCGGTTCTGCCGTGATGTGTGTGACAACGACGCGAATCATGCGTGCCGCAACATTTATGTTGTTCGTGCTTTTTGGCGTGGCAGGTCTTTACTTCCTGCTCGACTATACCTATCTGGGTGCTGCCCAGATATCTGTCTATGCTGGTGGCGTCACGATGATCTACGTCTTCGCCATCCAGTTGGTGAACAAGCGTACCTTGCAAGGTCTGACCGAGCGTATGAAGGGCAGTCGCGTCCTTTGGGGCGGTCTGCTGACCATCATCGGTTGTGCTACCGTCATTTTGGTACTGCTGAAGAATCAGTTCTTATATGCTGCCATGGCAGCTCCCGATGCTGAGGTGCCTATGAAGGCTATCGGACATGCATTGGTAGGTGCCAACCGTTATGAGTATGTGCTCCCCTTCGAGTTCATCTCATTGTTCCTGTTGGCATGCATCATTGGTGGTTTGGTTGTTTCAAGAAAGGAGAAGTAAGCGTATGGTACCTGTAGAATGTTATTTTGTGCTGAGTGCACTGTTGTTCTTTATTGGCGTCTTCGGCTTTATCACCCGTCGCAACCTCATTGCCATGCTCATCTCGGTAGAGCTGATTCTGAATGCCGTTGACATCAATTTTGCCGCTTTCAACCGCCTGTTGTTCCCCGGCTCCATGGAGGGTATGTTCATGACACTCTTCTCCATTGGTGTCTCAGCAGCAGAGTCGGCTGTGGCTATTGCAATTATCATCAACGTCTATCGTAACTTCAAGAGCGATAGCGTTGACAGTATCAAGAACATGAAATGGTAAGCTAAGGTAAAAAGTAAAAGTGAAAAGTGAAAAATTATGGAAATATATAGTTATTCATTTCTGATCCTTCTGCTGCCTGCGCTGTCATTCGTGATTCTTGCGCTTGCTGGCATGAAGATGTCGCATAAGACTGCTGGCCTTATCGGTACCACCTCTCTGGGACTGGTCACCGTATTGTCCTACCTGACAGCCTTCGCCTATTTTGGCGCAGACCGTCTGGAAGATGGTACCTTTGCCACCATCGTCCCTTATAATTTCACGTGGTTACCTTTAGGTCATCTGCATTTTGACATGGGTATCCTGCTGGATCCCATCTCTGTGATGATGCTCATCGTCATCTCGACGGTTTCCCTGATGGTACATATCTACTCGTTCGGCTATATGCATGGCGAGAAGGGCTTCCAGCGCTACTACGCGTTCCTGAGCCTGTTCACCATGTCGATGCTCGGACTGGTTGTGGCCACCAACATTTTCCAGATGTATACCTTCTGGGAGTTGGTAGGTGTATCATCATACCTTTTGATTGGATTCTACTATCCGCTGAAGCCTGCTATAGCCGCCTCTAAGAAGGCATTCATCGTGACGCGTTTCGCTGATATGTTCTTCCTCATTGGTATCCTCTTGTTTGGTTATTACACGGAGTCGTTCAGCTTCTCGTTTGCCGGCGACATCGTGATGGGCGAGGGCACTACTCCCTTCATTGCCGGCAATGCTGCCAAGGCAATGGCTGCTGGTGCATTCATCCTGCCTACCGCATTGGTGCTGATGTTCATCGGTGGTGCTGGTAAGAGTGCCATGTTCCCCCTGCACATCTGGTTGCCTGATGCCATGGAGGGTCCGACACCTGTATCTGCGCTGATTCATGCTGCTACGATGGTTGTAGCCGGTGTGTTCCAGATTGCCCGTATGTTCCCCTTGTGGGTGGAATATGCTCAGCCTCAGATGTCTATCATCGTCTGGGTGGGTGTCTTTACCGCTTTCTATGCAGCAGCCGTGGCTTGTGCCCAGAGCGACATCAAGCGTGTGCTGGCTTTCTCTACGATTTCTCAGATTGCCTTCATGATGGTGGCACTTGGCGTATCACTGCCTGGCCATCACGGGGTGCTCGACAATCATGCTCAGCTCGGTTTCATGGCTGGTATGTTCCACTTGTTCACCCACGCTATGTTCAAGGCTTGTCTGTTCTTGGGAGCCGGTTGCATCATCCATGCCGTTCATTCTAATGAGATGGCACTGATGGGTGGACTGCGTAAGTATATGCCTATCACGCACATCACCTTCCTGATTTCGTGTCTGGCGATTGCCGGTATTCCCTTCTTCTCAGGCTTCAGCTCGAAGGATGAGATTATCACGGCTTGCTTTGCCTATAGTCCTGTGGTTGGTTGGATCATGACGGGTATTGCCGCTATGACCGCTTTCTATATGTTCCGTCTGTACTACGGTATTTTCTGGGGTACGGAGAACAAGGAAGCCCATGAGCACCATACACCCCACGAGGCTCCCGCTACGATGACTGTTCCGCTGATTGTGCTTTGCGTCATCACCATGGGCGTGGGCATCTATACGACCATTGCCGGTTTTGCAGGGTGGGGTGGTTCTTTCGGCTCATTCGTATCTGCCGAGGGTACCGACTACACCATTCATTTCGACACGCAGATTGCTGCTACCTCTACCATTATCGCCATTCTGAGCATCTGTCTGGCTACCTATATATATAAAGGTGAGAGCCAGCCCATTGCAGACCGTCTGTATAAGACATTCCCCCGTCTGCATCGTGCCGCTTATAAGCGTTTCTATCAGGACGAGATTTGGCAGTATGTCACGCACCACATCATCTTCCGTTGCATCTCCACACCCATTGCCTGGTTCGACCGTCACATTGTTGACGGCACGTTCAACTTCATGGCATGGGGTGCCAACGAGGCCGGAGAGTCGTTGCGTCCTTGGCAGAGTGGCGATGTCCGCCAGTATGCCGCCTGGTTCCTGACAGGTACCGTGGCATTAACGTTAATCCTGCTTGCGATATAAATCGTAAATTGTAAATAGTCAAATTGTAAATTACATTTATGAGTATATTAACATTATTCGTAGTAATCCCCGCCCTGATGCTCGTCGGTCTTTGGCTGGCCAAGAGCCTCAATCAGGTGCGTGGTGTAATGGTGGTCGGCGCAAGCTGTCTGTTGGCTCTTTCCATCTGGCTGACCATCTATTTCATTCAAGAGCGTGGGGCAGGCAATACCGAACAGATGCTGCTGACAGCCTCCACACCGTGGTTCAAGCCGCTAAACATCGCCTATAGTGTTGGTGTCGATGGTATCTCTGTGGTGATGCTGCTCCTGTCGAGCATCATCGTCTTCACGGGAACCTTTGCCTCTTGGCAGCTGAAGCCCATGACCAAGGAGTATTTCCTTTGGTTCACCCTGCTTTCCACGGGCGTGTATGGTTTCTTCATCTGTACCGATATGTTCACCATGTTCATGTTCTATGAGGTAGCGCTCATTCCTATGTACCTGCTGATTGGTGTGTGGGGCTCAGGCAACAAGGAGTATGCTGCCATGAAGCTGACGCTGATGCTGATGGGAGGTTCCGCCCTGCTCATCATCGGTATCCTGGGCATTTACTACTTCAGTGGTGCAACGACCATGAATGTGAATGAGATTGCCGCCATGCATAACATTCCTGTGGAGACGCAGAAGGTGTTCTTCCCCTTCATCTTCATCGGATTCGGTGTGCTGGGCGCCCTGTTCCCCTTCCACACATGGTCGCCCGACGGTCATGCCTCAGCCCCCACGGCTGTGTCTATGCTGCACGCCGGTGTACTGATGAAGCTGGGAGGCTACGGCTGTTTCCGCGTGGCTATGTATCTGTTGCCCGATGCAGCCAATGAGCTGGCGTGGATATTCCTGATTCTGACCACCATCTCGGTAGTCTATGGCGCCTTCTCTGCCTGCGTACAGACTGACCTGAAGTATATCAATGCCTATTCGTCCGTGTCACACTGCGGTCTGGTGCTCTTTGCCTTGCTGATGATGACCAAGACCTCTTGCACCGGTGCTATCCTGCAGATGTTGTCACACGGTCTGATGACGGCCCTCTTCTTCGCCCTCATCGGTATGATTTACGGTCGTACCCACACCCGCGACATCCGCTATCTGGACGGACTGATGAAGATCATGCCGTTCCTCGCCGTGGGCTACGTCATTGCCGGTCTGGCCAACCTCGGTCTGCCTGGCTTCTCGGGCTTCATTGCCGAGATGACGATTTTCGTCGGCTCGTTCGAGAATCCCGACCAGTTCCACCGTGTGGCTACCATCATTGCTTGTACGTCTATCGTCGTGACGGCAGTCTACATCCTGCGTGTTGTCGGCAAGATTCTGTATGGCGAAGTGAAGAATCCTCACTATCTCGAGCTGACCGATGCGACATGGGACGAGCGCGTTGCCGTTATCTGCCTGATTGCATGTGTGGCTGGTCTCGGCCTGTTCCCCTTGTGGGCAAGCAATGTCATCTCTGACGCTGTAGGACCAATTCTCGCGAATATCATTTAATAAAGGAGGACGAAAGATTATGAATTACGGACAATTTCTTTATATGATTCCCGAGGCCCTGTTGGTTCTCGCACTGATCATCGTGTTCTTTGCCGACTTCTGTCTGCATAAGAGCAATCGTAAGCTCTCTGTGGTGAGCAAGTTGACTACAGCCCTGCTGGTATGCCAGTTGGTCATGCTCACCGTTGCCCAGCCTGCCATTGCCTTCGGGGGCATGTATGTGGCAACTCAGGCAGCCAACGTGATGAAGATTATCCTGACAATGGGTGCGCTCATCGTCGTTATCATGGCACAGCCCTGGCTCGAGAATGAGGCCAGCAAGTACAGTGGTGAGTTCTACCTGTTGGTGCTCTCCACGTTGCTGGGCATGTATATGATGACTTCCAGCGGCAATTTCCTGATGTTCTTCCTGGGTCTGGAGACTGCCTCGGTTCCTATGGCCTGTCTGGTGGCTTTAGACAAGTATAAGAAGAATTCAGCCGAAGGTGCTGCCAAGTATATCCTTACAGCCACCTTCTCCAGCGGCATCATGCTCTATGGCTTGTCATTTGTCTATGGTGCTACTGGTACGCTCTATTTTGACGACGTGGCTCATCGCATCGGATATATGGCACAGTTCAAGAGCCAGTTGCCCATGCTGATCATGGGACTCGTGTTCTTCTTCAGCGGACTGGGCTTCAAGCTCTCGCTGGTTCCTTTCCACCTCTGGACGGCCGACACCTACGAAGGAGCCCCGACGCCCGTCACTGGTTATCTGAGCGTTGTTTCCAAGGGTGCGGCAGCCTTTGCGCTGATGTTCATCCTCATGCACGCCTTCGGTCCGCTCATCAAGTACTGGGAGTACATGCTCTACATCGTCATCGTGCTCAGCATCACCATTGCCAACCTCTTCGCCATCCGCCAGTCAGAGCTCAAGCGCTTCATGGCCTTCAGCTCTATCTCACAGGCAGGATACATCATGTTGGCAGTCATTGGCGCATCGCAGACGGGTATGGCCTCGCTGATGTACTATGTGATGGTGTATGTCGTTGCCAACATGGCTGTGTTCACCGTCATCTCTGCTGTCGAGCAGAACAACGGCGGCACGACGCTGATGTCCAGCTACAATGGACTCTATCAGACCAACCCCAAGCTGGCGTTCCTCATGACCTTGGCGCTGTTCTCGCTGGCCGGCATTCCGCCCTTTGCAGGTATGTTCTCGAAGTTCTTCGTGTTCATGGCAGCCGCTCAGCAGGGTTCGTTCTGGGCTTACTTCGTGGTGTTCGTTGCCTTGATCAACACCGTAGTCAGCCTTTACTACTATCTGCTCATCGTGAAAGCCATGTACATCAAGCAGACCGACACACCGCTGCCCACGTTCCGCACCGAGCTCTTCACCCGTGTGGCACTGGCGCTCTGCACGGCGGGCATCGTGCTCTTCGGCATCTGCTCATGTCTCTACGACTACCTGTTCTCCGTATCGAAATCGGTGATGTAATCGTCATATCCAACAAAAGCAGGGGGCGCATCTCGTATATGGATGCGCCCCCTGCTTTTTCCTCGTTCCTATCCGCCCCGGTGCACATGGCGTAAGCCGTGTACCCCCACATCCGTGTCATGGCTGACGGCACACACCGCCTCGGTCAGTCGGTTGAGATAGTGAAAGCGGTCGTAGTCGCTTTCAAAGGCAGGCATACCAACTTATTCCGTTATCTTCTTGCTGCTAACTGTTAAATATGATAAAAGGAAGGCTGTTAGAACTAAAAGATTTTAACAGCCTTTCGATTTGTTGTTTTTAGTTGCTAACTTTGTGACAAGGATTCTCAGCTCCTTTTCCGGACGGCCGGAGACGTTTATGCTGATGAATGGAAACGGCCATGCGCATGACTGAAAACCGTAATGCGCATTAACGGAGTCGATAATGCGCATTAATTGATGCGATAATGCGCATTACGGGAGCAAATAATGCGCATTAACTGAAAACGGCATGAAAATGCCTCTATAAATAAATTTTTTACTAATAATTAAAAAAACAAAAGCGCTATGATTAGTTTAATCAAAATGAAGGGTGTAAACCCGCAGACAAAGGAAGTGATTTACTTCCCTCGTTGGACTCGTGTATCAACCGTCAGCGAGACGCAGCTGGCCAAGCGCATGGCTCGCGGATCAACGTTCTCGGTGGGTGAAATCAACGGTGTGTTCTCGGACTTCCCGCAGTCCATCATCGACGAGCTGCTGAACGGCAACGCGGTGAAGATAGACGGGCTGGGCACGTTCAAGCTGAAGGTGCAGGGCAAGAGCCAGAAGGACATCAAGGCGGTGACCTCGGCGGGTGCCACCATCAGCGTGGTGTTCGAGCCGGCTGCCGAACTGAACTCGCGACTGAACGACGAGAAGGAGTTCCGCTTCGTGGATGTGCCCACGGCTGAGGGCCAGCAGGATGCCGACGAGGGTGGCGACACGCCCGGCACCGGCGGCGACAATGGCGGTGGCAGCATCGTGGATGGAACCGACGAGGGCTGAATTAAATTAAATTAAATTAAATTCCGCTTCGCTCCAGAAAGATTAAAAATTAAATTTCGCTTCGCTCCAGAAAAAAAACTGAGCGAAGCGAATTTAATCTTTAATTTTTAATCTTTAATCTAAAACTTCTGAGCCGCAAAGCGGCGAATTTAATCTTTAATGTTTAATTTTTAATCTAAATCAGCAGCACAGTGGCACTGCGGGCAGCCTGTGCCCCCATGACCAAGACCTGGGCGATGTCGGCAGTCTTCGACGGACCGCTGATGAAGGTGCCGTAGCCGTAGTCGTTGAACTGGATGCGACGGTAGGCCTCGTGCATGTTGTTGACAATCTCCGACTTCTTCAGCAGGATGACCAGGTGCTCGGAGATGAAGCAGACGGCCTTCTCCTTCATCTGCTGGGGAATCCAGACACAGGCGTTCTCGGCGACGCCGAAGCTGCCGCGGATGATGCCGACGTCGGTGCCGTTCAGGTCGCGGGCGCGGCCCACCTCGTCGGGATTGCGCGTGGCAATGGTAATCTCGGGCAGGTTGGAGGCTATCTCCTTGGCGTCAGGGTATAGCTCGCGTATCAGCTCGTTCACGTCGCGCCCTTCTTCCACCTCGATGGCGTTGCCGCCCACGCTCTTGGTCATGTTCATAAACTGCAACAGCGGGTCGGGATAGGTGATGGCTCGGATGTCGCTCAAGTCGGGCATATCGTACTGCTCGCGGATATTTGCCCGGTATTTCTTCAAAATATCTTCTTTACTACTCATAGTTGTAAGGCCTCCCCAAGCCCCTCCCAAGGAGGGGATGTTTGGTTACTTGTTGGGGATTCTATTAAACGGTTTGTCAATATAAAAAATTTATTTTATTCTCTATTCAGCCTCCCTCGTCATCATTTCAGACATCCCCTCCTTGGGAGGGGCTTGGGGAGGCTCTCTCCTCCTCCTCCTTTATCATCTCATGGAACGGTTTCTTCGGGAATTGCATCATCTTGTGGCCCTCGGCCCATGGATTAAGGCTGCAGTTCATGAGGGGCGAGGGGATGTAGTTGGCCCAGTGAGCCAGATGCGTTCCGAGGTTGTAGATGCTTTCGTTGCCATAGACGGCACTCATGGCACGACACATCAGCTTCTTCTCAGGATTGGCGGTGCCGAAGTCGTCGAGCTGCTGGCGCCACAGGTATATCTGGTCGCCCAGGTTCACCTTGACGGGGCATACGGTCTGGCACGAGTTGCAGAGCGTGCAGGCGCTGACGTTGCCGGAGTGAGCCTGCGGGTCGCGCAACATGCCGAGGTTGATGCCGATGGGGCCGGGGATGAAGTAGCTGTACGAGTAGCCGCCGGAGCGACGGTAGACGGGACAGGTGTTCATGCACGAGCCGCAGCGGATGCACTTCAGCGACTCCCAGTGCTCGGGGTTGGCTATCCACTCGCTGCGCCCGTTGTCCACCAGGATGATGTGCATGTGGTGAGCCGTGGGACGGGCCTTGCGGAAGTGCGAGGTGTAGGTCGTCGTAGGCTGTCCGGTACCTGCCCGGCAGAGCATGCGCTGGAAGACGGCCAGACAGTCGTAGTTGGGGATGACCTTCTCCAGTCCGATGGCTGCGATGTGCAGCTTGGGACACGAGGTGGACATGTCGGCATTGCCCTCGTTGGTGCATACCACGATGTCGCCCGTCTCGGCAATGCCGAAGTTGGCACCCGTCATGCCGGCATCGGCGGTCAGGAACTCGTTGCGCAGACTTAGCCGCGCCCTGTAGGTCAGATACGTGGGGTCGTGGTTGCCCTTCTCGTTGGAGATGCCCTTCTCCTCGAACAGCTCGCCCACGTCATCATGGTTCAGGTGGATGGCGGGCATCACGATGTGCGAGGGCTTCTGACCCTTCAACTGGATGATGCGCTCGCCCAGGTCGGTCTCCACCACCTCGATGCCTTTCGACTCCAGGTAGGGGTTCATCTCACACTCCTCGGTGAGCATCGACTTCGACTTGACCATCTTCTTCACGTCGTGGTTCTTCAGGATGCCATACACGATTTCATTGAATTCCTCGGCATCCTTCGCCCAGTGCACTTCCACACCGTTCTTCTCGGCATTCGTGGCAAACTGGTCGAGATATTCGTCCAGATGGGTGATGGTGTGGCGCTTGATGGCCGACGCCTTCTCACGCAACTGCTCCCACTCGTCCAGTCCGTAGGCCATCTGGTCGCGCTTGCTTCGTACTGCCCAGAACGTGGCATCGTGCCAGTGGGCGTATTGCTGGTACTTTAAGAACTCCTTGGCCGCTTTGCTATGTTGTGTACTCATAATTGTAAGGCCTCCCCAAGCCCCTCCCAAGGAGGGGATGTTTGGTTACTTGTTGGGGAATCTATTAAACTGTTTGTCAATATAAAAAATTTATTTTATTCTCTATTCTGCCTCCTCCATCATCATTTCAGACATCCCCTCCTTGGGAGGGGCTTGGGGAGGCTTTAAAGTCCACTTGCTAAGATTTCAACCACGTGTTTAAACTCAATCTTCTTGCCTTGCTTGCGGGCAATGCCAGCCATGTGCATCAGACAAGAGCAGTCGGGACCGGTGATGTATTCGGCACCGGTCTGCATGTGGCGCTCAAGTTTGTCGAGACCCATCTGGGCGGAGATGGCGGTCTCCTCCACGGAGAACATGCCGCCGAAGCCGCAGCACTCGTCGGGGCGCTCGGGCTCCACCACCTTGATGCCGTCAACCAACGCAAGCAGGTCCTTGATCTTGTTGAACTTCTCCACATGCTCCTCCGTGGGGGAGGAGAGACCCAGTTCGCGCACACCGTGGCACGAGTTGTGCAGGGAGACGGTGTGGGGGAAGGTGCCCAGTCGGCGGTCAACCTTCACCACGTCATGCAGGAACTCCACCACGTCCATGCAGTTCTTGGCTGTCTCGCAGTCGTGATTCAACAGACGTGGGTAGTTCAGACGGATGAATGCCGTACATGAGACACTGGGAGATACCACGTAGTCGAAATCTTCAAAGAGTGTCTCAAACTTCGCGGCAAGTGGAATGGCTTGCTTCTCGAAACCCGCGTTGGCCATCGGCTGACCACAGCAGGTCTGGTGCTCGGGATACGTCACGTCCAAACCCAAATGCGTCAGCAACTTATACGTTGCCATACCAACCTCGGGGAAGACGGCGTCCACGTAGCAGGGGATAAATAGTCCAATTTTCATAACGTTAAAAACAGCAGGGTAGGGTTGCTAATTGATAATATAGGGTGCGGGCCATGCGCTCGTGCCCTTTGTCGTTAGGGTGTAAACGGTCAACCTGTGGGTCGGCAAAATATTGCGCATGTTCGTCCATCATGGGATAGAGACCACTCAATGCATTCATGTCAATTACAGGAAGTGCCCAGATATTGCCGGCTTCTTTCACAGCATCAATATATTCTTCCAGATAGATGCCACACTGGTTCGTGTAGTCTTCCGTACACTGCCAGTTCTTCTCATTACGATGGAACTGAGCACGATGGATGGGGGTGAGCAAGACAATCTGCTTGGTGGGATACATCCGTTTCACTTTGTCAAGGGCGATGTTGATACGTCCACGGTAGGTGTTGGCGTCCATACTCATATAACGGCGTTTACGGTCTACTAACTTCTTAGGCTGTCCATGGCCGTACATGACCTTCTCTGCTTTCTCTTCATACCATTGTCCAATGGGCACGCCGTTATTGTAGTCGTTGGTACCGATGAAGATGAGGATGGCATCTACCGAGTCTCCGTGTTCTTCTCTCAGTTTATCTGCTTGACGGGGAATGTCGTTCCATTGACGACCACTCACAGCATAGACATACGGGGTAATGCCTAGCCACTCTTGAAGGAAGTTCCAGTATTTTACCTTCGAACCACTATTGCGAGGATCGGTTATTGAGTCTCCAAAGTAGGCTACACGCTTTTGCATCCAGGGATGCACATAACTGGTCTGTGCCTGGATACGGCCACATAACAAGGTGGCCCATAACAATAAAATAATCTTTTTCTTCATCGTTTTTAAGTAATATCCTCGCAAATGTACGAATAAAAATTCTTGTTAACAAGTTTTTTATTCTTTTTTAATAGAAAGACTTGCACGCTGACGAAATAATGTGTATCTTTGCCGCGTCGTTTAAAAGAAAGAAAGGAAAAGACATGAATTATAATGATTATGAGTTACAGGACCTGACGGCCGATCAGCAGCTGTCTATGTCCGCTGCGTTCCCTGTGCTGATGCGTAAGGTATATGTGTGGATGACCCTCGCCTTGGTAATCACTGGTTTTACGTCATATGGCGTGGCCACCAGTCCTGGCATTCTCCAGGCTATCTATGGCAATCAGATTCTTTTCTGGGGACTGATCATTGCTGAGTTTGCCTTGGTTATTGGAGTCAGTGCTGCTATCAATAAGTTGTCATTGACCACAGCTACCTTGATGTTCATCCTCTATTCTGTTGTCAATGGTGCACTGCTCTCCTATATCTTCTTGGTCTATGCAGCCTCGTCCATTGCCACTGTATTCTTCATCACGGCAGGCACATTTGCCACAATGGCGCTGATAGGCTATACCACTAAGACAGACCTGACGTCTATAGGTAAGTACCTGTTTATGGCACTCATTGGACTGATTATCGCCACGTTGGTGAACGTCTTTATCAAGAGTTCTGGCTTTACCTTGATATTGAGCTATATCGGGGTGTTGATCTTCGTCGGACTCACGGCTTATGACTCGCAGAAGATTAAGCAGATGCTACTCCAAGCTCCCGATGCAGGTGAGGGCGCACAGAAAGTGGCTTTGTTGGGAGCCCTGACGCTTTACCTCGATTTTATCAACCTCTTCCTCTATATGCTTCGCATCTTTGGAAGAAGAGACTGAAATTATAACATAGTATATATTATATAATAAGGTGGAAAGTTTTCGTATTGTCATGAAATGCGAAAACTTTTCTTTTCCCCATCATTTTTTCTTGGAAAAAGTTTGCGGGTTCGAAAAAAAGTCGTACCTTTGCATCCGCTTTCGCCTCAAAAAAGGTGTTAGCGCTGAAGAAAAGCGTTCTTTGAAAGACTTACATAAAACAGAAGAAGTAGTAGTACAAGAAGCGAGAGGCAGAAGCCTCTTGGGTAATTGAACGAACCGTCAATAACTTGACTTCAATAGATACTATCGGATATGAGAGCGTTCTGTGACAGAGCATCAACTTATAGTTGAAAAAGATATTTTTACAGTGAAGAGTTTGATCCTGGCTCAGGATGAACGCTAGCTACAGGCTTAACACATGCAAGTCGAGGGGC